>Ga0157306_10000028_pt1 | contig 26606 bp, 26 predicted proteins | sample NitcycUS163409C2_FD_108391 | JGI IMG/M metagenome (GOLD analysis project Ga0157306, IMG submission 108391) | Soil microbial communities from Arlington Agricultural Research Station in Wisconsin, USA - Nitrogen cycling UWRJ-S163-409C-2 | ecosystem: Environmental > Terrestrial > Soil >...
GCCGAGAACTGCAGCGAGCCGCCGGCCGAGCCGGTCGCGGTGAAGCCGCTGACCGTCTGGTGGGTGATGCCACCGGTGTCGAACAGCGTCCAGCCCTTCTCGTTCGCCAGCTGCCCGAGCAGGCTGGTGTCGAGGTCGGCGCCGCCGGTCGGATCGCTGGGATCGGGACCGAGGTGGATGCCGGCGTCCGCCTCGACCAGCTTGCGACCCTCGTCGCGCACCCGCCAACCGCGGTAACGATCCAGCATTACGTCGATGCCGTCGCCCCCGGGGGGTGACTGCTGGCCGACGTGATTGCGCCGACCGCCCTCGGGGTCGGTGTAGATCGCGTGCGAGATCGAGTGGCAGGCGCCGCGCACCCGCAGCTGGCGGCCCTGCCGGTAGGCGGCCTGGACAAGGGCGACCAGCTCCCCCTCGCCGGCGGGATGATGGAAGCCGTCGGCGGCGGGAGCGGGGTCGGTCATGCCCGCGCGGGCCCAGACCACAACCTGCGGAGGACCCGCAGCGCGTTGCCCGAGGTCATCTTGTCGGTTGCCTCGTCGCCGTACTTCTCCCGCAGAGCCGCGTCGAGGGCGGCTAGGTCCGACATCTTGTCGAGGCCGCCCATCGTCGGCTTGATGAAGCCGTCGAAGTCGCTACCGAGGGCGATGTGGTCATAGCCACCGGTGATCTCGGCGATCTTGTCGATGTGCGCACAGATCACCTCGAGCGATTCGGCAAGGGTCTCGGTGAAGTCCCTGTGCTTGCGGAGGCCGTCGTTGAGCTGGTGCTGGGCCATGATCAAACCGATGACGCCGTCGCGCTCGGCGATCTTTTCGACGATCCCGCGATCGCACATGTACTCCTGCTTGCCGAAGCGATACCCCGTGTGGGTGGAGAAGACCGGGAACTCTTTTCCAGGGTCGAGCTCTTTGTCGAGTAGGTCGAAGACCTCGGCGATTCCGCCCGGGTCCATGTGGCTGAGGTCGATCAGGATCCGGTTGTCGACCAGCGCCTTGATCACCGCCTCCCCACGCGGGGTCAGGCGATCCTTGCCGCGCTGAGGAAAGACGAGGTTGTAGAGCCAGTCGGGGAGGAACGGCAGAGCCGGCGCGTTGGTCGCGACCTGGCGGAAGAAGAGGTGAGCGACGGTCACGTAGCCGACGCCTTTTTCGGCGAGCGTCTTGCAGTTCTCGGCGATTTCCTCGTCGCTGTCACCAAGGTGAAAGCCGCCCTCGACCGCGTGGATGAGGCCGATCGCATCGCTTTTCAGGCAGGCGTCCAGCTGCTCGCGATTCCTGACGATGCGGATCACGTCTTCACTGTGGGTTGCGACCTCGGCTTCGACTTCTTCCATTTCCGAGATCAGGCCCTGGAAGTAATCGGGTGTTGGCGGCGCCCCGTAGCGCTCGCTCAGGTCGATCTCCTCGAAGGCCTGGAACAGCATCGACATCGCCAGGCGCACGTCGCCTTGCTGCATGCCTTCGATCGAGATCCGCGGCCCGCTGTCGAGCGTCTTGTCGTTGGCGAGCTTCATCGCGCCCCAAAGAATCACCCCCTGGATGCGTCCCCAGAGCCCGCGGCGCTTTCGCACTTTGCGCATCAACTCCAGACTCGGCTCGCGCCCCGTATCCGCATCGAGGTCACTGGTGATGTGCATCGGATAGTGCGCGTGCAGATCGAACCACATACGCGCAACTGTACATATTCCTGACTATTTGAGTTAGTCTCGATAGCTAATGCAGTGTGTACGAGCTGCGGCAGTCGGTGCGCTGGTCCTCTGCGGGCTGTACGGAGTCGCGGACGCGCTCAACGTCTGGGTCGCGCTGGGCGTCGGCGCCGTGGCGCTGCTCGCGGTGTGGCGTTACTCCTGGCGCGGCGTGACTGCGGTCGTCCTGCGAGTGATCGGCGCGACGCTGGTCGCCTTCCTGGCGATGGTCGGCGTGGCGCTGCTCCTCAACGTCCTGCTCGACCTCATCCACCAGATCCACCCGCTCCGTCACCTCAAGGTTCCGATCGCGGTCGGGTTGCTGATCGCGATGGAGGCCTTCGCGCTGGCTGCCTACTGGTATCTGCGGCGCGCCGGCTGGGAGATCACGTGGTCGGCGCTGGTCGCCGTCGAGCTCGCGGCCCTTGTCGTGTTGGCGGCGCCCTACGTGGCCGGTCGCCTGAGCTCAGACACCGCCCAGGTCGCCGACGCACACCTTGTCCCTTCGCAGCTCGACGTCCTCATCGTCACCGACGGCAGCCCTCACCGGGCAGAGGTGAAGCCGCCGCCGAGCCCGGCGCTGGGCGAATTCAACGTCACATACTCGGTCGGCTACGCGGCCGGCGACCAGGTTCGGTGGACGCTGCTGGACGGCAAGGACCCGGCGGCCGCGCTCGACGCGATCGCCGAGGGTGGGCAACGGCCGCCGCAGACTGGACAACCGACCGCGCGGCCCGAAGCCGACCACGTCCTGCTGCTGTACGTCGACGGGACGCCGCCGGTGGTGGTCGGCAACCCGGCGAAGCTGCCGAACGTGACTGCTCGGGAGGGCGAGGTGGAGCGCTGGCGCCGGGTGGCGAAGAACGTCGCCCTGCAGGCCGGGAGCCGCCTGCCGACCTTCGCGCTCCTGCAGACAACCGCGAAGCAGCGGCTCGCCCATTGGAAGGACTTCGCACCGTCGAACGGGCCGGTCTCAGTGCAGGCACTCGGCAGCCAGACCGCCGCCGACGCGGCGGTCCGCCTGGCAATCGCCGCGCCGACCGCGCAGCAGGACCTGGCGCTGGCGATGCAGTACCGGCCGATCCTGCTTTTCGACAGGCGCGAGACGGCGCCCCGGCCACTCTCGATCGCGGCGCTGTTCAACGAAAAGAGAGTGCGGCTCTGCCACGACCAGGGGGTGAGGACGACCTGCGACGAGCCGAGCCCCGACCCGCAGCAGCTGGAAAGCGGCGGCACCCACCTGCGCCTCGACCTCCCAGAGGCCGAGGCGCTGCATCGGCTTGCGCTGGGAGAGGCCGCTGCCGAGACGACGAGCGCGGCGAAACCGACGGCGGAAACGGGCGCGGCCGCCGTCGCGACGCTCCCCGAAGGGCTGCCGCCGACCGGGACCGTCGCCGGTGGAGAAGACGAGGGGGTCGCCTCTCAGAGCGCGATCTACGTCCACCCGGTCTCGGTGTCTCGCGAAGGCAAGGAGCTGCTGTACCTCGACTACTGGTGGTACCTCCCCTACAACCCGGTCAAGCTCGGCGGCGGGGCGCTGTGCGGCGCAGGCCTGGTGATCGCCGGTATCACCTGCCACACCCACGAATCCGACTGGGAGGGGATCACCGTGGTCGTCGATCGCACCGGCAAGGTGCCGCAGCCGGTCGCCGTGCAGTACGCGCAGCACAGCAGCGTCGTTCGTTACTCCTGGTCGCTACTGCGGGAAGCATGGGACGGGAACAGGGAAGTGGAAGGCCGGATCGCGGGGGTCGGCGACGCCTCGCAGCGGCCGCTCGCCTTCGTCGCCGTCGGCAGCCACGCCAGCTACCCGCTGCCCTGCAACCGCTGTCGCCAGTTCCCCGACCCCCGTCTCCCGGAGGAACCCCACCTCGGCGACCTCTCCTGGAGCGGCAACGACACCAACGCCTGCGGCAAGTCGAGCTGCCTGCAGATGATCCCGACCCATGAAGGGGGCCGGCGGCCGGCGCTGTGGAACGGCTACGACGGCTCCTGGGGCGAGCTCCACTGCTTTCTCACCTATTACTGCGACTCCGGCTCCCCGCCGAAGTCGCCCGGGAACCAGCGCCGCTACAAGCACCCGACCTGGTTCGACGGCTACGCCGGCACCGACTGGCGCTTCCATGACGCCCCCTCGGCGGAATAGACGCTGCGCTAAAGGTGTGCGCCCGGCGCAGATCGAGGTTGTGGGGGCGACGGGTCGACCGATAACGATCTCGCTTCGAAGGTCTATGAGTCTGATAATCTGATTCTATGAAACAACTAAGTGCCACCGACGCATCTCGCCGATTCTCGGAGGTGCTGGACGAGGTAGAGCGCGGGGGGGAGTCCTACGTCGTGGTCCGCCACGGTCGCGCTGTGGCGACCATCGGTCCGGCGAGCGGCGGAACTGGGAAAGCGCTCAAGGAGACGCTTCGCGCCAATCGCCCCGACGATGCCTGGGCGGATGAAGTGCGGGAGCTTCGCGAGGGCATGGAGCCAGTAGCGGACCCCTGGCACGACTGATCCTTGACACCACGGTCTTGGTTAATGCCGAGCGCGGGGGCGAGGTGCTGGGCGCAGCGATCGATGATGGCGATGATGTCGCTATCGCGGCGATCACCGTAGCTGAGCTGAGGGTCGGCGTTCAGCTGGCAAAGGGGCGCAGGCGGGACAAGCGCGAGCGCTTCGTCGCGGCGGTTCTAGACGCCGTCTCGGTTGAGGCCTACGACCTCAAGGTGGCCGAAGCACATGCCGCTCTGCTGGCACACGTTCGGCGGACAGGAACGCCACGTGGCGCCCATGAGCTCATCATTGCTGCGACGGCGCGAGCCCGGGATCGGCAAGTCGTGAGCTTCGACGGAGGCTTTGCCGAGCTCCCCGGCGTCTCGCTGGCAGGCCGTGCTGGCTAGCTGCAGGACGAATGTGGCCGCACACCTGCGCACGGGGCGCTGGCTCCCTAACGTGGGGGCCATGAATCTCACTCTCTCCCAATGCTTCGTCCTGGTCCATGATCCCGATCTCGCGCTGGCCTTCTACAGCGACACGCTCGGCCTCGAGCTGCGCAACGACGTCGCCAAAGGGGACTTTCGCTGGATCACCGTCGGCGCCGCCTCCCAGCCCGGCGTTGCGATCGTCCTCACCAACTATCTGAACGGCAGCCCCGCGGACGGCGATACGCTCGCCGCCCTCGTCGCCAAGGGCGCCCTGACCGGCGTCCACTTCCACGCCGACGACCTCGATGCCACCTTCGAGAAGGTGCGCGGCTCGGGCGCCGAGATCGTGCAGGAGCCGACCGATCAGCCGTGGGGCACGCGGGACTTCGCCGTGCGCGATCCGTCTGGCAATCTGGTGCGCATCGACCAGCCGCCCGCCGCGTAGAGCCAGTGAGCAAGGCCAAGGGGAAGGACGCCCGGCCCGCGCTGCACGCTGCCGACAGCCACGAGGTGATCCGCGTGCACGGCGCGCGCGTCAACAACCTCAAGGACGTCAGCATCGAGATCCCGAAGCGCCGGCTGACGGTGTTCACCGGCATCTCCGGCTCGGGCAAGAGCTCTCTGGTCTTCGGCACGATCGCCGCGGAGTCGCAGCGGCTGATCAACGAGACCTACAGCGCCTTTCTGCAGGGCTTCATGCCCACGCTGGCACGGCCCGAGGTCGACGTGCTCGACGGGCTGACGACCGCGATCCTCGTCGACCAGGAGCGGATGGGCGCCGATGCCCGCTCCACGGTCGGCACCGCCACCGATGCCAACGCGATGCTGCGCATCCTCTTCAGCCGGCTCGGCAAGCCGCAGATCGGCTCCCCCAACGCGTTCTCCTTCAACGTCGCCTCGGTGCGGGCGAGCGGTGGGATCACGGTCGAACGCGGCGACAAGACCCAGACCAAGAAGGCGACCTACAGCCGCACCGGCGGCATGTGCACGCGCTGCGAGGGCCGGGGCTCGGTAACCGACTTCGACCTCACCCAGCTGTACGACGACAGCAAGTCGCTCAACGAGGGTGCGCTGACGATCCCCGGCTACAGCATGGATGGCTGGTACGGCCGCATTTTCAGAGGCTGCGGCTTCTTTGACCCCGACAAGCCGATCGGCAAGTTCACCAAGAAGGAACTGAACGACCTGCTCCACAAAGAGCCGACGAAGATCAAGGTCGAGGGCATCAACCTGACCTACGAAGGCCTGATCCCGAAGGTCCAGAAGTCATTCCTCTCCAAGGACCCGGAGGCGATGCAGTCTCACGTCCGGGCGTTCGTGGACCGGGCGGTTACCTTCGCCACCTGCCCCGAGTGCGACGGAACCCGGCTCAGCGAGGCGGCCCGCTCGTCGAAGATCAAGAAGATCAGCATCGCCGACGCCTGCGCGATGCAGATCAGCGACCTCGCGGAATGGGTCCGAAATCTCGACGAGCCGTCGGTGGCGCCGCTGCTCGAGGCCCTGGGGGAGACCCTCGACTCGTTCGTGGAGATCGGGCTGGGCTACCTCTCGCTCGACCGGGCGTCGGGCACGCTTTCGGGTGGCGAGGCGCAGCGCACCAAGATGGTCCGCCAGCTCGGGTCGTCGCTGACCGACGTCACCTACGTCTTCGACGAGCCGACGGTCGGGCTGCACCCGCACGACATCCAGCGGATGAACGAGCTCCTGCTGCGGCTGCGCGACAAGGGCAACACCGTGCTCGTCGTCGAGCACAAGCCCGAGGCGATCGCGATCGCCGACCACGTCGTCGACCTCGGCCCGCGCGCCGGCAGCGAGGGTGGAGAGGTGGTTTTCGAGGGCAGCGTCGAGGGACTGCGGGCCAGTGACACGATCACCGGGCAGCACCTGGACGACCGCGCTTCTCTGAAGCCTGCGGTGCGGACCTCGTCTGAGGCACTGGAGGTGCGCGGCGCCGCCACCAACAACCTGCAGGACGTCGACGTCGACATCCCGCTCGGGGTGCTGGTCGTGATCACCGGCGTGGCGGGCTCGGGCAAGAGCTCGCTGATCGACGGCTCGGTGTCCGGGCGGGACGGTGTGGTGACGGTCGACCAGGCCGCGATCCGCGGCTCGCGGCGCAGCAACCCGGCGACGTACACCAAGCTGCTCGACCCGATCCGCAAGGCGTTCGCGAAAGCCAACGGGGTGAAGCCCGGGTTGTTCAGTGCCAACTCCGACGGCGCCTGCCCCAACTGCAACGGCGCCGGGGTCATCTACACGGATCTGGCGATGATGGCCGGCGTTGCCACCACCTGCGAGGAGTGCGAGGGGAAGCGCTTCCAGGCCGAGGTGCTCGAGTACCGCTTCGGTGGCCGCGACATCAGCGAGGTGCTGGCGATGTCGGTGACCGAGGCCGGGGAGTTCTTCGGCGACGGCGAGGCGCGCACGCCTGCCGCGCACAAGATCCTCGGCCGGCTCGCCGACGTCGGGCTCGGCTACCTCAGGATCGGCCAGCCGCTCACCACGCTGTCGGGCGGTGAGCGGCAGCGGCTCAAGCTGGCCACCCAGATGGCCGAGAAGGGCGGCATCTACGTCCTCGACGAGCCGACCACCGGCCTCCACCTCGCCGACGTCGAGCAGCTGCTCGGATTGTTGGACCGTCTGGTCGACTCCGGCAAGTCGGCGATCGTCATCGAGCACCACCAGGCGGTCATGGCGCACGCCGACTGGATCGTCGACCTCGGCCCCGGCGCCGGCCACGACGGCGGCCGGATCGTCTTCGAGGGCACGCCGGCCGACCTCGTCGCCGCCCGTTCAACCCTCACCGGCGAGCACCTTGCGGCGTACATCGGCACCTGACCCGAAGGCGTCGCTAATTCCCGCCGAGCGGGTAGAGGAAACGCGTGGCCGGCGCGATCGCAAGTGGAGGACGGCTGAAGGACCGCTACCGGCTCGAGCGGACGCTCGGGCGCGGCGGGATGGCCGCCGTTTGGCTCGGGCACGACGAGACGCTCGATCGGCCGGTCGCGGTGAAGGTGCTCTCCGACACGATCGCCTCCGATCCGGGCTTCGTGGCGCGATTCCGGCGTGAGGCGCGCACGGCGGCGGCGCTGTCGCATCCCAACCTGGTGGGGGTCTACGACTTCTCCGACGAGGGGGAGCGGCCCTACCTGGTGATGCAGCTCGTACCGGGGGAGAACCTCGCTTCTCTCCTCGAGCGGGGGCAGCGGGTCGACCGCGACCGGCTGGCGCGGGAACTGCTCGACGCCCTCTCCCACATCCACGAGGTCGGGATTCTGCACCGCGACATCAAGCCCGCCAACATCGTCATCGAACCGAACGGGACCGCGAAGCTGATCGACTTCGGGATCGCCCTGCCCCGCGACGCGACCTCGCTGACGAGCACGGGCCTCGTGCTCGGGACCGAGCGCTACGTTGCGCCGGAGGTGATGGAAGGTCGGCCGGCGACTGAGCGATCCGACCTCTACTCCTGCGGCCTGGTGCTGCAGTTGTGCGAGGGGGAGTGCTCGCGGGCGCTTGCGGCTCTGGTCGCCGCGATGACCAGCAAGGACACCCGTGACCGCCCCCTCTCCGCGGCGCAGGCGCTCGAGCAACTCGAACAGCCGAACGTCGTCGTCGAACAGGCGACCGAGGTCTTGGATGTATCCATTGCCGGTGGGCGCACCGAGGGGGTGCTGCGGACCGACCACATCGCGCCGCCGCCAACGCCGCCTGCGTACGCGCGCTCCGGCTCTGCAAGCAACCGCCGGAAGGTCGCCGCGACGATTCTCGGCGCGGTTGCAGCTGCGACGATCGTCGCCTTGGTCGCATTGAGCGGTGGCGACAGCTCTTCAGGCGGCAGTGGCCAGCAGGTGGCGCGAGGCGCGGGGGAGTCCAACTCCGCGGCCGCCGCCAGCGAAGCCGCTGGCTCGCCGGAAGCCGATGAGTCAGAGCAGCCCGCCCCGCCATCCGAGGCGACTGGGGGGACGGATGGCGCTCTACCGCCGGAGCCGACCGGAAGCGACCCCGCAGGCGGCGCCGCCCTCAACGAACAAGGCTTCGCGATGATCCAAGCTGGCGAATACGAGGCGGCGGTGCCGATCCTCGAAGAGGCGGTCAGCTCCTTCCCGGAAGGGACAAGCGACCTCAATTACGCCTATTCGCTCTACAACCTCGGCAATGCCCTGCGCCTCAGCGGCCAGCCCGAAGAGGCGATCCCTGTCCTCGAACGACGGCTGGAAATCCCCAACCAGGAAGGTGAGGTGCGCAAGGAGCTGGAAGCAGCCTATGCCGAAGCTGGCGAGCCGACCTCCTAATCAAAGGGTCGCGGCGTCGGAACGCAGCTAGTTGTTGCCTCAGCGAGCCTGCCGTGGCCGATCAAGATGATTCACTGCTAACTGTGTGCACGATGGCTCCGGGGACCTGAGCATGCCGGGCGAGGAGTGGACTGCCGATGAGCAGAAAGTCCAGCGTTATCTGGACCGGGCGGATGAGTTTCCGCATCGCGCCGAGGGAGAGAGCGTCCTGCTCGAACAGGTGCCCCGTGACGCTCGTCGAATTCTCGACCTCGGCACGGGCGATGGCCGTCTGCTCGCCCTGCTCCAGGTCGATCGCCAGGAGATGCTTGGCGTTGGTCTCGACTTCTCCGAGATCATGCTCGAGGCGGCGCGCAAGCGCTTCGCCGAAGACGGGCGCGTCGAGCTTGTAAGGCATGACCTCGCCGAGCCGCTGCCCGAGCTCGGAGGCTTCGACACAGTCGTCTCGTCGATGGCCATCCACCATCTCGAGCATGGGCGCAAGCGCGCGCTATATGGCGAGGTGTTCAACTTGCTCGAGCCCGGCGGAGTCTTTGCCAACTTCGAGCATGTGGCGTCGCCCACCCATCGGCTCCATCTGGCCTTCTTCGCTGCGATCGGCGAGCCGCTCGAGAACGAGGATCCGTCCGACCGCCTGCTCGACGTAGAGACGCAGCTCGGATGGCTGCGCGAGCTCGGCTTCGACGAGGTCGACTGCTACTGGAAGTGGCTCGAGATGGCGCTTCTCATCGGAGTCAAGCCGTCCGACCCCCACTGAGCCAGGCATGAGAATCGATGAGCTTGGTGGCCTCAATGCGTCCTGCTACCTTCATGTACATGAGCGAATCGGTCGGCGTTGCGGAGTTGCGGCAGAACCTCAGCCTCTACTTGCGGCGGGTGAGCAGGGGAGAGCGGTTGATAGTTACCGATCGCAATCGGCCGGTCGCCGAGCTGGGGCCCGCGCCGAACACGGGCCCCGATCTCGATCGGCTGATCGCCGAGGGGCGGGTATCGCGGCCGGTGCGGTCGGGCCTGCCAGGGCCGTTGAAGTTGACGGGCGATCCGCGAGCTTTGAGCCGCGCGCTCGACGAGATTCGCGGCGATCGCTGAGTCGTGGCGGTCTTCTACGTCGACGCTTCGGCATTGGTCAAGCTCGTTCGCGAGGAGGAAGAGTCGGATGCCTTGCGCGCATATCTCGATGGCGCCGACCTCGTCAGCAGCGAGTTGGTCCTGACCGAGATCCCGCGGGCAGTGCGCCGTGCGGTCGCCCGGGAACCCGCGCTGCCGCTTGACCTGTTGCTGACGCGCGCTGGGGAACTGGTCGATGTGCTCGCGTTGCGTCCCCTCGATCGCGCTCTGCTTGCGGGCGCGGGGGCGCTTGCCGAGCCGGCGCTGCGGGCCGTCGACGCGATTCACGTCGCGTCCGCCGTCGCTCTTGATCCCACCGAGGCGTTCGTGACCTACGACGAGCGCCAGGCTGCGGCTGCGCGTCTCGCTGGATTGCGGACGATGGCACCTGGCACCTGACTGAGGAGTCGCCCGGATGCAAGCGGGAAGGTTCCTGCCAGAATCGCCGCGCCATGCGGCCGACTCAGCTCACTTCTGACGGGCCGCTTGCGCTCACCCCCAGCCCCACCGGCGACTCTCCGCGTTCGATCTTCCTGCGCTTCCTCAAGTTCGGGGCCCTGGCCTGGGGTGGGCCGGCGGCGCAGATTGCGATGATCAAGCACGAGTGCGTCGATGAAGAGGGCTGGGTCGGCGAGGAGACCTTCAAGAGGACGCTCGCCGTCTACCAGGTGCTTCCCGGCCCCGAGGCCCACGAGCTTTGCGTCTACTTCGGCCGGGTGCGCGGCGGCAAGCTTGGCGGGTTCCTCGCCGGGCTGGGGTTCATGTTGCCCGGCTTCCTCCTCATGCTCGCCCTCTCGATTCTCTACGTCGAGGCGGACCTTGCCGGGCACCTCGATGAGCTGTTCTACGGGCTGAGCGCTGCGGTCGGGGCGATCGTCCTGCGAGCGGTGGTGCGGCTGAGCGGGACGTTCATCACCGATGGCTGGTTGGCGGCGATTGCGATAGTCGCCTTCGTCCTCACCGTGTTCGCCTCGGCGAGCTTCGCCCTCGTCCTGCTCGGCGCGGGCCTGGCCTACGAGCTGCGAACCAACGCCTGGAGCTGGCTCGGCCGGAGCCATTCCTTCTCGCCGGGTGTCCTCGCGGTCGCCGTAGTCGCCGGGGCCGTGACGCTCTCGCTGACAGCGGAGATCTTCCTCGAGGGGCTCAAGGCCGGGCTGTTTACCTTCGGCGGCGCCTTCACGGTGATTCCCTTCCTCCAGCAGGCTGCGGTGGCGGATCACCACTGGCTTACCGACAGCCAGTTCGTCGACGGGCTGGCGATCAGCGGCATCCTGCCCGCCCCGCTGATCATCTTCTCGACCTTCGTCGGCTACATCGCAGGCGGCGCCGCCGGGGCCTTGGCGATGACGCTCGGCATCTTCCTGCCCGCCTTCCTCTTCCCGATCTTCTTCCACCGCTTCTTCGTCGCCGTCGCCGAGAACCCGCGCATCCGGCCATTCCTGCTCGGCGTTGCGGCCGGGGTGATCGGCCTGATCGCGGCCGTCACCGTCGACATCGTCGACACGAGCGTCGTCGATGCCTATACGGCGGTCCTCGCCATCGGCGCCTTCCTCGCCCTCAACCGCTGGCACGGCAAGCTCACCGTGCTCTACGTGGTGCTCGGCTGCGGCCTGATCGGTGCGGGGTTGCAGCTCACGGTGCTCTAGCTAGGTGGGGGATCGCTCAGGGTCGGCCTCGGGAGCCCAGACAAGCCCTGAATGCAAACTAGATTCATTCTCATTAGTCTCTTGGCCGTCGCTCAGTCAGCAGCCTCCGCCGCGGTGACCAACCACCAAAGGACCGATCCTTGCTTGAGCCCTTCCAGCTTCCCTTCGTCCAGCGTGGGCTGATCGAGGTGTTGATCCTCGCCATCCCGGCGGGACTGCTCGGCACCTGGATCGTGCTGCGCGGTCTCGCCTTCTTCTCCCACGCGATCGGCACTGCCACCTTTCCTGGGCTGGTGCTGGCCGACGGCCTCGGCTTTGGCGCTCCCCTCGGCGCTTTCGGCGCCGCCGTCGCCTTTACCGCGGGCACGACGGCTCTTCGTGGCCGGCGCACGGGTGAGGACGCGGTGGTTGCCATGGTCCTCGTCGGCTGCCTCGCATCCGGCGTGATCCTGGCCAGCGACGTGTTCGGCTCCGGCTCGAGCATCGAGACACTGCTCTTCGGCAGCCTGCTGCTGGTCGACGGCGGCGACCTCCTGCTTGCCGCTGGGGCGGCCGCCGCGACGCTTGTGGCCAGCGCCTTGATCGGCCAGCATTGGCTCCGCGCCGGCTTCGATCCGACGCTTGCCGATTCGAGCGGCCCGAGCCCGCAGCTCTTCGACGCGGTGCTGCTCGGCTTGGTTGCGCTGGCGACGGTCGCCGCCCTGACCGTGGTCGGAGCGCTGCTCGTCGCCGCCCTCTTTCTCGTGCCCGCGGTCACTGCGCGCCTCCTCACCGACCGGCTGCTCAGCTGGCAACTACTCAGCGTCGGGCTGGTCGCGCTGGAGGGGACGGTCGGGCTCTGGCTCTCGGTGAAGACCAACGCGCCGCCGGGGGCGACGATCGCCTGCGTCGCCGGCGCCACCTTCGCTGTGGTGACCGTCGCCCGCGTCTTAGCCCGCGTTCCGCGTTCCGCGGCGATCGCTACGGCACTGGGGACCATGACCCTGCTCGCGGCCGGATGCGGCAGCGGGTCGGCCGGCAGCAGCGGCCAGGTGAAGGTGGTCGCGACGACGACCCAGGTCGCCGACTTCGTGCGCGAGGTCGGCGGCGAAGCGGTCGAGGTCGAGCAGATCCTGCAGCCCAACAGCGATCCCCACGACTACGAGCCGCGCCCCTCCGACGTCGAAGCAGTGGCCGGCGCGGAGCTGGTCTTCGTCAGCGGTCGCGGACTCGACGATTGGGCTGAGGAGCTCCTCTCCGACAGCGGCGGCGACGCTCAGATCGTCGACCTCGGCGCGATGGGCCCGATTCGCCCGGCAGGCGGGGAGGACGAGGAGGAATCTGAGCTCGACCCGCACTGGTGGCACGATCCCCGCAACGTCGAGGCTGCGGTGCCGGGGATCGAGAACGCGCTGGTGGTCGCCGACCCCTCCCACAAAGCCGAGTTCGTCCGCAACGCCGACACCTACCTGGCCGAGCTGAAAGCGCTCGACGCCGGGATCGCCAAGTGCATCGATTCGGTGCCGGCCTCGCAGCGCAAGCTGGTCACCGACCACGACGCCTTCGGCTACTTCGCCAGCCGCTATGGGATCGAGGTCGTCGGCGCCGCGATTCCCTCCCAGACGACTCAGGCCCAGGCGTCGGCAAAGGACCTGAGCGAGTTGGCGAAGACGATCGAAGCCGAGGACGTGAAGGCGATCTTCCCCGAGAGCTCGCTCAGCGCCAACGTGGTCGAGACGATCGCCCGTCAGACCGGTGCCTCGGCCGATTACACGCTGTACGGGGACACGCTGGGCCCCGAGGGCTCCAGCGGCGAGACCTACCTGCGGATGGAGGAGGCCAACGCCGACGCCCTGGTCCGCGGGTTCACCGGAGGAAGTCGCGGATGCGCAGTGAGCCCTTGATCGAGGCGAGCGGCCTCGCCGTCGGCTACGACGGGGAGCCGGTGATCTCCGGCGTCGTCTTCTCGCTCGAGCCGGGTGAGCGGATGGCGCTCTTGGGTCCCAACGGCGGCGGCAAGACGACCTTGCTGCGGGCGCTGCTCGGTGAGCTGCAGCCGCTTGCCGGAGAGCTCCGCGTGGGGGTCCGTTGTGCCACCGTGCCGCAGACAGAGCGCTCCCAGCTCGACTATCCCGTCTCGGCGCTCGACGTGGCGGCGATGGGCGCGCTCTCCAGGCTTCCGTGGTGGCGACGGCCAGGACGGCGCGAGCGCCAGGGAGCGCTAGAGGCTCTGCAAAAGGTCGGCCTCGGCGACCTCGCCGAGGAGACATTCGGCAAGCTCTCGGGCGGCCAGCGCCAGCGCGTCCTGATTGCGCGCAGCCTCGTCCAGGACGCTCAGATCCTGCTCTTGGACGAGCCCTTCTCCGGCCTCGACCGGCCCAGCTCCGAAGGGCTGGAAGCGCTGGTCGAGGATCTCGCGTCCGAGGGCCGTGGGGTGATGATCGCCACCCACGACCTCGAGCAGGCGCGGCGCTGGGACAGCGTGCTCTGCCTCAACCGAGGCCAGGTCGCAGTCGGCCCCCCGGAGGAGGTGCTCGATCTAGCCGTCCTCGAAGCCACCTACGGCGGTGCGATCGTCGAGCTGCCCGGCACCGATGCCCGCGCGATCCTGCCTCCCCACCACCACTGAGATGTTGGAGCCGCTGCAAGACGAGTTCATGCGCCGTGCGATGGCCGAGGTGACCTTGATCGGGATCGCCGGCGGGGCGCTCGGCTGCTGGGTCGTCCTCTACCGGCTCTCCTACGCGGCCGAGTCGCTCGCCCACTCGATCTTCCCCGGCCTGGTCCTTGCGGCGCTCACCGGCCTGCCGCTGATCGTCGGCGGCATCCCCGGGATCGTCGTCGCTGCCCTGGCGATCGCCGCTGCCTCGCGAATACCGGGAGTCAGCCGCGAGGTGGCGATCGGCGTGGTCGTCACAACCCTCTTCGGCCTCGGTGTGCTGCTGGCGCTCTCGCCAAATTCGCCTCCCGGCATCCAGGAGATCCTCTTCGGCGACATCCTCGGTCCGACCGACGCCGACCTCGCGGCGGCTGTCGTCTTGACCGTGGTGGTCGGCGGCGGCCTGCTGCTCTTGCACGGGCGGCTGCTGGCGGGAGGCTTCGACCGCGGCGCTGCACGCTCACTGGGCGCCGCGCCGGGGATCGCAGAAGCCGCCCTGCTGGTCCTGCTCGGGTTGGCGATCGTCGTTGCCGTTCAGGGGCTCGGCAACCTGCTGGTCGTCGCTGTCTTCGTCGGTCCGGCGGCGGCCGCCCGTCAGCTCACCGACCGGATCGCGCCGATGATCGCCCTGGCCATCGCGACCGCGGTGCTCGCCGGCATCGGCGGCCTCTACCTCTCTTTCTACGCCGGGACGGCCGGTGGCGCCTCGGTGGCCTTGGCGATCGTTGCCCTCTACCTGCTTGCGCTGCCGCTTGGCAGGCTGGTGTCCGCGCGCTACGAAAAGCGAACCCCGGCCGAGGCTACGATCGCCTGATGGCAGCCGCGAAGGACACGGCCTGGGAGCAGCATGCGCTGGAGGCGCTCGGCGAGGCGGGCTTCAGGCGCGGCGGCGCCCGCACCGCTGTCGTCGAAGCGCTTGCCCGCCACGCTTGTGCGGTCACCGCCCTGGAGCTGGAGGAGGAGCTGCGCCGCCGCAAGGTCTCGGTCGGCCGCGCCAGCGTCTACCGCGCGCTCGAGCGGCTCGAGGAGCTGCGCTTGGTGCAGCGCCTCGAGGCAGCGCGGGGAATCGCCAGCTATGAGCGGGTCAACCCGAGTGGGCACCACCACCATCATGCGATCTGCCGGCGCTGTGGCAGGATGGAACCGTTCGAGGACCGCAAGCTGGAGCGGGCGATCGAAGAGGTGTCAGGCCGGGTGCCCTTCGAGGTCGCCGAGCACGACGTCGTGCTGCGCGGCCTCTGCGAGAGCTGCGCTGACTGACGCGCCACTTGCCGAGCGCCAGGCTCGCCGCCCGCCCTGCGCAGGGGACGCGCCATCATTGACCGAATGCGCGCGATGGTCTTCGAGCGAGCGAAGCAGCCGCTGCGGGCCACCGAGCTCGATGACCCCGTTCCGGGCCGTGGCCAGATCTTGCTCTCGGTCCATGCCTGTGGTGTCTGCCGCACGGACCTGCACATCGTCGACGGCGAGCTCAACGAGCCGAAGTTGCCGCTGGCGCCGGGGCATCAGATCGTCGGCACGGTTGTCGATGGCGGCGAGGGGGCGGAGCGCTTCGCGCCCGGCCAGCGTGTTGGCGTGCCCTGGCTTGGCTGGGCTTGCGGAGAGTGCCGCTACTGCCTCAGCGGGCGGGAGAACCTCTGCGACCGGGCCCGTTTCACCGGCTACGACCTCGACGGTGGCTACGCCGAGCTTGCGGTCGCCGACGAGCGCTTCTGCGTCCCGATTCCGGATAGCTATCCGGACGAGCAGGCGGCGCCGTTGCTCTGCGCGGGGCTGATTGGCTATCGGGCCCTCCGGCTTGTCGGCGATGCCGAGCGGATTGGCTTCTACGGCTTCGGCGCCTCAGCGCACATCCTCTGTCAGGTAGCCGTCTTTCAAGGGCGCCGCGTCTTCGCCTTCACCCGGGTGGGCGATGAGGAGACGCAGGCATTCGCCCGCCAGCTCGGGGCCGAGTGGGCCGGCTCCTCCGAGGAGGCGCCACCCGAGGAGCTCGACGGCGCGATCGTCTTCGCCGCAGCTGGGGCGCTGATGCCGGCGGCGCTGCGCGCCAGCGCCAAGGGCGCCCGAATCGTCAGCGCCGGCATCCACATGAGCGACATCCCCGCTTTCCCCTACGAGATCCTCTGGGGCGAGCGGGCGCTCGGCTCGGTTGCCAACCTGACGCGCCGCGACGCAGAGGAGTTCCTCGAGCTGGCGCCGCGGGTGCCGGTGCGGACAGAGACCTCGATCTACCCGCTGGCGGAGGCGAACCTGGCCCTCAAAGATCTCCGCAGCGGAGCTTTCAGGGGCGCCGCCGTTCTCGCAGTCGGTGCCGACAGACGGTAAGCACCCTCTGGATGCCAGACGTCATCGTCCTCCTTCTGGCCGCCTCCGCCACGGCGCTCACGACCGGACTCGGCGCAATACCCGTATTCCTCTTCGGTCAGCGCAGCGAACGGTTGACACCCCTCTTGCTCGGCTTCGCTGCAGGGGTGATGGGGGTGGCCGCGGTCGCAGGACTGCTGATTCCGGCTTCGGAAGAAGGCTCGGCCGTCGAGGTGATCGCGGGATTCGCGGTTGGCGTCGTCTTTCTCGTCGGGGTCCGCCGGCGCTTGCGCCCCGATGCCGGCTTCATGGGCCGCACCGGCCCCGGAACGCGAACCTCTGCCCTCGTCTTCCTGGTTCTCTTCGTCCACAGCCTGCCGGAGGGACTCGCGGTCGGCACCGCCTTCGCTTCGGATCGGGCGGGGCTGAGCCTCTTCGTGATCCTCGCGATCGGAATTCAGAACGTGCCTGAGGGGACCAGCGTCGCGATCCCGATGCAGGAGGCGGGCTTCGGTCGTGCCCGCCAGTTTTGGACAGCCGTGGCGACCAGCGCTCCACAGCCGGTCGGGGCCCTGATCGCCTTCCTGGCGGTGGAAGAGATGAGCGGCCTCCTGCCCCTCTCGTTCGCCTTTGCGGCGGGGGCGATGCTGGCGCTGATCGTCGTCGAGATGCTTCCCAAGGCTTATCTCGGTTCACGACCTCTGGGGCCGAGCGCCGGCGTCACGCTCGGCGCTGCCGTGATGTTGGGGTTGAGCTTCGCGCTCGGCGTTTGAGCCCCTTCGACGGGGAGACGAGTTCGCTCAGACGGCACGCGTCCGGCCGGTTTCCACCTCGGGGCTGATAAGTCCAGCACCGATGCCGAGCACACCCAGCACCGCGTGCAGCACGTTGTCCTCGTCGTTGACGGGTATGAACCCGAGGATCGACTCGCCACCACCGATGATGAAGCCCCAGATGGCAACCACGACGTAGACGGCGCCGAAGACGAGTGCGTAGGTGCGGGCGGCCCGTGGGCCCGACATGAAGGCAAGCACGCCCACCGCCCCGGTCAGGATGTGCACGAGGTTGTGCCAAGCGTTGACGTCGAGCACACCGAGCACGGCGTCGACCGAGCCCGGGCTGCCAAACGAGGCGCTGTAGAAGAAGCCGATGATGCCGGCGACCACCAAGATGCCACCCACCAAGCCGGCGTAGAGGCTGGCTGGAGTTACGGATTCGTTCACCTTTTATCTCCTTTGGTCCCGGTTGGGCAAGGTTCGAGTACCCGCAGGGACCTTCGTCAACCATTCTCCACCGAGCTCGCGCCTCTCGTTGTGCGCCAGGCGAGCCGAGCCTCCGATGTGGGGGACTTACTGAGCGGCCGCCAACGGATGGACGAGGCCGTGCTCGGCGCAGATGCGCGGTATCGACTCCATCTCGAACTCGATGGCGTAGCGCTTGCCGAGCGTCTCGGGGTCGAAGCTCCCGTCTTTGGTCGTTTCGTCGAACTCGCGGAAGAAGTGCTCGAACCCGCCCGGTGAGATCACCTCGAGGATCCGGCACGGGTCGTCGCCGGCATTCCAGAAGGTGTGCCACTGGTCGCGTGGCTTGAAGGCGAGCTCGCCGGCCTCCGCGTAGATGACCTCGTTGCCGAGCAGGGCGCCCATGCGGCCCTCGATGACGAAGCTGTACTCGTCGACGCCGGTGTGTCGATGCAGCGGGGCACAGAGCGAGCGTGGGGGCACGGGGTGTTCGACGAGGGAGAAGCCACCGCCGGACTCCTCGCCCCAGACGAGGAAACGCGCGTCGCAGCCACCGAGCTTGGCGAGGTATCCATCGGCAGGTCCGAGCTTGCGCGGGCCCTGCGATGCATCGAAGCGTCGAAGGGAGTCGGTGATCTGAGTGGACATTGGCCGAACCTCCAATCAATTGAACGACTATGTCCAATGAACCTAGCGCCTCGGCGACGGATCACCGAGGGTTCGGTCGAGCTCCCGTTCAAGGCCGACGTTGCGGCTATAGCGTTGGCACGTGGACATCGTCTGGACGCTGCTCGGCGTCGCCCTCATATGCCTGGCGCTGCGCGACATCTTTGACGTTCTCTTTCATCCGCTCGGTCGCGGCCTCATTGCCCGCCAGGTGGTGCGAGCGATCTCGACGATCGGCCGACGGCTGGGAGGTGGCAACAGGGTGGTCGGCCTGCTGTCGGGGCCGCTGAGCTACATCGCGGTCATCGGCACGTGGGCTGGACTGCTCGTCGTCGGCTGGGCGCTCGTCTTCATGCCACAGCTGCCAGAGGAGTTCATCTTCGATCCCCATCTCGACCCGGCGCAGCACTCGGGCTTCGTCGACGCCCTCTATGTCTCACTGGTCAACTTGACCAGCCTCGGCTACGGCGACATCTCGCCGGCCTCGCCGCTCCTGCGCCTGTTGGGGCCGGTCGAGACGCTGTTCGGCCTCGGCCTGCTCACGGCGAGCATCTCCTGGCTGATCTCGATTTACAGCTCGATCTCCCGCCGCGACTCGCTCGCCCACGAGGTTCACCTGGCCAAGCAAGCCGAGGAGGACCTGGGGGAGGCGTTGGCCGACGCCGATCCGGAGCTGCTCGAGCGGATGCTGGCCTCGTTCACCGAACAGCTGATCGTCGCCCGGCGCGACCTGATCCACTTCCCGATCGTCCACTACTTCCGCACCGAGGACGAGCAGCGGGCGCTCTCCGGCCTGCTGCCCTTCCTCGCTTCTCTGGTGACCGAGGCGAGCGAGGATCGCCGCCCGCATGCGCTGAAGGTGCGGGCGGCGATGCTGAAAATGGCCCTCGACGACTTCGCCGAGACGCTCAGGGTGCGCCTCCGCATGCCGGGCGAGACAACCGACGCGACGCTCGAGCACTACCAGGCCGAGCATGCCGTGCGCGGACGCTCCCGGGATTGACGCTCACCACGCGGATCCTCGGCTTCCTGCGCGCGGTGGGTAAGGTCGGTCTTCCACGATCCACGAGCGAGGAGGAGCAGATGATCACCAAGACCGACTTCATCGGCGTTCCGTCCCAGGACAGCGAGCGGTCACGGCGCTTCTACGTGGAGACGCTCGGGCTGCGTCCCGACGATCGCGGCCAGTTCGAATTCTGGGCCGGAGATACCTGCTTCGGCATCTGGGAGCCGGCAAAATTCGGCATGGAGTTCGCGCCCCAGAAGAACGCCCATCCCGCGCTTCACGTCGACGACGTCGCTGCGGCGCGGACAGAGCTCGAGTCAAAGGGCGTCGAGTTCAGCGGCGACATCCTCGATACCGGCGTTTGCCATATGGCGTTCTTCACCGATCCCGACGGCAACGACTTGATGCTCCACCATCGCTACGCACCCTTTCAGTAACAGCCAGTCGAAGCCGTCAGACAGAACTCGCTTGTACTCAGGAAGTTAAAAGCGCTCTGCGTCGTTGTCACCTATGCTTCGCGCGCAATGCGAAGCGGGAGGTAACGGTGACAAAACTGAAGCTCATGTCCCTCAACGGGGAGGACATGATCGAGCTGATTCCGAAAAGCCTTGCGGAGCCCAGAGGCCACGCCGCGCAACGGGGCAAGGCGCTCGGTGAACTGATCGAGGAAGTCGACCCCGACGTGCTCGGACTGGTCGAGGCGCCACCGCGCGCGGAGCAGACGCAGAGGTTCAACGAGCTCTATCTCGGTGGGGAGTACGCGGTGTACCAAGGCGAGAAGCGAGGGACCCTTGGGCTGGCGCTGCTCGTGCGGAAGTCGCTGGAGCTCAAAGGCAAGGTCCGCACCAAGGTCCAGAGCAACTCCGATTTCGCGTTGCGCGAGCACGACTCCGACAACGATGGCATCCGCGAGGTCTATAGCTGGGTCAACCGGGTGCCGCTCGAGGTCGAGATCTCGGGTGGCGGTCTCGCGGCGCCGGCCACCGCGATCGTCATCCACTCGAAGTCGAAGGGCGTGTTCATTCCCGGCGACCTCTACGCGTACGAGCGAGTCTCGCGTGCGAACCGAATGAAGTTGAAGGCTCAGGCGGCTGCGGTGCGCAAGCGGATCGACGGTCTGATCGACGGCGAAGGCAAAGGACGGGTGATCGTCATGGGGGACTTCAACGACGGTCCGGAGTTCGACGTCGATGCGCAGATGATCGGCGGCGGTTTCCTGGAGCCGGTGATGGGCAGCGTCTGGGACCCAAAGCGGGTCATGCACAACCCACACATCGCGATCAAATCCGCGGATCGTTGGACGATCGACTACGCCGACCGGATCCTCAACCCGCTCGGCCAGTCGAAGTACGGCCAGCCGACGACGATGCGCTCGTGGATCGACCACATCCTCTTCTCCCCGGAGTTGGCCACGGCTGTGGTGCCCGAAAGCGCACAGATCAAGCATCATCCGACCGGGGGCGGCTCGCCCACCGACCACCACCCGCCGTATGTGACGGTGGAGATGTAGATGGCGGCGACCGAACGAGTCGTCTGCGTGGTCACCGGCCCGGTTCTCGGGCTCGAATCGCAGAAGCTGCTGGAAAGCACGAAAGCGTTCGGGGCGGAGCTGGGTAGACAGGTCGAGGTCTTCGACCTCTTCCAGGAGATGGCCGCGCAGGACGCCGTGGAGATCTCAAAATGGATCGAGCGACTGCTCTACATCCGCCGGTTGCTCGAAGGCTACGACTACCAGTTCGAGCTCAAGCGCCGCAATGCTTACTGCTCGATCGGGCGCAAGATCGGCGCCCTGCCCGAGGGAGTCCACGCGATCGTCCGGGCGCCATCGGCAATGGAGTTTCGCGGAGTCACCACCGAGTTCAAGGACCACCGGGCGATTGCGACGCTGCGCCCGACCCGGATCGTGACTTTGATCGATGCCGAGTGGAAGATCCACAAAAGGCTTTTGGACACATACGGCAAACGTGCCTTCGAGCTGATCGCACAGGCGCCCAATCTCGACCTGGAGAGGATCCTCGGGTGGCTCGGAGCCGAGGTCTCAGCCAGCGAGGACTGGGCTGAGTGGTGCAGCCATCTCAATGGCACCCAGGTCGGGCACGTGGTCTTGGGTGTCACAGCCCCCGCCCGACACAACCGAGCCAAGTTCGTCCAGGACGTCGACAACCTACTCAAGGCAGCAAGTGTCGAGGATCTGCCGACCTTCTACGCGTCCTACTCGATGACCGTTGCCGAAGAGCGGGAGCGAAAGGTGATCAACGATGCGATCTGGCGGCTGCGTGAGCACGCTCTCGTCATCGACCCCGGCACCATCGAGCTGGACAACTCCGAGAAACACGACGAGGACCGAGTCGTGTTCGCCTACACCGTCTTCCGCGACCTGCGCTGGGATGTGAAGAAGGTCGACGCGGTCGCCGCCTTTCACCCCTATGAGAAAACCGTGCCTCCGCTGAGCACGGGAATGATGGACGAGTTGGGTCACGCACGCGCCTACGGCAAGGACAGTTATTTCGTGTTGCCGCGTGGCAGTGGAAGCCCGTTCACCGGGGGCAACCTGGTACCGGCAAATCACCTGTTCAAGACTGTCGACCAGTTCTTTGACTTCATCGAGAAACGGCGGCGCCCGCCGATCAAAGCCCGTTTCGCCAAGCAGGTCAGCGCCTTCGAGCAGTTCGCCAAGCAGAGCTCCTCGTGAGCTTCTCACTGCGCGACTACGACGCCGAGCGCTACGGACCGTTCCTCGGAGTCAGCGACGAGGGCTCGGCCGCGAAGCCGATCGCCGAGGCGGCGGTGGGCTCGCCCAAGGCACGAGCCCTCGAGAAGCCGAACCCGCTGGTTGTGGGAGTGGCCCACGACGCAGAGCGCCTCGGCTCACTCGGCGAGGTGCCGGTCGGACCGGTGGAGTACGGGCGAATTCGGGCGGGCTCTGCGGGCCGTGTTCTGTTGACCACCAACGTCGGCTCTCACGTCAATACCTGGCATTACCGCCAGCCTGCATCGCTCGAGGTCACCGCCACGGCCACCGCGGAAGGAGTCGCCTCCTGGGCGCGGGAGCATGGCGCGAGCGCGCGCGGACGGAATCCTCAGCCCTGGCTCCGTTTGCGCTTCGACGCGGCGATCCCGGCCGATCGGCGAGGCGAGCTCCTGGGTGCCGCTGCGGCTGAGGCTCCTGTCGCGGTTGCGATCAGGGCTGAGGACGGGGTCGACAGTGCGCGCGATGCAATCGAGCTGGTTGTCAGAAGCGCGGCGGAGGCGGTTGTCGTCGATGGCGTCGCACGCCCCCCCGTCGATGCTCGCGCGGCATCGCCGGGCTTGCTCAACTACTTCGAGGTCGAGGAAGCGCGGCTTGTGCTACAGGCGGCGCACGCGCACGGCGTGTCGATCGAGCCAGCTCTCAGGGTCGACACAGATTCTGTCGCCAACCAAATTTGGTGCGGTCTCTATGCGGCCCGTGCGATGGGCCTTCATCTCGGCAAGTACGGCCTCTTTCCATTGACCATGCAGGAGGCAGAGCGGGTAATCGGGTGCATCCAGGACTGGATCCGGGACTGGACGGTGGCCCCCGCTCTCTACCTCGACGTGCCCGCTGTCGACGGCCACCGGATCTATGACCTGGCAGAAGCGCATACCGCAGCGCAGCGGTGGCTCGAGGTCGCGGCAGGAGCGGGGGCCTCCATCGTGCTGATCGACACGGTCGAGAAGTCCCGTGGCCTTCACCTGGTCAAGGACAGCGCGGAGGACGAGGCCGGCATCCTCTCTTGGGAGGACGTCGATGTCCTGCAGCGCACGGCGCGCGAGCTCGGCCTCAAGGTGCTCTGGGCAGGCGGCATTCCGCTGGCGCAGCTTCGTGAGTTCGGCCGCCGCCGTCCCTTTGGCCTCTATGTGACCTCAGCCGTCTCGAAGGCGGCGATGCTCGAGCCAGGCGAGCAGGACATCGGGCTCATCTCGACCAAGGAGCCGGTGCGCGAGAAGATCGCCCTGGCGAAGCTCCTGCTCGAGGCGGGTTTCTTCGCCGATGCAACGCTCGACGCCGATGCCGAGGCGGTCGAAAACGAAGATCCAGCGGCCGCAGAGCGCCTCGCGTCGGTCCTGATCGAGCGCTGGCGGCGCTGGCTGGGGTAGGGCGCCTATGCCCGCGCCCCCCGGAGCCGCACCCGCCTAGCGATTTCGCTGCTGTGTGAGATCGGCACGGCCTGACTGGCTGAGCAGCCAGCGTGCCAGAATGCCCGTGGCTTGACTGCGAAGGGGAATTTGAACGAGCATCTCGACGTGTTGATCGTCGGCGCCGGCCTCTCGGGCATCGGCGCGGCGCACCATCTCCAGGAGGCGTTTCCCTGGCGCAGCTACGCGATCTTCGAGGCGCGCGAGGAGCTGGGGGGCACCTGGGACCTGTTCCGCTACCCCGGGATTCGCTCGGACTCCGACATGCACACCCTCGGTTACCGCTTCCGTCCCTGGACCGACGCGAAGTCGATCACCGACGGCCCCTCGATCCTCGAGTACGTACGCCAGACGGCGCAGGACGGCGGCATCGACGCCAAGATCCGCTTTAGACACAGGGTTGTGCGCGCCGAGTGGTCGAGCGAGGAGGCGTGCTGGACGGTCGAGGCCGAGTGCGATGGCGAAACCGTTCAGGTGACCTGCAACTACCTCTGTATCTGCAGCGGCTACTACCGCTACGACGAGGGCTTCACACCCAGGTTCGAGGGCAGCGAGCGCTTCGCCGGCGAGATCGTTCACCCCCAACACTGGCCCGACGATCTCGACTACGCCGGCAAGCGCGTCGTGGTGATCGGCAGCGGCGCCACCGCCGTGACCCTGGTTCCGGCGATGGCTGAGAAGGCGGCGCACGTGACGATGCTGCAGCGCTCGCCGACTTACATCGCCTCGCTGCCGGCGGAAGACCCGGTCGCCGGCTGGCTGCGCCGCGTCCTGCCCAACAGGGCTGTCTACGCGATCGTGCGCTGGAAGAACGTTCTCCTGCAGACCGCCGTCTACCAGCTCAGCCGCCACCGGCCGCAGGCGGTGAAGAAGCTGATCAGGCGCGGCTTGGAGAGAGCGCTGCCGGCCGATTACGACATCGAGAAGCACTTCACTCCCCGCTACGACCCCTGGGATCAGCGTATGTGCCTGGTGCCCAACGGCGATCTCTTCGAGGCGCTGAGCGACGGCTCCGCCTCGGTCGTAACCGACACGATCGAGACCTTCACCGAGAGGGGCATCAAGCTCGACTCCGGTGAGGAGCTCGAGGCCGATTTGATCGTCACCGCCACCGGGCTCAACCTGCTCTTCCTCGGTGGCATGGAGCTGAAGGTCGACGGTGAGCCGGTCGACGTGCCGAGCACGATGACCTACAAGGGGATGATGCTGAGCGGTGTGCCGAATCTCGCCTTCACGGTCGGCTACACGAACGCCTCCTGGACCCTGAAGGCCGACCTGACCTCCGAGTACGTCTGCCGCCTGCTTGCCCACATGGATGCGCATGGCTACCGCATGAGCGTGCCGGAGATCACCGACCCGACCGTCGAGGAGGCACCGCTGCTCGACTTCACCTCGGGCTACGTGCAGCGCTCGCTCGACCAGTTCCCCAAGCAGGGGTCGAAGGAGCCCTGGCGGCTGCGCCAGAACTATGTCTTCGACCGCCGTTCGATCAGGCGCGGCGCCCTCGACGACGGCGCCATGCAGTTCTCCACGCTGCAGGGCCGGGCGGCGCGCGAGAAGATCTCGGTCTGATCACCTTCGACACGGGGAGACGACGTGACCGAGCTGACTGAGAAGCAGGCCGAGCTCTGCGAGCGCAGCGAGACCGACTACTCCGACCTGCGCGCCCTCTTCATCAATTGCACGCTGAAGCGCAGCCCAGAGGTCTCCAACACGCAAGGGCTGATCGACGTCTCGATGGAGATCATGCGGCGCAACGGCGTCGAGGTCGAGTGCATCCGCGCCGTCGATCACGAGCTCGCCGTCGGCGTCTGGCCGGACATGACCGAGCACGGCTGGGAGCGCGACGAGTGGCCCCAGATCTTCGAGCAGGTGATGGCGGCCGACATTCTCGTGCTCGGCATGTCGATCTGGCTGGGGGAGAAGTCCTCGGTGGCTACCCAGGTCGTCGAGCGGCTCTACGGCAACTCACACCTGCTCAACGACGCCGGCCAGTACGCCTACTACGGCCGGGTCGGCGGTTGCCTGGTGACCGGCAACGAGGACGGGGTCAAGCATTGCGCGATGAACGTCCTCTACTCGCTGCAGCACCTCGGCTACACGATCCCCCCGCAGGCCGACGCCGGCTGGATCGGCGAGGCGGGTCCGGGGCCCTCCTACCTCGACGAGGGCTCGGGCGGGCCCGAGAACGACTTCACCAACCGCAACACCACCTTCGCGGCCTGGAACATGCTGCACCTGGCGCGCATGCTGAAGGACGCCGGCGGCATCCCCGCGCATGGCAACCAGCGCACCGAGTGGGACGCCGGTTGCCGCTTCGATTTCCCCAATCCCGAGCACCGCGCCTAGCGCCCGTCCGACGTTCACCACACCGGGGTGGGGTGAACGTCGGATGCGGACTCAGCCGGTGGTGGCCTCGGGCAGAACGGCGATCGCGCGGCCCGGCGCGCCGCTGGCGACGGCGATCTTCACCGGCAGGAAGACGAAGGAGGCGCCGCGGACCGGCAGCTGCTCGAGGTTGGTCAGCATCTCGACGAAGAGCATCGCGCGGCTGAGGCCGGCCACGTGCACTTCGATCCCCTCCTCGGCCGAGCCCATGCTGGGCGCGTCGATGCCGATCGTGGCGACGCCGCGCTCGTGGAGGAAGACGGCGGCATCGGCCTCGGGCGCCGGCCAGGCGGGCCGCGATTGGAGGACGACAGGCTCGTGCACGAACGCCTTGCCGGCCGCGCCCTTCACGTAATGCTTGGACCAGCCGGTCAGCAGGAGGACGATCTCGCCGGCCCGGAAGCGGCCGTGCTCCTGCTCCCAGGCTTCCAGGTGGGCGACTGTGATCGGCGGGCTGACGCCGGGCTCGGCCTTGCCGTCGAGGTGCCGCAGGTCGACCACGGCGGCCGGGCCGATCAGCTTCGCCAGGTCGAGCGTCTCGGCGCTCGCCCGGCC
>Ga0157306_10000029_pt1 | contig 25679 bp, 19 predicted proteins | sample NitcycUS163409C2_FD_108391 | JGI IMG/M metagenome (GOLD analysis project Ga0157306, IMG submission 108391) | Soil microbial communities from Arlington Agricultural Research Station in Wisconsin, USA - Nitrogen cycling UWRJ-S163-409C-2 | ecosystem: Environmental > Terrestrial > Soil >...
AGAGTGTCGAGGTCGGCGTGCATCGTGGCCTTTCGGTCGACGGTTGCTTCAGCACCGCCGACTTCGGCCTCTCTGCATTGAAATCCTCGATCACGGCCTTCGCCGTGGAATCAACCATCTAGGTGACCCGCCCACACACGTTTGAACAGCTGAAAGGCCATCCGGGCCCTCCAAGACGCTTGCGGTTCTGACGCCCAAGCAGAGGAGGACCCGGATGAAGGTTCACGGTAACGCCGCTCTCGGACCAGCGGGACGGCTCGCGCTGGTGCAGGCAATCGAGTCGGGGATGACGTTGAGGGCGGCAGCTGCCGCCCTCAACGTGGCGCCGGCCACAGCCCACCGCTGGTGGCATCGCTGGCGGAGAGCAAGCGAAGAGGAGCGCCGTTGCGGTCGCTGGTTGCAAGACCGCTCCTCCCGGCCCCACCGCCAGCCGCGGCGGCTCTCGGCCGCCGAGGAGGAGCCGATCCTGCGAGCGCGCCGCGAGACGAGCCTTGGCCCTGGACGCCTGGCCGGCATCTGCCGCCGGGCGCGCTCGACGATTTGGAAGGTGCTGCACCGCCACGGCATCTCCCGTCGGCACCGCTCGGCGCGGGAGAGCTACCGCCGCTATGAGTGGTCTCGACCGGGCGCCCTACTGCACGTCGACATCGCCCGCCTGGCGCGTTTCAATCGCCCTGGGCATGCGGTCACCGGCGTCCGCGACATGACCGGAGCCGAGAAGCGGGCCGGGGGTCGGCTACGTCTACCTGCACTGCGTGATCACTTCGCTTCGCTCGGGATGAAGCCGCCCGAGGCGGTGATGAGCGACAACGCCCTTGCCTACCGTCGCTCCAATGCCTTCGGGGCGATCTTGGCCGCCTACGGCGCCCGGCAGATCCTGATCCCGCCCTACACGCCGCGCTGGAACGGGAAGGTGGAGATTCATCCAGACGTTGAAGAGGGAGTGGGCCTATGCCCACGCCTGGCCCAACTCAGCCGAGCGGGCGAGGTCGATGCCATCCTTCCTTCGCTACTACAACCGGCGTCGCCCGCACAGCTCTCTGGGAGACCGGCCGCCGATCAGCCGCGTTCACAACGTCCGTGGGTAGGACAGCTAGTGGCTCAAATCCCGCAGATTGCTGCGGATTGCCGCCGATTCAGCCCGTCATCTTCAGGAAATCCCTGTCACCAGCTGAGGCAAGTCCCCCATCGTCGTGAAGATTGCATCGGCACTGGCAAGCCGCTCGGGCGGTGTCATCGCCGCGAAGCCGAGAGCGCGCATGCCGGCAGCCTTGGCGGCTTTGACGCCAAATGGGCTGTCCTCGATGACAATGCAGCGCTCAGGCGAAACGGGCATGCGCTCCGCAGCGTACAAGAACAGATCAGGCGCTGGCTTACCTCGCCGAACTTCGTCAGCTGAGAATATCCGTCCAGAAAAACACTCATACAAGCCGGTTAGGCCGAGCGTCAAGCGCATCTTGTCCTGACTACCGCTGGAGGCGACGCAGGTCGGTACCTCGATTTGAGCAAGTGCTTCGGCAATTCCCGAAACTGGCGTCAGCTCACGCCGAAACCCCTCGCGTCCTGCGGTTTCGAGGTCAGTTACCCATTCTTCTGGCACAGGGTTTCCTAAGCGCTCGCCGAGAATCCGCAGCGTCGATGTCATCCCCAGACCGAGAAAATCGCGAACACACTCCTCGTAGGTCATCTCCAAACCGAGTGCAGTAATCCGTTCTGCCTGGATGCGCAGCGAGATCCGGTCGCTATCGACCAGCACGCGTCGCAGTCGAAGATCACAAGCCCGGTCACGATGTACTACTCCTAGGTAAATGTCGGCTGCCTACGACGCGATGTACTGGGCTACTGCCTCGCGGGCGAGGTCGCTAACCGAGCGGCCCTCCTCCTTGGCTCGCTTCTGAGCGGCGTGATAAAGGTCGGGGGTCGTGCGGAAGCTCAGTCGTGGCGATGCCCCGGTACCAGCAAGGGAAGGCCGGCCGACTCGTTGACGCTTCGCCTTCGAAAGGTCATAGCCACGCTCGGCCTCGACTGCAAGGGCATCGGCGATCTCGGGAGTGATCTCCTCGCCGGCCTTCGTCCTTGGATGCTTAGTCGCCTTCTTTACTTTCGCCATTTCGTTGCCTCCTCGTACTGCTTCCGATAGCGGTCGCGCAGCGGCATCGCGTGGATTACCAGCAGGTTCTCGTTGTCAAGCTCGACGGCCATCACCTCTAGCGCGATTCCATCCGGGTCATCGCCCAGAAAGACGAGCCGTGAGCTAGCGCCAATCGGAGCGTCCGAGGGCGGTTCCTGCTTGAAGCGCAGGCCGCAGTGCTCAATGACGTAGTGGGAGCGTTCACGGGATATCCGGTGCTTGGTAGCGGCTCTGGTCCATTGAAAATCCACAGACCCAATCTAATAGTTCTGTCGGACAATATTATCAGGCACTGAGAAGTCGAGCCGGCCCTTCCGATTTCAGCCACCCCTGGCCAGAAGTGGCTGAAACCCCGCTAATCGCCACTAATCCCGCGCATCTGGGTCTTCGGCGCAGTTTCATGCGACTCGCAAAAGCGCTGGAAATCGGTCGCTTTTGCGTCTCTGCGCTGAACCGCGTTTTTGGATCGCACCCAGGTGGTCGGCGGTTCGAATCCGCATAGCTTCGCTTCGCGGAAGCCCCTACACAGCGAGATCCCCCTCCCCGATAGCCGTCGGAATCCACCCCCATGGTGCTCCCCGATGACGCCGGTGGCATTGGCGAACTCGAACGGCGCAAGCGGTCAGGGAAGGTTCTCGAAACTGAGGTCCCAGCCCTCGGCTTCGAAGTCTTCAAGCGAGCCGTCCTCGAGCCTCGTCGTGTTGCCTGCGCGGTCGGTGACCGTGATCCAGCGCACCGTCCAGGTACCGAAGCCGGCCTCTTTTTCGAGCCATCGGCTCATCTTCCAGGTTCCATCGATGTACGTGCCGGTGAGCTGCGAAGCGCTGCCGCTCATTCCCCAGCTGATCGGCCAGTTGGGTGGGGTGAACGTGAAACTGATGCCGGAAATCGGGTCGAAGTCGTCGTCGACACCGGACCAGTCGTCTTCGACACCGATCTCGACATCGACTTTACGCTCGCCGGCGGCAGTGTGTATGACCTGCGGGGTGATCGAGAAGCTGGTTACCGTCGGGCGGGTAGTGTCGCCAACGCCCACCTGGGTGAAGCCACCGGGGAAGTCGTCGTCTTCGAGCGTGCCACCATCGAGGAGGCGCCAGCGGCCGTCGGTGTCTTCAAGGAGCAGTTCGTCGACCTTGTAAAAGCCGGTGGTAGCGCCGGCAGGGAGCCCGATCGTAGCCAGCCAGGTGCCTTCGCGCGCCGTGCCCGAGCTGAGCGTGGCGGCCGAGCTGTAGATCCGTTCCTGGCCGGGTTTGGTGGTCGGGTGGGCGATCCGCAGCCAGACCGATTCGACGCCAACACCGGGATCGGTGACTTCGATCGGGATCTGGACCGTGACCGGGCCTTTGCTGGTATCGACCTCATTGGTGGGCGCGCCGAAGCTGATCCCAACCACATTCGGCGCTTCGCGGTCGGGACCGTCGTAGACCTCGAAGCTGGCGTCGAGACCATATTCGTCAAGCCAGGCGAGGTCGCGGGTGACGGTCTGACCCTTCGCATCGACCGCCGTCACGGCGACGACTCGGTACTCGCCCACCGGCGTCGTCGCGGGGACGTCGAGCTTCGTGCTCAGTTCCGCCAGCTGCGGGGGGCCCGGCCCGAAGCTGGCTTTCCGCCACACGCCTTCCGGCCCTTCGATCGTGACCTCGGCGGACTCGATGCCGCTCTCGTCCCAGGCCGAGAGCGAGAGGCGCACCCACCAATCGCCCTGCGCGATTTCGACGTTTTCGTTGCCGAACTCGACTGACTGCAGAGTCGGCGGTTCGGTGTCAGGGATCGGTTCGAATTCGAAAGGCGGGGGCTGGGAATTTGGCGGCGCGGGAGACCCAGCCAGCGGTGGTCGGGGGGTCGGGACGAAGCAGCCGCGCGTGCTGGCGACGGTCGCATCGAGGCACGAGTTGGTGCCCGCGCCCCCCAGTAGCCGGTCGGCGCCCGGGCCGCCGCGCAGCGCGTCGTTGCCGGGACCGCCGCCGAGGATGTCATCGCCCCCACCGCCGACCAGGTCATCGGCGCCGGGGCCACCCAGCAAACGGTCACTGCCGGCTCGGCCCACGATCGTGTCCGGCCCCCCGCGCCCGCAGATCACGTCGGTGTCCGGGGTCCCCGTGAGGCGATCACCGAGTGGGGTGCCAACGATGCTGCATGGGCTCGCCCCCAGCGCCGCCGCGGGCGCCGCAATCAGCAGCGCAGCCCCGACAAGCACGATGCGCAGCACCGAATATCTTCCCCCGCGAGCCAAGTCCGCAGATCGTACGGAAGGCTCTACGCTTGGCGGCCTCCGATGCCGCTCGCCGCCGCGCTGGCCTTGCTCGCCCTACTCTGGGCAACCGCCTCTCCGGCGCTGGCGGCCGAACCCAAAGCGCCGCTCTTCGCCGCACTCGGGATCGAAACGGTCGACGGGCGCCAAGGCGCGGTGGCCGCGCCGCTGACCGACGGGCGGGTGCTGATCGCGGGCGGCTCCGACAACCTCGCCCTACGCAGCGCCGAAATCTTCGATCCGGTCGAGATCGCCTTCGAACCGGTCCCCAACCTGACGCGCTACGCACGGAGCAGAGCGACGGCGGCGCCACTGCCCGACGGGCGGGTGTTGATCGCCGGAGGTGCGAACGAAGTCCTCTACGCCCACGCGGAAGTCTTCGACCCCGAGACCGAAAAATTCACCGACGTCGAGGACGAGATGACGACCGGGCGGATCAAGGGGGTGGCGGCGGCGCTCCCGGACGGCCGGGTGTTGATCGCCGGCGGGTACGCCGAAGGCGAAACGCTGAACAGCGCCGAAGTCTTCGATCCGGTGACCGAAACCTTCAGCGCGCTGAACGCGACGATGTGGAGGGGACGATCGGGCGCGATCGGCGTCGACCTGCCCAGCGGCAAGGTCCTGATCACTGGTGGCAGCGGCGAAAGCGAGGCGGCGCGCAGCACCGAAGTCTTCGATCCTGTGACCGAAACCTTCAGCGCGCTCAACCCGGAAGCGCCGGACGAGAGCAGCCTCGCGGTCGGCGCCGCGCTCGCCGACGGCCAGGTTCTGATCGCCGGGGGGATTGCAGGGGGCATCCCAAGGAGATGGTCCGGCCTGCTCGATCCCGGCTCCGGCAGCTTCTCCTTCATGCCGAAAGAAGGCGGCACCCAATTGACCACCGAGCGTGCGGATGCGATCGCCGCGAGGCTCCCCGATGGCAAGGTCCTGATCTCGGGCGGTTCCTGGCCCGAAGCACGCTCCAGCGCCGAGATCTTCGTCCCAGCGGCGGCGCTCCGCGGCGTCGGGGGACAGTTCGGCATCCGTGTCATCGGCGAGGAGGCGGCACCCGTGACCGTGGTCGTCACCAGCCTTGGCGGCTGGAGCCTGGAAATCGACGCCGTGTCGCTCAGCGGCGCCGACGCCGCTGACTTTTCGATCCTCGCCGACACCTGCACTGGCGCCCGACTCAGCTTCGGGGAGACCTGCACGCTCAGCGTCCGCTTCACACCAGCGCGGCTCGGAGTGGCGCAAGCGTTCCTCGACTTCGACGACAACGAGCTGAGTCCGACCCCCGTCCCGCTCACCGCGACCGGCGTCGCCCCCTTCGTTCCCGAACTCCCCGTAGTCGATCGTCCCGTACCGCCGGATCCCCGCTTCGCCACCTCTGTCCGCTGCGCGGCCAAGCCGCTCGCCAACCCCAGGCGGGCGAAGGTGACCTGTCGGTTCAGCCTCGCGCCGGGCGCCTGGGAAGCGCGGCTCCTGCATGCCGGGCGCATGCTGATCCGGCGACAGGTCGAGGGCGGGCGCCAACGGCTCACCTTCAAATTGGTGCGTCGCCTGCACGGGGCCTACCGGCTGCAGTTGGTCCCCCTGCCCCAGTAGAAAGCCGGGTAGCGGCGAGTTCGCGCCGAAGGAAGAACGAGGAAGACGCCAAGCACCTTCATTCTGTTCGGTAATCGCCGACCCTCGCCAGAACGGCTGATCCGCGAGATGAGGCACTTTCAATGGGCACGCCATTGCCGGATCGGCGAGCCATGCGTCTGGGCTCGCGCCAGCCGATTGCTAACTTCGCCCGATATGGCAAGTCTGCGCCTGATCGACTCGAAATCCGATTCGGAGCACGGTGTTGGCGGTGGGCTCCGGGAAGAGAGGCTGCCTGATGCCGAAGCCCTCGATGCCTACTCGAAGACCGTGTCCGGGGTCGCCGAGCGGCTCGGGCCCTCGGTCGCGCATCTGACCGTGGCCCGGCAAACCCGGCGGGGCAGGCGGGAGGGCGCCGGCAGCGCGGTCACGATCAGTCCCGACGGGCTGATGCTCAGCGCTGCGCACGTCGTCGCCGACGCGGATGGACAGGGGAGCGTCGCCTTTCCGGACGGGCGTGAGTTCACCGTCGAGGTGATCGGCACCGATCCGCTCTCCGACCTTGCCGTCCTACGCGCCGACGGGCGCGACCTCATCCCGGCGACGCTCGGCGATGCCCAGACGCTGCGCGTCGGCCAGCTCGTCGTCGCCATCGGCAGCCCCAATGGCTTCAGCGGCTCGGTGACCGCCGGGGTCATCTCGGCGCTCGGGCGCTCGCTGCCGACCCGCTCCCGCTCCGCCACGCGGCTGGTCGAGAACGTGATCCAAACCGATGCGGCGCTCAATCCGGGCAACTCGGGCGGCGCTCTCGGCGACGGCCTCGGAAGGATGGTCGGGGTCAATACCGCGGTGGCGGGTGTGGGCCTGGGGCTCGCGGTGCCGATCGACGAGACGACGACGCGAATCGTCTCCGAACTGATCGGCAACGGGCGCGTGCGCCGTGCCTACATCGGAGTCGCCGGCGGGTCGCGATCCTTGCCGCCCCGGCTCGCCGCCGAGCTGGGGCGAGACCGCGGGGTCGAGATAGTCGAGGTGGTCGAGGGCAGTCCCGCCGCACGCGCCGGGCTTCGCCCAGAGGACCTGATCGTCGAGGTCGACGGCGAGGTGGTCAGGGACGTCGGCGATCTGCAGCGTCTGATGGCAGGCGAGAGGATCGGCCGCAAGCTGAGCATGCGGATCGACCGGAGCGGGCGGATGATGCGGATCGGGCTGGTGCCGCGCGAGCTGGCGGATTAGCGGCTCGAGCCGGAGTCGTTGCGGGGTCGCCCTGTGAGAGTCTCGACGGAAATCGACCCGAGCCGATGCCGACGCCCCGCTCAATCCAGCGCACCTATCTGACGCTGCTGCTCGGCAACACGCTGGCGGCATCGTTCATCTGGGGGATCAACACGATCTTCCTGCTCGACGCCGGCCTCTCGAACTTGGAGGCCTTTGCCGCCAACGCCTGCTTCACCGCCGGAATGGTGCTCTTCGAGGTGCCGACGGGGATCGTCGCTGACACGGTCGGACGTCGCACCTCATACCTGCTCGGCACCGTGACCCTGACCTTGTCGACCTTCCTCTACGTGCTCCTCTGGAAGATCGAGGCTCCGTTTTGGGAGTGGGCGATCGTCTCGATGCTGCTCGGTCTGGGCTTCACGTTCTTCTCCGGCGCGGTCGAGGCCTGGCTGGTCGACGCGCTCAGCGCGACCGGCTTCACGGGAGAGCTGGAGACGGTGTTCGGACACGGCCAGATCGTCACCGGCGCGGCGATGCTCACCGGCTCGGTGGCTGGAGGGTTCGTCGCCCGGCAGACCAGCCTGGGTGTGCCGTTCGTGCTCCGGGGCCTCGTCCTGATCGTGATGTTCGGGATCGCGTTCAGGCTGATGCGCGACATCGGCTTCACCCCCGAGAAGGGCGGACGGCCGCTGACCGAGATGCGCAAGATCGCCTCCAACTCGATCGAGTACGGCTGGCGGGTCCCGGCGGTCAAGTGGCTGATGGTCGAGAGCCTGTTCACCGGCGGTGTCGGCATCTACGCCTTCTACGCCCTGCAGCCCTATCTGCTCGAGCTGTACGGCGACCCGCGCGCCTACCAGGTCGCAGGCCTGGTGGCGGCGATCGTCGCGGGCGCGCAGATCGCCGGTGGAGTGGCGGCCCCCCGGATCCGCCGTCTCTTCCACCGTCGTACCTCGGCGCTGATCGCCACGGCGGGGCTCAGCGTCATCGCGCTCGGGCTGATCGGGATAGTCGAGAGCTTCTGGGCGGTGATCGGGCTGATCGTGATCTGGGGGCTGTTGTTCGCGGCCACGATGCCGATTCGCCAGACCTACATCAACGGCCTGATCCCGTCGCGGCAGCGGGCGACGATCCTCTCGTTCGACTCGATGATGAGCTCCACCGGCGGGGTCTGGACCCAGCCGTTGCTCGGTCGGGCCGCCGACGCGTGGGGATATGCGCCCTCCTATCTGATCGGCGCGGGGATCTCGACTCTGGCGCTGCCCTTCCTCGCCCTCTCGAGGCGACAGAACGCGGTCGCCGACACCGTCGACGTCTCCGAGGCGCAGCTCGCTCCGGCGGGCGAATCGTGATGGAGCCCTTCGATGTGATGAGGTGGCAACGGCGCGGTGAGCTCAGACTGCGGAGGGCGGCTTCGCGCGCGCCGCGGGCACGAGCGTGCCGAGCAGGCCGCGTACGGTTGCGGCGAAAACCGCCAGAGGATCGTAGTACTCGCGCCACAGCACGATCTGCCCATCGTGAACATCGAAGCGTCCACAAATCCAGAACTGGATTCGTAGGCGGCCCCACTGGAGGACGTCGGTGCGCTCGGTGAGAACGGTTGATCCGTTCGCCGAAATCGCGTGTACGTGCATCTCTACCTCGGTGCCGATCCTGATCAGCGCTTGAAAGAGCCTGCGTACGCGCTCACGGCCGCGCACAGTCGGCAGCCAGCTGTTTTCGTATGCGACGTCCACTGCGAGAAGCGCCACTGCGGCATCGCAGTCCGTGACCGTTCGAAGGTGGTTCAAGAACCGCTCTACGACGGCCGTGGGCGCGGAATCGGCCATCACGGTCCCTCAGCTGTGCCGAGCTGACGCCGGGCCGCCTCGGCGGCGAGCTCGGAGCGGTTTCGCACACCGAGCTTCGCGTAGATGTGGGAGAGGTGGACCTTGACGGTGCCCCGGGCGATGAACATCTGCTCGCCGATCTGGGGGTTGGTCAAGCCAGTGGCGGCGTGCCGCACGACCTCGAGCTCGGTGGGGGTGAGGCTCTCCCAACCGCCCGGCGGGCGCTTGCGCTCGCCACGAGCGCGGCGCGCCCAGGCGACCGCCTCGCGGGCGTCCAGGGCGCTCCCTTCAGAGTAAGCGCTCTCCATGCCCTCGCTGTCAAAGCGCTCGCGCAGCGTCTGCTCCAACCTCGCCACCCGTAGGCCCTGTGCCTCCGAGCGCACCAGCTCGTGGCGAGTGCGGGCCTCCTCAGCGGCGCCAACCAGCCGCGCCGCCTCCTCATCGCTATGCAGGCCTCCGGCGACCTCGGCGAGCAACTCGAGCGCGTCGGGGATCAAGGCAACCAGGCTGCAGGCATCGATCGCCTCCAGGGCGCAATGCGCGTGGCCGTCCGCCTCGCTCCACTGCTCCATGTCGAGCGAGACGGACGCCAAGCACATGTAGGCCAGCGCGAGAACCCAAGAGGCATCCGTCCGCTCGGCCACCTCCACCGCTTGCCGCGCGCTGCTCACCGCCAGATCCCGATCGCCCAAGGCGTAGTGGACGTCCGCCTGGACCTGCAGCGCGTAGGCGAGCACGTAGCCATCGTCGAGCCCCGTCGCGATCTCCACCTCCAGACGCTGCAGCGCCTCGGCGCCGCGACCGTTTGCCGCTTCGGCTTGGGCAAGCGTGCATCCGAGTGGGCCGGCCACCATGCCGGCGCCTGCCCTGACAGCGCGCTCGGTTGCCGTCTCCAGCCGCTCCAGTGCCTGCTCGGGACGCCCGCGCAGCAGATCGGCGCGGGCCAGAAACCACTGAGCCGCGCCCTCGGTGGCCGGCTCCCCCACTTCGCGCGCTGCCGAGCTCGCCCGCCGGCAGTGCTCCTCACACCCCACCCAGTCGGCGGACTCGCAGGCCCCCGCGGCGGCTACGCACCAGTGCCAGGCCAGTTGCTCCCGGTAACCCATCCGCTCGATCAGGGGAAAGACCTCCTCGGCGGTCTTGAGGGCCTCCTGGTGTCGACTCTCCCATACGTAGCTCCAGGCCAAGATCTGGGTGGCGTCGGCCGCACACCACTCGTCGCCGCTCTCTCGCGCGAGAGCACGAGATCGCTCAAGGCCCCGCCGGGCGTCCTCTGGGTCAGCGGAGAACGTCGCAGTGCCCCATGCATCCAGCGCCCGCGCCATAGTCGAGCGGTCGCCAGCCCCCTCCGCCAACTCGAGAGCCTCTTCGGCGTACTCGGCCGCCTGCTCGTAACCGCCGCCGTAGACCATCAGGTAGGCGCGGCCCCACAGCGCCCGCGCGCGCAGGGGAGCGTCCGCGGGCGCGGCGCCGAGCGCCTGGGCATAGCCGCTCTCAGCAGCCGCGAAGCGCCCCCCGAGCTTCCAGTAGAACGTCAGGGCAACCGCCAACCGCAGCGCCTTGTGGGGATCGGTTTGCGCCGCGTGCTCCAGCGCACTCGTCAAGTTCGGGTCCTCGACAGCGAGCTTCGGCAGCCAGAGATGCTGATCGGCCATTGCCAGATGCGGCTCGACCTCCTCGGCGAGGGCGAGCAGCGAGTCGCGGTGGCGGTCGCGCACCGGCTGCTCGTCGGGAGACTTGGCGAGGTGGTCGAGCGCGTACTGTCGCACCGTCTCCAGCAGGCGGTAGCGGGTGCTTGGCTCGCCGTCTTCGACGACAACCAGTGACCTGTCGACCAGCGAGCCGAGAAGGTCGAGCACCGCGACGCGCTCGAGGTCCTCATCGGCAGTCACCTCCTCTGCCAGATCGAGCGTCCAGCCGCCGGTGAATACGGCCAGCCGGCGCAGCAAACGGCGCTCGTCCTCCTCAAGCAGCTCATAGCTCCAGTCGACCGAAGCTCGTAGGGTCTGCTGGCGCGGCAGCGCGCCTCGCGCCCCGCCGGTCAGCAGGCGAAAGCGATCCGCGAGCGCGGTGGCGATCTCCTCGACTGCCATCAGCCGTACCCGCGCGGCGGCGAGCTCGATCGCCAGGGGTATGCCGTCCAGCGCATGGCAGATGCCGGCCACGGAAGCCGCGTTGTCGTTGCCGATCGAGAAGTTCGGGCGGACCTTCAGCGCCCGCTCGATGAAGAGCCGGACGGCGTCGGACTGTGCCAGCCCCTCGACCGGCTCGTGCATGCGCTCGGCGGGAAGCGACAGTGACGGCACCCGCCAGCTGGTCTCGCCGGCGACGCCCAGCGGGGCGCGGCTGGTGGCGAGGATCGCCACCCCGGGTGCGCCGCGGAGCAAGGCTTCCCCCGCGGCGGCGCTCGCCTCCAGCAGGTGCTCACAATTGTCGAGGACGATCAGCGCCCGCTGCTCGGCGAGGTGGGAGACGGCTGCCTCCAGCGGCGTCTGGCCGGACAGCGGGCGAACGCTCAGAGCCGTGGCCAGCGCCGATCCGAGCTGCTCCGGATCGAGAACCGGGGCCAGCTCAACCCACCAGATCCCGTCGGGATAGCGATCCACCGTGTCGGCAGCCGTCTGCAGGGCCAGCCGGGTCTTGCCACATCCGCCGGCCCCGGTCAGCGTCAGCAGCCGCGTGCCTTCCAGCGCCGCCTGGATCTCACGTAGCTCGGTGACCCGGCCGACGAAGCTGGTGAGCTGGCCGGGAAGATTGTTCGGAAGCGCGTCGAGCGAGCGCAGGGCTGGAAACTCCTGCGGAGCATCCCCGTCGAGGAGCTCATGCACGTGCTCGGGTCGGCCGAGATCGCGCAGACGGTGCGCCCCCCGGTCGGCCAGCCGAGCCCCGTCCGGCAGGCGGTCGACCACGAGGTCGTGCGTGGCCCGCGAGAGCAGGACCTGGCCGCCGTGCGCAAGCTCGCGCAGCCGCGCGCAGCGGCTCAGCGCCAGCCCGAAGTAGTTGCCCCCGTCGCGCAGCTGGGCCTCCGCCGTGTGCAGCGCGACGCGCACCCGCAGCGGCGGTTTCTTGGGCCAGGCGTGTGCGCCCATGCGACGCTGGATCTCGAGCGCCGCCGCGACTGCATCCGAGCCGCGCGAGAAGGCGGCGACGATGCTGTCGCCCTCTCCCTGCTCGACTGGCCGCACCCCTCCGTGGAGCGCCACCGCCTCCTCCAGCAGCGCGTAGTGCTCGGGCACGGCATGCGCCATCGCCTCCGGCTCGTCTTGCCAGAGGCGCGTCGAGCCCTCGATGTCGCTCAGCAGGAAGGTGACCGTGCCAGCCGGTAGCGCGAACGTCGCTGTCTGGCTTCCTTCCACTTCTCCCCAGATGAGCGGACGACCGAGCGCCCAGCCCGCATCGGATGATGTCAAAGGGTCGCTAACCCGACCGTTTGCGGCTACGAGATCGAGAGTAGACATGGCCACCTCCCTGAAGGCCAGCCCCAGTGGCCGGCATCAAGGCGACGCTACGACCTGCAAGTGGCCACTACATCTGCCAGATGGCATAAATCTCGCCACCGCGGAGCAGATTTGCCCGCGCCCACCTCGGCGCCGCCGGCAGACGTGCGGTCGAGAGGGGCTTCGGACGCGACGCCTGGCTAGACCGCTGGTGTGACCTGCTGGAGCGCTGACGGGCGGATGAGCGCTCAGCCGCCCACGAGGCGGAATGGCGCGCGAGCGATGGCGCCGGTGCCCGGCTGCGGGGTGGCCTGGAGCTGGTAGGAGCCGGGCGGCAGGGCGTGGCCGGCGATGCGGCCGGCGAAGCGGAAGCGGTTGAGGCCGGTTTGGGCCGTGCGGGTGAAGCTGCCGGGCAGGAGGGTGAGCCGTTTGGGGTGGCGGAGACGACGAGCCACCTGGAAGGTGACCGAGGCCGTCATATCGAGGCGGAAGGAGATCGTCGTGACGCGCGGCAGCTTGCGGTGGCCGGAGTTGCGAGCGCCGCGGCCGCTCGACAGGGCGGCGAAGGTCGAGGGCACGAGGCGGAGGGAGGCGATCGTGGCCTGGGGCGCGACAGGCGGGATCGGGGGCAAAGCCGGCAGGGTCGGGGGCAAAGCTGTCGGCGTGTCCGGCTGACCGGTCGTCGGCTCCGTCGCGGCCGAGGCGAAATCGATTTCCTCGCATTCGGTCAGGGTGTCGACCCCGGGCGCGTCGGTCGTCACCTTGTCGGTGCCGATGCTGCACTCGACGACGTCGTGACCGCCGTCGCGCGCTTCGATTTCGTCGTTGCCGACGCCGGCGAAGATGGCGTCAGCCCCGCCTCGTCCGTCGATGAGGTCGATGCCGCCGCTCGCCTCGATGCGGTTCGGCGCGCCGTCGCCGCGGAGGATGTCGACCAGGGTCGTCCCCGTCACGTTCTCGATCCCGCTGAGCGCATCGTTGCCGCCGCCGCCGGTGCTCTGCGATCCGCTGAGAGCAAGGTCGACCGCCACACCGGCGCTGAGATCGGAGTAGTCGACCGTGTCGGCGCCGGGACCGCCCTCGACCGAGTCGTTGCCGGCGCCGGGCTTGAGGCGGTCGTTCCCTCCGTAGCCGTTGAGCCCGTCGGTGTCGGGAAAGGACCAGAGGACGTCGTCGCCCTCGCTGCCGCCGAGGCTGTCCGCGGCGCTGCTGCCGAGGAATTCGATCCCGTTCGTCAACGCTGCCCCGGTCGTCCCCCCACCCTGCGCGGTGACGTCGACCGGCACCGCATATCCGCCGCCGCCCTCCATCTTCGGGACGTTGTTCGCGGTTATGTCCAGGTCGCCGTCAGCCTGCGCGTCGGTGTCGACGCCCGACGTGCCGAAGACCATCTTGCCCAGAAAGTCGCCTACCCGAACGATCAGCAGTGAGCTCGCCCCGTTGCGCAGGTTGACGAAGGTCGGGATCGAGGAGAAGCCCGGCGCGTCGTCGACGATGAAGGCGTCGTTGGAGACGCCTGGTTCGCTCGAGATCAGGATCACGGGAGTGCCGGAGATCGTCGGCGTGACCGGCTGACTGGCGAAGTCGAGGCAGGTGACCAGCGTGCCTTCGCGCACGACGATGTTTTCGCCAGATCTCGAGATCGAGCCGACCTCGTTCGAGGTCGTGACGCGGATGTCGAGCCCGCCGCCGTTCTGGACGTCGCAGGTCACAGTCGCCGAGACGGGGGCTGCTGCGATCAGCGCTGCAGCGATCCCCAGAGCCAAAGCCAGCCAGGTGCGCGACCGTCCCACGGTGACAATGCTGACATAGCCCGCGTCAACTCATCGCTCAGGGCCGCGCAGGCCCGGGTGGACGCCCGCGCCGATTTTCTGGTTCTCGACAAGCTTTTGGAGCAGGGCGACAAGGCGCTTGCGATCGGCTTGGCTCAGCCCTCGCGTCAGGTCCTCCTCGTGCTCCATCGCGATCACGCGTCCGCGGGCGAGGAGCTCACGACCCGCCGGGGTCAGGTAGAGAGCGCGGATCCGGCGGTCGCTGGGGTGGGGACGGCGCTCGATCAGCTCGCGCCGCTCGAGCTCGTCGACGATTGCGACCATGCGGCTCGCCGGCGCCCCGATCGCCTCCCCGATCGCCTGCTGGGACCGGCCCTCGGCGGCATCGACCATGTTCAAGACTCGGAAGAGCGGGGGATGAAGATCGAGTGCCGCGAGCCGCTGGGCGAATCGCTGCGAGGCGTAGATGCCCACCTGCGAGAGCAGGAAGGCGAGAGTCGAGGGTGCTCGGTCGCGGCCCATTTCTGCTACAAATGATTGCAGACCTAAATCATTCAGATCTGTAACGAATCTGCGCCCCCTGCACGCCGAAAGGAGTCCGAATGACGCGCCACCTCGCTCGACTCGCCGACATCGCCTACCGCCGCCGGGGTCGCATGGTCCTCGCCTGGATCGTGGCGGCGATCGCGATCATCGGGCTCGGCTCCTCCCTGAAGGGAGAGTACGAAGCCGACTACAACACGCCCGGCTCGGAGTCCAAGCTCGCAGGCGAACTGACCGAGCAGGAATTCAGCGGCTACTCCGGCCAGGAGGTCTACGTCGTGTGGCGGGATCCGGCGGGGGCGATGAGCCCGGCGGCCAGGAAGGGCGTCGACGCGTTCCTCGCCGAGGCGACCCAGATCGAGCACATCAGCAAGCAGACGCCGATCCGCGTCTCCGAGGACGGCAAGATCGCCACCACCACCCTGCCACTGACGATCCCCGGCTGGGAGGTGCCCAAGGCAGACGGCGAAAAGCTGGTCGACGCCGCCGAAGGCAACAGCGGCAACGGCCTCGAGATCAAGCTGGGCGGCGACCCGATCTACCGCGCCCAGGAAGGGGCGAGCCCGGAGGGCCTCGGGTTCCTCGGCGCAGCGATCGTGCTCCTGATCGCCTTCGGGTCCATCGTCGCCGCCGGCTTGCCGCTGGCGATCGCCCTGATCGGCCTCGGCATCACCTCCGGCGGCCTGATCCTCCTGCTGGCGAACGTCCTCGACGTGCCCGACTGGACCACGGCGGTCTCCGGCCTGATCGGCATCGGCGTCGGCATCGACTACGCGCTGCTGGTGCTGACCCGCTTCCGCACCGCGATGGGCGACGGCAAGGACCGCCACGACGCGGTCGTGGAGGCCGTCACCACCGCGGGGCGGAGCGTGATCATCGCCGGCTGCACCGTCGTGATCGCCGTCCTCGGGCTCTTCCTCACCGGCCTTCCCTACATGTACGGGGTGGCGATATCGGCGTCGCTCGCCGTGCTCGTCGTAATGCTCGCTGCGGTGTCGCTGCTGCCCGCGCTCCTCTCCTACCTCGGCCCGAAGGTCGACCGCCTGCGGATCCCGCTGCTGGGCCGCACGCTGAAGGCGGAAGGCGATGGCGAATCGCCCGCCGCACGCTGGAGCCACGCCGTGCAGCGGCGGCCCTGGACGGCGGCAATAGTTGCCACGGCTGTGCTGCTGGCGCTGGCCGCGCCGGCGCTCGGCATGCGCCTCGGCTTCCCCGATGCCGGCAACGACCCGAAGGACACGATGACGCGGCAGGCTTACGACCTGATGACCGAGGGCTTCGGGCCGGGTACGAACGGGCCGCTGGTGATCGTCGCGGAGCTGCCTGGCCCGGGTGCGCAGGGCGACGTCAACGGTCTGGCGAAGGATCTCCGCGCCACCGACGGAGTCAGCTTCGTCGCCAAGCCACGGATCAACCAGGGAGAAACCGCGGCGCTGATCACCGTGATCCCAACCACCTCTCCCCAGGACGAGGCCACCCAGGACCTGGTCAACGAGCTGCGAGACACGGTCGTCCCCGAGGCGCTCGCCGGCACCGGGGTCACCGCCCACGTCGGCGGGGTGACGGCGGCGCTCGAGGACCAGAGCGACTACATCGTCGGCCGTATGCCGCTCTTCATCCTCGCCGTCGTCGGCCTCTCCTTCCTGCTCCTGCTCGTCGCCTTCCACTCTCCGCTGATCTCGCTCAAGGCCGCGGTGATGAACCTGCTCTCGGTCAGCGCCGCCTACGGCGTGATGACGCTGGTCGCGAAGGGCGGCCCGGTCGGTGAGCTGATCGGGATCGACCACGAGGTACCAATCGCGCCCTTCATGCCGGTGATGATGTTCGCGATCCTCTTCGGGCTCTCGATGGACTACGAGGTCTTCCTGATCTCGCGGATCCGCGAGGAGTACCTCAAGGACGGGAACACGCGGCGCGCCGTCGCCGACGGCCTGGCGAAGACCGCGCGGGTGATCACCGCGGCGGCGGCGATCATGGTCGTCGTCTTCCTCGCCTTCGTCGCCTCGCCCGAAGTCTTCCTGAAGCTGTTCGGGATCGGGCTCGCGGCGGCGATCTTTCTCGACGCCACCGTGGTCCGGATGGTGCTGGTCCCGGCCGTTATGCAGCTGCTCGGCGCCCGCAACTGGTGGATCCCGGATTGGCTGGAGCGACGCCTGCCGCGGCTGGACGTCGAGCGGGCCGCGGTCGGCGCCGAGGGAAGCTAGCTCCCCTAGACGCTTGCAAGCCGACCTGCCGGGGTAGGTCTGAGCAAACCGGTGTTTCCGGAGCGCTCGCGATAGGAGGGCGACATGAGCAACCCCATCGACTTGGTCAAGGGATCCCCCGGCAAGCCGCTTCATCCGCCGCTGACCGATGCCAGCATCGGCGCCTATACGGTCGGCGTGGCGATGCTCCTCGCCGGCGCGCTCGGGCTGCAGGAGGAGCAGATGGCGCACGGCTCGCTGATCGCGATCTCCTTCGGCCTGATCCTCGCCGCCCCGACGGCGATCACGGGCCTGCTCGACTGGCTCGACCTGCCGCGGGAATCGCCGGCGCGATCCGCCGCGACGCTCCACCTCTTCGTGATGGTCGCGGCGACCGTGCTCTTCGCGATCACCTGGCTCCTCCAGCGCCCCGGCTACAACGAGGACGAGGTGCGCGTCGTGGCGCTCATCGCCGGGTTGATCTCCGAGGGCGTGCTGGCTGCCGGTGGAAACATCGGCGGCGCCAACGTCTTCGTCTACGGCATCCGCGTGTTGAAGCGCCCGGAGACCCCGGTCGCCAAGGCGCTCAACCCGCTCGGCGTCCGCGAGCAGGATCCTTCGGTGGACCCTCGCCGGAGCTGAGCGGCGCCTGAGCGTCCACGGGCGATCCGTGACCGGGCTTCGTCGCGACGGCTACCTGCCGATCCGCGATTACGCTGCGATCGGCGACGGGCGCACCGCCGCACTGGTCGGCCGCGACGGTTCGATCGACTGGCTGTGCCTTCCCGATCTGGACTCCCCCAGCGTCTTCGCCGCGCTCCTCGACGCCGAGCGGGGCGGCACCTTCGAGCTCTCCCCCTGCGCGCCCTTCGACGCCAAGCGACGCTACCAGCCGGATACGAACGTGCTGGAGACGACCTTCGCCACCGCCGAGGGCAGCGTTCGGGTGACCGATGCGATGCCGCTTCCCCGCGGCGGGCTCGCCCCCGGGCGCGAGCTGGTGCGTCGCATCGAGGGCCTCTCGGGCGAGGTGCCGATGCGCTGGCGGGTGGAGCCGCGATTCGGCTACGGCGCCCGGCGCACCCGAGTCGACCGCCGCACGGGCGTGCCGCGGGCGACGGCTGGCTCCACCGCCCTCGCCCTGCCTGCCTGGGGCGCCGGCGAGCCGAGCTGCACGCAGAGCTCGATCTCGGGCGAGTTCGCGACGGCGGCCGGCTCGCGCTCGCTGCTCGTGCTCAGCGCCAGCCACAGCGAGCCACTGGTCTTGCCCTCCCGCGCCGAGTCCGAGCAACGCCTCGAGGCGACCGCCTCGTTCTGGCGCCGCTGGGCGGGATCGCGCTCCTATGAGGGCCCCTGGCGCGACTCGGTGATCCGCAGCGCGCTTGCCCTGAAGCTTCTCGTCTACGCGCCGTCCGGAGCGATCGCCGCCGCCGCGACGACCTCGTTGCCGGAGGAGATCGGCGGCGAGCGCAACTGGGACTACCGCTTCTCCTGGCTGCGGGACGCGTTCTTCACCCTCGATGCCTTCCTCGCGCTCGGCTGCCCGAGCGAGGCCGAGGCCTACCTCTCCTGGCTGCTCCACGCATCGCAACTGACGCATCCTCGGCTGCGCGTGCTCTACGCGCTCGGCGGCGGCACGAGGACGCCGGAGCGCAGGCTCGACCTCGCCGGCTACCGGGGATCTCGCCCGGTACGCGCCGGCAATGCCGCCGGCGCCCAGCGCCAGCTGGACGTCTACGGCGAGCTGCTGCAGACCGCGTGGCGCTACGTCGACGGCGGAAACAGGCTCGACCGCGACACGGCTCGCCGCCTGGCCGGGATCGCCGACGAGGTCTGCCGACTTTGGGCCGAGCCGGACTCGGGAATCTGGGAGGTCCGCAGCGAGCCGCTCCACTTCACGCAGTCCAAGATCATGTGCTGGGTGGCCCTCGACCGCGCCACGCGCCTGGCCGAAACCGGCTGCCTGCCCGACGAGGGAATCTCCGGATGGCGGCAGGCAAGGGACGCGATCCAAGCCTTCGTGGAGGGGCAGTGCTGGTCGGAGGAGCGGGGCAGCTATGTCCGCCATCCAGGCTCCGCCGAGCTCGACGCGAGCCTCCTCTTCGGGCTCTTGATGGGATACCGCCCCGGCGACGAGCGACGGCTCGACGGCACCCTCGATGCCGTCACGCGCGAGCTTCGCAATGGTCCACTCGTTGACCGCTATCGCGGCGAGGACGGGCTCGGCGGACGGGAGGGCGCCTTCCTCGCCTGCTCCTTCTGGCTCGTCGAGGCGCTGACCCGACGCGAGCGGCTCGAGGAGGCCGCCGGGCTGATGGAGGAGCTGCTCGCGCTCGCCAACGACGTGGGCCTCTACGCCGAGGAGATCGACGTCGCCGGCGGTGAGTTCCTCGGCAACTTCCCGCAGGGCCTCGTTCACCTGGCACTCATCAACGCCGCCGTTGTCTGGACGGAGTGGAGCGCACGATGACTGTCTGGGGCGCCCTGGTCGGCGGCTTCGTCGGGACGGTCGTGCTGACCAGCGCCCTCAGCGCGGCAAGCGAGCTCCAGCTGACGCGGATGGACATACCGTTCCTGCTCGGTACGGCGATCTTCGCCGACCGCCTCCGCGCCAAGGCCGCCGGCTACCTGCTCCACTTCCTCGCCGGGATGCTCTTCGCGCTCGCCTACTTCGCCGTCTTCGCGGCGATCGGCGAGGCGAGCTGGTGGCTCGGCGCCCTCTTCGGCCTCGTCCATGCCAGCTTTGCAGGGACGGCGCTCGTCAACGTCCTCCTGCCGATCGCCCACCCGCGCATGGGCACCGCCGCGACCGCCGCCGATGCCAGCTCCCTGCTCGAGCCGCCGGGCTTCCTGCTGCTCAATTACGGCGCGGCGACCCCGCTGGTCACGCTGCTCGCGCATCTCGTCTACGGGGCGATCGTCGGCGAGTGCGTGGCCCTGTCCGGCTAGGAGCTCCAGCTCGCTCGATTGCCGGAGATCTCAGGACGGCCGATACGTCGAGCGGGCCGCGGTCGGTGCCGAGGGAGGCTAAGGGGCGTTACTGCTTGGTGCTGTCGAGGCCGGGGCCACCTAGGAGCAGGTCTGAGCCAGGGCCGCCGAGCAGGCGGTCCTTGCCACCGGCGCCTTTGAGGATGTCCTTGCCCGGGCCGCCGAGCAGGATGTCCGCGTCCGCCCCACCTCCGAGCTGATCGCGGCCGCCCTCGCCGCAAACGACGTCCTTGCCGCCGAGGCTCTGGACCCTGTCATCGCCCGCGCCGGCGGCGATCACGTCGCGTTTCGGGGTGCCGCGCAGCGGCTCGGAGCGGCTGGTGCCGACGATCGTCGCCGGCAGACCGTTGCATTTCACTTCCACTTTGGACGGCGCTTTGGGCCGAGCGGATCCCGGGCCTGAGCCGGCGCCACCACTCCCTCCAGAGCCGGGATCGGGATCCGGATCAGGTCCCGGATCTTCGCCAGGCCGGGTTCCCGGCGCCTCCCGCTCGAAATGGAGCAGCGCGGGGACGCCGCTGCCGTTCGCCACGTAGAGGTCGTGCCCGTCGGAGCTGATCGCCACCCCGAAGGGGCCGCCGAGCACGCTCGTCTCGCCGAAGCCGGAGCACCCCTGCACCGCGTTGTCGCGCAGGCAGCGGATATGGGTGAGCGCGCCCCCCGGAGAGGCGAGCCCGAAGGTGCTCAGCGCCGAGTCCTGGGCCGCCACCGTGTAGAGATTGGCCGCATCGGGGCTCACCACCGCGTCGGTCACCCCGGCGAGCCCCGAGCCCGTCGCGTCGTCGAGCTCGGCGCAGCCGGGTGCGTCGACGTCTATGTCGTTTGCCAGGCAGTCCTGGCGGGTCAGCGCCCCCGTGGTCACGTCGCGAGAGAAGTGGTAGACGACGCCAAGTCCGGTTTCGTCGGTGACGTAGGCGTTCGCGTCCGTGCCGAAGGTGATGTGGTTCAGCCAGTCGTAGTTGACGCCGGACTCCTCCGCGCAGTTGTCCGAAAACGCGGTGGCGTCATCGTCGTCGGCAATGCAGCCGGCGTACGTCAGCGCGCCGCCGGCGGCACGGGTGAACCAGACGATCGCATCGCGGCCGACCGAGGTGACATAGAGATGTTTGCCGTCGGGGCTGAGCGCCAGTCCGTGTGGGGCCTCGAGTGGCTCGGCCTGCGTCGCGCAGCCGGCGATCGTCACCTCGCGGTAGCAGCTCTCCTGAACGAGGTTGGCCGAAAAGTGGTTCAGCGTCGCTTCGGTGCTCACCGAGTACACGTCTCCGTCGGGCGCGACCAGGACGCGGAGAGGTCCGTCGAGGCTGGCGACCTCGGTGGCGCAATCCCAGTCAGGCAAGGCGTCGTCCTCGACGCAACCGCCAAAGCCGAGCCCCCCGCCGGCAGCCACGGTGAGCCGCACGATGGCGTCCGAAGTCTCTGCTGCGACGTAGAGAGACGCGCCGTCGGGAGAGAAGGCGAGCGAACGCGGCTGCAGGAGCACGTTGGCGGCCAGGTGGGTGCAGCCCACGTCGTCGGCGGTGCTGCTGTCGAGGCAGCTGGCGTAGGCCACCGAGCCGTCCGCGAGGCTGCGGGAGAAGCCGACCACCGAATCCTGCATGTCGGCGACGAACACCAGTTTTCCGTCGGGACTGATCGCGACGTCGCGCCCTCCCTCGAGCACCTGGTTCGGCACCGCGGCGCACGGGCCGGCGACGAACCGCGCAACGCAGTCTTTGAAGGTGAGGTCGCCCGTCGCGGCCGACGCCCCCGGCGCGCAGAACAGCATCAGCACGACCGGGGCCAGCGTGAGAACCAGGCGGCGCACGCGACGATCTTAGTCCTTGCCCCGCTCACACCTCAAGCCTTCCCTGGGAACAGAGCAGCTAGGCCGGAGATCTCACGAACGGCCCGATAGGCTCGTAGAGGGTGGACGCGATGAGCGAGGACAGAGCGCTTGGCGAACTCGAGGCCTCCTTCGCCGGGGACCTCGTGCGGCCGGGCAACGCCGCCTACGACGAGCACCGGGCGATCTGGAACGGCTCCATCGACCGGCGTCCCGCCCTGATCGCTCGGTGCGCTTCTGCCGCCGACGTAAGCGCGGCTGTGACGTTCGCGAGGCAGACCGGTATCCCCCTCGCCGTCAAGGGCGGCGGCCACAGCTTCCCCGGTCACTCGGTCTGCGACGACGGCGTCGTCGCAGACCTGGGACCGATGAAGGGCATTGACGTCGACCCGCAGGCCCGCACGGTGAGGGCTGAGGCCGGCGTGCTCCTCGGAGAGCTCGATCGTGAGACGCAGGCGCTCGGGCTCGCGGTTCCGGCCGGGATCGTCACCCACACCGGCCTCGCCGGGCTGACCCTCGGTGGGGGCATTGGCTGGCTTCAGCGCAAGTACGGGCTGACGATCGACCAGCTCCTGTCGGTCGATCTGATCACCGCCGAGGGGGAGCTCGTAAGGGCGAGTGAGGCCGAGAACCCCGACCTCTTCTGGGGCGTCCGCGGCGGCGGCGGCAACTTCGGCGTCGTCACCCAGTTCGAGTTCCGCCTCAACCCGCTCGGTCCGGAGGTGGTCGCCGGGCCGGTGTTCTGGCCGATCGAGGAGTCGCCGAACGTGCTGCGCTTCTACAGGGACTGGATCGCCGCGGCGCCGGAGGAGCTGATGACGATCGTGATCCACCGCAAGGCGCCGCCGCTTGCGTTCATCCCGCCCGAGCTTCACGGCAAGCTCGTCGTCGCCGTCGTCTGCTGCCATGCCGGTTCGGTAGAGGCGGGGGAAGAGGCGGTGGCGCCGCTGAAGGCGTTCGGATCGCCCGTGCTCGATCTGTGCGAGCCGAAGCCCTTCCTCGAGCACCAGGCGATGTTCGATCCCTCCTTCCCCCACGGCCGGTGGTATTACATGCGGGCTTGCGACGTGGCGGAGCTCAGCGATGAGGTAATCGACCTCACAGCCGAGCACGCGATGCGCATCCGCTCGCCGCTGACGGCGTTTCCGATCTGGCAGATGGGCGGGGCGATCTCGCGGGTGGGAGACGAGGAGACGGCGTTCAGCGGCCGCAACGCCGGCCACACCTTCAACATCACCGCGGCGACCGCGGGTCCCGACGGCTTCGACGAGGAGCGCGAGTGGGTGCGCGACTTCTGGTCCGCCCTCGAGCCTCACCAGACCGGCGGCACCTATGTGAACTTCCTCATGAGCGAGGGCGAGGAGCGGGTCCGCGAGGCTTACGGGGCGAAGAAGTACGAGCGGCTGAAGGCGCTGAAGCGCCGCTATGACCCCGACAATCTCTTCCGGCTGAACCAGAACATCCCGCCTGATTGATAGCTCGAGGCAATGCCTTCATAATCTGGCGCGTTGGCGTTCCAGCTCGCTAGCGTCTTATCGCGAAGACGCTCTGCTTTCAAGCGCCCATAGGTGGACGCTCGCAGGCGGGTGTGCCTCCCGGCAGCCGATGGCGATTGGCCGCAACCACTCGGTAGGCCTGCGCCGCCGTCCACGAGATCCCGGGCAGCAGAAGGATGCGGCCAATGAGCCTCCAGAACGGCCCGGCGCTGCTCAGCATCGCGGCGATTGCCTCGTGGCCGGAGCGAACGGCGCCGTTGGGCTCGACCCACTGGACCGCGCCGGCCGCCTGCCTTTCGCTCACCCCAAGCTGAGTGAGATCGGCGAGCTGCCAGGCGACGATCTCGGCGTCGGGCTCGATCCTCTTTTCCACCAGCTGCACGCAGGTCGTGCAGAAGGCGCAATCGCCGTCGTAGAGGAGCACGGAACGGGTCATCTCAGTCCCAATACGATGCCGTATGGCATGAGGGACAATGGCCGACTCCCGAGCTCCGTGCATGAATCCGCCTCGTGGCGCATTCGCGGGATCGTGCCTGACTTCACCCTCGAGGACGTGTGGGCTCTGCCCGCGCGGGGGGGCGGGGAGGACTTCTCGGCGTTGCTCGAGCTGGTGACCTCCTTCGATCCAGCTCAGGTCGAGTCCCGTCCCGCCCGTTTCCTCTGGCGGCTGCGCGACCGCCTCGGGACCTGGCTTGGCCTCGGCAAAATCCGGGTTCCGGCCGGCGGGGCGGATCCCGCCACGGGGGACCTGCCGATTCCGGGCACGCGCGAAACGACGCTGGCTGGCCGGCTGCCAGGCGATCTGCGCGGCACGGTGGTGGACATGGACTTCGGCTCCCTGCCCTTCGTCCCCCTTTACCGGACCAACGACGAGATGGCAGCCGAGGTCTCGAACCAGACCGTGCACGGCGTGGTTCACGTCGGCTGGGCCGACCAGGGCGATAGCCGCCACCAGGGGCAGATGGCCGTCTACGTCAAGCCCCGCGGACTGTTCGGCCGGGCGTATATGGCGCTGATCAAGCCGTTCCGCTACTGGATCGTCTATCCAGCGCTGATGCGGCAGTTCGAGCAAAGGTGGAACAGACGGGCTGGGCGGGGCTGATCGCGGCGGCGAGCAAGGGCCCGCCGCCAGACGGCAGCGCGGTATGTTCGTCGGCGTGGGTGAGTCGGATTTTCAGGAGGCAAGCCAGCAGCATTGGGGCGACTCGGCCCCCAGCTGGGCGCGCGCTGCCGAAGAGGAGGAGACCGGCGCATCCGCCGATGCCGCCGCCTGGATGCTCGATGTTGCCGACCTTCGCCCCGGCGAGCGAGTCCTCGAGCTTGCCTGTGGGGCCGGCCGGGTCGGTCTGCAGGCAGCGAACATCGTGGCGCCTGACGGGGTAGTCCTCTGCTCTGATTTCTCAGCGGCGATGGTGGAGGCCGTCGATGAGCGCATCGCCCGCGCCGGAATTGCGAACGCCGAGACGCGGGTTCTCGATGCCCAGCAGCTCGAGCCCGGCGACGCAGAGGGATTCGACGTCGTGCTCTGTCGCTTCGGCTACATGCTGATGGCCGATCCGCTGAAGGCACTAACGGAAAGTGTCCGGGTGCTTCGTCCTGGCGGGCGGCTCGTGCTCGCAGTTTGGGGCTCCGCGGAGAAGAACCCTTGGCTGTCGACCATCCTGACCGCGGTGATGGCCCATTTCGACGCACCGCCACCGGAGCCGGGAGCGCCGGGCCCCTTCGCACTCGGCAACGCCGGGGACCTGCAGGAGCTGATCGAGCGGGCGGGGCTAGTGAAGGTGGGCGTAACCGAGATCCAAGCGGAGCAGACATACGAATCGCTCGAGGCGTGGTGGGAGCGCCTCCGCGAGGTCGGCGGACCGCTGGCAGCCGTCCTGGCGGCGCTTTCCGATGCCGATCAGGCGGCGATTCGCGCCGCAGCGATCTCCGGGGCGCAAGACTTCACCGCGCCTGACGGCAGCGCCGTCTTCCCAGCTGCCGTCATTGGCGCTAAAGCGGAGAAGGCGGCCTGACAGGCCGCCTTCGCGGCCCCTCGAGGGTCTTGTTGGGCGAGAGGCTGGGCAGATGACGCGACTAGGTGTAGTTCCTAACCACCGATCGGCCAATAGCGTCGCGCGCCCGTGCGATCTCCCATCGCGGCACGAAATGAGGTCCCGCTCAGAGGACGGCGATCTCGCCGTCCGATCGCCTTCGTGCGACGACGATCAAGTGAGCGAACCGGGGCAGGACGGGTAACGGTCGGGCATGAGCAGTGGCACAAGGCGGCTCTATGTGGACGGGATCGAAGGTGGGGAGCGCTCGCAGGCCGGGCTTGGCGTTCAACTCGATCGAGCCGCGGGGAGAGGACGAAGTGGTGATCTCGACCCGCCACACCGACGCGCTGTACGGAATCCGGCGCCCGACCGGCGAGATCCTCTGGAAGCTGGGAGGCAGCAAGACG
>Ga0157306_10000030_pt1 | contig 25373 bp, 25 predicted proteins | sample NitcycUS163409C2_FD_108391 | JGI IMG/M metagenome (GOLD analysis project Ga0157306, IMG submission 108391) | Soil microbial communities from Arlington Agricultural Research Station in Wisconsin, USA - Nitrogen cycling UWRJ-S163-409C-2 | ecosystem: Environmental > Terrestrial > Soil >...
CATCATGAAGCCGCCGGCGCCGAAGCCGGTCAGCGGGCTCTCCACCGCGAAGGAGGCGAGCACCGCGCAGACCGCGGCATCGACCGCGTTGCCCCCCTCGCGCAAGACCTTCGCTCCCGCCTCGGCGGTCAGTGGGTGGCCCGCGGCGACGACCCCGCTCATCGGAGCGCCGGTCTAGCCGGGTAGGAACTCTGGGACGTCGATGCCGAGGTCACCGCCGCGCTGGGAGCCCCTCGAGCGCGGCGCATCGGTGGTGCGGCGAATGGTCGGCTCGACGGCGCGCCGTGGCGGCGCCGGCCGACCGTCGAAGCGGGTGGCGACCACGGTCACCCAGACCTGGTCTGAGAGCTCCTCGTCGACGTTGGCGCCGAAGATGATGTTGGCGTCGGGGTGGGCGGCCTCGCCGACCAGCTTCGCCGCCTCGCTGACCTCGACAAGCGAGAGGTCGGCGCCACCGGTGATCGAAAGCAGGATCGCTCGCGCGCCCTCCATCGAGGTCTCGAGCAGCGGCGAGGAGATCGCTTTTTCGGCGGCGAGCAGGGCGCGGCCCTCGCCATGTCCCATGCCGATGCCGAGCAGCGCGCGGCCGGCCTCGGACATGATCGTGCGCACGTCGGCGAAGTCGAGGTTGATCAGGGCAGGGAGCGTGACCAGGTCGGAGACCCCCTGCACACCCTGGCGCAGGACGTCGTCGGCAACCTGGAAGGCCTCGACCATCGAGGTCTGCTGGTCGAGCACCTCGAGCAGGCGGTCGTTGGGGACGACGATCAGGGTGTCGACCTCGGCGGCAAGTTCCTCGATGCCCTTGCTGGCCTGGCCGCCGCGGCGGCTGCCCTCGAAGCTGAACGGCTTGGTGACGATGCCGACGGTCAGCGCTCCGACCTCACGGGCGAGGCGAGCTATGACCGGCGCCGCGCCGGTGCCGGTGCCACCGCCGGCGCCGGCGGCGACGAAGACCATGTCGGAGCCCTTCAGCAGGCGCTTGATCTTGTCCTGCTCCTCGAAGGCGGAGCGATGGCCGAGCTCAGGATCGGCGCCGGCGCCGAGGCCGCGCGTCTGCTCGTCGCCGATGTGCACGGTGACGTCGGCGACGCAGAGCTGCAAGGACTGAAGATCGGTGTTGACGGCCATGAACTCGACGCCCGGAATCCGCGCCTCGACCATGCGGTTGACGGCGTTGACTCCACCGCCGCCGACGCCGACGACCCGGATCACCGGCTGATGCGGCTCACCGCTCCCCGGCGGCTCGTACTCGGGCTCCTCCCGCCCGTACCTGGGCGTCTCGACAATCGGCTCAATCTCTCGCCGCTGGGCGGGCTCCTCGGAGAAGACCCGCTTGAGCCTCTCGGGGGGAGTCTCCTCGCCGGGTGGGGGTGCCGGCGCCTCGGGCGGGTCTGCCGGCGCATCCTCGGTGGTGGAGCGGAAGAGATCGGAGAGGGGGCCCTCTCTCATGCTGGCGCGCTTGTCACGGCGACTCATGTGCCAGAACCTCCTTGGCCAGATCCCGGTAGTAGCTGGCGGCGTTGCTCTGCGGATCGTACTTGAGCACACTCGCGCCTTTGACCGGCGCCTCGGCGAACTTGATCGCCTTGCGGATCCGAGATTTGAAGACGAGCTCGCCGAAGTTCTCCTCGAGGATCTCGACCGCCTCCTTGGCGTGCACGGTGCGCGAGTCGAGCATCGTCGGCAGGATGCCCTCGATCTTGACGTCCGGGTTGAGGTTCTCCTGGATCATCTTCAGCGTGTTCTGCAGCTGAACCAGCCCGCGCATCGAGAGGTACTCGCACTGCACGGGCACGATCACCTTGTTCGCCGCGGTCAGCGCGTTGATCGTCAGCAGGCCGAGGCTCGGGGGCGTGTCGATGCAGACGAAGTCGTAGTCGCCCGAGACCTCCTTGAGTGCCTTCTCCAGCGAGCGCTCGCGGCCGATCTTGGTGCTCATCGCGATCTCGGCGCCGGCCAAGTCGATCGAGGCCACCGCGATGTCGATCTCGCGCTTCTGGATGATCTCCGAGATCGGCATGTCGTGCACGAGCACGTCGTAAAGGCTTTTTTCGACCTTGTCCGGATCGATCCCCTGGCTCATTGTCAGGTTCCCCTGCGGATCCAGGTCGATGCAAAGAACCCGATGCCCCGACTCGGCAAAGGCAACGGCAAGGTTCAAGGTGGTCGTGGTCTTAGCCACCCCACCCTTCTGGTTGGCAAACGCAATCACCTCGGCGTGCTTCACCGGCCCGTCCGGCTCCACCGCCTGCTCAGCTTCAGCCTCGTGACGAGAGGGCGCGAGCAAATCTTTGGGCATAAACCTTTCGGGCTCCTCAGCCTCAGCTTGCACCTCGGACGCAGCGGGCTCGCCAGCCTCAGGCCGTGGAGCCGGAACGTCAGCCTCAGCCGCCTCTCCTGCGGGTGGCGCTGTAGGGGGGACCGCCCCCGAGGAAGCTTTAGCTACCGCAGGGGGCGGTGGGTCCCCTGCAGCGACAGGACCCGCAGGCCGAAACGGCTCGGGCACTGCCTGCTCCATCTGCTGCAGCTCCTCGACGATCGGATGCTCTTCGTCGGCAGCAGGGGTGGGCGCGAACTTGCTCTTGCGGCTCAGGAATCCCATTGCGCGGGTATTCGCATAGGCATCCGCTTTTCCTGCCGCCCCGCGAAATTGCTAGGAATCACCCGGTAACCGAGCTACTGGACAAGCGACTTGTCTTCGTCACCGGCAAGGGTGGCGTCGGCAAGACCACGGTCGCGGTCGCGCTGGGCCTACGCGCCGCCGCCGAAGGCAAGCGGACGATCGTCTGCGAGGTTTCCGCGCAGGAGAACGCATCGCGCATCTTCGAGCATGCCGAAGTGGGCTTCCACGAGGTCGAGATGGCGGAGAACCTCTGGTCGATCTCGATCGACCCCGACGAGTCGATGCGCGAGTACGTATTGCTCCAGCTCAAGGTGCGGGCGATGCGCGACATGCTCTTTCGCAGCCGCATCTTCAGCTACCTGGCCGCCGCCACGCCAGGGCTCAAGGAGCTGGTCACGATCGGCAAGATCTGGGAGCTGGCCCAGCTGGACCGCAAGGTGAAGAAGGGGCGCAAGTACGACCTGGTGATCGTCGACGCGCCGGCCACCGGCCACGGGATCGGCTTCCTGCAGACGCCGCGCACCTTCGCGGCGATCGCCCGCGTCGGCCCGATCCACGCCCAGGCCCAGCAGCTCGACCGGCTGATCACCGACCAGCAGCACACCGGCGTGGCGATCGTCGCCCTGCCCGAGGAGATGCCGGTCAACGAGTCGGCGGCGCTCGAGCACGACCTGCGCACCGACGTCGGCGTCGCCGTCGACCGCGTCTACATGAACGCCGTCTACCCCGAGCGCTTCAGCACCGAGGAGGCCGAGCGGCTCGACGAGCTGGCCTCAGGCGAGAACGGCGCGCTGCGCGCCGCCGCCCGCGCCGCCGTCTCCGAGCACAACCGGGCCCGTTCGCAGCGTGCCCAGCTCGCTCGCCTGCGCCGCCGCGTGCAGGCGCCGGTCAAGACGCTGCCCTTCCTCTTTGAGCCCGAGCTCGACGTCGAGGCGGCCCAGCAGCTGGCACGGAGACTCGGCTGATGGCCGCCGTCGGCGAGATCCTCGCGGGCAAGGACATCTGCATCTGCGCCGGCTCCGGCGGCGTTGGCAAGACGACGACCGCGGCGGCGATCGCGACCGGGATGGCGGCGAGCGGCCTGAAGGTCTGCGTGCTGACGATCGACCCGGCCAAGCGCCTCGCCGACTCACTCGGGCTGAAGGAGCTCGGCAACGAGGCCAGCCGGGTCGATCCCGCCCTCTTCGAGCAGCAGGGAATCGAGATGAAGGGCGAGCTCTGGGCGATGATGCTCGATGCCAAGGCGACCTTCGACGAGCTGGTCGCCCGCCAGGCGCCCGACGAGGAGTCGCGCGACCGCGTGCTTGGCAACCGCATCTACCAGCAGATCTCCAACGCGCTCGCCGGCTCGCAGGAGTACATGGCGATGGAGAAGCTCTTCGAGCTGCACACCGAGGGCCGCTTCGACCTGCTGGTGCTCGACACGCCGCCGACCCGCAACGCGCTCGACTTCCTCGACGCCCCCAAACGCCTGACGCAGTTCATCGAAGGTCGCTCGCTGCGCGTCTTCATGCGCCCCACAGGGCTCGCCGCCAAGGTCGCCGGTCGCGGCGCCTCGGTCGCGCTCTCGGTCTTCAAGCGAATCGTCGGCTTCGACCTGCTGGCAGACCTGGCCGAGTTCTTCAACGCCTTCAGCGGCATGGTCGACGGCTTCCAAGCCCGTGCCAAGCGGGTCAACAGCCTGCTCGCCGACCCCCATACCTGCTTTCTCGTCGTCTGCGGACCGCAGGGCGAGCCGGTCGACGAAGCCGTTTACTTCCACCGCAAGCTGGTCGAGGCGAAGCTGCCCTTCGGCGGCGTGATCGTCAACAAGGTCCACTACCCGGCCGAGCAGCTGCGCGGCGACGGTGAGGGCCTAAGGGCGGCGCTTATCTCGAAGCTGGGCGACGACCTCGCCGAACGGGTCGCCGAGAACTTCGCCGATTACCAGGCGTTGGCCGAGCGCGACGCGCTCAACATCGAACGCCTCGCCCGTGAGCTGCGCACCCAGAGCGTGATCCGCATTCCCTATCTCGACGAGGACGTCCACGACCTCGGCGGCCTGGCAGAGATCAATCGCTACCTGTTCGCCAGCAGCGAGGAGCGCGAGGCGATCGCCGCAGGCAGGGCCTAGCCACTGACGGCAGCTCGCCAGATGCCGTCAGCCGGCGTGGCGGTAGTGGTCGTAGTTGAGCTCGCGAACCTCCCAGTCCGCGTCCTCGGGGACCGGGAAGAGATGGCGGACGCGAGGAGTGTCGATCCGCTCGCGGTGCCGGAGATCGCCCTCGATCGCCGGGAAGTCGAGTGTGCTGTCAGGCGCCGCCACCTCGTCCAACCAGGGGGTGGCGGTGATGCGGATCTCGTCCTCGCCGGGGATCGGCTCGAGGATGCGGGTCGCCTGGTCGTCGTGCTCGTGCTCCAGCGGCTCGATGCGTGGCTCGCGATGTGCAGTCACTGTCTCCTCCACCTCTCCCATGTCGGGTATCTCCCACTCTGTCTCCGTCGCAACGATCGTCCCGTCGCCGTCCTGCAACCCCGTGGCGATCAGGGTCTCGTCGGCGGCGGTGTTGAGGTCGGCGCCGAGCTCGCCGAGAGCGGCGTCGCGCAGGATGCGGCGCACGCCCTCCTCGATCCAGGTGGCGATTGCCAAGCCCGGCAGCGCCGGCGAGCCGTTCATCAGCGAGTGCTCCAGCTCCAGGGCGCTCTCGATCCGCTCGCGGGCCTCGATCCGGTCGACGCTCTCGTCGGCGATCAGGGCTGAGGCGCGCATCGGCAGCGAGGCGCCTACCGGCCCCTTGCCATCAAGCACGGCGCGCAGCGCCAAGAGGTGGTCGCTGAGGCCATCGAGCGGGTTCTCGCGCCCGCAGCCCAGCTCGAAGCGACCGACGGCCCAGGCGAGGGCGCCATCTGGATCTGGCCGCGCCTCGAGGATCTCGGCGAACTCAGCCAGGGCGACCGCCTCAGACTCGTCCAGCTCATAGCCACCCGGGCGGGTGGCCGGCGCCCCGGTCGCGAGACGGGCCCAGCGGCCCTCCCCGGTGGGCGCGAAGGCATGGGGGCCGAGGCCGACGCTGCCGGTCTTGAAGAGGTGCATGACGCTGATCAACTCGTGCAGCTGGCGCATCGCCGCTTCGGCGCTCTCTTGTCCATCGCCCTGCTCGGCGAGGGCGAGGAACTGGGGCTCCCAGGCGGCCCGGCCCATGCCCTCGCTGCGCATCGCCTCGATCGGCGCATCGACGCCGTCGGCACGGACCACCTGCACGCCGTGTGGCAGCTGCAGGCGCGGCAGCGGCATGCGCAGGCCGACCAGCGGCGCGATCAGCACGTCGGCCTCCTCGGCGCCACGCGTCTCGGCCTCGAGCACGGCGAGCGCGTTCTGCAGATGGGCGTGGTCGAGGGCCAGCTCCGTGCTGCCCTCCCACAGGGAGGCGAGAAAGACGATGAGCATCTGCGCGGCGCGCTCGCCGGGATCGCTCGGCACCGGCTCGCCGCGCGCTTCCAGGTAGGCGGGCGCGATGCCGGCGGCGGCAACCGCGTCGCGGGCAGGCGCAAAGGCGTCGAGCGCCCGCAGCTCCGCACCGCGCTCGCACACGTAGCGGTCGGTCAGCGGCCGGTAGCTGTAGAAGAGCGAGTCGTCGCCACTGTCGGCATCGACGTCGAAGGGGATCTGGTCGCCGGCGGCAACCAGCGAGCTGAGGCGGATCGCCGCCTCAGAGGCAAGACGGGTCAGCGAGTCGTTGAGCAGCCGGTCGCGCACGCCCAAGCCTTCCCGTTGCCAGGGGGCGCTCCTGCGCCTGCACGCTCGCTTGCATGAGGTAACGCCGCGAGTCCGTGGAGCCCACGTATTTCGTGGATGGACTCGGCGCTCGCTAGGCGACGACGGGCTCGCGCTCGGCAGCCTCGTCGGAGAGCCAGCGGCGGCCGTAGCGCCGCATGTCTTCGACCAACGGCACCAGGGCCACGCCCTTCTCGGTCAGCGCGTACTCGACCCGGGGCGGCACCTCGGGGAAGGTGTGGCGCTCGACGATGCCCTCCTCTTCCAGCGCGCGCAAACGCAGCGAAAGCGTACGCGGGCTGATCCCCTCGAGCGAGCGCTCCAGCTCGCAGAAGCGGCTCGAGCCCTCAGCCAGGTCACGAATGACGAGGAGGGTCCACTTGCCACAGACGACTTCGGCCGTGCGGCAGACGGGACAGCGGGAGTTGGAAACGGCGCTCATCAGGCGAAAGACGAAGCGGTTGTGTCAATTGCCTCGCTCCCGCGAGTGTAGCGGACCCCGCTTCACTAACTGAAGCTTTGGGGGCACGTGGTAGTGGGTCAGTTTCAGAATCCGCCCAAATCACCCTGATCTCGCGCTAGCTTCAGCGCATCAGATGACAGAAGCGCCCCCCGCGCAGCGGTAACTGCCGGGGGGCTGGCACCGAAAGGCGGAACCTTCCGATGCAGCCAGATCCTAAGCGGGGGGAGTCGCGGCCGGGCTTTGCTGCCCAGCGCGCGATCCTTGCCCTGGTCCTGGCGGGCGATCCCGTGCCGCGCACCGTTCGGGAACTGGCTCGCGAGATCGGGGACCAAGACGCTGTAGAGCGGGCCGTAGCGGCACTTGTGGACAACGGCTTGCTCGAAATCAGAGGAGGCGAGTCGCAGTCGCTGTGGCCTACGCGGACCGCCCGCCAGGCGCATCGATTGGAGGCGTGGTGAGCATGGACCTAGCCGCCCGTTTTGGGGACAACCTCGGACGTCAGCGCAAACTGGCCGATCTCTCGCAGGATGAGCTGAGCATCCGGGCGTCCCTGCACCGCACCGAGGTAAGCCAGATCGAGCGCGGGCTGCGCCTGCCACGGATCGACACGCTTGTGAAGCTCATGGGAGCGCTGGAAGCGGACGCCGACGAGCTGCTGGCGGGTATCGCCTGGCAGCCGGGCGACATTCGGATCGGCCAGTTCAAGCCCGAGCCGGACGCTACGCTCTGAGCATGGCCAAGCGCTCTAAGAAGCCAGCGGATCTGAACCGGCTTGCTGCCGCCATTGTTGGTGATGCGACCGACGAGACGCCACAGGAGCTGGAGAGCCAGCAGCAGCTTGCGGGGCGAGCAGGAGGCAAGAAGGGCGGCAAAGCTCGGGCGGCCAAGTTGACGCCCGAGGAACGAAGCACGGCGGCTAAGAAGGCGGCTCGGGCCAGGTGGGCACGACAGCCGAGCTAGACGCCCAAGGACAGTGTTCCATCGTCTCCGGTTTGGCCGCGAGCCTGATCCTGTAGCTCCAGAAGCAGCTCCTCTTTGATCAAGCTGTTGGTGACGCCATGCAGCACAACGAACGGCTCTAGCAGCGGATTGCGGAATCGGTAGAAGAAGCTGCGGCTCTTTCCGGTGCGTTCCAAGATCGGGCCGCGCCCGTCCTCCGTGAACTTGTTCAGATGCTTGACAAAGGAAGCGATCTTTCTGGGCTGATCCATGATGCGAGAAAGCGGCTCCCGCACGGCGCTCGCACTGAAGTAGCCGAGGTCGTCCTTTGGCGCGAGTGCGCAGGCGAGTAGCACCTGCTCGAACTGACTCTCTTTCCGGGGACTTCTCACCGCCTTCTGGTAGTCGGTGCGAACGGAGTGCTCCGCCTTATTGACACTCGTCTTGATGGCCTCCTCAACATCGGTCACCGTGACGACGTTGCGGTCTTCCATTACCGCACGCTGGGCGGCATGTAGACAGAGCAGATGCGTGTAAAAGGGCAAGCCCTCTGAGAGTCGAGGGATGCGGGCTTGTGCCTCGTCCTCGATCCCCATTTGCAGCCGCCCCAGCCCATTCGAAACGATTAGCCCTAGCTCGTCCACGGACATACGCTGCATCGGCACCTGGGTCAAGTTCCGCTGGATCGACAGGTGATCTCCGATTAGTTGATCAATGGAGTCTGCAACCCCCACCATGACGATCGTTACGTCCACCGAGTGATCGGAAAGGGTCTTGATCGTGTCGGCCAATTGGGAGAGCGCCTCGTCGTCCTCCAGGCGGTCCAGCTCGTCCATGACAATCAGGAGACGGTGGCCCAGCGATTCAAGGAGGTAGCGAACATCCTCGGGGTCTGGCGGACCTTGAGACCAATAACTCTCGAACTCTTCCTCTTTGCCAAGCGCTCGGAAGATGCTCGACCAGGCTGAGTGATAATCGGCCGTCGTGTGGCAGTTGATCTTTGCCGAGCGAAGCTTCTCGCCTGTTACATCGTCGACAAATACATCGGGGAGGACATTCGCCAGCGATGTCTTTCCTACTCCGCGCTCCCCGTAGAGGACAGCGTGTCGACCACGCTGGTTGATCGCATCCACTACCTCCATGACTTGCGAGGTGCGGCCAGCGAGCAATTCCAGGCTGTCTACGGGTGCAAAGGGGGTAAATACCCGCCCCACCTCTGCGTAGCGGGCGATCTTTCCTGCGTTTCCGTTCCCCTCAGCCATGATTTCGTCAACTAGGAACCCTATAACGGAAACTAAAGCGTTGTCAACGGCAACTTTTGGCGCTTTTCCCGTCCGAGTGCTTACGCATAATGGTCAATATGAACAGGCTGAGCACCGAGAAGCGCGCGCAAATCATCAGCTGCCTGGTCGAGGGAAACAGCATCAGGGCGACCGTGCGGATGACCAGGGCAGCCAAGAACACGATCACGAAGCTCCTGGTCGATCTCGGGGAAGCCTGCGCCGAGTATCAGGACGGCGAGCTGGTCGACCTCCCCTGCCAGGTAGTCGAGGCCCGATGAGATTTGGAGCTACTGCTACGCCAAGCAGAAGAACGTGCCAGAGCAGTTCAAGGGCACGCCTGGCTATGGAGACGTCTGGACCTTCACGGCGCTCTGCGCGGACACGAAGCTGGTCCCCTCTTGGCTGGTCGGGGAGCGGACGATGGACGACGCGGAAGTCTTCCTCACCGAACCTCGCCAGCCGCATGACGGGCCGCATCCAGCTCAGCACCGACGGCCACCGGATCTATGAAGGGACGGTGGGGCCGTCCTTCGCCAACAACGTCGATTGGGCGCAGATCCAAAAGCACTACGCATCGCCGACCGACCTAGGCAAATACAGCCCGCCGGTCTGCATCGGGACGAAACGCCGGGTCCTCAAGGGCAATCCCGATCCCGACCGGATCTCAACCAGCTACGTGGAGCGGCAGAACCTGACGATGCGGATGGGGATGCGGCGCTTCACGCGGCTGACGAATGGCTTCTCGAGGAAGATCGAGAACCTGGCGCACGCCGTTTCGCTGCACTTCATGCACTACAACTTCGCCAGGCCGCATACGGCGCTGAAGGAGCGCTACCCGCGCACTCCGGCAATGGCTGCCGGGGTGGCTGACCACATCTGGTCGCTGGAAGAGATCGCGGCGCTGCTGGATTAAGCCGGTGGATCTAATCGTTCCGCTGACCGCACACGGAGCAGATCCACATCGGGATTGGTCCGTATCCATTGTGAAGTCTCGGAAGCTTGCATTTGGAGCAATACAGGGTCGTCTGGGGCATGACCCGACCGTAGCATCGATCTAGGGATCTTCAGGCAAAGCAGCGGCCACTTCAAACTGACCCACTACCGGGCACGTGATCGTCGTCCCGACAGGCTCCCTAATCGGGACCAGCTTCAAACTGACTCACCACCGGCCCCCGAGCTAGAGGCGCAATCGAGGATGAGTCGGCCTTCTTGGGCACGTCTATTTCAACGAACCGGATGCGCACGACCACGAGTCGAAAGGTCTGACTCGATTCGAGCCGGAGCGTAACTGCCTGCCCTTCTTCGAGGGAAAGGATCCTGCAGTTGTCAACGCCGCCAACACACGCCCCCTCGCCTTGAACCGACGCCACCTGCGGCGAAACGTCGAACAGAGCGCGTTTGCCGTTCTGCGTTACGCCGATGAAGATCAGGATTGGGTCTTTGCGGGGAAGGAAGCCGCCAAGGTGAAGCTCGTCGTGCTTGGCCAGGTCATTCGATCCTGCGACGCCAAATTGGACGTCGGGTCGGAAGCCGAAGAGCCGCGACCCCGGCGACAGCTCAGACTGGCCGTCACCGTCGCCGCCCGCATTGCCACCGCCGGACGAGGTCTCATCGGGCGAAGCAGCACTCGGCGGCGAGCTGGTCACGGTCGTGCCGGTGGTCGAAGGACCGCTCGTCGCCGGGTCCGTGGTTACCGTGCCGACCGTCGAACCACTCGAGTTGCCGCTTTCAGAGCCAAGCACGGCGCCGCTCCTGGAGGGAGCGGTATAGCGCTGGTGGAAGGGATCGGTGGGTGTGCGGCCGGCGAGCCGCTTGCGATAGTCGCGTAGGCCGGGATTGGCCTCCACGACGGTGAGGCTCGCTGCCCGTGCCGCTTCGCTCGCCGAGCCCCCTGTGACCGGCGCGCCCGGCGGCGGAGCCGCTTCGTCGGAGCCACCGCCGAGGAGGAACGGCGCCGCCGCGATCGCGATGACGGCCAGCGCCACCAGCGGCAGCAAGCGGCGATCGCGCAGGTCCCAGTAGAGGTCCGCCAGCATAGGCGGCGCCTTGACGTTCGGCATCGTCAACCGCGGTCCCTTGAGCCATTTCATGGCGTGCCTCCGATCGTCGTCGCGACCGGGGTCGCGGTCGCCGGCCCGGCCGCCGTGGCGCCCGCAGTGGCGCCCTGGCTCGGCGGCGTCAGGTAGGTGGTGACGCTGAACGTCGCCTTCAAATGTGGGAAGCCCCTGTTCTGGTTGCCTTCCAGCGAGAAGCCGTCGATCGTCATCAGGCGCCCGTCGACGGCGACCTTTTCGCTCTTCGTTTTGACCAATGAGTCAAGGCCCTTGATGAAGTCCGCCAGCTCGAAGAAGTCGCCCTCGAATTCGAGCGTGTAAGGCATAATGGCGAGCCCAGCGGGGCCGACTGCCGCGCCCAGCGGCAACGTCGAGGCGGCAGCCTCGGTTGGAGTGACCTCGCTCGCCGCCACCGAACCCGCTTCTTCCGGCGCCGGAGCTTCTGGCGCTGGCGCTTCCCCGCCACCCGATTCCAACGTGAAGGTGTTGAACTTGACATCGGCCGCGCCGGCGATCCCGTTCAGCTGCACGAGCAGCGACGCCGTATCGTCGTCGGCGGGCACGGCCTTGCCGAGCACGACCAGCTCCCGGTAGTTGCTGGCGAATTCGTCCCGTGCTTCTTCCGCCTCGGCGACCTCGGCTTCGTGCTGGGCAAGCGAGCTTTCGAGCTTTTCGACCTTGGCGTCGAGCTTCTTCAGCTCGTCGCGCTTCGGGCTGAGCGCCAGCATCCAGAAAGCCACGCCCAGCGCGGCGATCGCGAGCATCGCCACGACGACCCGATTGGAGGAGGACATCTTCATCTCAGCCGCCCGCCGTTTCGGTGGAGGTGGTGGCCTGTTCGGCTGCCGGGGCAGGCACGGCTTCGGCTTCGGCGCTCACCGGCGCCGGCGCCGCGTCGAAGGCGACCACGATTTCGAACTGGGCGATGAAGTCGCGCGTGCGGCAATCGCCACCGCTGCTCCCTTCCTCGGAAGCCGACTGACTGGCGTCGCCGGCGCCTTCCTCCTCTTCGGAGAGCTGTGACGATTCGACGCCAACGCGGGTTACGCCGTCGATGTCCTTGAGCGCCGTCACGAACCTCGCGACCGCCTCCTGACCGGTGGCACAGCCGCTCAGTTCCAGCGCCGGCCCGGGCACGGAGCTGCGCAGGCCGCTCCCACCCGAGTCGCCGGCTTCGCCACCCGAGTCCGAAGCTTCGGAGTTGGGCGACGCGGAAGCGTTGAGGCTGACGAGCCACGTGTCGCTGGGCAGGATCAGCGCCAGTTCACGCATCACCCGCTCCCAGTCGAAGCGGCTGTCGGCGAGGCTCGCGATTGTCGTCACGCGCTGTTCGCGCAAGCTTCTGAACTGCGTGTAGGAAGCGAGTTTCGAGGCGCGCGCCCTTGCCACCGCGTCTTCGGCCTGCAAGCTGGCGAGGTCGCTTTCGCGCTCGGAGATCTGGTTGCCGGTGACCACCAACGCGGCGACACCGACAAGCACAGCTACCAGGGCGCCGATGACCAAGTAGGGAAGCGGGCCCGTGCGCAGCGGGGCGTTCTCTCCGCGGCGCTCCTCGGGCGGGATCAGGTTGATCGGACGCATCGCTCAGTGCTCCAGCGCGAGTCCGTAGGGAAGGGTGAGTCGCGCCGCCGCATCCTCGCCATACTCGGCAAGGGCCGGGGGACGTGAGACGGCGATCGGAAGGCCAAGCCCTTCCTCCATCCGCGCGGCCATGCCCGGCACGGCGCTGCCCGGGCCGCAGAGGACGATGCGACCGACGGGTACGGCACTCTCCTGCGCGCCGTAATAGTCGAGTGACAGCCGCAGCTCGTCGACCAGTCCCGTCACACCCTCCTCAAGCACACGGCGAGCGTCGGCGAGCGTTTCTGGGTCGCCATCGACGGTCTCGAGCGGCTGCTCGAGACCGACATGCGAGAGCCACTGCGTCGCATGCTCGGGGCTGAGGCCGCGCTCGGCTGCAAGACGACCGACGATCCCCTCCAGGCCCTCGTTCGAGACGCGCGTGAAGAGACAGGCACGACCCCGCGCGACGGCCAGGTTCATCACGTCGCTGAGGTTGCAGTAGAGCACCGCGCCCTCGGGTCGCAGCACCGCCGTCTCCGCCTCGCTTTGGCCGTCCGCCGCCGCCTGCGCCACCTCGGCCTCGGCGGCAACACCGGCGAGCGCGCGGATCATGCCGAAGGCTGAGAGATCGACACCCACGGGATTGAGTCCGGCGCGCCGGACCGGCTCGAGGAAGGAGCTCACCATCTCCCTACGGGCGGCGACGACGACAACGTCGACAAGCGGCGTCGAGCCTTCCTCCGCCGGCACGCCGCCGACGACCTGGTGCTCCAGCACCGCCTGGTCGAGCGGCATCGGGATCTGCTCCTGGGCCTGGAAGCGGGCCGCGGTCGCCATCTGCTCCGGATCCTCGATCGCGGGCAGACGAACCGTGCGCACGACCACACGCTGGTTTGCGATGCCAACCCGCACGTCCTTGGAGAGCTTGTGCGTGCTGAACAGCGACTTAAGCCCTTCCACCAGCCGATCCGGATCGGTGACCTCACCCTCGTTGAAGGCGCCCGCCGGAAGCGGCTCGATCGCGGCGGCGTTCACTGTCACCGAGCCGTTCGAGCGGATTTCCGTCGCGGCGATGCTGCCGGCCTCGATGTCGATACCGACGCCCGCCTCGGCCGTCTTCTTCTTCCTCGTCAGTTGCAGCACGTCCCGCCCTTCATCGACAGAAGGGCCGCAGACCTTTCGCCCTGCAAGTACCAAGAACTAGGAGAACCTGGACGTCTCTACGAGAAAGTGCCCAGGTAGAGGTCGACCAGCTGATCGCCGGCGAAGAGCGCGACGACGCCACCGAGCGCGAGGAAGGGGCCGAAAGGGATCGCTCGCTTGCGCGCGGCGACGCCGTGGAGCGCGATCATCGCGATACCGACGAGCGAGCCCGCCAGCAGGGCGACCAGGATCGCCGGGGCGACGTCGCGGCCGAGGAACAGCCCCATCACGGCGGCGAGCTTGACGTCTCCGAGCCCCATGCCCCGCGGATAGGCGAGGGCGGCAAGAAAGAGGAGGCCACCGGCCGTCGCCGCCGCGATCGCTCGCTCCGCAAGGCTGCCGGGATCGGTGACCGTCGCGATCGCAGCGCCCAGCAGGGCGGCGACGAGGAGGATCTTGTTGGGGATGAGTCGCTGTTCGAGGTCGGTCACCGTGATCGCGACGAGCGTCGTCACGAAGACGAGGCCGAGCGCGATCTCGCCGCCGTCGTCCCAGAGCGCGGCCACGGTCGCGGCGAAGAGCGTTCCCATGGCGAGCTCCGTCAACGGATAGCGCACCGAGATCGCGGCGCCGCAACAGCGGGCGCGCCCGCGCAGCAGCGCCCAGGAGACGACCGGGACGTTGTCGTAGGCGGCGATCTGGGCGCCGCATGCCGGGCAGCGGGAGCGCGGGCCGACGATCGATTCGCCGCGCGGGACGCGGTGCGCGACGACGGTGACGAAGCTGCCGACGATCAGCCCTCCGAGGAGGGCCACCGCCGCCGCGAAAGCCACCGGCTAGCCGCCTTCGAGCGGCGTGTTGGTGTCGACCTCGAGCCTCGCCGGATATTGCGGGTGGTCGTACATGATCTGGATCGCGGCCGGCGTGTTTTTGCGTTCGAGCCCGAGCGCCACACCGAGGCGGTCGCCGGCCGTGATCGTATAGGGGGGGCTAAGGAACGACATCGTCAGGCGCACCCGCTTCCATTCCGATGCGGGCCAGTTGCCGTTCCCTTCCGGCGTGTATGTCCAGTAGCCGGTTCCGCCTTTGGCGTTGGCGAGGATTTTGTCTTCGGCGGTCGGCGGAGAACCAGTTTCGTGGCGCTGATAGAGGAAGACGCAGGCGGTTCCTTTGTGCTGGGCTTCGTTGATCGTGCGTGTGTAGAACTCGAGCGTGATGTCGCCGGTGAGCGTGAAGCCGGTGGCGAACGGGTCGGTCACCCAGCGGTGGACCTCGGACTCCGGATTCGAGGTGCCTTCGGGCAGTTTGTAGTTGCAGCCGTCGGTTTTCGCGTCGGGGCGGATCTGAAGCCCCCTGTCGGTATTGGGCGAGGGCTCGAGATAGGTGTCGCTCGAGTAGTCGTAGAGCAGCGGGTCGTTCGGGTCTTCCGGGGCGGGGTCGGGCGGGCCTCCGAGCAGGAGGGCGTCGGGCGCTCCCGGGGCCGCTTCGACCTGGGGGCCGCTGGCGCATGTGGCGAGCGTGTTGTGGAGCAGATGGTCGGCGACGGGTGACTGCCGAACCGTCACGCCGCTGCTCGAACAGGGCGTGTCGGTGAGATAGAACTGCTGCGCGGTGACGACTTTGCCATCCGACCCTGGCAGGGGATCGCTTTCGGGGCTGTCTTTCGGATCGACGAAGTCAGACTGCACTTCGACGTAGCCCCGTTCGCTCGCCTCGCTTCCCGGCTTGTTCATCCTGACCGCGACGACGATCTGCTTGAAGTCCTGTTCTCCCGGGCAGGACGTGCCGCAGGTCGTGTCGTTGCGCCAGACGACGTAGCGGTAGACGTTGCCGGTCACATCCCCGCTGGTGAAGGAGGTCGGCCCGGGATTGACGACTCCCCCTTCCACGGTGCCGCCGCCGTAGAGGCTGCCGCCGTTGACCGCCAGGTTCGAGTAGGAGCTCGGCGGCTCCCGAATCAGGGCGAAGGTGTTCCCGGAGACGCGGTAGTTGGGGCTCAGCGGATTCGCTGAGGACGCTGGCGTCGCCGTCAGGGCCAGTTCTTTGTTCGAGAGGCTGCGCAGCGCCTCGATCTCCTGCTGGGCGCGATTGAGGGCGACCTGAGCCCCCTTGGCTCGCTGCGTGTTCTTGGTCGCAGTGGTCAGCAATCCGAAGGTGGCCAGCGCGCCGACCGCGAGGATCAGCGCGGAGACCACCATCTCGATGATCGTGAACCCCGCCTCTCGCCCGACTTGCCTGTCCATGCTCAGTTGGCGAGGGTCGCGTTGCGCAGGCTGGCGCCGTCGGAAACGGTGAAGGCGCTCGGCCCGCTCGGATTGGGAAGTCGCAACGTGACGCCGACGTAGGTCGGGGCCGTCGCACTCGGTTTGTAGCTGAAGACATCGGCGCTGTCGATGCCGGAGAAGATCGTCGTCGCAGTTCCGCTGTACGTTTCGGGGGCCGCCTCGAGCCTCGTGCAGGACGACGCCGAGCAGGTGTAGGTGACCTCGCATTTGATCGAGGGCGTCGTGCTTTCCGGTGGCGCCGTGCCGCCGCAGGTCGTACGGCGCACGTATGTCTGGAACGAGACGGAGGAGGTGGTTGCGTTATCGACTTTGACGCCGTTGCGGATCTCGCGCGTCATCCGCTCGAGCACCCAGCGCGCCGTGGAGATGTTCTGTGCCTTCTTGCTCAGTTCCGGCTGGCTCTGCATCGCGCCGATCACCATCGATCCGATCGCCCCAAGCAGGACCACTCCCATTGCGGAGGCGACCAGCAGCTCGATCAAGGTGAAGCCGGCATCGCTCCCGTTGCTGGCCAGGCGCCTGCCAAGCGACCTGCAGACCGGGCCGCAGCGACGTGCCGTTCCGGCTGGGAATTTCGACTGGATCAGCATGCTCGTTTCTATCGGCCGGCGGCGCCAATCGCTTGATTGCGCACGAGACTTGAAATGCAGCGAGGGGACGGGCCGACCGGTCCGTCCCCTCGCGTTCCGCTCGACACAGTCAAGCGATCAACTCAGGACGCTAGCTCCCCCAGTTTCCACCGGACGGGCAGCCGCCCCCACCGGCGTTGGGAGTGCAGGTGTAGGTCAGCGTTCCGGCATTGTTCGCAACCGAGAATGTATGGGTGGTGCTCGGTGCAGTGACGGTGATTTTGTAGGTGGTGGCAGCGAGTTCGCTCAGAGCGATGTTCGCCGGCACCAGGGTCGGCTCAATCGCGTCCAGCTCAGCCGCGGTATCGCAGGCGGCGTCGTTGTAGACGCCGTTGTGGTCGGTGGCGCAAGTCTCGAGTGCCACCTGTGCCGAGTGAGCTTCCTCCTTGGCCTTCGCGTCCCCGGCCTTCTGCTTCTGATTGAAGAAGGCGGGCAGCGCGATCGCGGCCAGGATTCCGAGAATGAGCATGACGACGAGGAGCTCGATCAGCGTGAAGCCGGCCTCGCTGTCGCCGTTGAGCCGGGCGCCAATCTTGGCCCGGAGATTCTGGATAAACATTAGGTTCCTCCTAGGTTCCTAATCGTTGAGCCAGAGCCCCGTCGCATCTCAGCCACGTGGTGTCTGTCGACCCCGGTGGTAGCCCGGCTGACTCCCCGCAGGGAGTCCCGACGGCTTTGCGCCCCCGCCTCGCAGCGGGTTTGCCTTTGGCACCGAGGCACTGGCAGATTCATCACCTGCCCTTAATCGACCATGCCCAGGGGGATCTTGATCCCTGAAACTAGGACTTCTTCTCCCTAAAACTCGGGCTTCGCGTCCAGAGCCGTCCAGCGCTCCGACTCATGAAGCGGCAGCTACGAGATCGCCGCGCGGCATCGTCGCCCCCCGCTCTACCACGAGGTGGGCAATCGGAGACCGGCTGGCCCCCGATGGCGTTAGCCGTTGAGCCAGGGCTCAGCGGATCTTGTCGTAGAGGCTGAAGATCGGCAGGTACATCGCGATCACGATGAAGCCGACGATGCCGCCGACGAAGACGATCATCACCGGCTCCAGCAGGGCGGTGAGGGCCTTGACCTTGGCGTCGACCTCGGCCTCGTAGAAATCGGCGATCTTGGAGAGCATGTGCTCGAGCTGGCCGGTCTCCTCCCCTACCGCGACCATGTGGCCCACCATCGGCGGGAAGATCGAGTTCGCCTCGATCGGGCCGGCGATCGAGCCGCCGCGCTTGACCGAGGCGTAGACGTCGTCCATCGCCTGCTCGACGACGATGTTGCCCGCCGTCTCGCCCGTCAGCTTGATCGACTGCAGCATCGGCACGCCGGCCGAGACCGAGCCCGAGAAGGTGCGCGACCAGCGGGCCAGCGCCACCTTCTGGATCACGTCGCCGATCTTGAAGGGGATGCGGAGCAGGGCCCGCTCCCACATCTCCTTGCCCTGTTTCGTCCTCTTCCACTTGAAGAAGGCAAAGATCGAGACCGCAAGCAGAGGGAAGATCACGAACCAGTAGCCGGTGACCGCGTCGGAGGCCATCACGCAGACCTGGGTCGGCAAGGGCAAGGACGTGTCTTCCCCCGGGTGTTCTTTGCCGATCTCTTCGAAGATGCCGACGAAGACGGGAATGATGAAGGTGACGATCGCGAGCAGGACGACGACGGCGAAGCCGAAGACCAGCGCCGGGTACATCAGGGCCGACTTCACCTGACGCCGCAGGGCATCGTTCTTCTCGACCTGAAAGGCGACGCGGTCGAGAGCATCCTCGAGCCGGCCGGATTCCTCGCCGGAGCGGACCATCGCCCGGTAGAGGCGGTTGAAGACGTCAGGGTGGCGCTCCATCCCCTGCTCGAGCGTCGAGCCCGCCTCGATGTCGGCGCGCAGGCCGGCGACCGCCTCGCGGATCTGGTCGTCCTGCGTCTGCTCTTCGAGCGTGTGCAGGGTGCGCAGCATCGGCATCCCCGAGGCGACCAGCGTCGCGAACTGCCGCGAGAAGACGGCCAGCTCCCGCATGTCGACGCCTTTGAAGCGCTTGAGGAAGTCCTCGATATTGACCGGGGAGGTCTTCTCGCTGACGTCGAGGACGATCAGGCCGCGCTGGCGCAGCTGCTCGCTGACCTGCGCCTTGGACTCGGCCTCGACCTCGCCGGCGGTCGCGGCCCCGGCCAAATCCATGGCCCTGAAGGCGAAGGTGGTCGCGCTCGCCACCGCCTACGCCCCCTGGGTGTAGTTCGGGGGGCCCGCGGATCCGACCGGCGGTGCTGCCGTCGCCATGGGGACCGTCGGCGCGACGGGCGTCGGCGACGGTGCTCCCGTACCGTCGCCCGCGGCCGCCGCTGGGGCGACGGGGGCAGAGCCGAGCAGGCGTTTGAGCTCCTCGGGCACCGACGCCCGCTGCTCGGCGAGGCTCCGGGTGATCTTTCCGGTCCTGACGAGCCGCGCCAGGTCGGCGTCCATCGTCTGCATGCCGACGGCGCCCGATGTCTGCACCGCCGCGTAGATCTGATGCGTCTTGCCCTCGCGGATCAGGTTGCGGATCGCCGGCGTCGGCACCAGAACCTCGGTGGCGACGATGCGGCCCATGCCATCCGCGGTGGCCAGAAGCTGCTGGGTGACGATGCCCTGCAGGGCGATTGAGAGCTGCGTCCGCACCTGTCCCTGCTGCTGGGGAGGGAAGACGTCGATGATCCGGTCGACCGTCTGCGCGGTCGATTGCGTGTGCAGGGTGGCGAAGACGAGGTGGCCGGTCTCGGCCGCGGTCAGCGCGGTGGAGATCGTCTCCAGGTCGCGCATCTCGCCGACGAGGATCACGTCGGGATCCTCTCGCAGGGCCGCCCGCAGGCCAAGGGCGAAGTCCTCGGCGTCCGAGCCCACCTCGCGCTGGTTGACGATCGAGCGCTTGTGCTCGTGCAGAAACTCGATCGGATCCTCGATCGTGAGGATGTGGTCCTGGCGCTCGGAGTTGATCACGTCGAGCATCGCCGCCAGCGTCGTGCTCTTGCCCGAGCCGGTCGGGCCGGTGACGAGCACGAAGCCGCGCGGTTTATGGGTGAACTCGCGCAGCACCTGCGGCACCGCGAGCGAGTCAAGGCTGGGAATGTCCTGCGGGACGAGGCGGAAGGCGGCGCTGACCGCGCCGCGCTGGAAGAAGCAGTTGACGCGGAAGCGGGCAACGCCGGGGATCGCGTAGGCGAAGTCGAGCTGTTTGTGGTTCTCGAAGCGCTTGCGCTGGTCGTCGTTGAGGATGCTGTAGACGACCTCGCGGGTCTGCTGGCCTGAGAGGACCGGAAAGCCGTCCATCGGCGTGATCTTGCCCTTGTCGCGGATTGCCGGCGGGAAGCCGGGGGACAGGTGCACGTCGGAGGCCTTCGCCTCGACCATGCGACGGAGAACCTCTGAGAAGTCGAAGTCCATTGGGTCTAGATCGACCCTTCGGGCCGATTTCTCGATACCTGAAAGCGATTAGCCACCGGCTCACGCAGTGACACGAAGGACCTCCTCGAGGCTGGTCTTGCCGGCGCGGATCTTGGTGACACCGTCCTCACGCAGCGTGCACTTGCCCTCCTCGCGGGCGACCGCGGAGATCTCGGCCTCGGAGGCCTGCTCGATCGCCAGCTCCTTGATCCGCTCGCTCAGCGCCATCACCGAGTAGAGGCCGACGCGACCGCGGTAGCCGCTCTGGTTGCAGCGGGCGCAGCCGAGGGGCTCGTAGGCCTCGATGTCGGCGCCGACCCGAATCCCGGCCTCGGTCAGCGCCTGCATCGGCACCACGGCCCGCTGCTTGCAGTGACTGCAGAGCTTGCGCGCCAGCCGCTGGGCGACTACGCAGTCGACCGCGGAGGCGATCATGAAGGCCTCAATCCCCATCTTCGAGAGGCGGGCAATCGCGCCCGGCGCGTCGTTGGTGTGGAGGGTGCTCAACATCATATGCCCGGTGAGCGCCGCCTCGATCGCGATTCGCGCCGTCTCGCCGTCGCGGATCTCGCCCACCATCACGATGTCGGGGTCGGCGCGCAGAATCGAGCGCAGTCCGGTCGCGAAGTCGAGCCCCGCCTTGCGATTGACGTTGATCTGGTTGATGCCCGAGATGCGGTACTCGACCGGGTCCTCGACCGTGATGATCTTCTTCTCGACCTGGTTCAGCTCCTGCAGGGCCGCGTAGAGGGTCGTCGACTTACCGGAGCCGGTCGGGCCAGTTACGAGCACGGCCCCGTAGGCCTGCTGGAAGGCGGCCTCGAAGCGCTCGCGCGCGGAGCCGTCCATGCCGAGGTCGTCGAGCGAGAGCTGAGCGTTGTCCTTGTCGAGGATGCGGATCGTCGCCCCCTCGCCGCGCTGGGTCGGCAGCGTGGTCACACGCAGGTCGACACGTCGGTCCTCGATCGTGACGCTGACGCGGCCGTCCTGGGGAACGCGCTTCTCGGCGATGTTGAGGTCGCTCATGATCTTCACCCGCGAGATCACCGCGTTGACCATCAGCTTGGGAACGTGCGCGGCCTCGCGCAGCACCCCGTCGACCCGGAAGCGGACGCGCATTTCGCCCTCGTCGGGCTCGAAGTGGACGTCGGAGGCGCCCTCCCCCGCGGCCTGACCGAGGATGCTGTAGACGAGCTTGATCACCGGCGCGTCCTCGGCGCTGACCTCGATGTCGGCGACTTCGGCGAGTTCCGCCTCGGCTTCGTCCTCGCCCTCGACCACGGCCTCGCTGACCGCGCTCTGCAGGGTGTTGAGGCGGCCGATCAGCGCTTCGATGTCCTCCTCGGCGGCGACGGCGACGCGGCAGTCGAGCGCGGTCGCGATCTGGATGTCGTCCACCGCCAGCACGTTCGTCGGGTCCGCCATCGCGACGAGCAGCGTCTCCTTGTCGACGAACCCGACTGGCAGCGCCCGGTAGCGGCGTGCCGTGTTGACCGGAATCAGGTTGGCGGCGGCCATGTCGACCTGATAGGCAGAGAGATCAATGTGGTCGAGCCCGTAGCGCTCGGCGACGGCGCGGGAGAGCTGGTCGCCATTGATCGTGCCCTGTGTAAGCAGGAGCGCCTCGGGAGGGCTACCTGCGGTTCGCGCCTCTTCGATCGCCTGGCGGGCGCGATCTTCGCCGACGTAGCCGAGGTCGACCAGGACGTCGGTGACGAAGCCGCTGGAGCGACCGCGGACGAGTGGTGGCGTCAGGCCAGGCGTACCGCCGGCGTCGGGATCGAGAGCAGGGGCGGTCGAGCCGCCTGAATCTGGGACCGGCCGCAGGTGGCTCGGGAAGTCCCGCGAGTCCATCGTCGCTACGGGTGGTAGTCGAGCGTGCGGCCCTTGTAGCCAGCGTCGACTATCGCCTGCACCACGCTCTGGGGGCTCTGGAAGCCGTAGTGGACGGAGGCGACCGGCACGCTGTCGTTGAGCCGCTTCGGACGCACCACGACCAACGCCGGGACGCGGTCTACCGCCACTCCCTGCGCGACGGCGGCGTAGCGCGCGATCTGGCCGGCGGGCACGACGAAGGGAGCGACCCCTGGCAGGGCGCTGACCCGCTTGACCGTGCCGGCGACAAGCCGGTCGTCGATGCCGCCGTTGCGGAAGAACAGCAGAACCACGGTCTGGTTGGCGGCAAAGGCGCGGACGACTGCCTTGGGCAGCTTGGCAGCACTCTCGGGGCTCGGCGGCAAGGGCGGTACGGCCGTTGGCGCCGCTGCTTCGGCTTCGGTGCTGACGCTGAGGGCCGGGGCGCCTTCGGGCGCGACTTCTTCGCCTTCTTCACCCCCGCCACGGCTCATCATGAAGAAGGCGGCGGCAAGCAACAGCACGCCGATTATGGCCGCCTGCGCAAGTGGGTTGCTGTTGATCGCCTCTCTCATACCTTCGCTTATCTAGCTCGACAGCGCAGGCGCGAAGCTTGAGCGTTGGTCGCGGCGGACCGTAGTCCCCGATCAGCAGTTGGCGTCGGGCGGCGAAGCGGCGGCGCCTGTGCACTCCACATAGCGGGTGCGTTCGAGCAGGCCGGCGAAGGTGATGTCGGGCAGAGGGATGCGAGCGTCGGCTTTTATCTTCGGGTTGCCGTTCAGACGCACGGTTTTGCCGGCGAACATCCCGATCCACGTGGCGTTGCCGCTGAGTTCGATTTCGCTGTAGGGGGCGTAGATCATCACCTCGTTTATGCCCCCGGCGGTTCCGGTCAAGTTGACCTTCGTGGAGAGGGTTGGCGAACCCGTCAGGTAGAGCCCAGGCACGTTGTAGGTTCCCGAGGACGTGTCGTATGAGGTCGACCTGATGTTGGCCGTGCCGCTGATGTTTACCTGCGTGCGGCTCGAATCTAGCCCTGGGCAGTTCTCCGGTTTGTCGAAGAAGATCCGCACCTGCGAGGTGCCGGCCATGATCAGTTCGCCGTCGACGAAGAGGCCGCAGGCCAAGTAGTCCGTGCCGCCGAGCGTCAGGCTGGCGCCCTGGGGGACGTTGATGAACCTGTGAGAAGCGTCCCAGGGTTTGGTTTCAGTCCGTTTTTTGCCTTGGTAGGGATCTTCACCGCAGGTCGCAGCCAATCTGCAATTCGAGACGGAGGCGTTTGCCGGCGGGATCACCGGCGGCAGCGTTTGGTTCCCTTCGCTGACTTCCCCTTGTTCGACGCATGTCGGCGGTCCCATCGGGTTTGGCGCCGTTTTGCCGATGCCGTGGCGGATGTCGCCGCAGAGGACCACGCTTTTGCCGTTGCTGGTCTGGATGATGTCGCCGTTGGTGCCGATGTCCGTCTGCAGCGTCGGGCCACCTTCGAGCGTGATTCCGCTTTCGCCGATCAGCTGCTCGGCCGAGAAGACGTTACTGCCGACCTGCGAGGCGAACCTGACGTTGACGCGGCGGCTGACGCCGCCCGAGGCGCCAACCGCGATGACGCTCAGTTCGGTGTTGGGCTGGAAGGCGCTGACGCGGTAGGAGAAGGTCGCGCTGCCGACGGTCTCCGTCGCGGTCGGCGGGCACCAGCCCGCGGTTGGGATCTGGATTTCCCCGGCGGGACCGATGCACGGGGTCGCCGCGGTGAGGCTTTTGTGGAACCTGTTGAGGCGCAGCATCGCGACACTCGCGCCGGCGTCGGCGGCGGCGATCGCATTCTTCGAGCTCCGGTCTCGCTGGGTGCCGCGCTGGGCGTCGACCGACGACATAATCGCGACGCTGGCAAGGCCGAAGCTCGCGATCATCGCGAAGAGAGCCGTGGGGAGCGCCATTCCGCGCTCGCTTCTCGCGAGTTCACGCAGGCGGCGACGCAGAGCAGCCGGAATTGCCATCGGGAAGGCATCGACGGAGTGAACCTTCGGCTTGAACATGGCTCGTCGGCCCAGACCCCCTCTTGGACGCCCGTACTACCGACTCCTGGGCCGGCATCCGAGTCGGCTACTGCTCAGGCTGGCCCGCGAGCTGCTCGATCCCGCTCGCCCGCTGACCGCCGGCGGCCAACATCAGCTTGAAGTCGTGCGGGCTGGAGGCGAAGTCAAGGGCGACGTCCTCGGCGATCTTGCCCTCCATCACGTAGGTGAGCAGCGACTGGTCGAAGGTGCGCATGCCGTAGTACTCGCCCTCGGCGATCACCTCGGTGATCTTGCCGGTCTCCTCGGGGTTCATGATCAGGTCCTGGACGCGGCCGGTGACGACCAGCACCTCGGAGGCGGGCACGCGGCCCTCTCCGGTTATGTCGGGGACTAGCCGCTGGGCGATCGCCCCCTTCAGCGTCGCCGCCAGCATCACCCGCGCCTGGTGCTGGAGGTGGGGTGGGAAGAAGTCGATGATGCGGTTGATCGTCTCCGTCGCGTCCAGGGTGTGGACGGTGGAGAGCACGAGGTGGCCGGTCTCGGCCGCCGACAGCGCCGTGCGCACCGTCTCCTCGTCGCGCATCTCGCCGATCAGGATCACGTCGGGGTCCTGGCGCAGGACGCGGCGCATCGCTCGTCCGAAGCTCTCGGTGTCCGAGCCGACTTCGCGCTGGTTGACGATCGAGCGCTTGTCTTTGTGCAGGTACTCGATCGGGTCCTCGAGCGTGATGATGTGGTGCGACCGGTTCTGGTTTATGTGATCGATCATCGCCGCCAGGGTCGTCGACTTGCCCGAGCCGGTGGTGCCGGTGACGAGGATGATCCCCCGCTGCTCTTCGGCCAGGTTGGTGACGACCGGCGGCAGTCCGAGCTCCTCGACCGAGCGGATGTCGAAGGGGATCGCGCGGCAGACGATCGAGATCGAGCCGCGCTGTTTGAAGGTATTGACGCGGAAGCGCGAGAGGCCGGGGATCGAGTAGGAGAAATCGGCCTCGCCCGCTTCCTCGAACTCGGTCAGCGAGCGCACCTCGGCAATGTCGTGGAACGCCTTCTCGGTGTCCTCCTGCGTCAGTGGCTCGTACCCGTCGAGGTAGACGAGCTCGCCGTGCTGGCGGATGATCGGCTTCGAGTTGACCTTGATGTGAAGGTCGGACCCCTCCCGCTCGATCAGCGTGCGCAACGCTTTGTCGATCTCGAACATCCCGGCCTGTATCGGCCGGGACGCCCGCACTCCTTAGCTCTGACGCGCAGCGACGCGGCATGCGGCGTCCTCGGTCGCTCATTGGAGAACCTCTCCTCGCTGATTTCCGGAAATAGGGATGTCGCCCGAGCGCAGCGAGGGTGAACCGTGATCCGGTGCAG
>Ga0157306_10000032_pt1 | contig 24639 bp, 27 predicted proteins | sample NitcycUS163409C2_FD_108391 | JGI IMG/M metagenome (GOLD analysis project Ga0157306, IMG submission 108391) | Soil microbial communities from Arlington Agricultural Research Station in Wisconsin, USA - Nitrogen cycling UWRJ-S163-409C-2 | ecosystem: Environmental > Terrestrial > Soil >...
CCCGCCGAAGCGGGCGAGGCAGGTGATGATCGTCTTCGCGAACTTCGGCTTGATGTCGAAGTACTCGCCGTCGTCGACGATCTCGCGGATCACGTCGTACATGTCGTAGGGCTGACGCGAGGAGTCGGGGACGATCTCCATCAGCTTCTCCGACTGGCGCTCGTCGGGGTCGGCGGTCTCGATCAGCGGCGGCTTCTGCTCCCAGTTGGTCGGGAAGTAGGAGAGGTACTGCTTGACCCGTTCGATGCACTCCTCGTCGTCCTTGACCTCGAGGTCCCCCACCCCCGACTTGCGGCAGTGGACCTTTGCACCGCCCAGCTCCTCCATCGTGATGTCCTCGCCGGTGACGGCTTTGGTTAGGTGCGGCCCGGCGAGCGCCATCGCGCCCTGACCGGAGACCATCGGCACGAAGTCGGCGAGCGCCGGGATGTAGGCGGTGCCAGCGGCGCAGGGGCCCATCATCGCCGCGACCATCGGGATCACGCCCGACATCTCGACCTCCTCGCGGAAGAGGTGACCGGAGCCAGCGAAGAGCGAGCCCGCCGCCTCCTGGATGCGGGCGCCAGCCGAGTCGAGCAGCCAGATGAAGGGCATCCGCTTGGAGAGGGCCATCTCGCGCAGGCGGGTGACCTTGAGCTCGCCGGTCATCCCCATCGAGCCGGCCATCACGGTGAAGTCGTAGGCGGCGATGCAGCAGGGGCGGCCGTCGACGTCGCCCCAGCCGGTGATCACGCCGTCTGCCGGCGCCTCCTTGCCCTCCATCGCACGCTGGGCGAAATGGGGCCGGCCGTGGATGCCCATCTCGACGAAGCTTCCCTCGTCGATCAGCAGCGCGATGCGCTCGCGTGCGGTCAGCTTGCCGCGCTCGTGCTGCTTGGCGATCTTCTCCTCGCCGCCGCCGAGCTTCGCCTTCTCGCGCCGCTCGTGCAACTGCTCGGTCAGCTCATCCAAGGGCGCGGTGCCGGGCAGCAGGTGACGGTCCTCCCCCTCGCCGCGCGCCGCCGGTCGCTCCTCGGTGCTGGCCATCCCTACCTCCCCTTCCACTGCGGATCGCGTTTCTCGAAGAATGCGCTGACGCCCTCGACGATGTCCTCGGTCGAGAAGGTGAGCGAGAGCTGCGAGCGCAGGTACTCGAGCGCGTCGTCGACCGCCATGTCCTGCTGGCGGTACATCGCGTCGTGGCCGAGCCGCATCAGCACCGGGCTCTTCGAGGCGAGCTTGGTCGCCCAATCGGCAACGGCAGCGTCGAACTCGCCTGCCGGCACGACCTTGTTGGCGAGCCCGTACTCGACCGCCTGCTCAGCGCTAAGCCGCTCGCCAAGCAGCATCATCTCGTTGACCTTCTTGCGCGGCACGTTGCGATAGATGATCGCCATGATCATGTAGGGAAAGGCGCCGACGTTGATCTCCGGCGTGCCGAAGGTAGCGCCCTCTTTGGCGATCAACAAATCGCAGGAGAGGGCGAGGCCCATCCCCCCGGCCAGCACGTGGCCGTTGGCCGCACAGAGGCTCGGCTTGCCGAGCCGCGGCATCAACCTGAAGAATTCGAGGAAGAGGTCTGTGGCGAAGTGTTTGGCGACGAGCGGCGCGTCGGCGGCGAAGCCACCCAGGTCCGCCCCGGCGCAGAAGACCTTGTCCCCGGCGCCGGTGAGCACTACGGCCCGCACGTCCTCGGCATCGCGAGCGGTCTTCATCGCGTCGACCAGCTCGACCAGCATCTGCCCGGAGAGCATGTTGCGCTTCTCCGGGTTGTTGAGCGTCACCGTGGCGACACCCTCGGCGACCTCGTACTTGACGACCTCGTAGTCCACGGTCAGGGACGATAGCCGAATTGCGTTGAAAGTAAGAAGTGCTACTGTCCACAACGCTGGCGTGTCTGAGTTTTCCCACGATATGCCGTGGGTTAGATCAGACACCCCTGGGCGGCGGGCGCCGCCGATCGAGAACTTCGAACGAGGAGAGACCAGATGGCGACCGCGACGACGACCAACGGCTCCAAAGTCATCAAGCCCGACCACGAGGCGGGGCGCAAGCACTTCATCTTCAGCCAGGAGCACGAAGACCTGCGCGAGTCGATGCAGTCCTGGGTGAAGAAGGAGCTGTGGCCGCACCGCAACGAGTGGGAGGACACCTACTGGGACTCCGCGGCGATGAAGCGCGCCGGAGAGCTGGGCTTCCTCGGCCTCTGCTTCCCGGAGGAGTACGGCGGCCAGGGCGGCGACTACTTCTACTCGCTGGTCCGCGCCGAGTGCATGAGCTACTCCGGCTCGGGCGGCACCAACATGGGCTTCGCCGTGCAGAGCGACATGGTTCTGCCGCCGATCCACCTGCTCGGCACCGAGGAGCAGAAGCGGCGCTACCTCGAACCGGGTCTCAAGGGCGAGAAGATCGGCTGTATCGCGATCACCGAGCCCGGCGCCGGCTCCGACGTGGCCGGCATCCGCACCAGCGCGATCCGCGACGGCGACGAATTCGTCATCAACGGCTCCAAGACGTTCATCACCAACGGCCCGCGCGCCGATTTCATCGTGCTCGTCACCAAGACAGATCCCAGTGCCCGCCATGAGGGAATCACGCTCTTCGTGCTCGACCTGCGCGACGAGGAAGGCAACCACGTGCCCGGTTTTACCGTCTCCGCCGAGCTGGAGAAGATGGGCATGCACGCCTCCGACACGGGCGAGCTGTCATTCGAAGACGTCCGCGTCCCGGCCGACGCGATCCTCGGCGAGGAGGGCAAGGGCTTTTACCACATCGCCTGGGAGCTCCAGGGCGAGCGCCTGGTCGCCGCCGCCGGCTGTCACGCGGGGGCCGAGCGGATGATCGAGAAGACGCTCGAGTACGCCAAGGAGCGCGAGGCCTTCGGCCGCCCGATCGGCAAATTCCAGGCGATCCGCCACAAGTTCGCCGAGATGGCGACCAAGACCGAGGCGGCGAAGCAGTTCACCTACGCCACCGCCTGGCGCTTTGCCAACGGCGAGTACCCTGTGCGCGAGATCACGATGGCGAAGCTCTACGCCTCACGCATCGCCTGCGAGGTGGCCGACGACTGCGTCCAGATCCTCGGCGGCTACGGCTACATGAAGGAGTACGAGATCGAGCGCGCCTTCCGCGACGTGCGGCTGAACCGGATCGGGGCGGGCACCGACGAGGTGATGCTCGACGTGATCGGGCGGAGCTACGGGCTGTAGGGTCGTCGTGTCAGGAGCGGGTGGCTATGACTGCCACGATCGTGACGAGAATGGCGAGCATGTTCGTACCCCAAAGCTGGAACGTGAGCGTCCGCAGCTCTCGCACGTCGGCGCGAAGCTCGTCGAATCTCCTGTCGACTGAGTTGAATCGTTCGCTGAGTCGCTCGTCGGTCCACATCGTTCGCTCCATGTCGGCGACGCTACCAGGCAGCTGCGCAGACAATACGCCTCGACTGTAACAAATGGCGGTCATCAAGGACACAGGTCAGCGCGCCATCCTCCCGCCCTTCGGCGAGGAACACGAGGAGCTGCGCGAGACGGTCAGCCGCTTCGTCTCCAAGGAGATCGCGCCCAACGTCGCCGAGTGGGAGGAGGCACGTGAATTCCCCCGCGAGCTCTACTCGCGCTGCGCCGAGCTCGGCTTCCTCGGGCTGAAGTTCCCCGAGGAGTACGGCGGCCAGGGCGGCACTCACCTGCACGACGCGATCTGGGTCGAGGAGCTGGCCCGCAGCGGCGGCTCCGGCGGGGTCGCGGCCGGGCTCAACGCCCATACCTCGATCGCGATGCCGCCGATCTTCAACTTCGGCAGCGAGGAGCAGAAGCAGCGCTGGCTGGCGCCCGGGATCGCCGGCGAGAAGATCGGCGCGCTGGGGATCACCGAGCCCGGCGCCGGCTCCGACGTCGCCGGCATCTCGACCTTCGCCGAGAAGGTCGACGGTGGCTACGTCGTCAACGGATCGAAGACCTTCATCACCAATGGAGTCCGTGCCGATTTCCTCGTCTGCGCAGTTAAGACGACCAAGGAGGGTGGTCACGGCGGCATCTCCTTCCTCGTCCTGGAGCGCGAGATGCCCGGCTACGAGGTGGCGCAGAAGCTGGAGAAGATGGGCTGGCACTCATCCGACACGGGTGAGCTCTCCTTCACCGACGTCGAGGTGCCCGCCGAGAACCTGCTCGGCGGCGAAAACGAGGGCTTCAAGCTGATCATGGCCAACTTCGCCTGGGAGCGCCTGCTGATGGCAATCGGCGCGGTCGGCGCAATGCAGCGCCTGATAGAGACCACCGTCTCCTACGCCCTCGAGCGCGAAGCCTTCGGCCGCCCGATCGGCAAGTTCCAGGCGATCCGCCACCACGTCGCCGAGATGGCAACCAAGGCCGAGGCCGCCCGCGCCCTCACCTACAACGCCCTGCGCCTCTTCCACGAGGGCCACAACTGCATCGAAGAGGTGACCATGGCCAAGCTGGTGACCCAGCGCGCCGTGCTCGAGATCGCCGACCAGTCCCTCCAGATCCACGGCGGCTACGGCTACATGAAGGAGTACGGCATCGAGCGAGCGGTCCGCGACGCCCGCCTCGGCCCGATCGGTGGCGGCACCGACGAGGTGATGAAGGAGATCCTCGGAAAGTTGATGGGGTTGTAGGCGGCATCGCCGTCAGACGCCACCGTGATCTACCTCCTACGACACGGCGATGCAGAGGAAGGGACGGGGGACGACGCCGCGCGCCGGCTGACGCCGAAGGGTGAGCGCCAGGCTAGGGCGGCCGGCCAAGCGCTGGCCGTGCTGGGCACTGAGATCGACGTCTGCCTGACCAGTCCCAAGGTCCGAGCCCTCGACACGGCCCGACTCGCCTGCGAGGCGGTCGGTGTCGAGCCGGAGATCGCCGAGGAGCTGCGGGACGGCCCCTTCGACTCGCTCGCCCTCACCGCGGGCCGCGGCAACGTCCTGCTCGTCGGCCACGAGCCCGACTTCTCCGGGGAGATCGGTCGCCTCACCGGCGCGAACGTCAGGCTGCGCAAGGGTGGCCTGGCGATCGTCGACGACAGCACGCTCCTCGCCCTGCTCAGACCCAAGGACCTCGCGGCGATCGCCGCGGGTGGATGATCTCCATTCCGGCCCTGGCAATCGGCGCGGTCCGGGCGTACGATCGCCCCGAGGCAGGAGACGAAAGGAGAACCAATGCTCTGCGCACTGACGGTGAGGAAGTTGAAGCCGGGCACGATGGAGCAGTTCAAACAGGCCTTCATCCCCAGCGACGACCTCGAGGCGCCCGCCGGCTGGAAGAAGTTCTACGCGCTGCAGAACGTCGCCGACGAGGACGAGGTGATCACCTTCGGCTTCTTCGACGGGACGCTCGAGGAACTGCGCGCCGGCCAGCGCGACAGCAGCGAATACGACGAGCGACGGGCAGCCGCCGACGACTTCGTCGAGTCGGTCGGCGCCGACGGCGTCTTCGAGGTGGTCGAGGAACGTTCGATGGACTAGCCCCATGCGGTAGGGCGAGCTAGGGTCTTTGCGACCGGTAACGGCAGGGAGAAACGAGGATAGGGATGGCCTACGAAATGCAGATCCGGCAGACCCAGGACCGGGTCAAGATCCGCAGCCCCTGGGCCGCGGCTCTGCTGCCGATCGTCACGTTGGGGATCTACCACCTCGTCTGGTGGTACCGGATCAACCGCGAGCTGCGCGACTACGGCAAAGCCAAGGGCTACGACCTCGGCCAAAACCCGACCAACTCGGTACTGGCGCTCTTTCCGGGCGGCCTGATCGTCATCCCGGCGCTGATCACCTACTGGCGCGGGACCAAGCGGGTAATGGGCGCATCGCGGCTCGCCGGTCAGGAGCCGCCCAACGGCTGGATCGCGATCATCCTCTACCTGCTGCTGGCCCCCGCCTTCTGGGCCTACATCCAGGTCTCCCTGAACAACGTCTGGCAGGCGGAGGCGGACCCCGTCGAGGGACAGCTCGCTCCCCCGGCGCCGGCGGACCAGATGCCGCCGCCGCTGCCGCAGCAGCAGGAGACGCGCGAACCGCCCGCCGGCCCCCCACCGACCGGTCCAACCCCCTGATCCATCCGTGAAGCAGCGCGTCAGCCTGATCACGCTCGGCGTGAGCGACCTCGGGCGGGCGCGCTCTTTCTATGAGTCCCTCGGCTGGGAGACGGGTGCCGAGGAGAGTGACGACGTCGTCTTCTTCCAGGCCGGCGAGATGATCGTCGCGCTCTGGGACCGCGCCCGCCTCGCCGAGGACAGCACGGTCGAGGACAGCGGCGGTTGGGGCGGCATCACGCTGGCGCTCAACCTCGGCTCTCCGGCAGAGGTCGACACGGTGATCAAGGAAGCTCGCGCAGCCGGCGCAAGCATCGGCCGTGAGCCCGCCGAGACCTTTTGGGGCGGCTATAGCGGCGTCTTCGTTGACCCTGACGGTCACCCATGGGAGGTCGCCCACAACCCGCACTGGACGCTCACCGAGGACGGCAGTGTCAGACTTGGCTGACGCGGTCCAGCGCGCCCACCTCAACCTGGTCGACAGCTCAAAGCAGTTGTTCGAACTCGATCCCACGGCTGGGGTCGAGGCCAAGGAAGCCTGGCTCCTAGGCGCTGGCATCAGCTCCCACCCGGTGATCTCAAATGCCGCATTCCGTCGGGACGACGACCTCGATCCCAACCATCTCCTCGACCGCGCTACGCAGTTCTTTGGCGACCGGGGGCGCCGATTCAGCCTCTGGACCAGAGGTGGCCGGGACGAGGACCGGGACCTGGTCGCTGCAGCCGAGGTGGCGGGCCTGCAGTTCGTCTACGAGATGCCGGAGATGGTCCTCTCCAGGCCCGTGGAGGAGCCATCCCTGCCGGACGGTGCGGAGCTGCAGAGGCTGACCATGGCCGAGCAGGCCGAGGATTTCTGGCGGATCACCGCCTCCGCCTACGCGAGCAACGGCTTCCCGCCGGAGGTCTTCGCCGGCTACACCAACCACGCCGGCCTGCTCGCCGAAAACGTCGTCGCTTTCCTCGCCTACCTGGATGGCGTGCCAGTTAGCATCGCGATGACAATCGTCCGCCACGGCGTCGCGGGCGTCTACTGGGTCGGCAGCCTCGAGCAGGCACGCGGCAGGGGCCTTGGCCATGCGGTCACCGCCGCAGCCACCAATGCAGGCTTTGAGCTCGGAGCCGAGCTCGCCTCGCTGCAGGCCTCACCAATGGGCAAGCCGGTCTACCTGCGCATGGGCTACGAGACGGTCTACGACTACCGGCTCTTCATGTCACCTGCCCCCTGAGCAGCTACTCCACCTGAGTATCGCTGCCTGAAACCGCCAGACCTGACTGGCCAGTCAGCCAGCGCCGATTCCAGATAGCCTCCGCAGCCGAATTTCACGAATCCGAGAAGGAGAGCGCAAACTGATGGGACTTCTTGATGGGAAAGCGGCGATCGTCACCGGATCGGCGCGGGGAATCGGCCGGGCGACCGCCGAGCTGTTCGCCAGCGAGGGCGCCAAGGTGCTGATCAACGACCTCGACGCCGACGTCGCCGAACAGGCTGCCGGGGAGATCGACGGCGAGACCGCTGTCCACGCCGGCGACCTGACCAAGCCCGATGCCGCCGACAAGCTGGTCGCGGCCGGCGTCGAGGCCTTCGGTGCGATCGACATCGTCGTCAACAACGCCGGCTACACCTGGGACGGCGTCGCCCACCGGATGACCGACGAGCAGTTCCAGGCGATGCTCGACATCCACACCGTGGTGCCTTTCCGCGTCGCCCGGGCCCTTGCTCCCCACTGGCGCGAGGCGGCCAAGGCCGAGCGCGGTGAAGACAAGGAGGTCTTCCGCAAGCTGGTCAACATCTCCTCGACCTCGGGGACGATGGGCAACGCCGGCCAGGTCAACTACTCGGCGGCGAAGATGGCCGTCGTCGGCATGACGAAAACGCTGGCCAAGGAGTGGGGCCAGTTCAAGATCAACGTCAACGCGGTCGCCTTCGGCTTCGTCGAAACCCGCCTCACCGCCGCCAAGGAGGAGGGTGGAGAGATGACCACCCCGAGCGGCGAGAAGATCGAGCTCGGCATCCCCGAGCAGATGCGGGCGATGGCCTCGGCGATCATCCCGCTCGGCCGCCCGGCCACTCCGGAGGAGGCATCGGGCCCGGTGCTCTTCCTCGCCTCGCCGCTCGCCAACTACGTCCACGGCCAGGTGCTCAACGTAACCGGCGGCATGTTTGGGGGGATGTACACCTGACCTCCTCTGCGACAGAGGGCAGGCGTCCGCCCCGCTACCTCGACGTAGCGGACCGGGTCTGGCCTGCCCTCCGTCGCTTCATGGGAGTTCACACGGCGCTCTACAAGGCGACTGGCGGGCGCCTGGGGCACACGCTCCCCGGAGTTCCGGGCAAGATGCTGCTGCTCGATCACAAGGGGGCGAAGAGCGGCACCGAACGCACCTCCCCCCTGCTCTACATCAGGGACGGCGAGGACGTCGTCATCGTCGCCTCCAAGGGCGGCTTTCCCAAACACCCTGCCTGGTACCACAACCTGATGGCCAATCCGGATACCACGATCCAGATCGGCTCCCACCGCACAGCCGTCCACGCCCGCACCGCCAACCCCGAGGAGCGCGAGCGCCTCTGGCCGCTGGCGGTCAAGGCCTACCGCGGGTATGAGGACTACGCGGTGCGCAGCAAGGGTCGCGAGATCCCGCTCGTCATCCTCGAGCCCCGTTAGGGCTTCGGGCGGCGCTCCTCGGCGACGGGGTCTCCGCTCTCGCCGGCGATCGCTTCGGGCGGCCAGGGCCCGGCCCAGTTGTCGCGGGCGCCGTCGATCGTGATCGTCGTTCCGGAGAAGAAATCGCCGGCGGGCGAGGCAAGGTAGGCGACCAGCCAGGCCATCTCCTCGGCACGGCCGGCGCGACCGATCGGGATCGAGCGCTCGAGGTTGTCGACAACCACCTGGGGATACTTGGTGAGCAGCGTCTCGGTCGCAAACTGACCGGCGGCCAAGGCGCAGGTCTTGATCCCGAAGCGGGCCCACTCCACCGCCAGCGTGCGCATCATGTTCTCGACCGCGGCGCGTGCGGCTCCCGAGTGGACCATCCCCGGCATGCCGTGGTGGGGGGAGAGGGTGACGCTGAGCACCTTGCCTCCCCCCTGTGGGATGAACGCCTTGGTCGCCGCCGCGTGGGTCATCAGCCAGGTGCCCTGCACGTTGAGCTCGATCACAGTGCGGAAGCCCTTCGGCGTGATCGTCTCGGCCGGGGCGAGGAACTGGCCGCCGGCGTTGTTGACGAGCACGTCGAGCCGCCCGTGACGCTCGAGCAGGCTGTCGAAGAAGCGGTCGACCGCCTCCTCGTCGCGAATGTCGAGCGCCTCGTGCTCGAACGAGCCGGCGGCGCCGGCGGCGAGCTCCGCGGTCTCTCCCAGCGGCTCCTCGCGCCGGCCGCAGCCAATCACGGCAGCGCCGAGGCGTGCCAGCTCGAGCGCCGTCTCACGCCCCAAGCCGCTGCCAGCGCCGGAGACCACACAGACCTGACCGGCCAGCAGGCCCTCCTTGAAGATCCGCGAATGCGAGCTTTCAGCCATAGCCGGGCAAGCCTATAGACGGCCGCCCACCGTAACCTGAGCGGCGGTGAAGGTCCGCGTAGAGCCGAAACCGCTGCACGAGCCGCTCGCCGGCGGCACCCCGGGCGCAAGCGTTGCGGTTGAACCGATCGTCGCCGGCCGCGTCACCTGGCCGCGCACGATGATGGAACGGCCCGGGGGTCGCTTCGAGACGCTGAAGCTGCTGCGCGCCCTGATCACCGGCGACCCGGCGGCAACCGTTCCCGTCCCTGCCTTCCTGATCCGCCACCCGACCGCCGGCGCGATCCTCGTCGACACGGGCCTGCACCCCTCGATCGCCACCGACGGGCGCGAGAACTTCGGCGGCATGGGCAACCGCATCGGCAAGCCCGATCTCGGTCCCGGGGAGGACGTTCCTGCCCAGCTGCGCAAACGCGACCTCGATCCCAACGAGATCCCGGTTGTGGTGATGACCCACATGCACCTCGACCACACTTCGGCGATCTCCGAGTTCCCGAACTCGACCTTCATCGTCAGCGAGACCGAGTGGAAGGCCGCGGCCAGCGGCCCGCGTCCCCTCCTCAACGGCTACCGCCGCCGACACTTCGACTACGCCTTCGACTACCGCACGGTTGACTTCGACCGCGGGGGGATCGACTCCTACGCGACCTTCGGGCGCACCTTCGACCTCCTCGGCGACGGCTCGATCCGCCTTGCATACACGCCGGGCCACAGCGCCGGGCACATGTCGGTGATCGCCCACCTTGCCAAGCACGACTTCGTGATCGGCGGCGACGCGATCTACATGCACGCCCAGCTCGAGGGCAGCGCGCCGCTCGCACCGCGGCCCGCCGACGCCCATAACTACCGGCGCTCTCTGCAGGAGCTGCGCCTCTTCAAGCGCGAGTACCCCAACGCGGTCGTCACTCCCGGTCACGACCCCGAGTTCTTCGCCGGGCTCAGCGCCCGCTACGAGTAACCAGCGCGCCGTACATCTCCCGCACCGGGGTGAAGATCTGTTCGGCAACCTCGAGCTGGCGCTCGCGGCTGGGCCCCTCCTCGGTCGGGAAGCCGAGCGGCTCGCCGAACTGCACCGTCACCTTGGGAAAGCTGAGGCGTTTCCAACGGCGCACCTTCTCGGAGCCCTGGATCGCGACGGGGACGACCGGCGCTCCAGATTCGAGCGCGATGCGTCCGATCCCCGGCTTGACCTCGCCCAGCTCACCGCTGCGTGAACGTCCGCCCTCGGCGTAGACGAGCAGCATCCCGTCTTGGGCAAGAATCGCGAAGGCGGTCTTCATCGCCTCCTCGTCGTGGTGCCCACGGCGAACCGGGAAGACCCCGCCGTGCTTGTAGACGTAGGTGAGGATGGGCGGTCCGAACATCTGCGACTTGGCCATGAAGCGCACCTTGCGCCGCAGGTAGAGGCCGATGAAGAAGTGATCCATCTGGCTGAAGTGGTTGGGGGCGAGAATCAGAGCGCCGTCCTTTGGGACGTTCTCGACCCCGATCGCGCGCACCCGGTAGATCAGCAGCGTGGGCAGCGAGAGGAGCAGGCGAACGAAGGTGTAGGTCCAGCCGACCCCCTTGCGCGCCGCAGCGTGGAACTGGTCGAAGTACTCCGCCGGACGTTCGTCCTTGTAGACCTGTGGCTTCATGTCTGGCATAGGCGCGGCCTCCCCGGCCGCCGCTACGCGATACCCCTGGCCACAGGGACGGTTACGCAGGGATCTGTTCCCCGCCGGGAGCGGCCCAACCCTTGGCCCGCTCCAGCGCCCGGCGCCACTCGGCGAGCAAGCTCTCGCGCTCATCGGAGCCCATCGCCGGCTCGTAGCGCGCGGCCTCGTGCCACATCTCCCCCACCTGCTCGGACGTCCAGTGCCCTGCCCCGATTCCCGCCAGGTAGGCTGCGCCGAGCGCCGTCGTCTCGGCCACTCGCGGCACCACGACCTCAGCGCCGAGCACGTCGGCCTGGAACTGCATCAGCCAGTGGTTGGCGACCGCACCGCCATCGGCCTTGAGCACGGCAAGCCGCTCGCCGCTCGCCGCCTCCTGGGCGCGGACCGCGTCGACCGTCTGGTAGGCGATCGCCTCGAGCGCCGCCCGCGCCAGGTGGGCGCGGCCGCTGCCGCGGGTGAGTCCGACGATCGTGCCGCGGGCGTAGGGGTCCCAGTGTGGCGCGCCGAGCCCGGTCAGCGCGGGGACGAAGTAAACGCCGTCATTGGACTCAAGCGAGGCGGCCAGCGGCTCGCTCTCCTCGGCGGCCTCAATAACACCCAGCCCATCGCGCAGCCACTGCACGGCAGCGCCGGTGACGAAGATCGAGGCCTCCAGCGCATAAGCAGGCTGGCCGTCAGCGCCGCAAGCAACGGTCGCCAGCAATCCTTCGGCGGGTTCTGGTGGCTCAGCGCCGGTGTTGAGCAGGACGAAGCTGCCGGTCCCGTAAGTGTTCTTCGCCGTACCGGCCTCGTGGCAAGCCTGACCGAAGAGAGCCGCCTGCTGGTCACCGGCGATACCGGCCACCGGCACCTCCCCACCAAACTCGGTCGTCACGCCATAGACGTGGGCCGAGGGCAATGGCTTGGGAAGCTGTCCACGGTCGACGCCGAACAGCGCGCAGAGCTCCTCGTCCCACTTGAGCGTGCGGATATCGAAGAGCATCGTTCGCGAAGCGTTCGTGTAATCGGTCGCATGCTCGCCGGTCAGCTTGAAGAGCAGCCAGGAGTCGATCGTGCCGAACAGCGCCCGGTCAGCACCGCCGACGTTGCGCCGCAGCCACTCGATCTTGGTAGCGGAGAAATAGGGGTCGAGGATGAGGCCCGTGCGCCCGCGCACGAGTGGCTGGTGACCAGCCGAACGCAACTCCTCGCAGCGCGCGGCGGTCCGGCGGTCCTGCCAGACCAGCGCGCGGTGGACCGGCTCGCCGCCGACCGGATCCCAGGCAACGACGGTCTCGCGCTGGTTGGCGATCCCGATCGCGTCCAGGTCGGCGCCGCCGACGCCCGCGTCGGCGAGCGCCCGCACGGCAACCGCGCAAGTCACCTGCCAGATCTCGGCGGCGTCGTGCTCGACCCAGCCCGGCCGCGGGAAGTGCTGCTCGAACTCCGAGTAGGCGCGACCGGCGATCCTGCCGCCCTCGTCGAAGACCAGGCAGGTCGTGCCGGTCGTTCCCTGGTCGATGGCGAGGATCACTCTCGGGACCCGCGGATAATCGTCAGGAGACCGTCCGCAATGCCCTTGGCGTCCCTGCCGCCGGTCCCCAGTCGGCGCAATCCCATTCCGTACATCAAGGCGACGACCGAGCGAGCACGCTGCGTCGGATCCGGTACGTCGAGCATCTCCAATGCGGTGCTCGCCACCTCTTCGTATGCCTCAAAGCAGCGCAACGAGGCCTCCTGCAGCTCCTCGTCGCGCGCAGCCCGAAGGTGCAGCTCGATCTCTGCGAGCTGTTGAATCCGGTTGCCTGACTCCTCGACGACCCGTTCGACTTCTGCCGCAACTTCCTCGAGGCTCGGCTGACGCCGACGCAGATCGATCGCGATCTCCTGCTGGCGCGCCACCTCCTCCCCGACGAAGAGCAGCAGGCTCTCCCGCAGGAGGACGGTCTGGCTGGAGAAGTGGTAGGTCAGCGAGCCGAGGGCCACCCCGGCCTCGGCGGCAACTCGACGGTTGGTGACGGCTGCGATGCCCTCGCGGCCGATCAGCTCAACCGTTGCGCGCAGGATGCGCTCGCGGGTATCGGGAGGCGCGACCGTGGCCAAGGAGGCCCAGCGTACCCGTTTCACCTATCGTTCGTTCGAACGAACAGCAACGGCGCGAGGAGACGACGATGGAGCCCCACACCGGCACGGCAGCGAAGAACGCAGGCGAGCACACATCCGCCGACCGAGTTGACGCTGGGCTTGCCGAACAGGCAAAGCTGCTCCAAACCGGTGCGGCTTCTTCGCGAGAGCTGGTCGAAGGCGCGCTCGAACGGGCCCAGCAGGCACAGCCTAGGCTCAACGCGTTCCGGGTCATCTGCGCAGAGGAGGCGCTGGCCGCAGCAGAGGAGGCGGATCAGCGCCTCGCTGCCGGCGCCGCCGCCCCGCTGCTGGGGGTGCCGGTTGCGATCAAGGACGACGTCGACCTCGCCGGCCACACGACCCCCTTCGGCTGCGGCGGCGGCAGGCCCGCGGTGCGCGACGCCGAGGCGGTGCGCCGCCTGCGCGAGGCGGGCGCGATCGTGATCGGCAAGACCCACGCCCCCGAGGTCGGGCAGTGGCACTTCACCGAGACGCCGCTGTACGGGGCGACGCGCAATCCCTGGAATCCGGAGCACACGCCGGGAGGCTCGAGCGGCGGCGCGGCGGCGGCGGTCGCAGCCGGCGTGGTCCCGGCGGCGATCGGCTCCGACGGCGCCGGCTCGATCCGCATCCCAGCCGCCTGGACCGGCTTGGTGGGGCTGAAGCCGCAACGTGGCCGGGTCTCCACCTGGCCGAACGCCGAGGCCTTCCACGGGCTCAGCTGTTACGGCCCGCTTGCACGCAGTGTCGAGGATTCCGGTCTGCTGCTCGATGCGATCCATGGCAACGTGCCGGCTGACCTGCACCGTCCCCAGCCGCCTGGCGAACCCTTCGCCGCCGCCGCGGCCCGCGAGCCGGGGACTCTGCGCATCGCAGTCTCGTTCGCAACTCCCTTCGGCGTTCCCGCCAAGCTCCACGCCGAGCACCGCACGGCGATCGAAGCCTTCGGCGAGCGCCTCGCCGAGCTCGGTCACGAAGTCTTCCCGGATGATCCCGACTACGGCCTTGTCGGTCCCGCCCTTGTCCCGCGCGGCATGGCCGGCGTGGAGGCGTGGCTCTGCGCCCACGGCGAGGACCGCGCGGCGCTGGAGCCGCGCACGCGCACCCACGCTCGGATCGGCAAGGCACTGAGCGGGCTGCCACTGCGCCTCGCTCGCGCCGCCGAGCCGGGCCTGCGGCGACGAATCGGACGTGTCTTCCAGCGCTGCGACGTCGTCCTCACCCCGACCACGGCAATGCCGCCGCCGCGTATCGGCGCACTCGAAGGTCGGGGCTACTGGGCGACCAGCTCCACCGCCAGCGCCATCTGTCCCTTCGCCTTCGCCTGGAACGTCGTTGGCTGGCCGGGGATCAGCGTCCCGGCTGGGCTCACCTCCACCGGCCTGCCGATCGGCGCCCAGCTGCTCGGCCGCGAGAGCGACGAGGCCACCCTGCTCTCGCTGGCCAGCCAGGTCGAGCGCGCAGCCGGCGGCTGGCCGCAGCCTGCCAGCCTTCGTTGAAGCATCTTCCGGACCCCAGCCCGGAAAATGCTTCAACGAGCTCATGGTGTCCGGTAGCGGGCCAGATAGGCGCGGGCGAAGTCGAGCAGCTGGCGACCGCGGTGGACGAAGCCGGAGAAGGTGCGACCTGTGGCGCGGTGGGAGAGGTCGAGCTCGTACTCGCCCACCCGGAAGCCGGCGCGGACCGCGTCGACGGTCATCCCCAACTCCATGCCATAACCGCGGGCGAAGGGCAGCGTGGCGCGCAGCACCTCGGCGCGCATCGCCCGCTGGCCGGAGATCGGCGCACTCGCCTCGAAGCCGCTGAGGCGACGGATGGCCCAGCGGGCGAAGCCAACCGCCAGGCCGAAGCCACCGCCGATGCGCTGCCCGAAGGCAGCGACCGCCAGGTCGCAGTCCCCCGCCTCGACAGCAGCGACCAACGGCATCAGTCGTGCGCCCGATTCGGCCAGGTCGCCGTCGCAAAGCAGGAACAGCGACGGGGCCTCGCCCTCGCTGAGCGCCGCCTGTGCCGCTGCGGTCACGTTGGCGCCCTTGCCGTGCGGGCGCCGACGACTGACGACGCGAGCGCCGGCCGCCATCGCCAGCTCCGCGGTGCCATCTGCGGAGGCGTCATCGGCAACCCAGATTACAGCGCCGGGAAAGGCATCCCGCAGAGCGGCCAGCGTCGCTCCGATCCGGTCCGCCTCGCTGCGAGCGGCAACGAGCACGGCCAGCGAGGGCGCAGCCGCGGGATCGGGCTCGGGCTCAGAGTTCATCCTGGGTCGCTCCGCCGTCACGCGCGGATATTCTCCCCCGCCATGGCAGACATCGAGGCGCACATCACCGGCAACGTTTGGAAAATCGAGGTTGCCGTCGGGGATCAGATCGAGGACGGCGACACGGTTGTCATTCTCGAGTCGATGAAGATGGAGATCCCGGTCGAGGCCGAGGACGACGGCACCGTGAAGGAGATTCGCTGCGAGGAGGGGCAGGCGGTCAGCGAAGGCGACGTCCTCGTGGTCCTCCAGTGAGCGAGCGGCTGGCAAGCGGCAAGCTCCTCCTCGACTCTCCCGCCGAGGCGGTCGTCCGCCTCCGCATCTCCAATCCCGAGCGGCGCAACGCCCTCGACCACGAGATCCTCGACGCGCTGGCCGAGACCCTGCCGCGGCTCGACCGCGGGATCGAGACCCGCTGCCTGCTGATCACCGGCGCGCCGCCGGTCTTCTCCGCCGGCTACGACATCGCCTCGATCCCCTCGGAGACGTTCGAACGCGATGCCGAGGCGCTCGTCGCCCATCCGTTCCACGCGGCGATGGAAGCGCTCTCCGCGCACCCCTGGCCAACGGTTGCCGCGATCAACGGCCACTGCATCGGCGGCGGCCTCGAGCTGGCGGTCACCTGCGACCTGCGAGTCTGCGCGGCCGGGGCGGAGCTGGGCATGCCGCCTGTCAAGCTCGGCCTCGTCTACAGCCACACCGGCCTGCGCAAGTTCCTCGAGACGATCGGTCTGGCCCGCACCAAGGAGCTCTTTCTCACCGGCCGCAACTTTGGCGCTGCCCGTGCCGAACAGATTGGGCTTGTCCACGAAGTGGTCGCCGACGAGCAGTTGGATGCGGTCGCGGTCGAGTTAGCGGCGGAGATCGCCGCCAACGCGCCGCTCTCGATGCGCGGCAACAAGAGCGCGATCGACCTGCTTGCCGCCGCCCCCGTGCTCAACGCACAGCAGGAGGCAGGCCTCGTCGCGTTGCGCGAGTCCTGCTTTGCCTCAGAGGACTTCCGCGAGGGGATCCAGGCTTTCGCCGAGAAGCGCAAGCCCGAGTGGAAGGGCAGATGAGGCGGCTGCGCCGATGAGCGCCTCGGCCCGCAAGCAGCTCGCCGCCAGCGACCCGACGATGGCGGCGCTGATCGAGCGCCTCGGCAAGATCGACATCGCCACCCGGCTCGCGCGGCGCAGCGAGGAGCGGCCGGCGGATGCCTACGGAGCGCTGCTGCGGGCGATCGTCGGCCAGCAGCTCTCGACCAAGGCGGCGCGGACGATCTACGGCCGCGTGCTCGAGCTCTTCGACGGCCACACGCCGGCACCCGAGCAGCTACTCGAAGCCGAGGAGGCCGAGCTGCGCGGCGCCGGCCTCTCGGGTCGTAAGGTCGAGTACGTCCGCGACCTGGCGGCACACGTGATCGACGGCGAGTTGGAGCTCGATCGGCTGAGCGAGCTATCCGACGAGCAGGTGATCGCTGAGATCGTCGCCGTGCGCGGCCTCGGCCTTTGGACCGCGGAGATGTTCCTCATCTTCCACCTGGAACGCCCCGACGTGCTCTCCGGCGGCGATCTCGGCATCCGCAAGGCGGTGCAGATCGAGTACGGCCTCGGGGAGATGCCGCCCCCGGCGCGAGTGCTGGAGATCGGCGAGCCCTGGCGCCCGCACCGCAGCCTCGCCTCGCTCTACCTATGGGAGTCGCTGGCCAAAACACCGGTGGAGTGACGGCGCCCGACTCGGTCGGTCGCGGCTACGCACCTGGCAGCCCGCGCCGCAGGCGCAGCGCGCGAGCGACCGCGGCTTCGCTTGCGGGCCGTGAGAGCGCCCCGGCGCGCAACGCCTGCAGCAGGGCGCTGCCGGCGCGTACGCCCGCCCGGTAGTCGGCGAAGAGCAGAAGATCCGTTCCGGCTCGGGCGGCGGCGAGCCCGGCCCTGGCCGGGCCGCCGAAGTCGCGCACGGCGACGCTCTCCAGAGCGTCGCTGATCGAGACGCCCTCGAATCCGAGGCGATCACGCAGCTCGCCGCTGGCGATCGGGCGGGCAAATGCAGCAGGCCGGGGCGAGAAAGCCGGGTAGATCGCGGTGCTGAGCATCACCATCGCGCCACCATCGGCGATGAAGCGACGATAGGGCGCCTCATCGACCGTGCGCAGCACGGCTTTCGAGAGCGGCACCCGCTCGACGGCGAAGTCGGTGTTCTCGACGGCTGCGCCAAGGCCGGGAAAGTGCTTCGCCGTGGCAGCGACACCGCCGGCCTGCAAGCTTGCGGCGAAGGACACCGCCGTGTCCGAGACCTGCGCCGCGGTCGAGCCGAAGCCCCGGTTGGTCTCGGCAATCGTGCCGCCGGACCGGGCAACGTCGAGGACCGGCGCCAGGTCGACGTTGAAGCCGACATCGCGCAGGTTTGCCGCCGTGAGACGGCCCTGACGGCGGGCGAAGGCGGGGCCGGCGGCGCCCATCTGGCGGGCCGAGGCAGTCGGCGCGCCACCGAGGCGCTTCACCAGCCCGCCCTCCTGGTCGACCATGACGAGCAGCGGGTCGCGCAGCTGCGGGGGGCGGCGGATCGCCTGCAGGCTGCCGATCAGGCGCCGTCCCGCAACCCGGCTGGGCAGGTTCTCGTCGAAGAGGATCACGCCCGCGAGCTCCCCCCTGCGGATCATGCGCCGCAGGGCACGAGGCGCCTCGGTGCCGCTGAAGCCGACGACCAGGCGCTGTCCGGCAAGCTGGGCTAGCGACAGCCGCGAGGCGATGCTCGGCGGCACCTGGCTCGTGCCGTCCCCCAGCGCCGCACCGAAAACGAAGGCGGCGATCGCCAACCCGCAGGCAACGCCAATCGCGATCCACCGTCGCCTAAACGTCGCAGCCCGCACGTGTCTGAGCTTAGCCACGACATAACGTGGGTTAGCTCAGACACGCCCCGCCGTCCGGGGCGCCGCCTAGCCTTGCGCCCGCATGTCGTCCCTGATCTCCTTCGAGGAAGCGCTTGCCCTCGGCGAGCTCAGCGACCACCAGGAGATCGGCGACCTGATCGAGCGCGCCTGGAAAGTACGGCGCGAGAACTTTGGCGACTCGACCGACATGTGCTCGCTGGTCAACGCCAAGTCCGGCGGTTGCGCGGAGGACTGCGGCTTCTGCGCCCAGTCGCGCTACGCCGAGGCGGACACGCCGATGCACGCGATGATGGAGCCCGAGCAGATCCTCGAGCACGCCAAGGCGGCCGAGGCGGCGGGCGCGCACCGATTCTGCATGGTCACCCAGGGCCAGGGGCTCTCCAAGCGCGACTTCGAGAAAATCCTCGCCGGGGCGGAGCTGGTCGCCGAGCAGACCAACCTCAAGCGCTGCGCCTCGATCGGCCACATGTCGGCCGAGCGGGCCAAGAAGCTGCGCGAGGCGGGAATCCAGCGCGTCCACCACAACGTCGAGTCCTCGCGCTCCTACTACCCCGAGGTCTCGAGCACGGTCCGCTACGAGGGGCGGCTGCGCACGATCGAGGCGGTCAAGGAGGCGGGTCTGGAGACCTGCGTTGGCGGCATCCTCAACCTCGGCGAGTCGCGGCGCCAGCGGGTCGAGATGGCCTTCGAGCTCTCCGAGCTCAACCCGACCTCGGTGCCGATCAACCTGCTCAACCCACGCGAGGGCACCAAGTTCGGCGACCGGCCGCTGATGGACGCCTGGGAGGTGGTCAAGTGGGTGGCGATCTTCCGTCTGATCATCCCCGGCGCGCTCTTCCGGCTCTGCGGCGGCCGGGTCGAGAACCTCGGCGACCTGCAGCCGCTGGCGGTCAAGGCCGGCCTCAACGGCGTGATGATGGGCAACTTCCTCACCACGCTCGGCGCCGAGCCCGAGGACGACCGGGCGATGTTCGAGGAACTCGGCCTGAACGTGGCCCGCCAGCCGGACAACGGCGCCAACCCGCGTCCCGACAACCGCGACGGCTGGCTCCAGGGCGAGGTGCCGGCGACGCCAATCGACGAGCTGATCGACCGCCAGGACGAGGCCAACTTCTGGGACCCCTCGATCCAGCTGCGCGTGATCAAGAAGGCGAAGAAGCCGCCGCCCTACCCGACCGCTGCATGACCGACGTCGCGGAGCGGCTGGAGGAGCTTCGCGACCGGGGCCTCCACCGGCGACTGCGCCTCGTCGAAGGGCCACAGGGGCCCCGGGTCCTGCTCGACGGTCGCCAGGTGCTGCTGCTCTGCTCGAACGACTACCTCGGCCTGGCCGGTCATGCGCGGGTGCGCGAAGCCGCGGCCGAGGCGGCAACGCGCTGGGGCGCCGGCGCCGGTGCCTCACGCCTGATCAGCGGCAATATGGAGCCACACCGGCGCTTGGAGCAGCGGCTGGCGGCGTTCAAGGGCTACGAGGCGGCGCTGCTCTTCGGCTCCGGCTACCTGGCCAACCTCGGCACGATCTCGGTCCTCGCCGGACGTGGCGAGGTCGTCTTCTCCGACGAGCTCAACCACGCCAGCATCATCGACGGCTGCCGGCTCTCCCGCGCAGAGACCTTCGTCTACCGCCACGGCGACGTCGAGCACCTCGAGTGGGGGCTACGCGAGGTGGGCGGTCGCGGCTCGCTGATCGTCAGCGACGGCGTCTTCTCGATGGACGGCGACGTGGCGCCCCTGGAGGGGCTGGTGAAGCTGGCGCGCCAGCACGGCTGCCGGGTGATGGTCGACGAGGCGCACGCCACCGGAGCGCTCGGTCCCGGCGGTCGCGGCTCGGTCGCCGCCGCTGGGCTGAGCGGCGAGGTCGACCTGGTGATGGGGACGCTGGGCAAGGCGCTCGGCTCCTACGGCGCCTACGTTTGCGCCGGTGAGGAGCTCCGCGAGTACCTGGTCAACGCGGCGCGCTCCTTCGTCTTCTCCACCGCGCTTCCCCCGCCGGTACTGGCGGCGAGCCTGGCGGCGCTGGAGCTGCTCGAGGCCGGGCCGCAGCTGGTCGGCCAGCTGGGCGAGAACGCAGCGGTCCTTCGCGATGCCCTCGCCGCCGAGGGGATCCCGGCCGGCGGCTCGCAGACCCAGATCGTGCCGCTGGAAGTCGGCGACGCGGAGTTGACGATGGCGCTCTGCGAGCGCCTGCTGGAGCGCGGCATCTTCGCCCAGGGGATCCGCCCGCCGACCGTCCCCGAGGGCTCCTCGCGGCTGCGCTTCACCGTGATGGCGACCCACGGAGCCGAGCAGCTGCAGGACGCGGCCAAGCTGATCGGCAACGCAGCGCGGGAGCTGGGAATCTCACCGCGAGCTGCCCCGGCTGGTCCACTCGCCGTCGCCGCCTGAGCCGTTGCGCGGCGTCTTCGTCACCGGCACCGGCACCGAGGTCGGCAAGACCGTCATCGCCGCTGTCATCGCCCGCAGCGTCGTCAACCAGGGCCGCAGCGTGGCCGTCTTCAAGCCCGCCCTCACCGGCCTTGATCAGCACCCCGCCGCCGGCCCAGCCGATCATGAGCTGCTGCGCGCCGCGGCGCGGTCTGCCCAGAGCGAGGAGGAGATCGCCCCCTATCGCTATGGACCGCCAGCCTCGCCACACCTTGCCGCAGCGCAGGCAGGCGAGGAGATCGAGCCCGGCCGCCTGCTGATCTCCGCCCGCGCCGCCGCCGCAGGCGCCGACGTGCTCGTCTGCGAGGGCGTCGGCGGCCTGCTCGTCCCGCTCTCGCCCTCCTATCTCGTCCGCGACTTCGCCGCCGAGCTCAACCTGCCGATCGTCATCGCCGCCTCGCCCGGCCTGGGGACGATCAACCACACCCTGCTGACCCTCGAGGCTGCACGAGCCGCCAGCCTCGACGTACTCGCCGTGGTCCTCACTCCCTGGCCCGAAACGCCGGGAGCAATCGAGCGCTCAAACTGCGAGACGATCGAATCGCTGGCCGAGGTCGAGGTCGAGGCCCTGCCCAGCGTCGATGTCGAGGGACCGGACACGTGGAACGTTGTCGAGTGGGGCTTCGTTCGTCGTCTGGCCGAATAGAAAGCCGGCGGACTCAGCCATCGCGGTATTCGATCAGGCGCCGGTCTTGCCCGCGGCGACGGCCTCGCGCCCGGCGAGCTCCTCGCCGCCCGGGCTGACCGCCGCCTCGACCGCCTCGCCGCTGAGCGTGTCGCGCCTGGCGCGGATCGCGGCGGCGCCGACCACCGCGCCGAGCAGGGCGACAAGTGCGCAGACGCTCATCGCATGGCCGAGCGCATCGACGAATTCCTGCGGGCTGGCCGACTCGAAGTTGGCCCCCACCGCCCCCTGGAAGATCGCCCCGGTTACGGCGACGCCGAGGCTGCCGCCGACCATGCGGAACATCGAGAGCACGCCGGAGGCGATGCCCGCCTTCTCGACAGCGACCGCGTTCATCGCGGCGCTCGTCATCGGCGACATGGTCAACGCGATGCCGATGCCGAGCAGCAGGAAGCCGGGCAGCAGGTCGAGGTAGGTGGAGTCGACCGCGATGCCGCTGAAGCTGTAGAGCGAGGCGGCGACGATCAGGAGGCCGGCGGCGATCAGCCAGCGCGGCCCGAAGCGGTCGGACAGCCGGCCGGCGACCGGCGCCACGCCGACGATCATAAGCGTCGAGGGCAGGAACCTGACACCGGCCTCCAGCGGCGAGTAGCCGAGGATGTTCTGCATGTAGAGGGCGAGGAAGAAGAAGACGCCGAGCATCGAGAAGGAGACGATCAGGGCGACGACCACGGCGCCGAGGAAGTTGCGGTCGGAGAAGAAGTGGAATTCGACCATCGGCACCTTGACCCGCAGCTCGATCGCGACGAAAGCGGCGAGGCCGGCGCCGGCGCCGACCAGCAGGGCGACGATCTCGGCAGAGCCCCAACCCCAGGCGTTGCCCTCGATCAGGGCGAGGATCAGCGCCGTCAGCGAAGCGGTGAGCACCGCAACCCCGGCGAAGTCGATCTCGCGGCCGACCGTCGTGTCGCGCGACTCGCGCACGGCGAAGAGCGCCGCGGTCACCGCTCCGATCGCCACCGGGATGTTGAGGTAGAAGATCGCCCGCCAGCTGACGTGCTCGGTGAGGAAGCCGCCGATCACCGGCCCGACGGCAAGCGCCAGGGCGGAGATGCCGGCCCAAGTCCCCATCGCCTTGCCGCGCTCGGCGGGCGGGAAGGCGTCGGTGACGATCGAGAGCGTCGCCGGCATCATCAGCGCCGCCCCCACCCCCTGCACGACGCGGCTGAGGACCAGGTCGGTCGAGCTCTGCGCGAGGCCGGCGGTCGCCGAGGAGAGGGCGAAGATGGCGACGCCGAAGAGGAACATCCGGCGGCGGCCGAAGATGTCGCCCAGCCGCCCACCCGTCGCCAGCAGCACGGCGAAGGAGAGCGTGTAACCGTTGATCGTCCACTCGAGGCCGGAGATCGAGGCGCCCAGGTCGCGCTGGATCGAGGGCAGGGCGACGTTGACGACGGTGTTGTCGAGCATGATCATGAACAGCGCGAAGCACATCGCGCCGAGCGTCCACCACTTGCGGTTGTCGTCGGTGATCAGGTGGCGGTAGCGGGTCAAGCCGGTCCGACCTGCCTCAAGTGCTCATAGGCCTCGGCGATGTCCTTGCGGTCCATCAGCGAGTCGATCGCGGCGTCCAGCTTGCGCCGCTGGGCGGCACTGAGGCTGGCGGCAAAGGTCTCCATTCCCGCCTGGCGCACGACCATCAGGGTCTCGACGAGCTTCGTGCCACGTGCGGTGATCGCGACCCGCCTCACCCGTCGGTCCTCAGGGTCCTCTATCCGAGTGGCAAGGCGCTTCCTGACCAGGCCGTCGACGGCCCTGCTCATCGAAGGGACCGAGACGCCGAGAGCCTCGGCCAGATCGCCGACCTGCCGCGCCTCTGTCGCCTCGCCCAGCCCACCCAGCTCGAGCAGGGCCTTGGACTGGGTCATCGAGAGCCCACTCTCCTCGATCACCCGCAGCAGGTTGCCGCGGTCGTAAAGGAAGAGATGGCGCAGCAGCGCGCTGACCCGTGCGGCCGTCTCCTGCGCCTGCTCACCTACCTCCGGGACATCGACCTTCTCGGCGATCGCCGCGATCTCGCTCGCTTGCATATGAGCAATGCTTGCACATCCGCAACTATTTCTCGGCTGAAAAAGTTGCTCCTGTGAGCACCATCACAGAGCCGGGTGATCCTGCCGTCGGTAGGGCCCGGGCTTGGGGCGCGGCGTCCCCCCGGGGAAAGCAAGCCGCAGGATCGTTCGCTGGACCATGCCGAGCTGCTGCGCGAACGGCCCCGAGTTGTAGGGCAGGCCGTAGCGTTCGCAGACCTGCTTCACCTGGGGGGCGATCTCGGCGTAGCGGGTGCTCGGCAGGTCGGGGAAGAGGTGGTGCTCGACCTGGTAGCCGAGGTTGCCGCTGGCGACGTGGAAGAGCGCGCTGCCCTCGATGTTCGCCGCCCCGGTCAGCTGCCGCACGTACCAGCCACCGCGGCTCTCGTTCTCGACTTCCTCGGGAGTGAACGTGTGCGTCTGGTCGGGAAAGTGGCCACAGAAGATGATCGCGTAGGACCAGACGTTGCGGACGATGTTGGCGGTCGCGTTGGCCGAGGCCGCAGCGCGGTAGGATCCCCCGCCGCCTCGGAGGGATCGCTTCAGGACGCCCGCGAGACCGCCGCGGCGCCTGCCTCCACTCCGAGCCTCGAGACCGGCGTCGAGCGCCGCCATCGCCAGGCCGCTGAGCAGCGGCCAGGCGACGTAGTCCTTGACGATCTGGCTCTTCGCCTTCTCGCGGATCCCGGCCAGCTCGCGCTTGACCTGGGCCTTCGACTTGCGGCCCTTGCGGATCGCCTCGAAATCCAGGTCGTGCAGGGCCACGCCCCACTCGAAGAACGCCATCAGCAGCAGGTTGTAGAACGGCTGGGCAAGATAGACCGGGTGCCACTTCTGCTGCGGGTCGATGCGCATGATCTCGTAGCCCAGGTCCTTGTCCTTGCCGAGGATGTTGGTGAAGGTGTGATGGACGTAGTTGTGTGAGTGCTTCCAGGCCTCGGCCGTCGAGGCCGTGTCCCAGTCCCAGGTCGAGGAGTTGATCTGGGGATCGTTCATCCAGTCCCACTGCCCGTGCAGGACGTTGTGACCGATCTCCATGTTGTCCAGCGCCTTGGACACGGCCAGGAACGTCGTGCCAAGG
>Ga0157306_10000033_pt1 | contig 24288 bp, 19 predicted proteins | sample NitcycUS163409C2_FD_108391 | JGI IMG/M metagenome (GOLD analysis project Ga0157306, IMG submission 108391) | Soil microbial communities from Arlington Agricultural Research Station in Wisconsin, USA - Nitrogen cycling UWRJ-S163-409C-2 | ecosystem: Environmental > Terrestrial > Soil >...
AAGGCGCGCGGACCGGCCTTCGACTCGGGGGTCGGAAAGGGCGCTTCGTAGGCGGCAATCACCTCGTCGCCGGGATCGTGCTTGCAGCCGCCCCGGACCAGCATCCCGACCGGCACGTCGGCGTTGTCGCGGACGAACTCGCGGAACTGGAGCCAGGTCTCGCTCATCTGCTGATGGCCGGTGAACGGACCGGTCTCCATGATCACGATGCGTGAGAAGCGCTCGGGGTGCTCGACCGCGAGGCGCAGGCCGATCGGCCCGCCCCAGTCGTGGACGACAGCCGTCGCATCGCGTACGTCGAGCTCGGCAAGCAGCTCCGCCATCAGCTCGACGTGGCGGTCGTAGGTGTACCACTCGAGATCGGTCGGCTTGTCGGAGCGACCGAAGCCCACGTAGTCGGGGGCGATGCAGCGATAGCCGGCGTCGCGTACCGGCGGGATCACCTTGCGCCAGAGGAACGACCAGGTCGGCTCGCCGTGGAAGAAGACCACCGTCGGGCCCTCTCCCTCATCGAGGTAGGCGAGCCGCAGCCCGTCGACCTCGGTGTAGCGTGACTCGAAGGGGAAGTCGGGCAACCCGACCAGGCTCTCCTCTGGTGTGCGGAAAACCTCCATGGCCGCGCAGCCTATGGCACGGTCTGCTCACAAAGCGCAGAGCACCTCGGCCTAATCCGCCGAAAAGGCGTTCTCACCAGGGAAAATCAGCGCAGGAACGCCTCGTCCGGCACCGAATCCGCTCCTAGCATCTGACTGGCTCTATCCAAATCGCGTCAGGAAAGGGTTTCTATGAACGAGGAGAGCACACTCAGCGGTTGGTGGGTGTTTGCCGGCGTGCTGCTGCTGATCGCCGGTGTCCTGAACATCATCTACGGCATCGCCGCAATCGGCGACGCGAAGTTCTTCCTCGGCGAAGCCGAGTTCATGATCAGCGGCCTCCACACCTGGGGCTGGGTCCTCCTGATCATCGGCGTGCTCGAGCTCGTCGCCGCTTTCTCACTCTTCTCCGGGGGCGAGTTCGGCCGCTGGTTCGGGATCTTCATCGCGTCTCTCAACGCGATGAGCGCGCTGCTCTCGATTCCCGCCTACCCGTTCTGGTCGCTGGCGATCTTCGCCCTGGCGATCATCATCATCTACAAGCTGGCCGAGGGACCGGAAGGCACGGTCAGCTAGGCGACGATCCGACGACGCCGCTGGCTCGAAGGCCCCGGGGATCCGGGGCCTTCGCCGTCTCGGCGGCCACCGCGGCGGCGGCGCCTGCGAGCTCGAGGCGCGACCACGGCGCCGGCGTGCGCTCGTTGCTCTCGTAGACCACGTCGGCGCGGCTGAGGCGGTCGTTCCAGGCGCGCCGCCGCTCGTCGAAGAAGATGCCGAGGAATCCGAGGCCGAAGGGGATCCAGGCGAGCGCCATGCCGATCAGCCGCTTGACCGCCCGCCCCAAGGGCAGTCCTCGCCCCTCGACGTCGAGCCTGATGTCGACGAATCGCATGCCGGGGGTCTGACCGGCGAGCGACCAGAAGCCAACCAGGTAGAAGGCCCCGAGCGCCAGCCAGGCCGTCGTGCCGAGGGCCAGGGCGAAGCTGGAGACACCATTGCCGTTGCCGGCGAAAGCCGAGGCGATCAGCGCTGCGATTGCGGCGATCCCGGAGAGGCCGAGGTTGACGATCAACGCGTCGATCCCGAGGGCCAGCCCGCGCGTCGCCGCTCCGGCCCGGTCGGTCGGCTCCACCCGCCGCTTTCGGAAGAAGACGCGCCGCACAATCCGCTCGAGGACGCTGTCCAGCCGCCGCGTGCCGTTGCCGATCGTGTGGCCGACGTCCTCGATCAAGCCGACGCTCTGGGCGCTGATCGCGGCGCGGAGCTCCGGCGCCTCGGCGATCCGCTCGACCAGGTGCTGCGCCTCATCGCTGGCCAACAGCCGGCGCCAGACCTCGTCGACAAGCTCGCTATCGAGAGCCTCGACCAGGGCGCGCTTGACCGCGTCGCTCTCCAAGGCGGAGTTCATCGCCTCCTCGACGGCGGGTCCGCGCAGCACTCGAGCCAGGGCGCGTTCCACCGCCTCGCTCTCGATCGCAGCGACCATCGCCTCCTCGGCGGCCGCCTCGACCGCGCGATCGATCCCCGCCGCCTTGCTGACGCTGCGGGCGCTGCGCACACCGGCGCCGAGTAGGCGCACAGAGAGCGGCAACGGCCTGGCGGACGGCCCGTCGCCGGACGGGCTCGAGCTCAGATCGGGGCCGTCGACCATCGCGCGAGTATAGGTCGGCGTAACGCTCGTCCACGCTGTGGGGAGACAAGGCGTTGCAACCGCTACGCGACGACGTCGAGGAGCCGATCGAGCAACTCGGCCTGGGCGGCATTGATCTTGCGGCGCGCCTGCTCGACGTCGAACCACTCGGCCCGGTCGACCTCGGGGAACTCGCGCTCGCGGCCCGAGCGGGGCGGCCACTCCATCGTGAAGGTGTTGCTGCGCAGGGTCGCAGGGTCGAAGTCCGCTTCGGCCGCCCAGCAGTGGACGAGCTTGCCGCCCTTCTGGCGGATCGTGCCGAGCTCGGTCAGGTCGTCCGGCGCGAGCCCGAGCACAGAACCGAGCTCCTCCTCGAGCTCACGCAGCGCGCAGGCCCGCGGCTCCTCGTCCTCGCCCACTTCGCCCTTCGGAATCGACCAGGCCCCGAGGTCCTTCTTCGTCCAGAAGGGCCCGCCCGGATGGACCAGCAGCACCTCGATCGCATCGCCGGCCCGACGGTGGAGCAGGATTCCGGCGCTGGTCGCAGCCACCACCGGCACGGTAGTCGAACTAAGCGACCCTTCTCAGCTCGCGCGACGCCGCTCCGCTCGCGGCGAGCGCCAGCTGGCCCGCCTGTACCCCGCTCGCCCAGGCCACCTCTGAGAGCAGGCCGGGCGCAGCAACCATGTCACCGGCGAGGAAGACGCCGTCCCCCCGCTCGATCGCCGGACGGTCGCGCCAGGACTTGCCGGGGTGATCGAGCGGTCCTGTGCGCCCCTCCATCACCTGGCGGCGATGCCAGGTTTGGCGCCGGCGCCAATCCGGCAGCGAGCCGTCGAGCAGGCGCTCGAGCCGCAGGCCCGCCTGGTCTGCGCTCTCGTCGGGACGCACCGGCATCTGGGCCTGCACCAGCTCCTCCCCCTGGGGCGCAAGCGAAGCGTCCGGAGCGCTGAAGCGCTCGATCCAGGCCGCCTCGTCGAGGTCGGAGACGACGAACGGGTCACCGCGGCGGTGCTCGAGACCGAGGTCGATACAAACCGTGTGCCCGCTGGGCCAGCGCAGCGAGTCGTCGCCGAGCAGCTCACGGGCCTGGCTCAGCTCGGTGGCGACGATCAGCGGCGACTCAGGCAGCGCGTCGACGCTGCAACCGGTCTCGACCTCGACGCCGAGCCGCCGTGCCCTCGCCTCGAGCGCCTCGATCAGCGTGCTCCAGCCGCCGATCAGGTAGCGCGCCGTAGGCGGCGGGCTGAGCAGCACCCGCACCGAGTGCTTCCAGATGAAGGCCGCGGAGAGCTCTCCGGGGTCATGGTGGAAGGTGTAGACGCCAGCCGCCGCGGAGAGCATCTCCGCGGTGCGCTCGTCGGCATGGCTGGCAACCCAGCCGCGGAAATCCTGATCGACCGGCGCCTCCCGCCCGCGCAGGCGAAGCACCGCCGGGATCGTTCCCAACGGCGGCGTGCGGCGCACAGCGCCCTGCCAGCGGAAGCGGATGCCGGCCAGCGGCGGGCCCGCATAGGGCGGCAACAGCTCGCGCTCGGCGAGCCAGTCCCAGAGCGGCCCGTCCTTGTAGATGACGTGAGGACCGAGATTGGCCTTGTAGGGGCCGGCCATGCTGCGCGCCCGGCCGCCAAGTGCCTCGTGCGCCTCGAGCAGCCTCACCTGGGCGCCGCCCTCGGCTGCCGCGATCGCAGCCGTCAACCCAGCCAACCCGCCGCCCACCACCGTTACTCGCCTCATCGATTCTTCCCCTTTCCGCTAAAGCCGCGTTCGCACTTTGTCAGGCTTAGCCCCACAAAAGACGAACGCAACGACGATTGGCGCTCTAGCCGCCTCACGCCGCCACCTTAGAGAGCAACTGGTTCGCTATACAGTGCCAGTAATGGCACGTTTTAAGGGTCCAGTTGCCCCCAGCCTGCTGATCGAGCTCGATCGCGGCGACGGCGTGCCGCTCCACGAGCAGCTCGAGCGCTCGATCCGCGAGCAGATCCGCGCCGGGCACCTGGCGGCGGACTCGCGACTTCCCTCGACTCGCAGCCTTGCCACCGAGCTCGGAATCTCGCGTGGGGTGGTCAGCGAGGCCTACGGCCAGCTCGCCGCGGAGGGCTACCTGCGAGCGAGCCAGGGCGCGCCGACGCGGGTCGCCCGCACCGTGCGGGCGCCGGCATCGACCCCCACCCCATCGCTGCTGCCCAGCTTCACCTACCGTCTCGAGCCGGGGCTCCCGGACCTGGCCGGCTTTCCGCGGGATCGCTGGTTGCGCTCGCTGCGCGCGGCCTGGCGCCAGGCTCCGCTCGATGCCGTCGACTATCCCGATCCGCGTGGCGTCCCGGCCCTGCGCGAGGCGCTGGCCGAGTACCTAGGCAGGGTGCGCGGCGCCGCCGCCGACCCCGAGCAGCTGATCCTCTGCACCGGCTTCTCCCAAGCGCTCTCGCTGATCGCCCGTTGGCTGCGCGGACGCGGAGCCGAGCGCCTGGCGCTCGAGGATCCAGGCTGGCACGCACACCGGCTGATCGCCGAGCAGGCCGGGCTCGAAGTGGCACCGGTGCCGGTCGACGCCGAGGGGCTGCAGGTGGCCGAGCTCGAGGCAAGCGGAGCGAACGCCGTCGTCGTCACCCCCTCCCACCAGTTCCCCACTGGGCGGGTGCTGAGCAGCGAGCGGCGAGCAGCGCTGATCGAGTGGGCCGAGCGCGGCGAGCGACTGATCGTCGAGGACGATTACGACGCCGAGCTGCGCTACGACCGTGCCCGGGTCGGCGCTCTGCAGGGCCTCGCCCCGGAGCGGGTCGCCTACGTCGGCTCGGCCAGCAAGCGCCTGGTTCCGGGCATGCGCCTCGGCTGGATGCTGACCCCCTCCTGGCTGGGCTGGCCGCTGATCTCCGAGAAGGCGATCGAGGACCGCGGCTCGGAGGTGATCGGCCAGCTCGCCCTGCAGGACTTCATCGTCCGTGGCGAGCTCGACCGCCACCTGCGGCGCATGCGCGGTCGCTACCAGCGACGCCGCGAGGCGCTGCTCGACTCGCTCGCGCGCCACCTTCCCGAGGCACGCGTCGATGCGGCAGCCGCCGGGCTCTTCGAGCTGGCGCTGTTGCCGGAAAAAACCGACGAGGCGGCGCTGATCGCCGCGGCGGCCGAGCGCGGCATCGGCCTCGAGGGGCTCGCCCTGCACCGCTTCCGCCCCGGCGGGTCACCGGGTCTCCTGCTCGGCTTCGCCGGCATGCCGGAGCCGGCAATCGAGCAGAGCGTGCGCGGCATCGCCGCGGCGTTGGCGGAAGTCGAAAGCTAAGCGGCGACTGCGGCCGTGCGGTCCGCCCAGGGCCGCGCCGCTTCGAGCTGGGCGCCGATTTGCACCAGGATCGCCTCGCCGAACGGTCCGCCTGTAAGCATCGCTCCGACCGGCAGGCCCTCGGCGGTGCGATGCAGCGGCAGCGAGATCGCCGGCTGGCCGGTGACGTTGCCGAAGGCGGTGAATGAGACCGAGCTGACCGTGTCCGGCACTGCCTGGTCGGGGGTGGCGTGCTGGGCGGCGAGAACCTGTCCGGCCGGCGGCGGCAGGATCGCCGAGGTCGGCGTCAGCAGCAGGTCGAAGTCGCGACCCCAGCGGGCAACCTCGCGACGCGAGAGCCGCTCCAGCGCCTGGGTGGCGACGACGAAGTCATAGGCGCTGTGGCCCTTGGTCGCGACCTCGTATGCGTGGCGATTGTGCGGCTCGGTCTTCGCCCACTCGACGCCGTCGTAGTCGGCCAGGCCACCGCTGGTCATCACCAGGAAGGGCGGGACGAGCTCCTCGGAGATCGTCGGCACCTCGACCTCCTCCACCGAGTGACCGAGTTCCTCGAGCAGCGCCGCCGCCTCGCGCGCCGCCTCGACGCAGGCCGGGTCGGTGGGGATGCCGAGCGGCGCCTCGGCCATCAGGCCGATGCGCAGGCTCTCGACCGGGGCGGCGACCTCCTCCGCAAAGGGTCGCTCGGGGGCCGGCGCGTTGTACCAGGCAAGCGGATCGGGTCCGGCGATCGCGTCGAGCGTCGTCGCCGCATCGGCAACCGTGCGGGTAACGGCGCCCTCGACTACGGCGCCAAGCCAGCTCTGGGCGAGCCGCGGCACGCGTCCGCGGCTCGGCTTGAGGCCGACCAGGCCGCAGTAGGCGGCCGGTATGCGGATCGACCCGCCGCCGTCGTTGGCATGGGCAATCGGGAACATGCCGCCGGCGACCGCGGCTGAGGCGCCGCCGGAAGAGCCACCGGAGGAGCGACTCGTATCCCAGGGGTTGCGGGTCAGGCCGTAGCGGGTGTTCTCGGCCACGGTCAGGGGGCCGAACTCAGGAGTGTTGGTGCGCCCGCAGAGCACGAAGCCTGCCCGCTGGAACGCTTCCACCACCAGCTCGCTCTCAGCGCTCGGCTCGTCCGAAGCGCCGTTCGACCCGTAGGTGACCGGCCAGCCGGCGACCGGCGTCAGGTCCTTGATCGGGATCGGCACGCCGAGAAAGGGCGCCTCCTCGCCCGCCGCAATCCGCGCGTCTGCCTCCCGCGCCACCGCCCGCGCCCCCTCGTCGTCACGCCAGACGATCGCGTTCAGCTGCGGGTTGCGCTCGTCAACCGCGGCCAAGCAGGCATCGAGCAGCTCGACCGCCGACAGCTCCCCCGCCCGCAGCGCGGCGGCAAGGTCGAGTGCTGAAGAGGCCGGCCCCAGATCTCCCACGGCGGGGATCGTAGTTGCTTGCCTCACAGCGGGGCCGCGGCGCGATACCTTGCGACCGATGTCAAGCCGCGCACGCAAGAGAACGACCGCGGCGGCGGCGATCGCAATCGGCGGGCTGTTGCTGCTGCTCGCCGCCCCAGGCATGGGGGAGTCGTCGGTCAGCTGCGCCTACGTCGAGGCGGGCGCGCCAGGCGCAGCGGGGAACGTGCTCCGGATCGAAGACGGAACCAACACCGTCACCCACATCTACCGCGAAGGCGAGGACATCATCGTCTTCAACAACGCCAGCGATCGGGTGCCTTGCACAGGAGACGCGGCGACGATCTTCAACACCGATCGGATCGAGTACGTGAGCACGAACGGCGTGCCGTTCTTCGGCTACATCGGCAACGAGGCCCTGACTCCCGGCGCGACGCCCGAGCCGAGCGGCTCGGAGATCGAGATCGTCGTCCAGGAGAGCTTCCCGGCCGAGGTGCTCAACGTCGCCGGAACCTCCGGGTCGGAGACGATCGTCGCCGGCCAGCTCGGACGGCGCCGGCTCGGCGTCAATCTCAACGCGCAAGCCGACGGCGCCAAGCAGGACGCCGACGTCATCCTCGACGACGTCGATCCCAGCTGGGCCTTCGTCAGGGTGGCTGGCAGGGGAGGCGCCGACCGGCTTAGCGCGCTCGGCGGGCCCGGCTTCTCCGGCTCGCTCCTCGTCGATCGGCTGCAATTCTCCGGCGGGCCCGGCGACGACTTGCTGGCCGGTGGGCCGGGGAGTGATCTCCTCAGCGGCGGCGACGGAGACGACGTCATGCGCAGCGGGCGGGGAAGGGATCACATCTCGGTTGGGCCCGGCAGCGACCTGGTGAAAGCCGGGAAGGGAGCCGACAGGGTGGAAAATCACAGCGACGTCGGCGGGACACCCCCCGACCTCGGGCCAGACAGGGTCTTTACGGGTGCCGGCAACGACTACGTCAACCTCGAACGATCGCCGCGCGGCAACCTGCTCCGCTGCGGCACTGGCCGCCGTGACTCAGCGGTGGTCAACCTCGACGACCGCGTCGCGGAGTGCGAGCGGGTCGAGGTGACTCGCCGCTGAACCCGGGCCGCTCCGGGTTTGGTTGACTTTTTTTTGTGCATCCGAGAGCCTGCGCGAGCCGATGCCCTCTACCCCTGACTTTCTACTCGTAAGAGGTGCGGATCACCTCATCCTCGGCATCGGCTGGTCGGGCTTTGTGCTTGACAACAGTGGGGAGGGGCCGCGACTGACCGCGACGGGCGCTGGCGACCCCACCGTCACCCTCTTCTTCCCGCCGCAATCGATTGCCGAGGAGAAGTACCGCACAGCAGACGACTCGGCGTTGCGGGCGGCGCGCTTGGCGGGCCCCAGCCAGGTCGCCTTCATATTGCCGGCAGGCACCGAGATCCCGCTGCATGTCGAGGGCGTGCTCGAAGCGCTGGACATGGCGGAAGTCATCCCCACCGGCGAAGACATGCCGACGGCGATCGAGCTGCCCTGGCGCCTGCCCATCACGCCCTTGGCGCCCTCCGGCGCGGGGGTCGTGGCCGACCACGAAGCGAGGCCGGTCACCTCCGAGAGTGGCACCACTGGGCTGTGGCACACGCGCCTCAGCGCATGGGACAGCGGCGAGGCCGACGCCGGCCTCGTGCTGCTGCCGCTCGCGCCGAACCCGGACGACGAGATGCTCGACCTCCAACCGCTCTCCGGCGATCACCGCCAGATCATCTTCGCGATCGCCGACTCGGCCGATCCCTCGACCCTCGCCAAGGCCAGCCGCCTCGAGCTGAGCGCGTTGGGCGGCTCGCTCTCGTCCCGGCTGCAGACGCCCTCCTTCGCCTGGGATCACGACACGATGCTTGGCCGCGACCAAAAGGTGGGGATCACGTTGCGCGGCATCTGCTTCCCCACCAACCACGAATGGGTTTACACCGAGACGGCGGAGCGCCGCTTCGGCCCCGGCGAGGCCTCGACCGGCGCCGGCATTCACCGCGAGGTGACGCTGAGCATCACCAAACCAATCGTCTCCACTGCCGACGGCGACCCTGCCACGGTGCGCAGGTTCCCCTTCCGCGAGGTCGAGATCATGCAGCGCAGCTTCAGTGAGATCGACCCGGCGCAATTCGTCGACATCTACCGCACCCCGCGACCCCCCGACGACCTCAGCGCCGAACGCGACGCGGCGCTGAGCCGCATGGAAGAACTCGACCCGCTCTTCCGTGAAGGCTTCGACCTACTGCCCAAGGAACTCCCGGCCTACATAGATGCGGTGAGGGTGAGCAGCGGGCTGGCCGAAGCCGAAGAACAGGCGGGCAGGAGTGCCGCGGGCATGGAAGCTCTTCGCACCAAAAAGTATGAAGAAATCAATGCTCTGCGCAGCTCGATCCCGGTCGACCCCCCTCCACCCCCGCCCGACTTCAGCGGCGAAGGCTCGCCGCCCGAACCGCCACCGGCGCAGAACGAACACGAAGACATCGACCTGGCGATCCGTGGCCTGGAACTGGAAATCAACAGGGACCTGAACGACGAAGCAATCAGGCAGGTACGCGAAAACGAAGCCAGATGGCAGGAGACACTGGCCAGGATCCAGGCCGACGTCGTCAATGACTTCAACCGGAAGAGCACCTTCGAGGGCTATGTCGCAAGCCTTGGGACCCCAGAAGCGGAAGAGTATGGCGTGCTGAGCGTCAAAGCCGAGAAGCTGCACCAGCGGATCCAGCAGATAACCGAAGCGCAGAAAGTCCCCATACCCGCCTACTGGATGCCACTCGCCGGCGGGCAGCCGATGCGCTTCCCGCTGCGCCTTGCCGGCGACGCCGACGACGCGTTCGAATCCATGCCGCTGGTCCTCGTGCGCGACGAAGAGCTGCCGGAAAAGGACCACTTCGACCCGCTGTCGCTGGTCAGCGACCCCGAGGTCAAGGAAAAAGTGCGGGCGCTGTGGGAAAGCGTGACCGACAACGGCACGCTCTCGCTGCCCGGCACCCGTATCGACCTGATCCGCAGCGGCGAGGAGTCGCCGCCGCCGGGTGACGTACACGAGGTGCACGAGCTGCGCATGGTCGGCGTCTCCGTCGAGGGCGGCTACCGCCCCCAGCTCGACGACTTCACCGTCGAGCTGCCGGCGCTGCGCCAGCTCCTGCCAGAGCGGCCGAGCCGGGTGAAGCTGCGATACGCCGAGACGTTCCTCGAGGGATCGGGCATCCCGGAGATCCCGCTCGAGATCGCCGAGCAGCTCGACGTCGACTTCAGGCAGTCTGCCGACCGCTCGGGCGGGCTCGTCTCGCCAAAGTTCATCGCCGACGGCATCTCGCGCAAGCTCGGGCCGGTCGCGGCCGGTGCGCTGCCGCCAGCGATGGCCGGCCTGCCTGAGGGGCAGCTGCCGCACTTCGACCCGAAGGCGATCTTCGCCGAGGCGACGCTGCTCGGCCTGCCGCTCTCCTCGCTGATCAAGCTCCCCGCCGACCCAATGGGCGCCGGCGCCAAAGCGCTGCCGCTGCCGCCCGAGATCGTGCAGCTGGTCGAGGGCGGCATCCCCAGCGGGGTGACGATGAGCTGGAAGCTCGATCTCGAGAAGCACGGGCCTTTCGTGCCCACCGGCGCCACCAAGCTCGAGCTCTCGGTGAAACGCAGCCAAGCCGAGGAAGAGACAAAAGGCAAGGTGAACGACTTCCAGCTCGTGCTCCCGCCCGGCGAGGGGGATCACCTGCTGACGCTCAGCTTCAAGTCGCTGACATTCATCCAGAGCAAAGGGAGGGCGCCCGACCTCAAAGTCGAGGGGATGAGCGTCGAGTTCGGCGGCGCGCTCGAGCTGCTGCAGGAGCTGGCCGCCGAACTGAAGAAGGTCATCGAGCTGCCCGAGGCCACCCGGGTGGACGTCACGCCGAGCGGGCTCGAAGCCAGCTACGCGATCAGCGCGCCGCGCGTCCCGGCGGGAGCGTTCCTGCTCACCAACGTGGCGATGCGCACCGGGGTCGTGGTCCCCTTCGACGGCAAGCCGGTGACGGTCTCGCTCGCCTTCGCCACCCGCGAGAACCCGTTCAACGTGAACGTGCTGACCTTCGGCGGCGGTGGATACATCGACCTGACGATCGGGCCGCAGGGGCTGATGCGTCTCGAGGCCGCGATCGAGTTCGGTGCTCACATGGAGGTCGACTTCATCGTCGCCCGGGGCGAGGTGCACGCGATGGGCGGCGTGCGCTTCACCCAGAGCGGCGACTCCTTTCAGATCGACGGCTTCATCGACATCGGCGGCAGCGTCGAAGTGCTGGGACTGGTGTCGGTCGCGATCAGCCTGCTGATCGAACTCAGCTACAAGAACGGCAACCGGCTCGAGGGCAGCGCCACGCTCGTCCTCGAGCTCGACCTGACGCTGTTCTCGGAATCGGTTGAAATCAGCAGCGGCACGTGGACCCTGGCCGGCAGCGAACGGGCGTCCGGCGACCGCGAGCTGGGCGGTGGCGAACCGGACTCCGAGCAACGCGATCCACTCGAGGACTGGAAGCTCTACCGGGGAGCGTTTGCGACGGCATGAGCGAGCTCCTTTGGATCGCGGTCCCCGGTGGAATCGACGCAAGCGGCAAGCGGCTCCTGCGGGTGCTGGTCGTGCCCAAGCTCGACGACGGCACGCTGGAGGACTCCGGCATGGCGCAGTGGCCGCCGCCGGGCTTGCTCGAGAACCCCACGCTCACGGTCGAGTGGCGCGTGGATGAGACTGCACCCCCGACCGAGACGCGGGCGGAGGGCAAAGACGTCAGCTTCAATGCCCAGTCTGGCCTCTGGCAGCGCTATTTCGAGCCGCGCACCGAGGTGGGCAACGGCGCGCGGACGATCGCCTCACATCCCGTGCCCGCGGTCAGCCCGACCTCCGACCTGGCGGAGACGATCGAGGCGACATACGCCGAGCCGGCGGCGGCGGCGTTTGCCGCCACCGCGACCGACCTTCCCGAGGGATACGAGAACCAAGTCGTGAACGGGCTCGCGGCCTGGCGCGCCGAGGACAAATCGCCGCCACCGCCCAGCGATCGCGCCCCCAGCCAACCATCTGAGTTCCACCGCACGATCTCGCTTCTCCGCGAGCACCCGGCCGCGCTGCGCAACCTGGGCCTGATCTTCGAGCTGCAAGTCGTTCCCCCCGGCGACCCCACCGAGCTAGGCGATAGTGGGCAGCTGCGCGTGCGCTGGCCCGAGGCCGACACCGGATTGCCGGCGATCGTCTCACCCTGGACGCGCTATGACCGGGGCTTCTTGCCGCACTCGACAAGCGGTCGCATCAGCGCCGGGATGGTAACCCTGACTCCCGACCCGAGCGTACCGACGGGTGCCGACGACGGTGGCTGGAAGGTGGTCACCTTCGACGTCGAAGGGGGCACTCGCAAGCTGCGCGACGCGGCGCAGCTGCTGGACGGCATCCCCGACAGATCTGCCGCGGACCCCGGGGCGACGGTGTCATTGCCGGCGATGCGCAGCGCCGGGCTGCAATTGGTGCGGGTCGGCCGCAAAAAGGACTTCGACGAGCGCAACAAGGCCGCTACCGCAAACGCGAAACCGGGTCACCTCGCGGACCACGTGCTCGACGCCGACGACCTCGTCCTCGGCTACCGGATCGACGTCAAACGCGGTGGTGGCGAGTGGCTCTCGCTGCACGAGCGGATCGCCGATTACAACATCGCCGGCGTCCCGATCGAGCAGGGGCTGCACGAGGAGGGTCACCTGAAGGCCAACGGCGCTGTGCGCGAGGCCGATGACTCGCTGCGAGCCGACGAGGTCGTCGCCCGCTGGGATGGCTGGAGTCTGGCGCTGAATCGCCCGCGCTTCGCCGCGTTGCCGGGCGTGGCGGGCCCGGAACGAACCGACGGGGGGTCGAAGTTCTGGTTCGAGTTCGTCCCCAAGCCCGAATCGCTGCCGGCGCTGCGCTTCGGCGCCCAGTACTCGGTCCGCGCCCGCGTCGTCGACATGGCGGGCGGCGGGCTGGAGCGCCACGATCCCGACGCCGACCGCTGCGCGATCGCGGAAATCTCCTACGGCCGCTACCAACCGGTTTCAGCTCCCGGCTTGCACCTGCCAGCGGGGGAGGAGCCCGAGAACCTCGGCCCCGCCGAGGCGGTCGACCGCGTCGTAGTGCGCAGCGGCCCGGACGTTGGCTGCGAGGCGTTCGACGCCGCCAACCCCGGCTACACCACGCGCGCGAGGCGCGAGCTGCGTCGTCCACGCGGGGCGCTCGATCTCGCCGAGCAGCACCGGATGCTCGATCGCGACGACGACGAGCAGACCTTCGCCTGGGTGCAGCGTGCGCTTGCCGCGGCAGACCCGGCGCTGGAAGCTGCTCCTCCCGACGAAGGGCCCCTGCCCGACCCTGCCGCGGGCGGCGTGCGCGCCGCCCCGCTGCCCGCTCCCAATGCTCCGAAAGCGGATTTCCCGCGGCGGGAAGACTGGCCACGGTGGCCACAAGACGAGGGCCCAAAGACCCTGGAGCTGCGCGACCGCAAGCCCGGCGAGGCGCCGCTGCAGTGGGAGAGCGGAACGCTCGTGGTGCGGCTGGCACCGGCAGAGCAGCTGACGCTCGAGCTGTCCTCGGCGCTGACCGAGGACTTCATCGACCACTTCGCCCTCAGCAACGAAGCGTCCGAGCAGGCGACCAAAGGGGGGCGCAATCCCCTGATCACCCCATGGCAGCCGGTCACCCTCGTGCACGCGGTGCGTCGCCCGTTGCGCGAACCCAGACAGGACACCGTGCTGCAAGCGCGCGAATCCGAGCCGGGCCAGACCTTCGCGATCCTCGATCCCGACCGACCCCTTCTCGGCCCGGACGCGATCGACACCAACAGCACGGCGCGGCTCGAGATCACCGGTAGCTGGAGGGAGCGCCGCGATGAGGAGATCCACGACGTCATCAACGCGAGCGTCCAATCGATCGACGTCAGCCCGGGCGACGCGGTCCCCAAGGACGAGCTGCGCCACGAGCTCGGCGACACCCGCCACCGCGAGGTCACCTACGGGCTCTCGGCTCACACTCGCTTTCGCCAGTACTTCAAGGCCGACGAGGATGGGGAGGCGTTCGTCGCACGAGCACTGCTCAACACCACGGTCACAATTCCCAACACCGCCCTGCCCAGCCCTCCGCAGGTGCTCGGCGCGCGGCCGGCGTTCACCTGGAGGGAGACGCGTGAGGACGGACCGGGGACCACGACGCTGCGCCGTCAGCGGCTCGGCGGCGGCCTGCGCGTCGAGCTCGCCCGGCCCTGGTACGAGACCGGCGACGGCGAGCGATTGGCGGTGCTGCTCTGGGACAGCCTCGACCCGGCAGCCGCCGTCGGAGCGCCGGATCCCACACGACAGCCCTACCTCACCCAGGCCGGGCGCGACCCGATTTGGGAAACGCCCGACCCCGAACGCTGGCCGGGCGCGAGCATGCTCAGCGGGATGAGCGGCGCGGTCGGCAACCCGGCGCTCGTCGAGAACGCCGGCGAGGTGCTGGCAGTGCCCTACGAGCCCTGGTTCCACAAAGGGCGCTGGTACGCGGATGTCGCGCTGCCCGGCCTGGCGGCCCAGTCCTACTGCTCGTTCGTGCGGCTCGCGCTGGCCCGCTACCAACCGCAGAGCATCGCCGGCCACGAGCTGTCGACGGTCGTGCGAACCGAGATGGTGCAGCTGCTGCCCGAGCGCACCCTGACCGTGCGGCGCGAGGGCAACACGCTGTTCATCAACCTGGAGGGCCCTGCACCCACGGGGCCGACCGTCAACCGCGTCGTCGCCGCGCTCGAAGAATGCCTGGCGCCGGCCGGAACGGACGCCGGCACGATCGACCTCGCCACGCTCGGCGCAGAAGCCACGGACGTACCTTCATGGACCCCCTTGCCCGGCGGGGCTCTCCCAACCATCGTCAACGGCCCCGCCGCCCAACTCGAGATCCCACCCGAGGCAGGACCGTTGCGCGTGCGGGTGCGCGAGATCGAGCTCTTGGAAACAGAGCCGGAAACCTCAACACCCGCCGAGCTCGCCGAGCGTGTCACCTTCACCGACGTCGTCGAGCTCCCCGAGTGACCGGGGTTAGCTTCCGGCGCCGCCCGCGACCGCGAAGAGACGCCACTGGTCCGGGGCGCCCTTGAGACGATGACTGCCCCGCTCCTCGAACTCGATGCCGGAGCCGACGACGAGCTCGCGCACGGTGCTGGAGACCAGCACCTCGCCCGGCGCGGCCAGCGCTCCGACCCGGGCGCCGATGTGGACCGCCATGCCGCCGACGTCCTCGCCGATCGCTTCGACCTCGCCGCTGTGGATGCCGGACCTGATCTCCATCCCACTCCGACCCAGCTCATCGTGAATCGCCGTAGCACAGCGGATCGCCCGTCCGGGCCCGTCGAACGTGGCAAGGACGCCGTCTCCCAGCGTCTTCACCTCGCGGCCGCGGTGCAGCGCGAGCTCGCGTCGCACGGTGGTGTCATGACGCTCGAGCAGATCGCGCCAGCGCTGGTCCCCGAGCCGTGCCGCGGTCTCAGTCGAGCCGACGATGTCGGTGAAGAGGATCGTCGCCAGCGACCGTTCGATCCCGTGTGCGCCGCGGCTGCCGACGAGGAACTCCTCGACCTCGTCGAGCAGCGCGTCCTGGTCGCCGACCGTGGGCAGGTGGTCGGCGCCGCTCAGCTCGACGTAGCGAGCGCCGGGGATGCGATCGGCGAGATAGCGCGCCTGACGAACCGGAACCAGGCGATCGTCACGCCGGTGCAGGACGAGCGTCGGCACCCCGATCGCCGGCAGGGTCGCGCGAACGTCGATCTCGCGGTAGAGGTTCATCAGGTCGATCGCTCCCGCGGGGCTCGTGCCCTGGCGCAGCAGCCGCGCCCACCAGCGTTCGAACTCGGGGTTGCCCTTGCCGCTGGGCGCCCAGAGGTCGACGCCGACCGGCCCGCCCCATTCGCGGCGCACCTGCTCGCTCCACGCGTCGAAGCGCTCCTCGCCGACGCCCTGCGGGAAGTCGGGCGCCTTGACCAACCGGGCGAAGGTCCCGTAGAGGACGAGGGAGGAGACGCGCTCGGGATGGGTGGCGGCAAACAGCGCCGACATCGGCCCTCCCTCGGAGACGCCGAAGATCGCTGCCCGCTCGCTGCCGGTGGCGTCCATCACCGCGCCGAGGTCGTCCATCGACTCTTCGAGCGTCGGCGGCCGGCCAAGACGATCCGAGAGCCCCTGGCCGCGCTTGTCGAAGACGATCAGACGCGAGAACGAGGCAAGCCGCCGCAGCAGGCGGGCGATCGCCGGCTCTTCCCAGATCAGCTCGACGTGGGAGACGAACCCCGGCACGAACACGAGATCGAGCGGCCCCTCGCCGTGCACCTGGAAGGCGATGCTGACACCGTCCGCTGACTGCGCGTATCGCGTCGAGGGTTCCATCCGCCTCGACGCGACTGTAGCGCTGGAATCTCCGAGCGGACGCCGTTTACGCCACGACGTCGGTGCCACGCGTCGTGAGCTGGACGATTGGGATCGTCCGGTTCGCCAGCGCGGCTTCGCGTCGATACGCCGCGTAGGGCGCGAAGACCCGGTCGGCGAGCGTCCAGAGCCTCTTGCGCTCGGCCTCGTCTTGGACCACCGTGGCCCGCATCGGGATGCCACCGAACGTTACGTCCGGATCGACCCGCAGGTTGTGAAACCAGGCCGGGTCCTCGGGGAGGCCGAGCTTCGAGGGAACGATCGTGACCCGCTCCCCGTCGTGGAAGTAGATGACGACGTTGCGTCGCAGCGCACCGCTCTTCGCGCCCCGGGTTTCGAGCAGAGCGGTCGGCATGACCAGGCCCATTCCGAGGCGGCCCCGGGTCGCCCGCATCAGATACGGATCGAGCTTCCAGACGAGGTGGATCGAGAGCCACCGTCCCAGGCGTGTATTGGCGAACGCGGCGTAGGCGCGACTGAGCAAGCTTGGCGGCCGATGGGGGTCGACGTACTTGAGCCGGGCGGACATCTCCAACCGGACGATATTGACCAACGAATCAGCGGGCTCTCCAAGGCCCTGAGCGCTGGCCGAATCGCAACTCGGGGGATAGGCTGAGCAAACCCAATCAAGGAGGAGCTCGATGAGCGTCCTTATCCGCTTTGCCCCCTCTGCCCTGACGGCCGCCCAGTACGACGAGTCCGTCAGCAAGCTCGAAGCCGCCGGCGACTTCCCTCCCGACGGACTCGACTACCACGTCTGTTTCGGCACCGAGGGAAGCCTCCGCGTCAGCGAGATCTGGGATTCCCGGCAGCAGCTCGAAGCATTCGGGGAGCGACTGATGCCCGTCCTTGCCGAGGTCGGCATCGACCCCGGCGAGCCTGAAATCCTCGAGATCCACAACATCGTCAGGCGCTGACGGGCGACAAGAACCGGGAACGCTTGGGCCACCCGGTGGTGGCGCGGTCACTGAATCGGCCTAACCGGACGGTATTTGAACCAAGAGATCCGCAAGCAGATCGAGGCGCTACACATCGCCGCCGCGCCTACTCTTCGTCTTCCGGCGCCCTGAACCCGACCGGGCGCTTCGGCCGGGCAGGCGGGGCGATCGGCTGCCGTAGTGTCTTGAAGATCTGGTGCAGTTGCTCGTCATGCCCACCCAACTCCCGCTCGATCTCTTCGAGCCTCTTCTCAATCCAGGCGTAGGAGCTTGCGACCCGGCGAAGCTCGACGAACGTCCGCATGATCTCGATGTTCACGGCGATGGCGCGGTCGCTGCGCAGGACGCCTGAGAGCATTGCGATGCCCCCCTCGGTAAAGACGTATGGCGCGTAGCGGCGACCCTCGTTTGAGATCACAATTTGTGATCTCAAAACTTCTGCCTCGGCTCTTGTCGGCTGGAACATGAAGTCCCCCGGGAAACGCTTTGCGCTGCGCTTGACCTGCTGAACAAGAATCCTGGTTTCGACGCCGTAGAGATCAGTCAGATCCTCATCGAGCATCGCCTGGCGCCTGCGGACGAAAAAGATCCGCTTCTCGATCGCAGGAGTCGCTATGACTCCAGCGAGTCGGTTTCCTCTGTCGCATGAGCCATCCAATCAGCATGCCAAACGGACCGGATGCTTTTGTCTGCGACTCGGCGCCGCTTCGATCGAGGCCGCGACCTCTCATCAAGGGACCGAGTACACATCGGATCTCCGGAGTATCTCCGCTCCGATAGGTTCCTGAATTCTATGTCGGAGGTGGACGACCGAGCAGTCCAAATACTGATAGCTGAGTATCAGTACGTCTCGGGACTCATCCCCTTCTATCGACGCGCAGAGTTGATCGTGCTAGCCGCCACCGGCGCCCTCCTCTCCGTGATGGTCGCCGCGCTGGCAACGCTAGAGGCGGCGGAAGAAGCTCAGCGTCACGCTGAGGGGATCCTGCTTACCCTCGGCGCCTGGGTTCCAGTTCTACTACTGCTCATCGAGGCCATGGCCCTCACTCGTCTCATGCGTGCGTCACGCTACATCCTCGATTGCCTGAACCCCATCGCCTGCGATCTTGGGCAGGCTAGTTTGCTGGAGTTCGAGCGGTCTCCCGGCGCACAGTTGCTAGCAGGAATGAAGGGTCGAAGAGTCTCGACCACCCCGAAGAACGCAGGCTCCGGCGGCAAGCCCGACGCAGTTCATCACGGCGTTCGCGAGCGCTTTGCAATCTTCTTCTTCTCGAGCACCCCCGTGATCATGGCAATGGTCGCGGCGTCGATTGGGTTGGCGCTGGGTGGGATCATTTTGGACTTCAGACTGTTGACCCTTCTCGCAGGGGGGCCTGCTGCGGTCAGCGCGACCGCAGTCGGGCTCTACGCGATATCAACGACGCACACCCATGAGTCGCGGGGCTTGAAATCGGGCGGGGAGCCCTGACCGTGGAAGCGCTCAATCCCGCCCGATTCGGTTTCGGTACCAAGAGCGGTACTACGAGCCGGTCTGAAGCGTAACTCGAGCCAACGAGTCGGCTTCCCAAGCCGACTCTGAAGAATCAATCGGGGAGACAGGATTTGAACCTGCGACCGCTCGGCCCCCAGCCGAGTGCGCTACCAGACTGCGCCACTCCCCGTGGGTGGCTCTATTCTGACGAATCCGCGCGGCGGTAGCTCAATGGTAGAGCCTCAGCCTTCCAAGCTGATGATGCGAGTTCGATTCTCGTCCGCCGCTTTGCCGAACCCATCGGGGGGCAGCTGAGACGGCTCAGGCTCCCGCGCTCCCGACCAACGACCTCGAGCTGATCGGCTACAGCGATCGCGTTAATCGTCGCCTCGCTGAGAGCGCAGCCGAGCCCGTCCCGTCAAGGCTGCCCGCCGGTCGTCTGCGGCGGCTTCGGCTCATCCCGCGGCTCGAGCTTGAGGTCGCGCTCGGCACCGCGCCGCCCTTCCTCGATCTCCAGCCCTCGCTCGCGCTCGGCGTTCAACTGGTGGCCAAAGAGAATTGCCAGGTTGGTGATCCAGAACCAGACGAGCAGCGCCACCAGCCCGCCGAGCGTCCCATAGGTCTTGTCATAGGAGCCGAAGTTGGCGACGTAGAGGGCGAAGGCCGCCGAGGCAAGCGCCCAGATGACGACGGCGACGAGGCTACCCGGCGTGACCCACTTGAAACCGCGCAGCCGCACGTTGGGCGAGGCGTAATAGAGGATCCCGATCATCGTGATCACCAAGGCGACCAGCACCGGCCACTTGGCGAGGTCCCAGACGGTGACCGCGGTGTCGGAGAGGCCGATCGGCTCGGCCACGGCCTCGACCACTGGTCCGGTCATCACCAGGCCCAGCGCCACGATGGCGGTGAGCAGCACCATCACGAAGGTGACGAGCAGCTGCAGCGGTCGCAGCTTCCAGAAGGGGCGCCCCTCAGGCGTCTCGTAGATGATGTTCGAGGCGCGCATGAAGGCGCCGACATAGCCGGAGGCTGACCACAGCGCGACCGCGAGGCCGAGCACCAGGGCGAAGCCCGCGGTGCTGCGATTCGAGGTGAGCGATTCGATCGGGCCGGAGAATGTCTGCGCCGCAGACTCCGGACCAAGTGAGGTGATGATTTCGGTCAACGTCTTCGTCGTCTCTTTGGGATCGCCCACGAGGCCAACCAGCGAGACGAGCGCGATCAGCGCCGGGAACAGCGAGAGCAACCCGTAATAGGTAAGCGCCGCCGCCCAGTCGCTGAGATTGTCGTCCCGAAACTCGGTCAGCGTCCGCTTCAGCGTCGCCATCCATCCCTCCTTGAAGTAACCGGTGACCAGTCACCTTCAACTGCCCGGCGAGACCAGAGCCAAACCAGCAGAATTCACCAGCGCGCTCGATCGCCGTGATCGCCGAATGGACGATGCGGCTGGTCTTCGAATCATCGGCTTAGACCAAGGCGCCGGCCTCCTCCAGGACCCGGTGGTGGTAGACGATCCTCGGCAGTGGCTCGTCCAGCGCCGCGGCCAGCTCTTGCTGGCTCATCCTGCGCTCTTTCAGCGCAGCAGCTATTCGCACCCGCAGCTGGTGCCCCAGCGCGTACTCCAAGCGCTGGTTGTCTAATGCAGGCACCCCTTGGTCTTTCGCTCCAGACTCCATCCTTCCGACCTCACCCCTCTCGAATGGCTTTGCTGCCCCTGGGCAGCCTTTCCCGCCGCACTTCCGCGGGCGAGTCCCACAGCTGTTGGCTCCTCGAAGTTGCAGCTGGTTAGCGCTGGGGCTGCTGGTCGGAGTCGTCGGGCGTCAGCAACGACACCGGCTTGACTTTGATCTGAGCAGCGATGCGCTCAAGGCTCTTGAGGGTCAGATTGCGCTCGCCTCGCTCGATGCCTCCCATGTAGGTGCGGTGGACGCCAAGCACATCGGCGAACGCCTCTTGGCTTAAGCCGCGAGCCTTGCGGTATGCCCGCAGATTACGGCCGACGATGCGCTGCAGCTCGCCCTCCATGAGGGAGACGCTGCCTGTTTGCTACTTGACAGTCTACAGACTGATAAGTAGCGTTTTCGGTACCGTCTGGTCCAGGCAGGGAAAGGTCGTTAGCTGCCGCCTGGCCAGACGGTGGTCGCGGGGGGGTGCGGACTGGGCGAGCTGCACATCGAAAGGGCTCAAGGGGGAATGACCTGCCTGCCAAGCGGGATGACGGCTCCTCAAGCCAACGGCGGCAAGCGGGCCAGCCAGGACTCGAACCTGGAATCCCCGGTTTTGGAGACCGGTGCCTTAGCCAATTTGGCCACTGGCCCAAGGCATCCCATGCTAGCCGGCCCAGACGGCAATTCGCCACCTGGGGATCAGGTTGGCCATCGCGAGTGCGGGCGGAGGGACTTGAACCCCCACGGGCCGAAGCCCACCAGGACCTAAACCTGGCGCGTATGCCAATTCCGCCACGCCCGCGTGGCTGCCCCCGGCAAACGGGGCTTAACGCGCGACCAACATGGCCGCGTCGCTTCTAGATTCTATGATCGTCGCGTGGCGGTTGGAGAGGTAAGGCCGGGTTATGAGCTGTGGCGGCCAAATCGGGAGAAGGCCGAGTCGATCACGACCAAGTTCGTGCTCGTCTTCCTGCTCGCGGCGACGGCAACGATCGCCTTCCTCGTCACGATCACCGGCTTCTCGCTGATGACCGGCGGCAGCGGCATGGGCGTCGTCTGCCTGATCTACGCCGCGCTCTACGCCTTCTTCGCTTTCCTCGTCTTCCGCTGGAGCCGAGGCATCCTGCCCGTCGCCGCCGCTCTCTCGATGATCCTCGCGATCTTCTGCGCGGTCGGCGCCGACAGCTGGTTCGCCCGCGACAAGGCCGGTTTCGAGGAGGCGCTGATTCCGGTGCCCCTGATCGGCCTGCTGGTCGTCATCCTCGCCATCCTGCAGCTGATCCTGGTCGCCGTCGCGCTCTACGCCTTCAACCAGAACTGGCACGTGGAGGAGGAGCGGCCGATCGGCTCCGGCGAGGACTACGGCGCCGGCGCCTCGCCCGATGACGGCGCTCCGCTGCCGGCCTGATCGGCACTACGCCGCACAGGCTCGATGCCGGAGGTGGGAGTCGAACCCACACGCCCTTTCGGGCAATTGATTTTGAATCAATCGTGTCTGCCGTTCCACCACTCCGGCGCAGCCCACACGATAGAGGTAATGCCAGCGATCTTCCTGACCGTCGCCCGCCTGGCCGAGCCCGAATAGACTGCCCCGGCGCCATGCTCGTCCACCACCTCAACTGCGGCTCGTTCTGCCCCCACGGGAAACGCCTGATCAACGGCGAGGGCGGCCTGCTCGAGAGGGGCTCGGTCTGCTGCCACTGCCTGCTGATCGAGACCGGCGAGGCCCTGGTCCTCGTCGACACTGGCTTCGGGATGGAGGACGCACGCAGTCCAGGCCAGCTCGGCGCCGGGTTCCGCCTGCTGATGAACCCGCGTCCGAAGGCCGAGACGACGGCGCTCAAGCAGATCGAGGCGCTCGGCTTTGCCGCCACCGACGTCAAGCACGTCGTCGCCACCCACCTCGACCTCGACCACACCGGCGGCCTTCCCGACTTCCCCACGGCCGAGGTTCACGTGCTCGCCGACGAGCTGGCAGCGGCGCTGCACCCGCGGCTCGACGAACGCCTGCGCTACATCGGCGGTGCCCACTGGAAGCACAGCCCGCGCTGGGTGGAGCACGGCACCGACGGAGACGACTGGTTCGGCTTCGGCAGCGTGCGCATCCTCCCCGACCTCGACGCCGAGGTGCTGCTGGTGCCGCTGCAGGGCCACTCGCGCGGCCACACCGGCGTGGCGGTCAGGGATGGAGAAGGCTGGCTCCTGCACTGCGGCGACGCCTACTTCAACAACGGCGAGATCGCCACTCCGCCGAGCTGCCCGCCGATGCTGCGCCTCTTCCAGAACCTGACCGGCTCCGACCGCAAGGCGCGCATGGCGAACCAGGAGCGGTTGCGCGAGCTGGCGAGCAACCACGGCGACGACGTCAAGCTCTTCTGCTCGCACGATCCGTGCGAGCTCGAGCTGGCCCAGGCGAAGGCCACCAGCGCCGCGGTGTGAGGGCCGGCGCGCCCGAGAAGCTCTGGGAGCCCTCGGCGGCGCTGATTGAGCGCTCGCGGCTGCACGAGTACATGGGCTGGCTCGAAACCGAGCGCGGTCTCCGCTTCAATGGATACGAGGAGCTCTGGCGCTGGTCGGTCGATGAGCTCGAGGCCTTCTGGTCCTCGATCTGGGACTTCTTCGACGTGCAGGCGGACGGCGAGCACGAGCGTGCTCTGGGCAGCCGCGCGATGCCCGGCGCCCAGTGGTTCGCCGGCACCAGCCTCAACTACGCCGAGCACGCCTTCGCCGGCAAGGACGACGCCGAGACCGCGATCCTGCACGCCTCGGAGCTGCGTGAGCTGGAGCAGCTGAGCTGGGGAGAGCTGCGGGCCCAGGTCGCCGCGACCGCCGCTGGCCTGCGCACGCTGGGAATCGAACGCGGCGACCGGGTCGTCGCCTACCTGCCGAACATCCCCGAGGCGATCGTCGCCTTCCTGGCCACGGCCAGCATCGGCGCGATCTGGTCGAGCTGCTCGCCCGACTTCGGCCCGGCCAGCGTCATCGACCGCTTCGCCCAGATCGAGCCCAAGGTGCTCTTCGCCGTCGATGGCTACCGCTACGGCGGCAAGTACTTCGACCGGCGCGAGACGCTGGCCGAGCTGCAGGCGGCGATACCTGGCCTCGAGAGCACGGTCGTCCTCCCCTACCTCGATCCCGAGCCCGACCTCTCCCCCCTGCGCAACACCATGGGGTGGGAGGAGCTGCTTGCCTCCGGCGAGGGCGCCGAGCTGCGCTTCGAGCGGGTCCCCTTCGAGCACCCGCTCTGGGTCCTCTACTCCTCGGGCACCACCGGCCTGCCGAAGGCGATCGTGCAGTCGCAGGGCGGCATCCTGCTCGAGCATCTGAAGAAGCTCAACCTCCACGTCGACGCCCACCCCGGCGACCGTCTCTTCTGGTTCACGACGACCGGCTGGATGATGTGGAACTTCCTCGTCTCGGGACTGCTCACCCGCGCGGCGATCGTCCTCTACGACGGCAACCCCGGCCACCCCGACATGGGCGTGCTCTGGGACCTCGCCGAGCGCGCCGGGGTGACGATGTTCGGCACCAGCGCCTCCTACATCGCCGCCTGCATGAAGGCCGGAGTCGAGCCCGGGGCGGGCCGCGACCTGAGCCGGCTGAAGGCGGTCGGCTCGACCGGCTCCCCGCTCTCCCCCGAGGGCTTCGACTGGATCTACGAGCAGCTCGGCGCCGACACCTGGCTCTTCTCGACCAGCGGCGGCACCGACCTCTGCACCGCCTTCGTCGGCGGCGTCGCCTTGCTGCCGGTCTACCGCGGCGAGCTGCAGGGCCGTGCGCTGGGCGCCGCGGTCGAGGCCTGGGACGAAGACGGCAATGCTGTGGTCGACGAGGTCGGCGAGCTGGTTGTCACCGAGC
>Ga0157306_10000034_pt1 | contig 24233 bp, 25 predicted proteins | sample NitcycUS163409C2_FD_108391 | JGI IMG/M metagenome (GOLD analysis project Ga0157306, IMG submission 108391) | Soil microbial communities from Arlington Agricultural Research Station in Wisconsin, USA - Nitrogen cycling UWRJ-S163-409C-2 | ecosystem: Environmental > Terrestrial > Soil >...
CGCTCCGCTCCCTGCAGGCGGCAGCCGGCCACCGCGCCGAGGCCGACCATGCCTGCGCCGAAGACGACGCAGGTCGAGCCGGCGCTGACCTGGGCCGTGTTGATCGCGGCCCCGAGGCCGGTGGAGAGGCCGCAGGCGAAGAGGCAGGCGTGCTCGAACGGCGCCTCAGGGTCGACCTTTGCGAGCGCGATCTCCGGCATCACCGTGTACTCGGCGAAGGTCGAGCAGCCCATGAAGTGACGGATTCCGTCGCCCCCGCGCGAGATGCGGGTCGTGCCGTCGGGCAGGAAGCCCTTGTTCTGCTGCTCGCGGATCGCCAGGCAGAGGTTGGTGCGCGGGTCGAGGCAGTGGACGCACTCGCCGCACTGAGGCGAGAAGAGGGTGACGACGTGGTCGCCCGGAGATAGTGAGGTGACATCCGGGCCGATCCGCTCGACTACGCCAGCGCCCTCGTGGCCGAGCACTGTCGGCGCGTAGCCCGACGGGTCGGCGCCGGAAGCCGTGTAGAGATCGGTGTGGCAGACGCCGCAGGCAACCAGACGGACGAGCACCTCGCCGGCCTGCGGCTCGGCCAGCTCTACCTCCTGTACCGCGAGCGGCTCTCCAAACTCCTCGAGCACCGCGGCGCGCATCTTCATCGTCTGCCGCGCCCTTCGATCCGTCTCAGCCGCTCTTGAAGCGAGCAGCTTCCTCAGAGCCACCCGTGGCGTCGCCCTCGCTGTAGGAGTGGGCCCCGGTGCCCGCTAGCGTGCCGCCGTCGACGATCAGGTACTCGTCGCGGATCGGGCGCCCGGCGAACCAGCACTCGAGGATCTCGCGCGCACCCGCGGCGTAGCGGGCCTGGGCCGAGAGGCTGGTGCCGGAGGTGTGCGGGGTCATCCCGTGGTGGGGCATCGAGCGCCAGGGGTGGTCCCTGGGCGCGGGCTGGGGAAACCAGACGTCGCCGGCGTAACCCGCCAGCTGGCCGCTCTCGCAGGCCCGCGCGACCGCGTCGCGATCGCAGATCTTGCCGCGCGCAGTGTTGATCAGATAAGAGCCGCGCTTCATCCTCGCCAGCAGCTCGGCGTCGAACATGTTCTCGGTCTCGGGGTGCAGCGGCGCGTTGATCGTCACCACGTCGCAGACCTCGACCAGCGACTCGACGTCGGGGTGGAAGGTGACGTTCATCTCCTCCTCGACCTCAGCCGGCAGGCGGTGACGATCGGTGTAGTGCAGGCCGACCTCGAAGGGCGCCAGCCGCCGCAGGACCGCGGAGCCGATGCGCCCGGCGGCGACAGTGCCGACCTGCATGCCCTCCAGGTCGTAGGAGCGCGAGACGCAGTCGGCGATGTTCCAGCCGCCCTCGACCACCCACTGGTAGGAGGGCATGTAGTTGCGAACCAGGGCCAGGATCATCATCACCACGTGCTCGGCAACGCTGATGCTGTTCGAGTAGGTCACCTCGGCGACGGTCAGGCCCGCCTTCATCGCCGCCTGCAGGTCGACGTGGTCCGAGCCGATGCCGGCGGTCAGCGCCAGCTTCAGCTTGGGCGCCTTGGCGATCCGCTCGGCGGTCAGGTATGCGGGCCAGAACGGCTGGGAGATGACGACCTCCGCCTCGGGCAGCTCGCGCTCGAAGACCGAGTCCGGGCCGTCCTTGTCGGAGGTGACGATCAGCCGGTGCCCGGTCCCCTCGAGGAACTCGCGCAGCCCCAGCTCGCCCGAGACGCTGCCGACCAGCTCACCGGGCCTGAAGCCAAGCGCCTCGGGAGTCGGCGTGACCTGACCGTCGTGGTAGCGCTCGATCGCCGGCACCTCGTCGCGCGCGTAGGTCGGCGGATAGCCGTCGACCGGATCGTCATAGAGCACGCAGAGCACGTTTGCCATGGGGTTCACCCTCTCATCACCCGGCCCCGCGTGCAATCGGTGCTTGACAGAGGGGCCGGCGTCAGATAGACCGCGACCTGACGATTAGTGTGGATACTTCTATTAATGAAGCGCCACCGCAGGAGTCGGCAGGCTCTCACAACCCACCTGGGGAGTCGCCAGCCTGGGATCGGGTCCAGGAACAGATCGCCTGGTATGACGCCAAGAGCCAACTCAACCAGAGCTGGTTCAAGCGGCTGAAGATCTGCCAGATAGTCACCGCCGCCGCGATCCCCGTGGCGGCCGGGGTATCGGCGCCGGTCTTGCTCGTGGGCGGCGGCGGCGCCTTGATCGTCGTGCTCGAGGGCCTGCAGCAGCTCCAGCAGTACCAGCAGAACTGGACCACCTACCGAGCGACCTGCGAGCGGCTCAAGCACGAGCAGTTCCTCTTCATGTCGAAAGCCGGTCCCTACGCCGTCGCCCCGATACCCGAGGCACTGCTCGCCGAGCGGGTGGAGGGGCTCGTCTCCCAGGAGCACGCGGCCTGGGTCTCCCAGCGCCAAGAGGCGGGCAAGGTAGGTGGTGAAGGATGAGTCAGGGGTCAGCTGGAGCAGCAAGACCTCGGGAGTCGCACAGCGTCTTCATCTGCTACCGGCGCGAAGAGACCGCCGCTCACGCCGGGCGTCTCTACGACGCCATGGTGGCGCGCTTCGGGGAGCGCAACGTGTTCATGGACGTCGACCTCGAACCTGGCGTCGACTTCGTCACGCGGATCGCCGAGGTGGTGGCTGCCTGCCACGTCCTGATCGTGGTCATGGGACCGAACTGGGCGACGGCCAAAGACGAGGAGGGCGGTTTGCGGATCGCCGATCCAGAAGACTTCGTTCGACTCGAGGTGGGGACCGGGCTCAGCTGCCCCACCGTAACCCCGATTCCGCTCCTCGTCGCCGGCGCACGAATGCCAAGACGCGAGGACCTGCCGGAGGAGGTGCAACCGCTCACGCGCCGCAACGCGCTCGAGCTGAGCGAGGCGCGGTGGAGCTATGACGTCGGGCGCCTGATCAGCACGCTCGACGGGCTCCTGCCCGATGCCAACGGAACCAGCGAGCCGATCGCGACGCCGTCGAGGCCGGCTCCGCCGAGTGGGCGCCTGGCCCTTGAAGGCGCGTTGGTTACCGGTGCGGCGGCGTTCGCGGCGCGATGGCTGTGGTCCGGAAACACCGACTCGACCGACACCGCGAGTGAGATCGCCAGCGTGATGCTGAGGCGGGCAGAGGCATGGGCGCTCGCCGGCGCTGCCCTGGCGGTCTGGTTGGCGCTGCGCACCGGAAGAGCGAGCCCTTGGCGCCTTGGCACGATAGGGCTGCTGGTCGGCGCGATCGGCGGCGCCCTCGGTGGGGCGACCTGGGCGCTGCCGGTCTTCCTGCCCAGCGAGGAGCTCAGCGCCGAGGCGATGAAGCTGCTCGAGGTACCGGCCCTCGCCGTCACCGGGGGCTTCGTCGGCGCCCTGATCGGGGCGCTCTGGCATCCGCCCCGGCTGGCCGCCGGGCTTGCCAGCGGCGTGCTCGGCGGCGCCTCGATCCAGCTCATCCTCAACAGCACCCTGGAGAGATCGTCGGACTTCCGGGTCGCCCTCAGCTTCGGCCTGGGAGGAGCGGCGATCGCGGGCTTGACGCTTGCCGCCATGCTTGCCCTCGACCACAAGCGATCGGCGAGCAGGTCCGCCCCCAGCATGGGCACCGCCGACCCATAGCATTGGCAACTGGATGGGCGATTTCCTCGTCAAGCGCGACGATCTCCGCGAGTGCCGCATCGCCAAGTCCGAGCCGCCCGCGGTCGGGCCAGGCGAGGCGCTGTTGCGGGTCGACGTCTTCGGCCTCACCGCGAACAACGTCACCTACGCCGTGATGGGCGAGGCGATGTCCTACTGGGACTTCTTCCCGGCTGCGGACGGCTGGGGGCGGGTTCCGGTCTGGGGCTTCGCCGAGGTGGAACGCAGCGAGGTCGACGGGGTCGCGGCGGGCACTCGGGTCTACGGCTACCTGCCGCCCTCCTCTCACCTGCTGGTCAGCCCCGTCAGCGTCAACGAGCGCGGCTTCACCGACGGCTCCCCGCACCGAGCGGCCCTGCCATCGGCCTACCACCGCTACCTGGCGACCGGCGGCGATCCCTTCTACCGGGCGGACACCGAGGAGATGCAGATGCTGTTGCGACCGCTCTTCTTCACCTCGTTCCTGATCGACGACCAGCTCGCCGACGAGGGACTGACGGAGCGGGGACCGATCGTCCTCTCCAGCGCCTCGAGCAAGACGGCGATCGCCGCGGCCTTCCTGCTGGCGCGGCGTGAGGGGGTCGAGCTCGTTGGCCTCACCTCGCCGCGCAACGCCGAGTTCGTCGAGGGTCTGGGGATCTACGGACGCACCGTCACCTATGACGCGGTCGACTCGCTGGGCCCAGGCCCCGCCACCTACGTCGACATCGCCGGCGACGGCGCCGCACGGATGGCGGTCCACTCGCACTTCGGCGACGAGCTTGTCCACAGCATGGCGGTCGGCGCCTCGCACTGGGAGGCGCTTGGCTCGGGCGGGCTCGGTGCAGGTACAGGCGCAGGCGGAATGCCGGGGCCGGGGCCGGTCTCCTTCTTCGCTCCCGACCGGGTCACCAAGCGCTCCGCCGAGTGGGGCCCCGCCGAGCTCGAGCGGCGCGTCGCCAAGGCCTGGCACCCGTTCTGCGAGTGGACCGCAGGCTGGCTCGAGCCGATTCACGGCCAGGGCTTCGACGCGGTCAAGCGCGCTTACCTGGAGGTCATCGAGGGTCGCGTCGCCCCGCAGACCGCCCCGGTGATCTCGCTCGCCTAGGACCACGCCCGTCGTCGGCGGGCAATCGCCAGGGAGATCACCGCCCGGCGACGTGCAGCTCGAGCGCGTGGATCTGGCTCTGGCCGTAGGAGCCCGTCTGCACAGGTCCGGCAGCGCTGATCAGGTCGCCGATGCCGGGCAGCGGGCGCGGGCGCAGTCCCGCGCGCACGTCGATCGCGGTCAGGCCGGGAAGGGTGATGCCCTGCGGGTCGACGATGACGAAATGGGCATCGCCGTCGCCATCGGGATCGACCCGCTCGACGAAGGTGATCCGCCCTTCGGTGGTGCGGCAGCTCGGCAGTCCGGCTCGGCAATGCGAGGGAGCAACGGTCTCGGCCGCGGACTGCTCCTTACCCTCGGCGGCTGACCGCTCGACGATCGACGGCGCCGTGCTCGAACTCGTCTCGCCACCATCCGCACACCCCAAGCTCGTGGCGAGCGCCGCAGATGCCGTCAGCGCGGCGACGCCAACCGTTCGCCAGCTGAGCATGCCATCAGAGTAAAGCCGAGGCTGGATTCCGAGGCTTAGCGGGTCGAGCACTCAGAAGCGGGGTCAACCCGCTGCGCTCACCCGTCCACGCCCGATCCGCTCCAACATCTCGCGCTCGCTGCGCAGCGTCCCGACCGAGCTGACGACCTCGGCGGCGCCGGCCTCGCGCAGCTCGGCCTCCGAGAAGCCACCGGTGAGAACCGCGAGGGTGGGGACCCCAGCAGCGCTGGCCGCCTTCACATCCCAAGTCGAGTCGCCCACCATCGCGGTCGGCCCCTCTTTTCCGGAGATCTCCAAGGCGGCGTTGATCAGGTCCGGACGAGGCTTGGTCCTCTCGACGTCGGCTGCCGTCGTCCAGCCCTCGACCAGACCGCGGGCGTCGAGCAGGTCGAGGTAGTGATCCATCTCCTCCGGCCTCGCCGAGCTGGCGAGGACCGGGCGGGCACCATCGCGGCGCAGATCCTCGATCAAGCCGCGAGCGCCGTCCATCGGATCGACTTCACCGATCAGCTCGCCGTAGGCATCCGCCTCGTCGGCTCGGATCTCGTCGCCTTCCCTTTCCTCCGCCTCCTCTCCGACCAGCGCCGCGACGATCTGATCGCCGCCCATGCCGATGTGACGGTGGACCTCCCAAATCGGCACCATGTGCCCATGGGCGCGCAGCCCCCGGTGCCAGGCCAGGGCGTGCTGGTAGTTCGTGTCGACCAGGGTGCCGTCGACATCGAGGATCACCGTGAGTGACTTTGTGCTGTTCATTTAGCTGGCTCTTACCATCGATGGCTGCTCATCTGCGGGAAGAGCGGGCTGGTTTTCGAGCACGTCTGGCTTTGGCGGGACTTTTGCGCTGAGCCCTAGGCACCTCTTCGGTGACGACCGCCCCGGTCAACGACTTGATCTGGCCCTCGAGGAACTTCGCCATCCGTTCCTCCTCGCGGCGTATCCCCTTCGCGAGCTTCGCCGTCTCCCGGTCGCCGACTTTCTCGGCGAGGGTCTCGATCGAGAGATAGGTGGCGATCTCCTCGTGCTCGTTGAAGTACTCGGTCTTGGCGTTCTTCAGCATCTTCTCCTGCTCGCCGCTGCCTCGGAGCATGTGCAGCGGCCCCTTCGCCGCAGCCATCGCCTTGCCGACCACGGTCTGGGTCAGCTGCCCGCCGCCGCCGAGCTTCTTGATCCGGCGCTCGAGACCCTTTGCATGAGCCTTCGTCTCTTTGAGGTGGGCTTTGAGCCGATTCTTGTACGGCGCCTTGGTGGTCATCGCGATGTGCGCCTCGAGGCTGGTCTCGAGCTCCTTCTCCTTGCCATATGCCTCGCTCAAGTACTGAACCAACTTCGCGTCACGCTCTTGCAGATCTGACATGTGGCTCCCTCGATCGCTTGGTTCGTGACGGGCTACCCGGCGAGCCAGGTAGGAAACGGCAGCGGTCTCCGGCAGGTCTAGTCCCGCAGCTCGTCGAGGGTGCGGCCGCTGAGCACCGAGTGCGGCCGTTCGGCAACCACGTCAGAGCCCGGGCGAGCGTGATCGTCGCGGCGCTTGATCAGCAGCCATTGGGGCTTCTGGCCCGAGTGCGTGCGCTGCAGGGCGAAGCCGCCGCGCAGCTTCTCGCCGTGCAGCACGAACACGGCGTGGCCGCGGTCGAGGGCCTCGGGCCAGGCGACCCGGCCGCCCTGCTCGTAGCGCCCGCGATCCCAGACGATCACGCGGCCGCCGTCGATCCTGCCCTCGAAGGTGTTGTGGGCGATCGCGTGGTCGTCCACCTGCACGGCGAGGCGCTTGACCGCTGGATCCATCGACGGGCCCTTGGGGACCGCCCAGGAGCGCATCACCCCACCGACCTCCAAGCGCAGATCGAAGTGATGGGCGGTGGCGGCGTGCTCCTGGACGACGAAGGCGCCGGCGCTGACGCCGCGCACGGCGAACTGCTCGTGGCCCTCGACCTTGACGTTCTCGGTCTTCACCTCGGCAACCTGGGCGGCCGGCGGTCCCTCTTCCAGGAACGCGACCAGCTTCTCGACCGCTCTCCTTGGACCCTCTGCGTGGACAAGCACCGTGCCGTCCGCAGCGTTCTGCACCCAGCCCATCACCTGCAGGCGGCGCGCCCGCCGCAGCGTCATCTCGCGGTACCCGACACCCTGCACCCTGCCTCCCACCGTTGCACGCACCGCAATCTCCTCGGCGCCTGCTCGCTCGGTCATGGCCCTATCGCGACTCGCTCGACCCCGCCAAGCGGCATCTGCAGGAAGCGAGTGCCCAGATCGCGAAAGGAGTCGGCGTCGCCGGTGCAGAGGAAGCGGTAGCTGCCCTCACTATCAGTGGTACAACTGAGACCGCGGCGCTCGAGGCTGCGCTGCACAGCGGCGGCAACCGCGTGGCCACCGCTGACCAGACGCACGTCGCGGCCGAGGATGCGCTGCAACATCGGCGCCACCAATGGATAGTGGGTGCAACCGAGAATCAGGGTGTCGACCTCAGCGCGCTTCAGCGGAGCGCAGTACGTGCGAGCCATCTCCAGCACGCTCTCGTCGAAGGGCGAGCCATCCTGGATGAAGGGGGCGAGGTCGGGCGCCTCGACTTCGGTTACCTCGAGCGCCCGGCCCTGCGCTTCCAGCGCCCGGCGGTAGGCGCCGCTCGCCACCGTGTTGGGCGTCGCCAGCACTCCGACCCGGCCGCTGTCGGTGATCGCCGAGGCGATCTCGGCCTGCGGTGAAACGACCGGCACGACCTCCACCCCGTGCTCAGCCGCCACCTCACGCGCCACGTCCTCACCGATCGAGGTCGCCGTGTTGCAAGGGATCACCAGCAGCTTGGCGCTGCTGCCGAGCAGCAGCTCGGCGATCGAGCGAATCCGCGCCCGCAGCTCGCCCGGATCCTTGGTCCCGTAGGGAAACCAGGCCGTGTCGCCGAGGTAGACGTAATCCTCTTCGGGCAGCGAGACCAGGCACTCATGCAGCACGGTGAGCCCGCCGACCCCGGAGTCGAACATCGCCACCGGGAAGGAGGGGTCGAGCTTGGCGTCGTTGGCGGTCGGAGCCGTCAGGATCGCGCCCTAGAGGAAGGGCTTGTACGACATGAAGAAGATCGTTACGACGACGATCAGGCCGGCAAGGCTGCCGACCCTGCCGATCCTTTCGCCCAGAGCCGTGAACTCGTCGCTGAGCGTTTCGCCGGCCTTCAGGTCGCGTTCGGCGAGCGTGCGGGCCTCGCGCACCTTCGGCTGGAAGAAAGCGTGCTGAAGGCCGAAGAGAACGACGATCGCCAGGAAGCCGACGCTGATGAACGCCGAGCTCGTCTCCCAGTCGCCGTCGACCAGCAGGTAGATCCCGGCGAGCAGCAGAATGATCATCCCCGGATTGACCAGGTAGCGATCGGTCTTCTGGATCCCGGCGAGAATCGCCGGCGTCGCGCGCGGGAACTGCGGCACGACGGAGAAGAAGAGCGCGTAGCCGAAGGTGGGGCCGAAGGCGAGCACAACCGCGAGGATGTGCAGGAAGAGCGCGAGCTTGTAGCCCGGGTCGACGATCGTCGCCAGCATCGGCGCCAAACATACAGCTAGCGGCGGAGCAGAAGCGCGGCCCAATCTCCCTGCAAGCGACGGTCCGCCTCGGTGAGGCCGGCGGGGGCGAAGGCGGCTGCGGTGTCGTCGAGCTCCGAAGGGAGGAGGCCCGAGAGGATGAGCGTGGCGGGAGTCGGGGGAGGGCTCACCGGAGCGACAGCGGGGAGGCTCCGTCGAGCCCTCCCCCGACTCCCGCTATCGGCGAGCTGCTCGGCTACGACCCTGAGGATCGGGGCGGTCATGTTGGCCACGGTCGTGGGCGCAAGCGCCGGCAGGACCTCGCGGAGATTGAGCTGTTTGACCTCGAGGTCGATGCCGTTGGCCTTGGCGTTGGCGGCGGCCGTCTCGACCGATGCTGCCTCGTGGTCGTAGCCGCAGACCGGGGACCAGCCAAGCTTGGCGGCGGCGATCGCCAGGACGCCGGAGCCGGTGCCAAGGTCGGTGAGTGGTCCCGTAGCCTCGCCGGTGTCGGCCAGCTCCAGCAGCAGCTCGAGACAGAGGCGGGTGGTCGGGTGGGCGCCGGTGCCGAAGGCGCGTCCGGGGTCGACGACGACGTCGATGGCGTCCGCGCGGGGCTTCTCCCATGACGGTCGCAGCCAGAGCCGTTTGCCGACCAGCAGCGGCTTGTGGAAGTCCTGCCAGCGATCGGCCCAGTCGTCTGGCACCTCGGTCGCCACCACGTCGACCAGGCCATCGCCAGCAGCGACCTCGATCTCGCCCAGCTCGGGCAGCTCGCCCTCGCCGCCGTAGATCGCGTACTCGACGTAGCCGGGCCCGCGCTCCTCCTCGACCCCGTTCGGCGCCAGCACGGTCAGCTCAGCGAGCACGACCTCGGCCTGCTCGGGCTTGCAGCGAACCGCGAGTCGGATCAACCGAAGGCTCGGCGCATGCGGGAGAAGAAGCCGTCGTCGCCCTGTCCGGTGCGCAGGTTGCGATCCTCCAGCGTTTCCTCCAGCTTCTCGGCAAGCTCGCGCTGCTCCTCGGAGAGGTCGGTGGGGACGATCACGTGGACGACGATGCGCAGATCGCCGGGAGGGCCCCCGTTGGCGCCCGGTAGGCCGTGGCCGCGCAGGGCGAACTGGGTGCCGTGCTGGAGACCGGGCGGCAGCTCGATCTCGCGCTCGCCCTCATGGCTGGGGATCTTCAGCTCGACGCCGAGCATCGCCTGCAGGGCTGAGATCTCGACCGCGTGGACCAGGTCCTGGCCACGCATCGGCCCACGCCGCACCTCGAAGCCGAAACTGCTGCCGAAGAAAGCCTGGAAAATGTCCTCGACCGAGCCGAAGCCGGCACCGGCCGGTGGGAAACCGCCGGAGCGCAGGCCCTCGTGACCGAAGCGATCGTAAGTCTGGCGCCGCTCGGGGTCGGAGAGCACCTCGTATGCCTCAGCCGCCGCCTTGAATTTCTCCTCGGCCTCGGGGTCGTGGGCGTTGACGTCGGGGTGCAGCTCACGGGCGAGCTTGCGGAAGGCACGCTTGACCTCCGTCGCGGAGGCGTCGCGCCCCACGCCGAGGAGCTCGTAGTAGTCGCGTGGCATCCGCCTGGATTCTAGACGGGGCCCGGAGGGCCGCCGGGGCCGACTCGGCGCGGCCCCGGCGGAAATGGCATCTAGCTGTTCATGTCGCCCTGGCTGCGCCTATAACTGTTCTAAGGCCAGCCAGAATAAGCGCGTCCCTTCCTCGGGAGGGGGTGTTTTGCCTAAGCTGAGGATGTAGTCGCCTTTCCACGTGCCGGTCGCAGGGCAGAGACCGCTGCCACCGGGGCCGCGAGACAGGGTTGCGTTAATTAAGACCACATCCTTCTCCTTTTCCTCGCCTATCCAGTCCGGATGTTCCACAAAGTGGCGGTCGACTAACGATTTGAACGCCCCGCTGGAGTAGACGCAGGTGGTCCCAAATGGGCAGCCTAATTGCGTGAAGATGACTTTTTCCAGTTTGAAGAAGAAATGGTCGAGAGCTTCGACTTCGAACCAGCCGCCCACCGGTGCGGCGGCGTGGATGCCTCCGGTGCATGGCCCCGTGCAGCCTTCGCCTAATTTCGGCGTCGGTAATTTCCCGAAAATGAAATCGGTGACCGTAACCGTTAGCACTTCCCCCATTTCGGTTCCGAGCAATCCTTTGATCAGACCGTCCTGGCATTCGATGGTTCCCAGCGAACTGATGAATTTCGGCGCTGTCGCTAAGCCGGTGAGTTCAGTTCCCTGCGGCAATAGTCTTCCTGGCGGGCATAAGCCGGTCAGTACGACTAATTCTTCGCAGAGGCCTATTTCTTTGTCCGCTTCGGCGGCGGCGATGCCGCTGCCGACGAAGGCCATCGCGGCCAGCACCGTGAGAACGGCGAGGCCGAAAGCCTTGAGGTATCGCATGTCCTTCTCCCTTGTCGACGCGACGGGGTGGCCGCCGCGTGCGTTTGTGGGCACGCCGGGACGGCGCGCCGGGATAGCCCTAACAGATGGGCAGCCTTAAGGCAAGAATTCTTTAGCTGTCGTAGACGGTCTCGCAGTAACGCGAGAGCTCGCGGGCGGCGCCCCGCACCGAGGCGATCGCAGTCGCGTAGTCCATGCGCAGCGGGCCGACGACGCCGACCGAGCCCAGATTGCGGTGGGCAAGGCCGTAATTGGCGCCGACGACGCTGACCGAGCGCAGCTCCGGCTGCGGGTTCTCGCCACCGATCCAGAGGAAGACCGAGCGCCGGTCGAGCGCCGTGCGCAGCATGCCGAGCAGCGTCGCCCGCTCCTCGAGCGCGGTCATCAGACGGTCGGCGCTCGGCAGGTCGGCGCTGTGTGCTTCGGAGAGCAGGCGCGAGGCGCCCTCCGTGTAGAGGTCGTCGGGAGACTGCTCCCCCTCCAGCTCGGTAAAGGCGGTGCCCAGGGTGGCGAGGAACTCCATCTCCGCCGGCCCCAGCTCGGGGTCGGTGAGCCGGCTGGCAATCATCCGCGCCCCCAGTTCCATCCCAGCGAGCGACTCGTTCAGGTAGCTGGAGGCCCACTCGACCAGGCCGGAGTCGACCGGGTCGGGGAAGTCGAAGACGCGCTTGGCCAGGGCCCCGTTGGAGGCGATCGCGACGACCATCACCCGGCTCGGGGGCTGCAGGCGCAGCACCTCGACCCGGTGGATGGTGGCCGCGGCCGTCTCAGGGGGCGCGGTCACGAGTGCCATCAGATCGGTGACCTGGGCCAGCGCCGCCGTGGTCTCCCGCAGCGCCTGGTCGATCTCCCGCCGCAGCTCCAGCTCAACGGCCGGCCCGACCGGCAGCGCGCCGCCAGCAAGCAGGGAGTCGACGTGGCGGCGGTAGCCGGACTCGGTCGGCACCCGGCCAGCCGACGTATAGGGGTGCATCAGGTAGCCGGCAGCCTCGAGCGCGGCCAGCTCGGCTCGCACGGTCGAGGGCCCGCAGCCGACCTCGGGCAGGCCGGCGATCCTCTTCGAGGACACTGGCTTGCCCGACGCGAGATGCGCGTCAACCACCAGCTTGAGAATGAGCTCTTGCCGTGGCGAAAGCACGCTTCGAAGTCTAAGAGGAGCCTAGACCTGGACTTCCGCCTCGGCGTTGCGAATCGTCTGATTGTCGCCCTGAGCCGCAACCGTGTCGATGACCACCGTGCTGCCATCGACACTCTTGACCGTGCCGCTGACGACGATCTCGGTCTCCGGCGCGCCCATGCCGCGGAACTGGACCGTGAGGCGCTTGAGCGCCTTCGGGTCGCCGCCGGCGACATCGGTTGCCGAGCGCGCCACGAGACCCATCATGTAGAGCCCGTGGAGGATCGTGTTCGGCAGGCCGACGGCCTTGGCGAACTCGGGGTCGATGTGGATCGGGTTGAAGTCGCCCGAGGCGCCGGCGTAACGATGCGGGAGGTACTTGTCCGGCGTGACACGCAGCTCGGGAATCGCGTCCCCCGCGTTTAGATCCGCCATCTCAGACTCCCCTCACGATGTTGGTCCAGGTACCGCGCACGACCTGCTCGCCATCGCCGTTGACTGAAACGGTCTCGAAGACGTAGAAGCCCTTGCCATCCTTCTCGTAGATCTCCAGGCACTTCGACCTGGTGGTGATCTCGTCGCCCGCGCAAGCCGGCTCGCCCCACTCGAACTCCTGGCCGCCGTGCACCATCGCGGCAAAGTTCATCCCCACCTCATCGTCGAACATCGCCGGCCCCAGCGCCGGAGCGCTGTAGACGACACAGAACATCGGCGGCGCAACGACGTCGCGGTAACCGGCCGACCTGGCCGCCTCGCGATCGAAATAGACCGGATTGTCAAGCCCGATCGCCCGCGCATACTCCCCGATCTTCTCCTTGCCCACCTCATAAGTAGTGGCGGGCCATTCCTTGCCTATCGCATCTGTCTTTATCGCCATGGCGGCGGCATTCTAGACACGCTCTGCCGATCCTGGTCGTCTGGCCAAATGGCATCCGTCGGGCTTTGCGTTAGTGGGCGCCTACTCGTCTATCTCCAAAACTGCGAGGAACGCCTCTTGCGGCACTTCCACTCGACCGACCGACTTCATCCGCTTCTTACCCGCCTTCTGCTTCTTGAGCAGCTTCTGCTTACGGGTCACGTCGCCGCCGTAGAGCTTCGCGGTGACGTCCTTGCGCAGCGCCTTGACCGTCTCGCGAGCGAGGATGTTCGAGCCGATCGCAGCCTGCACCGGTACGTCGAAGAGCTGGCGGGGGATCGTCTTGCGCAGCCGACCGACCAGTCGCTTGCCCTGCTCGTAGGCGAATTCGCGGTGGACGATGATCGAGAGCGCGTCGACCTTGTCGCCGGCAAGCAAGATGTCGACCTTGACCAGATCCGACGCCCGATTGCCGATCGGCTCGTAGTCGAGCGAGGCGTAGCCCTTGGTCGAGGACTTCAACAGGTCGAAGAAGTCGAGCACGATCTCCGCCAGTGGCATGTCGTAGCGGATCTGGACGCGCTGCGGGCTGAGGTAGTGCATGTCGACGTGGGTGCCACGGCGCGACTGGCAGAGCTCCATCACGGCGCCGACCTGCTCGGAGGGGCAGATCACCGTGGCGCGGATATAGGGCTCTTCGATCGTCTCGATCGTGCCGGGATCGGGCAGGTCGGTCGGGCTGTGCACCTCGACCTCGCTGCCGTTGGTCAGGTGCACCTCGTAGCGCACGTTCGGGGTCGTCGCCAGCAGATCGAGGCCGTACTCGCGTTCCAGGCGCTCGCGCACGATCTCCATGTGCAGCAGGCCGAGGAAACCGCAGCGGAAGCCGAAGCCGAGCGCCTCGGAGGTCTCCGGCTCCCACGACAGCGCAGCGTCGTTGAGAGCCAGCTTCTCGAGCGCGTCGCGCAGGTCTTCGAAGCGGTCGGTGTCGATCGGGAAAAGGCCGCAGAAGACCATCGGCCGCACCTCGCGATAGCCCTCCAGCGCCTCGTTCGCGGGACGGTCGAGCGCCGTCACGGTGTCGCCGACGCGCAGCTTGGCGACGTCCTTGATGCCGGTGATCAGGTAGCCGACGTCGCCTGCCTCCATGCCCTGCACACCGGTCATCGTCGGGCGGAAGAAGCCGATGTCGTCGATGTCGGCCTCGGTGCCGTTCTGCATCGCCAGGATGCGACCGTGCTTGCGGAAGGCGCCGTCGACCATCCGCACGTAGGCGATCACGCCGCGGTACTGGTCGAACTCGGAGTCGAAGATGAGCGCGCGGGGTGGCGCCTTGGGTTTGCCCTCGGGCGGCGGCACGCGGGCGACGATCGCCTCCAGCACGTCGACCACCCCCTCCCCGGTCTTCGCCGAGATCGGGATCGCATCGCCCGCATCGCCGCCGAGCAGGTCGGCGATTTCGCCCCCGACCCGCTCAGGCTCGGCGCCCGGCAGATCGACCTTGTTCATCACCGGGATCAGCTCCAGCCCGTTCTCGATCGCCAGGTAGGTGTTGGCGACCGTCTGGGCCTCGACGCCTTGGGCGGCATCGACGACGAGCAGGGCGCCCTCGCAGGCGGCGAGGCTGCGCGAGACCTCGTAGGAGAAGTCGACGTGCCCGGGCGTGTCGATCAGGTGCAGGTGGTAGATCTCACCGTCGGCGGCCCGGTACTCGACCCGCACCGCCTGGGCCTTGATCGTGATCCCTCGCTCGCGCTCGAGGTCCATCGAGTCGAGCACCTGGGCGCGCATTTTCTTCGGGTCGACGGCGCCGGTGATCTCGAGGATGCGGTCGGCAAGGGTCGACTTGCCGTGGTCGATGTGGGCGATGATCGAGAAGTTGCGGATGTGGTCCATCGGCAGAGGCGGAGTATGGCGAGCGGGGCTGGCCGACGGGTCACCTACACGCCGATGGACTCAATCCGTTGCTCTTCAGCTTGTAGATGACGGTGGGCGGGGTGCGTAGGACGACGGTTGCTTCGGGACCAGCGGTCCAAGCTGCGGAGGGGGGGTAGTTGGGCTTGCCGGGTTCGATGCGGTCACGGCTGGCGATGATGTAGTCGTAGTTGCCGGCGTTGATCAGCTGTCGCCAGGCCGGGCACGTCGTAGGGGCGATGAAGCCGCCGTGGGGTTGCTCTTCGCCAATGTAATCGACGTGGTTGCTGAGGTCGCGGCCGAAGAGGGGGTACTGGCGGGTGCTGGTCGTCGCGATGCGAGCGTCGGTGATGTCCTGGGCCCACTTGAAGGCGGCGTTGAGGCCGGGCGTGGTGAAGGTGGGGTTCTCGTAGCGGTTCTCGAGGTAGTGGCGCTGGATTGGATAGCCGATGGCGGCCGCACACAGGATCAGCACGACAAGCACCCCAGCTGCCGACGACGCCCCAAGCCGAGTGCGTTCGCTGTTTGTCAGTCTGTTCCTGACAAACAGCGAACGCATCGAGAGGTTGGCCAAGCATCCCCGTAGTGGGGGCGCTGCAGGGAGGAGGGTCAGGCCGAGGACCAGGGCCGGGGCAAGGTAGCGGAGGCCAGACTCGAAGCCGCCGGGAAAGCCGTCGGGACCTGAGGCCGACGGGGGGGCGATCAGCCAGGCGAGGGCCGCGGCCAAGCCCGCGACGGCGGCGAGGCGCAGGACGGGATCAGAGCCACGGCCAAGGCAGAGGAGCAGGCCAGCGACGGCGGCGAGAACCAGCAGCGGCCAGAGGAAAGTGAGGCCGTCATGGAGCCCGGGCAGGAGCCAGTCCGACCAGACCGTGCCGTCGGTCAGGTAGCCGAGCACGCTATGCCCTTGGCGCCCGCCGAGCGCCTGCTCGGGCGCGGGCAGATCGATTGGCCCGAGATGCTTGATCCAGGGCAGCGGGTTGCCGGTGTGCGCCAGGTTGCGCAGGTACCAGTAACCGCCGCCAGCCAGGGCAGCCAGGGTTGCAACGAGAAGCGCGCGTCCGCGCGTTCTCTTCGGCGCAATCAACGCCAGTCCAAACACGAGGACAGTTGCAGGCAGGAGGAAGTTGAGCTTGGTCCCAGCTGCCATCCCCGCCACGAGGTCGGCGACAACCAAAGGGCCCATCGCGAACGCAGCTCCTGCTTGCATGTGGGAGCTGCGCTCGCGATGGGCCCTTGCTCCAGCGTTCAGAGCAACCGCAACAGCAGCAAGTAGGAAGAAGATCCCGACGATGTCGTTGCGCGCCTCGCCGGCTTGATCCGAAAGGGCAGGCACACTCAGCGCGATAGCGCCCAGCGCCAGTGAGAACGGTGCGACTCGGTACGGCCGTCCGATGCACCAGCTGGCCACCAAACAGCCAACGAACCAGCCGAGATTCATCAGCGGCGAGAGCAGATCGCGGTCAAACGCCAGCATCCCCACCCCGTGGAACACCTCCGAGTTCGCGGGGTAGAACCAGGCCAGGAACTGCGGCGCGATGAAGTGCAAGCTCCACGTATCGCCGCTCTGAAAGAACCCGGCAGCAAACGGCCCGTGGTACCAGGTCGAATCGAACCCGGTCATACCGGTGCTCAGCTTCGGCTTCACCTCCAAACCGAACTTGACGACGGCGATTGCGGCTATCAACAGGGCCATCAGAGTGGATAGAGCGGGAGGGTGGGGGTGCCCCTCCGTCTTGCTGGGTTTTTCGCCTGTTGAGTTTGCGGCTGTCCGCGAGCGTCGGTGGGGCGAAAAACGGGACGCCGCTGCGTCGGAGGGGCACCCCCACCCTCCTCCCACACGCAACCAGAGCCCCATGCCAACGACAGTCACGGTGACGAGATACGGCAGCGGCTCGAAGAGGCCGAAGCTGCCAAGCAGCTCTGCCATCGCGAGCAGGATGAACAGCCCCAAGACCGTGGTCGCGAGATGAGCTGGCCCGCCCTCGAGCTCCGGCACCAGCCGCCGGCGCAGCGCCGTTGCCCCGAGCCAGGCGAAGCCGACGAGCAGGCTTAGCTCCGCGGCCCCCAACAGATAGCGCCCCACGCCGAGCATCTAGCGGCGGCGCACGAGGCGCAGGATCTGGTCGAGCTCGGCGATGCGCAGGAGCTTCGCGACGCCGAGATACACCAGCCCGCCGAGGCCCAGCGCTACGCCCAGGGAGACGATCTGGCCAGCGAGACCGCGGCCGAGGGCGCTGTCGAGGACATCCCAGGCGCCGAAGCTGACCGCAGCCAGGGCGGCGGAGGCGACTGTGATGCGGATCGCCGTGTCGAGCAGGCGCCCCAGCTCCAGTCCGTGCAGGATCTGGCGCAGGAGCACGCCCTGCAGGACGACGCTGGCAGCGGTGGCGATTGCGGTCGAGGCGACGATGCCGCCGACGCCGAGGTGGTACAGAGCGAGCGCCGCGAGCGCCGTAATCGCCAGGTTGGCGGCGGCGATCCCGGTCGGCACCCAGGGCCGCTGAAGGCTGAAGAAGGTCCGAGTGAGAAGCAGGAAGAGGCCGTTGGTCGGCAGCGAGAAGGCGAACCAGAAGAGCGCTGTGGCGACCAGCGTCGTCTGCTCGGGCGTGAACTCGCCGCGCTCGTAGACAAGCCGGATCATCGGCTCGGAGAGGACGAGCACCGCCGCCGCTGCCGGCACGAGGACGAAGAGGATCTGGCGCATGCCGTTGGCCATCGTCGCCCGCAGGTCGTCGAAGTCGCCCCGCGTGGCGAAGCGAGCCAGGGTCGGAAAGAGCACGGTGGCGATCGCCACCGAGAAGATGCCCTGCGGCAGCTGGTAGATGCGGAAGGCCTTGTCGATCGCCGCCGGCGCCTGGTCTGAGACCAGCGTGCCGAAGAGGCTGTTGATCAGCAGGTTGAAGTTGATCAGCCCGAGGCTGATCGTCACCGGCAGCATCAAGAGCAGCACCCGGCGCACGTCGGGGTTGCGCCATTCGAAGCTCCACTCGAACTTGAACGGCGTGTTGCGCAAATCGAAGACCGGGATCAGCAACTGGACCAGGGTCCCGACCAGGATGCCGATCGCATAGGCATAGATGCGGTCCTGGCCCTCGAACATCGGCGCCAGGACGACGACCAGCAGGATGATCGTCAGGTTCCAGAACAGCGGCGCGATCGCGAATGCGCCGAAGCGGTCGTAGCTGTTGAGGACCCCGACCACGACGCCGCTCACCCCGAGCAGGATCAGGATCGGGAAGAGAACCTGGGAGAGGGTGACCGTCAGGTCGAGGATCGAGCCCTCGAAGCCCGGCGCGAAGAGCGGCATGATCAGCGGCGCGGCGAGCACGAAGAGCGCCGTGACAGCCCCCAGGACCAGCGTGACCAGCAGCAGCAGCGTCGATGCGAGCCGGAACGCCTCGCGGTAGTTCCTGCGCTCGAGCTGCTCGGTGAAGATCGGCACGAAGGCGGGCTGCAGGGCGGCGTCGGCGAAGAGCGCGCGGACCAGATTGGGCAGCTGGAAAGCGATCGTGAAGGCCGACATCGGCCCCGAGACGCCGTAGTAGGAGGCGGCAACGATCTCCCGACCGAGGCCGGCGACGCGCGAGGCGGCCGTGGCGATCGAGAAGAATGCCGTCGAGCGAGCCAGGCGACCGCCCTGGGCGGCTGGCTCCTGCGGCGTCTCGATGGTCTCCAAGCTCTATCTCACTCGCTATAGTCGGCCGCCGCAAACATGGCCAACATAGCCTCACAGAAGAAGCGGATCCTACGCAGCGAGCGCGAGCGCACGGAGAACCGCCTGTTCACCAGCACGGTGAAGACCTACTTCCGCCGCTTGGAAAGCGCCGTCGCAGACGGTGACGCGAGCAAAGTCGAGGCCGAGCACAAAGCGCTCGTCTCGAAGATCGACAAGGCCGTGCAGAAGGGCGGGATGCACAAGAACACCGGCGCCCGCAAGAAGTCGAGAGCGGCCAGGCTCGCCGCTTCTGCCGCCGCAGCGAAGTAGTCAGGCCGCCGCGCCCGCAGCTTTTCTGAGCGCCAGCGTGAGCGCCAGCTCGTCGCCGTAGTCGGCTCCGCCGCGGCACCAAACCTCCAGATCGGCGAGGGCGATGGTCGCCTCGCGCAGCCCTTCGACGCTCGTGTGACCCACTCTGGAGACCAGCTGGCGAGCCGCGTAGGGATGCATATCGAGGCTCGACTCGACCTGCTTGGGTGGCACACCCTCCTCAATCTGCGCGGCCGCGGCACAGGCGTTGCGCAATCGCGACGCCAGCCCGTAAATCAGACCGGTGACGTTCTCACCCTGGGAGACGAGCCGCTCGGCCAGCGAAGCGGCCTTCGCCGGGTCACGCTCGAGCAGCGCATCGGAGAGCGCCCAGACAGCGGCTTCGGAGGTGTCGGCGACCATCGCTTCGAGATCGGCTGCGGTCACGCTCCCCCCCTCGCCGGCCCAAAGCGCCAAGCGCTCCAGCTCGCAGCGCAGGCGAACCGGGTTGGCGCCCATGCGGTCGACGAGGATGCGGGCGGCAGCGGGCTCCAGGGCAAAGCCGAGCCGCTTGGCGTCGCCGACCAGCACGCGCGGCATCTCGCGCGCCTTGGGCGTCTCGAACTCATGGATCTCGCCCTTGGCCGCTTTGACTGCCTTGCTCAGTTTCGCCGGCGCCTTGTCGCGGGCGATCAGCACGACCGTTAGGTCGGGCGGCAGAGCGACGATCGCCTCGGCGACAGCCTCGTGCTGTTTGTCCCGCCAGCGCTCGACTCCGTCGGCGAGCAGGTAACGCCGCGTCTCGGTCAGCGACATCGCCGGGATCGCCGCAAGCAGGGCCTCGTGGTCGGGCGCGCCACGCCCCTCGCTCGGCTCGAAGACCTCGAGCGCACCGGCGCCACCATCGCCTTCTGCCCGGGCACGCAACCGCGACCGGGTTGCGTCGATCTTCGCCTGGTCGGTGCCGGCGATCAGGTAGAGCGCTGCCAAGCCCTCGGCCATCGGCGGCCGAGTCTAGTGGCCTGCCCAGCTTGGTTTTCCGTGTCCGACTTCCTTGGCGACCGCTCCGTCGCCGTTGGCCGCCCAAGGCGGGGGGCCCGTGCCGGGGGTGTGCCCGGGGGCTTCTGCGGATCTGCCAGGGGATCTAACGGGAATTTGCTCTTCAGGGGCGGGAGGGACGACTGGCGCCGGCGCTTCAACGGGGACCGGCTGAGACGGGGCCGGAGGGGGAGCGCTCGTCGCGGGAGGCTCGGCAGCGGTCGGCACCCGCGCCGGCCCGGGTGCCGGCACCGGTGCCGGTGCGGGTGCGGGTGCCTCGCCTGGCTGAGACGCTGGCGACCGGATACCCGGGGCTGCGCCGCCGGCCGGGCCTTCGCTACGAGGCGGGCGTGCCGGGCCTGAGTCCTCAGCCGCCGGCGACCCCGCTTCTGACCGGCTTGAAGCGACCTGGGCGGGAACCCCACTGGCATCGCCGTTTCCGGTGTGCGCGGAGGAGCCAGCCAGGCCGAGGGTGTCGTTGTGGACGACCCCGGCCAAAGGCAGCCCGGGAAGCGGGGCGTTTACCTCGCCGGGAAACTCCTGCTGGACGAACATTGCCACCAGCCCGAGACCAACCGCCGCGACCAGCCCAACCAAGCCGATCGAGACGCTGCGCAGACGCACCGGCACCGTGTCTCCGGCCAGGCTGACGCTCAGCAAGGAACGCTCTGGCCTATGTCCAAACCTGGAGAACACCTTTACGACCATCGGCGGCCTCTCCGGCTGAGCGTAGGAGCGAGGGCAGGAAACCCCACTATTCCGTCGGGCATTCGTTGAGGCGGCGCTCAGCTGTCGGTGTCGATCGCGACCGAGTCGCGGCTCACGTCGAGAACCACCGTCCCGTCGAGGTCGGTGCGCAGAACGGAGACGCCGTGGGCTGCGAGCGTCGTCAGCGTCGATGCGGTTGGGTGCCCGTAGGGGTTCTCGGCGCCGACCGAGATCACCGCAAGGCGCGGCGTGGCGCGGTCGAGGAGCGCACCGAGACCAGCGTCCTCGCTGCCGTGGTGGGCGACCTTGAGCACGTCGAGAGGTCCCGGCTCGATCGCCGCCGCCTCGGCCTCGGCGTCCCCGGTGAGCAGCATCGAGAAGCCGTGCCAGCGAGCGATCAGCACCAGGGCCTGCCCGTTGGGATCGGCGCCTGCCAGTGGCGAGCCGAGCAGCGCCCGCGGCGGCCAGAGCGCTTCGAGCCGCAGGGCTCCGGAGCGGATCTCGGCGCCCGCGGCGATCCGAACCGGCTTGGCTTGCACCGCTGCGGCCCTGGCGCGCAGAGCTCGGCCGATTCGCGCGTAGGCCAGCCTCGCGACGGAGAAGCGACCGAGCAGTTCCTCGATGCCGCCCGTGTGGTCCGACTGTTCGTGGGTGACGATCGCCGCCCCAAGCCGGTCCACTCCGGCGGCGCGCAACTGCTCGGCGAGGTCATCGCCTGGCGGCCCGCCGTCGACGAGGACGGCGGGCGCAGCCGGCGGCTGCAGGAGGATCGCGTCACCTTGACCGACATCGAGGATCGAGACGCGCAGGCCGACGGGCGGCCGAGGTGTTCCCGCCCCACCCTCCAGAACCCAGCCAACCGACACGATCGCCGCAATGGCGCCGACCACCGCAATCCAGCTCCATCGCTTCGATACCTGGCGCGACGCGCATGCCCGATGGGGCGGAGAAACGCTGCGCCCGGGGGTCATCTGGACCGAGGCGCGCTTCAGCGTCGCGAGATGGCATCGTCGCGCAAGGAACGGCGCCCCGATCGCCGATGCAACGAGTGCCGCGTAGGAGACGACCAGGCCGTCGACGCCCAGCCGTACGTCGAGGTAAGCCCAGCTCGGGCCGCCACACCAGGCGGCCACCTGGGCGATATAGGCGAGCAAGGGTCCGTTGACGGCGTTGAGCAGCTCCACCGGGAAACCTGGAACCTGTCCGGCGGCGACGACCAGCATGCCGAGCCACATCGCGGGTGCCACAGCGGGCAGCGCCAGCAGGTTGGCGAGCAACGTCGTGGTCGAGAGCGCTTCGAAGTGAAAGGCGGCCAGCGGAGCGGTGGCCAAGGTTGCGGCAATCGTCATCGCCGCACCATCGACCAGCGCGCCGCGCCAACCGCGCGATCCCACCCAGGTGCCAATTGCGCGCCGCAGCGGCCCGGCGAGCCCGACGATGCCGAGCGTTGCGGCAAAGCTGAGCTGCCAGCCGACCTCGCCGCCGAGGCGCGGGTCGATCGCCAGGGTGACGATCGCCGCCAGAGCCAAGGCATAGAGGCTGGAGCTGCGCCTGCCGGCCAGGGTCGCCAGCAGGCCTAGGGCGCCCATGACGCCCGCCCGCAGGATCGACGGGCCGGCGCCGGTCAGGGGCACGTAAACGGCGATTGCCGCGAGGATCCAGACGAGGCGAGCACGCAGAGGCATGCCGAGAGCGGCGAGCAACGGCATCGCCAGCAGCCCGAGCAGAGCCACGTTCTGACCCGAGACGGCGAGCAGGTGCGCCAACCCCGAGCGCCGGAAGCTCTCGACCGTCGCCTCGTCGATTCGATCGTCCTCGCCAAGGACGAAACCGCGCGCCAGCTCGGCCTCGCGCTCCTGCATGCCGCGCCCCAGGGCGGCTGCGGCACGCGCGTGGATCTCCTCGCCGTGGGCCAGCGCCAGGCCGACGACGGCGAGCAGTCCGAGGACCACGAGCGAGGAGGGCCAGCCGCCCCGCATCCCGATCTAGGGCTGCAGACGCGCGCGCAGCGAGTCCATCGTCGCCGGTCCGATGCCGCTCACCTGGTCGAGCTGGTCGACCGAGGCGAGCCCTCCCTGCTGGTCGCGGTATTCGAGGATCTTCTCCGCTGTGACCGGCCCGATGCCGTCGATCTCTTCGAGCTGCTCTACGGTCGCCGTGCCGAGGCTGATTGGCCCGGCTTCTGCTGCCGCGCCCCCGCTCGTCAGCGGCACACCGCCCGGACCGCGCTTCGGCACGACCACCTGCTGACCGTCGGCGAGCCGCGCGGCCAGGTTGATCGCTTCCAGCAGTGCGCCGCCGTTTGCCCCGCCGGCCCGCCGCACGGCATCGGTAACCCGCGCACCCGCCGGCAGCCGGTAGACCCCTGGACTGACAACCGCGCCGGTGACGTGGACGACGACGTCGGAGCCGGCGCCGCCCTGGAGGCTGAAGCCGCTTTCGTCGTCAGCCGCCCTGACCGGGATCGGATCGAATCCCGAGCCGGCGTCGCCCTCCGCCCGGATTGCCCTGGCGCCGAGCAGCAGGAGCACCACGGCAACGGCGCCATAGAGGGCGATCTGCGACCTGCTCAGCTCGGGCATGGCCACAACGGTCGAGGACCGCAACGCGCATGTGGCGCGCTATATGACGCGTAAGCCTCGCAAGAAGCAAGCAGATCAAGGACGCAGGGAGCGTGGCGTGCTCTGCACGCGAGCGACCGAGGACGCCGAGATGCGCCGCTTATCGCGAGGCTTACAGATCGTCGTCGTCGAAGTCGTAGCCCGAGACCTCGGCCAGCTGATCGCTGTAGAGCTCGGATGCCGCGACCGGTGGCGACTGCACCGAGACGCAGGCGAGCTCGCCCTGGCCGTCATTGGCGATCGAGTGGTCGGTCGCCGGCGGTACGAGGATCAGGTCTCCCTCGGCGACCTGCTGGGTGTCGCCGGCGACGGACATCGAGCCCGAGCCGCTGACGATGACGTAGACCTGCTCAGCCTCTTCGTGCGAGTGCAGCGACTGCTCGGCGCCGACGGGCAGCTCGAGCCATGTCACCGAGAGGTTGCGCGAGCCCAGTTCGCCGGCGTCCATCAGCACGCGTGCACGCAGGCGGTGCCACTCCTCGACGGGCGCCTCAGAGAGCCTCCTTACCAACACGCGCGCTTTGTACCAGATCGGTAGGGACGATAACCAGCGCATCTCTGCGTCCTCGATCGCTCACGTGCAAAAGCGCGCTTCGCTCACTGCATCCTCGATCTGCTTGGCTCGCGTCCCTACCGAACGACGAGATTGACCAACTTACGGGGGACGACGATCTCCTTGACCACCTCTTTGCCATCGAGGAAGCGGGCGACCTTCTCGCTCTCGCGGGCCAGCCGCAGAACCTCGTCCTGCGGCGCCTCCGCATCGACCTCGACCCGGTCGCGCAGCTTGCCGTTGACCTGCACGACGAGGGTCACGGTCTCGCTGCTGAGCAGCGCGGGGTCGGCGGTTGGCCAGGGCCGCTCCCAGACGCGACCGCCCTCGAGCCGCTCCCAGACCTCGGC
>Ga0157306_10000035_pt1 | contig 24056 bp, 23 predicted proteins | sample NitcycUS163409C2_FD_108391 | JGI IMG/M metagenome (GOLD analysis project Ga0157306, IMG submission 108391) | Soil microbial communities from Arlington Agricultural Research Station in Wisconsin, USA - Nitrogen cycling UWRJ-S163-409C-2 | ecosystem: Environmental > Terrestrial > Soil >...
CGGCAGGCTCGTGTCGTTGACGCTCTCGGTGATGTTGAAGTAGAGCGCCTGCGTGTCGACCTGCGACATGTACACGCGCAGGTCGGCTTTCATGCTGTCGTTGGGTTCCCAGAGCAGCTGCGCGCGGCCGGAGAGGTCCTCGAAGGGGTCGGCTTCCTCGCCGAGGTGCGGGTTGTCGATGTGTCCGTCGGTGTCGAAATAGGAGCCCGAGACCTGGAACTTCCAGGTGTCGGAATCGCCGAGCGGCCCGCCGACGCCGCCGCGCACGGCATAGCCCGGCCCCGACTCGTAGCCCGCCATCACGCTGCCCTCGATCTCGTCGCCTGGCTCGCGGGTCTCGATGATGACCGCGCCGCCGATGGCGTTGCGTCCGTAGAGGGCGCCCTGCGGGCCCTTCAGTACCTGGATGCGCTCGATGTCGTAGAGCTCCTGGTTGAACTGCGAGGGGTTAGCCATCAGCACGCCGTCGATCAGCACCGCCACCGAGGGCTCGCTGTTGCGCGCCTGGGAGATGCCTCGCACGACGATGAAGGACGTACCCTGGTTCTGGGTCTGCACCATCGTCATGTTTGGCGTCAGCGCGATGAAATCCTGCGGCCGCCGGATACCGGCGGAGCGGATCTCCGCGTCGTTGAAGACATTGATCGCGACTGGCACGTCGATCAGCGCCTCGTCGCGCTTGCGCGCGGTGACGAGGATCTCCTCGAGCCCCTCGGCTGTCACCGAGGGCGCCTGCGCCAGGGCGGCAGGCGGCGCTACCGGCAGCAGTGCCGCGACGGCCGCACGGATCAGCCAGGACGATTGCACGTTTCGCATGGACGTTCCCCCTCAGGCTTCCAACTGTTCCCGCGCGATGCGGGCACCCTCGACCATCGCCAACATCTTTCCGAACGCGACATCGCGCGGCAGGTACTTCATGCCGCAGTCGGGCGCGACAATGACGTTCTCCGCCGCGACATACGGCAGCGCGCGCTTGATGCGCGCGGCCACGGTTTCGGGCGTCTCGACCTGCATGTCGGACAGGTCGATGACGCCGAGAATGATTTTCTTGCCGTGGAGGCGGGCCAGCACAGCGCAGTCGAGCTTCGACTGCGCGGTCTCGATCGAGACCTGGGCGCAGCTACACCCGGCGAGCTCGGGAAGGAACGAGTAGCCAGCCGAGCGCTCGTGGATGATCGCCGCGTAGCCGAAGCAGATATGTACCGCGGTCGTGCCCTTGATGCCCTCGAGCGCGCGGTTCAGGGCCTTGAGACCGAAGGCCCGCGCATCGTCCGGGCGGGCCTGCATGTACGGCTCGTCGATCTGCACGATGTCGGCGCCGGCGCCGAAGAGGTCCCTGATCTCTTCGTTGACCGCCGCCGCGTAGTCCATCGCGGCGAGCTCGCGGCTGCCGCCGTAGTGCTCGATCTGCGCCTGCTGCGACATCGTGAAGGGGCCAGGCACAGTCATCTTCACCTTGCGGTCGGTGTGCCGCTTGAGGAAGCGCAGGTCCTCGACCTCGACGGCGTGGCGGCGCCGGATCGGGCCCACGACACGGGGCACCGGGTTCGGGTGACCGCTGCGGTCGAGGGCCGTACCGGGGTTGTCGATGTCGACGCCGGCGAGGGCGGTGGCGAAGCGGTTCGAGTAGCTTTCGCGGCGTATTTCGCCGTCGGTGATGATGTCCAGCCCCGCCGCCTCCTGGGCGCGGATGGCGAGCACCGTCGCGTCGTCCTGCGCGTCCGCGAGCAGCGGCTCGGGTATGCGCCAGAGCTCGCGCGCGCGTACCCGCGGTGGGAAGCGACCTGCGAGGCGCTTGCGGTCGATCAGCCACTCGGGCTGTGGGTAGCTCCCGACCAGCATGGTGGGGAAGAGCACCTAAGACTCCTCCGGCCAGTCCTGCCCGCGCGCGAGCGCAGCGCGGATCGCCGCGCCATGCTCATCGAGCAGGGGAGCCGTAAGCACTGAGTCGGCGCGCTCGCCATCGAACTGGATGGGCGGCCGCACGGCGGCTGCGCCGCCGTGTGCGCGCTGCACCGGCACCACGATCCCGAGATGGCGCACCTGCGGGTCCTCGACGACCTTGTCGACCGAGTTGATTGGCGCGAATGGCACGTCGTTCTCGCCCAGGCGCTCGGCCCAGTGCGAGAAGGGATGCTCGGCAAAGTACCCGCCGAGCTCCCGGCCGAGCTCCTCGTAGTTCTCGATCCGCGCCAGCCGCGTGTCAAAGCGCCGGTCGCGCTCCAGCCGCTCCGAACCGATCGCGGTCGTGAGACCGTGCCAGAACTTCTCGAGCGAGGACAGGTGGATGGCGATCAGTCGCTCGTCGGCGGTTCGCAGGATATAGGCCTGCGCGAGCCGCGGCCGGTCTGTCGAGGTGGGCGTGTCCCCGAGCGCGAAGAACGCGGCGAACGGCTCCACCGCGAAGTGAGTCATCGCCTCGAGCATCGAGACCTCGACGAGCCGCCCGGTGCCCGTCCGGCTGCGCTCGAGCAGCGCGCCGAGCACGCCGTACGCGGCGTAGATCCCGGTAATCGCGTCGGCAAGTGCCGGCCCCAGGAACCTGGGCCGTTCGGTATCGACGACGACACTCAAGAAGCCGCTCAGCGCCTGCGCGACGGAGTCGTAACTCGGGCGGTCCGCGTACGGACCGGTGCTGCCAAAGCCGCTGATGGAGCAATAGACGAGACCCGGGTTGAGCGCACGCAGCCGCTCGACGCCTGCCCCTAGCCGGTCTGCGGTGCCCGGCCGGAAGTTCTGTATGTAGACGTCCGCCTTGCGAACAAGCCGGTCAAAGATCTCGCGGTCGTCCGGCCGGTTGAGGTCGAGAGCCAGGCTACGCTTGTTGCGGTTGTACGCCTGGAAATGCGGTGAGAACTGGCCCGACTGGTAGCTGCGGTACGGATCGCCCTCCGGGCGCTCGATCTTGACGACGTCGGCGCCGAGATCCGCGAGCATCATTCCCGTGCACGGGCCGGTGATGAACGTGCCCTGCTCGACGATACGGATGCCATGAAGGACCGGTGCCATGCGTCGTGCCCCGTTACTGATCACTTCGCACGAAACCGTCCGGGGCCCTGCCGTCGTACTCGATGGCCGCAGCGGCCGCATGCGACAGAACGAATCCGATCGGCCGCTGCTGCTCTTCGAGCAGATGCGCAATCAGGCTCGCCGTGCGCGCGAGGATCGGTGCGCCCTTCAGGGCGAGCAGCGGGTAGCCCGCATCGAGCAGGACGGCAGGAATCGCGCCCGAGACGTTCATCGCGAGCGACTTCCCGGTCATCTCGGGGAGCAGGCGCTCGATGACTCCGGACACCTCGATGTGCCGGCCGGCGAGACCCGCCTCGGTCGCGATCTCGAGCAGGCGCCGCGAGCGCGGGTCGTAGCCCTTGTGCAGCGGGTGCCCGTAGCCAGGGATCGCGCGGCGCGCCGCGACGAGTTCTCCGAGCACGGCGCGCGCGCCGGATTCGAGGTCGCCCGGCGAGCGCGTGAGCACGTCGTCGAAGAGCCGACCCGCCGCCTCGGCCGAGCCGAGAATCACCGATCCGCAGCCGAGTATCCCGGCCGCCACAGCGCCCTGCAGCGCCTCCGGGGCCGCTGCCAGGGTGAGCCGGCCGGCCTGCACGCTCGGCACGAGCCCGTGCTCGGCGATGGCGACCAGCGTCGCGTCGAGCACCCGCCGCTGCGAGGGGGAGGGCAGATCCCCGGTCACCAGCAGCCAGACATGATCGGTAAAGCTGATCTTCCCGATCAGCTCCGCACACAGATCGCGGCCGCGCACGAGGATCGTCTCGGCATTCGAGGTGCTGATCGCCGAGCTGCGACGATCCTGTGCGCCGATTTTCATTTTTCGTATATCGAAACAAAGTTCGACATGCGAACATCGTGCTGCCGACGGCCAGTGCTGTCAAGAATCGGCCCCGTTCCAAGTCTTTCGGATACCGAAATAGACTCCCGCACATGCCAGCAAAAAAACCGGCGATCGTCCGCCGCGAAGTAATGGGCGGACTCGCGAAGGGTCTCGAGGTCATCCGCGCCTTTACGCGCGAGAGGGCCGCGCTCACGCTCTCGGAGGTGGCGGAGGTCGCCGGGCTGCCGGCCGCGACCGCGCGACGCTGTCTGCACACGCTCGAGGATCTGGGCTACGTCAAGCGGTCAGGACGAAGCTTCGTGCTGCGCCCCAAGGTGCTCGAGCTCGGGGCCGCTTACCTCGAATCGATGAACATCGAGGCACTCACAAAGACCTATCTCGAGGATCTCGCCAGCCAGACCGGCGACTCCGCGGCGCTCACCGTGCTCGACGATACGGAGATCGTGTACGTGGCGCGCGCGTCGGTGCGCACCCTGCTGCGGCTCGAGGCTCACGTGGGCAGCCGGCTTCCCGCCTATGCGACATCGATGGGACGCGTTCTGCTCGCGGGCTTGAGCCCCGAACACCTGACGCGCTATTTCGCACGCGCGAGGATCGTGGCGCTGACTGACCGGACGGTGACCGATCCCGCCAGGCTCAGACGACTGGTAGACGAGTGCCGCTCCGACGGCTACTCCGCGGTCGAGGACGAGCTCGCCTATGGCGTGGTGGCCGTCGCCGTGCCGGTCTTCGATCAGGCCGGCACGGTGGTTGCGGCGCTCAACAGCTCCGGGCACTCGAAGCGCATCAGCCGGGGCAAGCTCGTGCGCGAACGACTGAAGATGCTGCAGGACGTGAGCCGGCGGATCTCCGCCGAGCTGCGCGGCGTCTCGGGTCTTTCGCTGAGCGCACAACGCTGACGGCGACCGCGGTGTGCAACGCCGCGTCTTGACGCGATGGCGGCCACTCCGTAGCCTCTATGCGAAAATCATTTCGCTATGCGAAACACCGGTCACATGCGCGGGTCACGCGCCTCAGCGGACAGCTTCATCGAGGTCGATGGCGCGAGATTGCGGCTGCGCGATGAGGGGCAGGGATTCCCGGTGCTGCTCGTTCACGGCTGGGCGCTGGACCTCGACATGTGGCAACCGCAGGTCGCGGCGTGGGCCGCGCGGATGCGGGTGCTCCGGTATGACCGGCGGGGCTTCGGACTGTCGACCGGGTCGCCATCGCTGGCGGCCGACATGCGCGACATCGAGTCGTTGCTGCGGCGACTGAACCTGCAGCGGGTGGCGATCGTCGGCATGTCGCAGGGAGCGCGCGGTGCGATGTGTGCCGCGGCGGGGCCGCTTCGCGGACGGATCGCGTGTCTGATCCTCGATGGCGCGCCGTTCGATGGCAACGACTCCGGCGAGCCAGAGGTGCCCCTGGCCCGGTATCGCGAGCTGGCGCGGACGCGGGGCATCGACGCCGTCCGCGGCGAGTGGCAACGGCATCCGTTTGCCACGCTGCGGACCGACGAGCGCTCCGCACACGAGCTGCTGTCGCTGATGACCGGGCGCTATCCCGCGCACGATCTGCTCGCCGGACCACAACCGTCCAGAGTCGCTCTCTCGGCGCCGGTGTCGATCGACGTTCCTGCGCTGGTGCTGAACGGCGCCGGTGACACGCGACGGCGGCGCGCGATGGGCGATGAGCTCGGCCGCACGCTGCCCCGGGCCGAGCGGGCCCTCATTCCCGACGCGGGGCATCTGCCCAACCTCGACAATCCGGCCGAATACAACCGGCTGGTACATTCCTTCATCGAGCGGCACGCCGCCGCTCCTGGTCCGCTCGGAGCGACCGATGCGTAAGGTCCTGGTCCTCTACTACAGCAGCTACGGGCACATCGAGGCCATGGCGTATGCCCAGGCCGAGGGGGTCGCGAGCGTGCCCGGCATGCAGGTGGTCGTGAAGCGCGTAGCGGAGCTCGTGCCGCTCGATGTTGCCCGGACATCGGGCTTCCTTCTCGACCAGCGCGCGCCGATCGCCACCGTGGAGGAGCTCGCGGCGTACGACGCGATCATCTTCGGCACGCCGACGCGATTCGGGAACATGGCGGCGCAGATGCGCAATTTCCTCGACCAGACAGGCGCGATCTGGGTCCAGGGAGCGCTGGTCGGCAAGATCGGCAGCGTGTTCTGCAGCACGGCCAGCCAGCACGGGGGGCAGGAGACGACGATCACCTCCTTCCACCTGACGCTGCTGCATCACGGGATGATCATCGTCGGGCTGCCTTATACGTACCGAGAGCTGTCCACGATGAGCGAGGTCACCGGTGGCACTCCGTACGGCGCAAGCTGTGTTGCCGGCGTCGGCGACAGCTCGCGCATGCCGACTCCGCTGGAGCTCCGGCTGTGCCGGTACCAGGGCGAGCACGTGGCGAAGCTCGCTGCACGCCTGCAGCCGCAAGCCTGAGCAGGGAGAGACCATGTACGCGCTCACCGTCGCCGACTTCGAGTCCTGGCTGCGCGGTTACGGCAAGGCGTGGGAGGGCCGTGATGCCAATGCGGCTGCCGCGCTCTTCACGCCCGACGCGAACTACTACTGGACGCCGTTCGATCCGCCGCAGCGAGGTCGCGCCGAGGTCGCCGCCGCATGGAATGGCGCCGTACAAGGGCAGCGCGACATCGCCTTCGAGTTCGACGTGCTCGCGGCTGCCGGCGCTCGTGGCAGCGCGCATTGGCACACGAGGTTCATCTCCGTGCCTGACGGCGCGCCGGTCGAGCTCGACGGCATACTGATCGCCGAATTCGCCGGCGAGGGTCAATGTCGGACCTTCCGCGAGTGGTGGCACCAGCGGAGTGCCGCAGGCTGATCGCGCGATGAGCGCTGCCAACGTCCCTTCCGCAGATGACGCACACGAACGGTCGACGCCGTTTCGCTTCTACGACAACCGCCAGAAGTACCTGGCGTTCGTCAATACCTGCAACGAGAAGTCTGCGATCGCGCGCCGCGCGGCGGACGAGCTGCGCCACATCAAGCCGACGCCGCCGGCGTTGCGGATCTTCGACGCCGGGATGGGCGACGGCACGGTCCTCGCAGGTCTGATGCGTGCCACCCACCGCATGCATCCGACCGTACCGATGCTGGTCGTCGCCAAGGAGATCAGTCTCGAGGACGTGCGGCTGGGTCTGGAAAAAGTGCCGGACCGGCTGATCGAGCACCCGGCCACGGTGGTCGTGATCACGAACCTGAACTACTCGGAGGCTCCGCGGCTCATGCCGCGAAGCGTGCACGACGCCGCGGCGCTCAACTGGCAGGAAGTCGGCCTGACGGGCACGACGGCGCACGAGTACGCCGAGCAGATCCAGGATCTCGCGCCCGCTCTCGCCCACGGCTGGCAGACGAAGACCAGCGAGAAGACCGGCAACCCCGTCTATGAGCGCCCGTCGGTGCTGGTCATGTACCGCGAGGATCACCGGTTTTTGCTCGACGATGTGATTCCGCGACCGGGTCGCAGCTTCGAGTGCTACGACATGGTGGTCGCCTCGCAGCCGTGGCGCGCCCGAATGTCCGCGAAGTTCAAGGCGCAGAAAGTGCTCGCTCCGCTGGCGCACAACCTGGCACCGGGCGGGCGGTTGCTCGCGATCCAGTCTTACGGCCGCGATGCCGGGCTCGAGATCGTGCAGCGGCTCTGGCCGGACGAGAATCCCTTCCAGGTCGATCGTCACCAGCTGCTCGCGGCCCTGCGCGACGAGCTCGGCCGCGACGCGCGCAACTACACGCTGACCGCGCGACCGGACGACAAGGCCGTCTTCCGCTACCACATGCACACGCTGCCGTCGGAGATCGGCGACCGCATCGGCACCTCGACGCTGTTCGCGGCGTGGAACGCCGCCATCTACGTCAACCAGATCGAGGACGAGCGCCTCGACGCGGTCATCGCGGGCAACAATTACCTCGAGGCCACGCAGAGCGTGCTGCAGAAGCACGGCGGGCTCTGGTTCAACGACGAGACCTTTGTCGTCGTGAACCGGCGGCCGTGACCGGGGGCGGGGCGAGCCTGCCCCACGCGATCATGACCCCCGACGAACTCGCGCAGCGTATCGCGGAGCTGGCGCGCGACGCGTCGATGGAGATGACGCCCGGCGACGAGGCGCTGGTTCCGGCGCTCGCGGCCGAGTTGCCGCCCGGCGCAGTCGTCTTTGTCGCTCACACGCCGAGAGCGACTGTAGAGGACGTGGTGCGCACCTCGCTTCGGGTGCAGGCCTGCGGCCTGGCCGCGTGCCCGCACATCGTCGCGCGACGCATCGACGGGCCGCACGCGCTGCAGGCGGTGTGCGAGCGCCTGGGCGCCGCCGGTATCAGGCGGGCGCTGGTCGTCGCTGGCGACGACGGAGTGACGGCCGGAGATTACGCCAGCACCCTCGACCTGCTCAAGACGGGTCTGCTGACCCGCCACGGAATCACGCGCGTCGGCGTTGCCGCTCACCCGGAAGGGCATCGGGCCATCGGTCAGACGGTGCTGTGGCGCGCACTTCATGACAAGCAGCTCCACGCGCGGCGAGCCGGAATCGATCTCTTCGTGGTGACGCAGTTCGGATTCGATCCGGCCGCCATCGTCGGCTGGGAGCAATGCCTGCCCGGGCACGGAATCAGCCTGCCCATCCACGTCGGCATGGCCGGACCGGCGTCGCTGTCGCAGTTGATCGCCTACGCGATGCAGTGCGGCGTCGGTGCCTCGATCAGGGGCGCGCTGCGGAGCATGAACGCGATGCGTAACGTCGCGGGTCTCGCCACTTCGCCGGACCAGATGCTCGCGCGCATCGCGCAATACACACGCGGCGGGAAGACGCAGATCGCCGGAGTGCACTTCTATTCGTTCGGCGGCGCGCTCGCGACGGCGCGCTGGCTGCGCGCGGTCGCCGCGGGACGCTTCGAAATCAATTCCGAAGGCGACGCCTTCACCGTCCAGTCCTGAGCCGCGCGCCCGGCCGATCTATACTCGGGAACGCGGGACCAGCGCTTTCCGTTCTTGCAGTTCGTCTCGCAGTAAAGTCTTGCCGGGTCCTGCGCATGAAGGGATTACTCAGGGAGCTGCGCGCGCGCAACGTGGATCGCGCGGCCCTCGCCTATGCCGGGGCGGGGTGGCTCCTCGCTCAGGGCGGTCAGCTCCTTGCGGACGCTTACCGGTGGCCGGACTGGGTGATTCGGGCGCTGCTGGCCGCGCTCATGCTGGGCTTCCCGCTGGTCCTCGTGCTCGCCTGGTTCTTCGAATGGACGCCCGCAGGCCTGGTGGCCGACGGAGCCGGGCGACCCGTGTCCGCGATCCGGCTGCGCACACGACGAAAGCTCGACCTGGCGATCGCTCTGCTGCTCTTCGGAGTACTGGGTTACCTCGCCGCGACGTGGAACTGGCGGGAGCCGAGTACCGGACCCGCGCCGGCGCCTCTCGCGCCGGCAGCGACCCTGGCAGTGCTGCCGTTCAAGCCGCTCCTCGCCGCCACGCGTGACGAAGCACTCGAGCTCGGCATGACGGACACGCTGATCGCTCGCCTGAGCGGCATCGAGGATGTGACGGTCAGGCCCTTGAGCTCGGTGCGCCGCTATGGCGAGCTCGAGCAGGATGCGCTCGCGGCAGGGCGCGAGCTCCAGGTGGCCTCGGTGCTCGACGGCAGCATCCAGCGAGAGGGCAATCGGCTGCGAGTTACCGTGCGGTTGATCAATGTGGCGGACGGTAGTCAGCTCTGGTCCGAGCGGTTCGACGAGCCGCAGGACGACGTGTTCGCGGTGCAGGACTCGATCGCTGACCGCGTGATCGGTGCGTTGGCCCTCCGTCTGACGGATTCAGATCGACGGCGGATGGATCGCTACCGCACCGGCGATGCGCAGGCAAATCATCTTTACGTGCTGGGCCGCGGACTCTGCATCTCCCGTCGCGCGGAGAACCTGGATCGGGGCATCGAGTATCTCGAGCGGGCGGTCGCCCGCGATCCCGACTACGCGTTGCTGCACGCCGCGCTCGCGGACTGCTACGCGATCAAGACCGTGTTCGCCGGCGAGCCGCCTTTGCCGCTCTTTGCCCGTGCCCGAGAGGCGGCCACGCGGGCTCTGGCGCTCGACCCCGATCTGGGGGACGCGCATGCCACGCTTGGACACCTCAGGTGGCGATTCGAGTTCGATTGGTCCGGCGCGGAAGAGGGGTACCTGCGCGCGATCGCGCTCGACCCCAGGAATGCTACGGCTCACTATCGCCTCGCACTGCTGCGTGGCTTCGCTGGCCGATTCGACGAGGGACTGGCCGAGATGGAGATCGCACGCCAGCTCGAGCCACTCTGGGCGCCGGCGGCGGCCAACCACGCCTGGTTGCTCGTGCTCGCAGGGCGCTACGCGGAAGGCGAGGCCGAGGCGAGGCGCGCGATCGAGATCGACCCGGACTTCGCGCATTCGCGCAGTGTGCTCGGGCGCGCACTGCTGGGCCAGCAACGCTACGACGAGGCGCTCGAAGCGTTTCGAAGCCGCAAGGGTCCTGGTCCGGGGAGCTATGCGGATGTGGCGGTGACGCTGGCCGCCGCGGGACGTCTGGCCGAGGCGCGGCAGGAACTCGACGGCTTGCTCGTGCTTTCGCGACAGCACTATGTGCCAGCCTACGACATCGCAATTGGATATGCGGCCATCGGTGACCAGGAGGCGGCGCTGGACTGGCTCGATAAGGCGGTGGAGGAGCGTGCAAACATGCAGGCGATCCGAGTGGACCCTGCGCTTGCATCTCTACACGCGAACCCGCGCTTCAAGACGATTGTCAAGCGGGTCGGTGTGCCCGATTCAGCCTGAAGCACCGCGCGTACGACCGCATTCAGTGAGGGGTGAGCAGCGGCGCACCGTGCCCGGCCAGCCAGCCGTGCAGCTCATGGTGCACTGGCGCGAGCCACGCGGCGGCGAGCGTGACGATCGCGCTCGCGAGCAGCACGGCACCGGCAAGCCGTCTCGCGGCGGGGCGTGCGGCCAGGCTGGCCACTCGGGCTGCGCCCAGCGAGGTCGCGAGCATGGTGGGCACGGTCCCGAGACCAAACGCCGCCATCGTCAATGCAGCGCGTCCGGCATTGGCCTGCAGCGTTGCGATCACCAGCACCGTGTAGACGAATCCGCAGGGCATCCATCCCCAGAGCGCGCCGAAGGCGAGCGCTCGCGGCACGGTGGCGACCGGCAGCAGGCGGCGTCCGAACGGCGCGAGGCGCGCCCACAGCGAGCCGCCCAGTCGCGACACGGGATCGCGAACTCGGCCGATGACTACCAGCGCAGCGAGCATCATTGCTGCCGCGGAGAGGGTCCGCAGCGCGAGCCGCACGGCCTCGACGTCGAGGACCGCGATCAGCGCGCCCATCAGTCCGCCGAACAGCAGACCCGCGAGTGAGTACGAGGCGACTCGTCCAAGCTGATAGGCCGCGAGCAGCGTCGGGCGCGGGTTTCCCGCGGCTGTCTTTGCCGTGGCCAGGCCGAGCGCCGCGGTGATGCCACCGCACATGAGCAAACAGTGCCCGCCCGCCGCGAGGCCGAGGAGCAGGGCAGCCCCAAGAGTAAGCGTCGCGTTCACGCGCCCGGCTCGTCGGAGTTCGTGTCGTCCAGAGGGAGGAGACCGGGTGTCTCCAGGTCCTCGAACTGATCGTTGTCGACCGCCCAGAAAAACGCCCACACGGCACCCGCGACCAGCGCCAGGGACAAAGGAATCATGATGACGAGCGCGTTCATGTCGCCCTGGCCGATCGGGGCGTGACGGCTGCGCCCGGCTCCGCGGTCAGCTCGTGCTCGCGGCGGCGCCCGATCCGCAGCGAATTCAGCACGACGGCAATCGAGCTTGCCGACATCCCGGCAGCCGCGAGCCACGGATGCACCAGGCCCAGAGCGGCGAGGGGCATCGCGGCCAAGTTGTAGACCAGTGCCCAGCGGTGATTCTGACGCAGTGTCGCCAGCGTCTCCCGGGCGATCTCGCGGGCCGGGGCGAGCACCTCGAGGCGCTCACCGGTCAGCACGATGTCGCTCGTCGCCTGGGTGAGCTCGGCACCGCCAGCCAGCGCGACCGCAACATCCGCGCCGGCGAGCACCGGCGCGTCGTTGACGCCGTCGCCGATCGCGATAACGCACGCCCCGGCCGCCTGGAGCGCCGCGAGCCAGGCGAGTTTATCCGCCGGCAGCTGTGCCGCGCGCCACTCGCGTACGCCGAGCTGCGCCGCGACCGCCTCGACCCTGCGCGCCGAATCGCCGCTCGCGATGAGCACCGTCAGACCCTGCGCCCGCAGGGCATCGATCGCGGCGCGGGTTCCGGGCCGCAGCCGCTCATCCAGCCGGAAGAGGGCAAGCTCGCCCGAGTCGTCGGCGAGCACCACGGCATCGTCGTGACGCGGTGACACGGCTTTCCCTTCGAGCGCGAAATCCGCGCGCCCGAGCCGGAGATGCCGGTCTCCGAGCGTGCCTTCGATGCCGCGCCCCGTTTCGCTGCGTACGTTGTCGGCGGCAGACATGCCGCGATCTGAGGCCGCCACCGCGATGGCGCGGGCCGCGGGATGCCTGCTCTCGCGCGCCAAGGTTGCGGCCAGCTCGAGAGCTGCCTCCCGGGTCAGGCCACGGCCGGTCTCTATGCCGGCGACGGCAAGCACGGGCTCGGTCAGCGTCCCTGTCTTGTCGAACACGACGTGGGTTGCCCCGGCGAGTGTCTCGATTGCGTCGGGCCGCACCACGAGCACCCCGCGTCGCGCGAGCACCGCGAGGGCGCGAGTGATCGCCGACGGCACGGCAAGCGCGAAGGCACAGGGACAGGACACTACCAGCACCGCCAGCGCCGCCGTGAATGCACGCGACGGATCGACGAGGCTCCATGCGGCGATCGTCACCGCGGTCAACGCCAGCACGCGCGCAACAAAGCGCGCAGCGGCGCGTTCTCCCGCACGAGCGAGACGGGGCCGCTCGGCCTGGGCGCGCGTGACGAGCGCGGCGATGCCTGCAAGCGTCGTGTCCTTGCCAATCCGATCGACGCGCAGCTCAGCCGGGCCATCCTCGACGACGCTGCCGGCAATCAGCCGCTCGCCGCGGCTCCGCCTCACGGCGGCGGATTCGCCGGTGAGCAGCGCCTGGTCGACACGGCAGTGCGAGCTTTCGAGGACACCGTCGGCCGGCACCAAGCCGCCTTCGTTGACGTGCACCCGGTCGCCGACTGCGAGCTCGTGCACCCCCACGCGCTCGAGCGCGCCGTCGAGGCAGCGACGCAGCGCGTAAGGTGGCGCCAGGCGGGCGAGCGCGTCGGTCAGGTCGCCGGTGCGGTGCCGCGCCCTCATTTCGAGATGGCGGCCGGCCAGCAGGAAGAACACGAACATCGACACCGAGTCGAAGTACACGTGACCGCCGCCGCGCAGGGCCTCGACCAGGCTCGCCGCATAGATCGCCGCGATCGCGATGGCCACGGGAACGTCCATGCCCAGCCGCCGCGCGGCGAGGGAGCGCGCCGCGCCAGCGAAAAACGGCTGCGCCGAGTAGAACACGACGGGTGTGGCGATCAGGAAGCCGAGCCAGCGGAAGAGACCGCGCGTCGACTCATCGAGCGGCTCGATCGCGCCGAGGTACAGCACGGCCGCGAACATCATCGACTGCATGGCGCCGAACCCGGCCACGAGCAGTCGCTTCAGCGCGTCCCGCGCTTCGCGGCGCCGCGCGTCGTCGAGCGCCTGACTATCGAGCGGTCGCGCACGATAGCCCGCGCGCGACAGAATCTCGAGCAGCTGCGGCAGCGTCGCCGCGCCGCCTCGCCAGACTACCCGCGCCCGACGTGCCGCCGCGTTGACCTTCGCGTCGATGACGCCTGGCGCCCCGAGAAGCGCGCGCTCGATCAGCCAGACGCAGCCGGTACATCGCACCCCTTCGATCAGCAACATTGTCTCGCTCTGGCCACCTGGCAGGTCGCGAACGACGTGGCGCGCGATCTCGGGTCGCCGCCAGGCGTCGAGGCCGGCGTCATGCGGGCGAGGCCTTGGCGCTGTCACGGTACGGAGGCGGTAGTAGTCGCCGAGGCCGAGCTGGACGATCCACTCGACGGCAGCCCCACAGCCCTGGCAGCACACCGACCGCGAAATGTCGGCGACGCGTACATGGATCGGTGAGCCGCGCAGCGGCTCGCCGCAGTGCCAGCAGCCGTCGCCGGGAGCGGTCATTCGGCCGGCTCCGAATCGGCGTGCGGCGTCGGGTCGACGGAGCGGTTGACCGGCGCCTTCAAGACCCGCGCGCCCGTCGCAGGCACGGGTTCGTCAGGGTAACGCTGCGCGACGACGATCGTCGCGACGACCGCTGCGAGAGAGATGCACAGGATCAGCGCGGCAAGCCAGGCGATTGGCTGCCGGTACCAGCTGGCGCCCGCGGTCGCAGGCGCGTCAATTGGCCGCTCCGGTCTCACGTTGCCCCGCCGCATACACCCAGGCCGCGATCGCGCGGGCGCGATCCTCGCCCAGCCGCTCGCGCCACGCCGGCATGTAGGCGTTGCGGCCGTCGCGGATCGTTTGCGTCATGCGATTGAAGTCGCGACCGTAGAGCCAGACATCGTCGGTCAGGTCCGGGGCGCCGAGCGCCTGGTTGCCCTGACCGTCGACGCCGTGACAGGCGACGCACAGTGCATCGAACCGGACTTTGCCGGCCGCAATCCAGTCGGCTGGCGCCTGGTAGCCGTTGAGACTCAGGACGTAGGCCGCGGCCTCGTTCGCACCCTCGTGACCGAGCACGCCGCCGAGCCCCGGCATGGCACCTCTTCGCCCGTCGAGGATGCTGGTGAGGAGCGCGCCGGCGTCGTTGCCATACAGCGAGTTTCCGTCCACGAGATTCGGCGACCCCAACAGCTGGTTGCCGCGCCCGTCGCGACCGTGACACGCGGCGCAGTTCTCCTCGTAGAGAACGGCGCCGATCGATGTGACGCCCGCGTCGCGCGCGAGTGTCTCAACCGGCACGCCCCGGATCCGCGCGAGCGTCGCATCGAGCCGCACGGCGTTTGCCGCGGTTTCGCGCTCGAGCTTTCCTGTGGATGTCCAGCCGAGCAGCCCGGGGAACCCGCCAAAACCCGGGAACAGCACGAGAAACAGCAATCCCCAGACAAAGAGACCCGCCGAGAAAACCACCCACAGGGTCGGGAGCCTGCGCACGCCCTCCCGCAGCACCCCGTGCGCCCAGACGTGGCCGGTCGTTCCGTCGGGCTGCGTCGGGACATCGATGCGCTGCCCCCAGACGAACAGAAACAGCGCGATGCCCAGATTCAGGGTCGCGAGCACCATCACCCACGCCGACCAGAACGTGCTCATCGCTGGCGTTCCTCGTCGCCCGCCGCGGGCTCAGCGTCGTCGGTCATCGGCAGGCGCGCCATTGCGTCGAATGTGGCGCGGTGCCGCGGTCGCCACGCCCAGATCCAGATGCCGAGGAAGACCAGCATCAAGAGGATCGTGATCACACCGGCGATCGGACCCCACGCCGGACTCATCGCCCGTCCTCCGCATCCGGGACCGCCGGAGGCGCCCCCAGGCCCTGCAGATAAGCGACGAGGGCGTCGAGCTCGGTGCGGTCTTTCACCGCGTCCGGTGCATCCTCGATCTCCGCGTCGGTGTACGGGTCGCCGAGCCGGCGCAGCACGCGCATCCGCGCCTGGATGTCCCGACCGTCAAGCTCGCGCTCACCGAGCCACGGGTAGTTCGGCATGTTCGATTCGGGAACGAGGTCGCGCGGTCGCAGCAGGTGCAGCCGATGCCAGTCGTCGGAGTACTTGCCACCGATGCGCGCGAGATCCGGTCCAGTGCGCTTCGAGCCCCACTGGAACGGCCGGTCATAGACCGAGTCGGCGACGGTGGTATATGGACCATACCGCTCAACCTCGAAGCGCAGCGTACGGATCATCTGCGAGTGGCACTGGTAGCAGGCCTCGCGCACGTACACGTCCCGGCCAGCGAGCCGCAGCGCATCGTAGGGTCGGACCCCCGGTGCCGGCTTCACCGAGTGCGCCTGGACGAAGATCGGTGTGAGCTCGGCCAGGCCGCCGATTGCGACCATCACCGCGATCAGCACGCCGAGTTTTGCGGCGTGCTTCTCGATAGCTTCCAGGTGTTCGTAGCGCAGTCCCACGGTCTGCCCCTATCGCGTCGCGGGCAGGGGCGCGGGCACCTGCAGCGGCTCCGGCTCCGGGATCGGCACGATGATCGGTTTGATCAGGCGCTCGCGGGCGTCGGATGCCGTGTGCCACAGGTTCCAGGCCATCACGACCATGCCGGTCAGCACCAGCACGCCACCCGCAAAGCGGACCACGTAGTACGGCTGGATCGCGATCAGGCTCGCGAGGAAGCTGTGCGCGAGCGTGCCGTCCGGGTTGGTCGCCCGCCACATCACGCCCTCGGTGATTCCGGCGGCCCACATCGACGTCAGGTACAGCACGAGCCCGGTGATGTGCAGCCAGAAGTGCAGATTCATCGCGCGTGTCGAATGCATCGCCGGACGACCGAGCGCGCGCGGGGCCATCGCATAGAGCGATCCGATCGTGATCATCGCGACCCAGCCGATCGCGCCGGAATGCACGTGTGCGACGGTCCAGTCGGTGAAATGGGATAGCGAGTTGACCGACTTGATCGCCATCGTCGAGCCCTCGATGGTCGAAGCGGCGTAGAACACCAGCGCCAGCACCATGAACTTGACCACCGGATCGGTCCTGAGCTTGTGCCAGGAGCCGTTGAAGGTCAGCAGACCGTTGGCGGCGGAGCCCAGGCTCGGCATCAGCAGGATGACCGAGAACGCCATGCCCACCGACTGGACCCAGTCCGGGAGCGCGCTGTAGAGGAGATGATGCGGCCCCGCCCACATGTAGATCGAGATCAGCGCCCAGAAGTTGACGATCGAGAAACGGTAGCTCCACAACGGCTGCTCGGCCTGGCGCGGCACGAAGTAGTACATCATCCCGAGGAAGCCGGCGGTCAGGAAGAACGCCACCGCGTTGTGCCCGTACCACCACTGCACCATCGCATCGACCGCGCCGGTGTAGATCGTGTACGACTTGAAGAGCGACACCGGCAGCGCGAGGTTGTTGACGACGTGCAGCAGCCCGACTGCGATGATGAACGCGCCGTAGTACCAGTTCGCAACGTAGATGTGCCGGATGCGGCGGCGGGCCAGGGTCGCGAAGAACACCACGCCAAAGGAAACCCAGACCACCGCGATCAGCAGATCGATGAACCACTCGGGTTCGGCGTACTCCTTGCTCTGGGTGATACCGAACGGCATCGTGGTCATCGCCAGCAGACAGGCGAGCTGCCAGCCCCAGAGCGTGAAGTGCGCCAGCTTCTCGAGCGCCAGCCGTGTGTGGCCGGTCCGCTGCACGACGTAGTAGCAGGTTCCCATCAGCGCCGATCCGCCGAACGCGAAGATCACGCCGAAGGTGTGGTTGGAGCGTATGCGGCTGTACGTCAGCCACGAGACGTCGAAGTTGAGCGCCGGCCAGGCGAGCTGCGCGGCGGCAAGCACGCCGAGCGACATTCCAACCACGCCCCAGACGGCGGCGCCCATCAGGAACAAGCGCACGACGTAGTCGTTGTAGGTTTCCGGTTCCCGCACGAGGGTGTCGCCCGAAATCATGGAACTGTGCTCGTGGTGCCCCGCCGACCCGGACCTGAGTCCGGGCGGCTCCCCTGTTGGGCCGCCACGGTGGCTAACCTCACCGTGCGCTGTCAAGAGTTGCGAGGGACAGCGAAAGCCGGTGGGCGAAGTGTCGCCCCCTTAGAGCGCCGTCTGCTCAACAGGCTCGGCGTGACGACGCATCACGACTCGGGGCGCCGTCTCCCGAAGGCCAAGCGCCAGCAGACCGCCCGCGATCGCGAGCCCGAGCATGATCCAGAGAGGCGCTTGCAGACCGGCCAGATCCGCGGCGAAGCCGGCGATCGACGGCGACAGCACGCCGCCGATGATCTCGCCCGTTCCCATGCACACGCCGAGCACGGTTGCGATGTGCCTGCGGTCTACGCTCTCCGACGGCACCGTCGCCATGAACAGCGGGAAGATCCCGGTCAGACCCCAGCCGACGAAGAAGATGGCAGCGAGCACCCAGATCGAGCCGTCGAAATACATTGCGCCCAGGGGCAGGATCACGCCGATCAGCGGCATCGCGATCATGAGCGGGCGGCGGCCGATGCGGTCTGAGAGCCCGGAGACGAGGAATGCGCCTACCGTCGCCGAGATGCCGAGCGTTCCCATCAGCCAGCCCATGGTCTGTGCGTCGAAGCCGCGCACCTGCGTGAGATAGAGCGGCATGAAGGCCCAGCACACGACGAGATAGGAGACCAGCAGCACTCCCATCACCGCGCAGATCAGCACGTTGCGCTCCTTGAATGCCTGCGCCCAGGTCATCGCGGACCCTTCCGCTCCACGGGACGGCGTCCCGGCCGGTACCGCAGGCTCGCCTATCAACTTCCACATCAGCATCGCCGCGAGGAGCCCCGGGATCCCGGCAAGGAAGAATGCGTTGCGCCAGCCGTAGGCCGTCGCGAACGCCACCAGCAGCACGGGCGCCACGAACGAGCCGAGCAGGTTGGAGCCGAAGTTCTGCGTCACCCCCATGGCGAGGCCGCGCCGCTCCGGTGTCACTTCCGCGGCGATCATCGCCTGGCTGATCGGCATGATGCCGCCCTCGGCCGCGCCCATGAGAAGGCGCGCCCCAAGCAATGCCGCGAACGAGCCGGCCAGACCCGAGAGAAAGGAGCACGCGGAGAAGGCGAGCGTCGCAAGGATCAGCAGGCCTTTGCGGCTGCCCGTGCGATCAGAGATGACGCCGATTCCGAATGCGGCACAAGCCCAGGTGAGCGAGAGCGCGCTGGCGAGGATGCCGACCTGCGTGTTCGAGAGGCCGAGCTCGGGCTGCACGAACGGCATCAGGAAATTGAGCGCGTTGCGATCGAAGAAGACGATTCCGAAGTTGACGCTGAGCAGCGTGACCAGCATCACCTGGTATGCGGCACTGCTCCGGATCGTCGATCCATACGCGTGATCCACGGACGCTCCTGTGCCGGGCGCGGCCACGGCTATTTGGCAGTGATTGGCCGGTATCCGGGTCGCGCGGCGATGCGTGCGCACCACCCGCGGATCGCCGGGTAGCGCTCGAGCGGAAAACCGCCTTCCTCGGCTACATGTGTGTATGCGTATAGACCGATGTCGGCGAGCGTGTAGCGGTTCGCCACCAGATAGTCCCGGTCGGCGAGCCCCCGCTCGAGAACGTCGAGCGCCGCAAAGCCAAGACGGCGTTTATCGGTGAGCTTCTCGCCGAGCTCCGCCTCGGTCTTGTGCAGCGAGTGCAGCCAGAAGCGCACGGTCGCGACGTTGGGCTCGAGGTTGTACTGCTCGAAGCATAGCCACTGCCACATCCGCGCCCGGTCGAGAGCATCCGTGGGGATCAGTGCCGAGCCATCGGCCAGATAACTGATGATTGCGTGGCTCTCCCACAGGTAGCCCTTGCCCGGGATCTCGAGCACGGGGATCCGGCCGTTCGGATTCTTCGCGAGGAACTCCTGCGTCCTCGAGCCACCCTTTAGGATGTCGACCTCGACGAGCTCGTGAGGCAGTTCGAGCTCGCGGAGCACGAGCCGCACCTTGTAACCGTTTCCGGACGGCAGATAGTCATAGAGCCGGTAGGTCATGTCTCGAGCGTCTCCTTGCCTTTCTGGATCGCGAGCGCGCCGCTGCGCACGACTTCGAGCACCTCGCCGTGGGCGCCGGCATCCGCGACGAAGCGGCTGATGTCCGCTTCGCTGCTGGTGAGCTCGATCGTGAAGCTGTCTGCCGCGTCCCACAGCACACGGCCGCCCGCGCGCTGTGCGGCGGCCCAGAGCTTGCCGACCTGCGTAGCGCGGGCCTTCACCTTGATGAGCAGCAACTCGCGCTCGAAGTGCTCCTCGCGCGTGACGTCCTCGACGTCGACGACGTCGACCAGCTTGAGGAGCTGGCTCGAGATCTGATGTATGACCGCGTCGCTGCCGGTCGTCACCAGCGTCAGGCGCGAGACCGCCGGATCGTCAGTGGGAGCGACGGACAGCGATTCGATGTTGTATCCGCGCGTGGAGAACATTCCGGCGACCCGGCTCAGAGCGCCGACCTCGTTCTGCATCGTCACCGAAATGATGTGTCGCACGCATCGAGCTTACACAAAGCGGCTGCTGCGGTGCTGCCGCATCGGCCGGCGCCGGCATCGGGAAATGCGACCTCGGGGATGATCAGCGGCGGCGGGTCCGGCGACGCACGAGCGGAGCCGAGGCGCCGACGAACAGTCCAAGCAGCATCAGGCCCGCCGTGCCGGGCTCCGGCACGGAGCGGATCTGCGTCAGCTCGAATTCCAGCTCCGGATTGGTGAGATCCTCGTCGAGGTCCTCCTGGACGAAGATCAGACCCACGCCCGGGGCGTAGTACTTGAACTCGCGCGCGTCCGGCTCGAGGTCGGTCGTCTCGAATACCTGCAGGACGTTCTCGAAGGTCCCGATATCGAGTGCCAGCTCATCGATGAACGCGAAGATCGTCCCCTGGTCCATCGCCTCGTCGTTCGGCGCGTGCTCCTGGAAGTAATTGAAGTCGATGGTCGGATCCGCCGGCATGATGAAGCCGGGCAGAGCTCCGTTCTCGCCGGCCTTCCAAGCGCCCTCCATGGTCGTACCGATGAGGGTGCCGTCCTCATCGTATTCGAATTTCTTCACGTCCTCGCCGAGGTACCAGACGTTACCCATCGTGTCCTGGGCAAAGTAGTCTTTGGTCTCCTCGACCAGCAGCCCGTCCTCAAACTCACGGTCCAGCTGGATGAACGTCTGCACACCCGCGATCACCAGCCCCGGCCCGGTGTTGGTGTGCTCGAAACGCTCATCGACGGGCCCGTCCTCGTCGCTGCCGCTGTAGACGTAGGTGCGGGTGTCGGTCATTGGGAAATACGGGTTGTCGATCAGCTGCGTCGGATCGAAGTTCGCGGCCGAGAAGGCAGGCAGCTCCGTAGCCGCCGCCGGCCACGACACCATGAAGGCGGTGGCAGTCGCCGCTAGCAGGGAAGTAATGAACGGTCGCATAGCGAAGCCCTCCACCAGCTGACACGCGGTGACCTATGTAAAGCAAGATCCGTGCCCACGGCGAAACCGACCGAAAATCAGCCCGCTTGCGACCGGTTCGTCGCGCCGACAACCGGATTCCGTCAACTAGTTCGACGCCCCGGCGAGTCGTTTCCTTCTCGACGCGGCCCGATGGACGATGGTCGCCGGCCTCGTTCGCTGCTAGTCTCGTTGCAACGCAACACGAAGTATCTGCCGCCACGCTCGGGTTTCCGGTGAACCACCAGCAGGCCATCGCCGCTTCAGACATCCATCCAAAGGCCGGACAAACGCTTTCCGGTGCCGACACGATCGTCCAGGTACTCGCCGACGAGGGCGTGGACGTCGTCTTTGGCTATAGCGGCGGCGCAATCCTCCCGACCTACGACGCGATCTTCCGCTACAACCAGGAGCGAGTCGGGCGCGAGGACGTGCGTCCGATGCCTCTGATCGTCCCGGCGAACGAGCAGGGCGCCGCCTTCATGGCGGCGGGCTACGCGCGGGCGAGCGGGCGCGTGGGGGTGTGCCTGGTCACTTCCGGTCCCGGTGCAACCAACACCGTGACCCCGGTGCGCGACTGCGCGGCGGACTCCGTGCCGATCGTCGTGATCTGCGGCCAGGTACCCACCGCCGCGATCGGCACCGACGCCTTCCAGGAAGCGCCGGTGGCCAACATCATGGGCGCGGTCGCGAAGCACATCTTCCTCGTCACCGATCCCGAGCGCCTCGAGGCGACCGTGCGCACTGCGTTCGAGATTGCGCGCACCGGCCGTCCGGGTCCGGTCGTCATCGACGTGCCGAAGGACATCCAGACCTGGCAAGGGCCATTCCGCGGCGCCGGTCAGCTGTCGATACGCGGTTACCGGCAGCGCATGTCGGATCTCGTCGAAAATGTGCTCGACGAGCCCGCTTGCAGCGAGTTCTTCGCGATGCTCGGCCAGGCCGAGCGGCCGCTCATCTACGCGGGCGGCGGTGTGATTCACGGCAACGCAGCCGCGGCACTGCGTCGTCTTGCGACCGAGCTTGAGCTGCCGGTGGTTACGACGCTGATGGGCATCGGCGCCATCGACACGAGTCACCCGCTCTCGATGCGGATGCTCGGCATGCACGGCGCGGCCTTCGCCAATTACGCGGTGGACGACTGCGACTTCCTGATCGCGGTGGGCGCGCGCTTCGACGACCGGGTTGCAGGCGCGCCGGACCGCTTTGCCCGCAACGCGAAATGGATCGCACATCTCGATGTGGACGCCTCGGAGATCGGCAAGGTCAAGCGAGTGCAGTGGAGCCATGTCGGCGTGCTGTCCGCGGCGCTGGAGGCGCTGCGCACGTACGCCGGTCGGTCCGGTTTCCGACATGACCGGACGGCCTGGCGCGGCCATCTCGAGGAGCTGCGGCGCGCGCACGCGATGAATTACGACCGCGCGAGCCCGCTCATCCAGCCGCATTACGTGATCGAGGAGCTCAATCGGCGGACGCGCGGCGAGGCGATCATCACGACGGGCGTCGGCCAGCACCAGATGTGGGCGGCGCAGTACTTCGACTTCCGGGAGCCACGACTGTGGTTGACCTCCGGCAGCATGGGGACCATGGGCTTCGGTCTGCCGGCCGCGATCGGCGCGCAGTTCGCCCGTCGCGACCGGCTGGTGATCGACGTCGACGGTGACGCGAGCGTGCGGATGAACGTGGGCGAGCTCGAGACCGTCACGACCTACGATCTGCCCATCAAGGTCCTGGTGATGAACAACCACGGCGACGGCATGGTCCGGCAGTGGCAGAAGCTCTTCTTCAAGGGAAGGATGTCGGCGAGCGACAAGTCGCTGCACAAGAAGGACTTTGTCGCCGCCGCGCGCGCGGACGGCTTCCGGTACGCCGAGCGGCTGGAGCGCAAGGAAGACGTGCCGCGCATGGTCGCGGAGTTCATCGATTTCCCGGGTCCCGCGTTCCTCGAAGTGATCATCGATCGTGACGCCGGCGTCTATCCGATGGTCGGCCCCGGCCAGAGCTACGAGGAGATGATTACCGGGGATCACATCGCATCGCGCACGAAGGCGGAGCCACGCGAGCCGGACGAGTCGGAGATGTTTTGACGCCGCGGCGCCGCGCCAGTGGCTGAGGCCGATTCGACCGCTCCTGCCCCGCGCGAGACCATGCGCGACCCGCGCCACGGGCCACGCGGCAGCCCGACCTTCGCGGACGCCGCACGCTTCTGGATCAAGCTCGGGCTGATCTCCTTCGGCGGTCCCGCCGGGCAGATCGCAATCATGCATCGCGAGCTGGTCGAGCGCCGCGGCTGGGTGGACGACGCGCAGTTCACCGGGGCGCTCAACTTCTGCATGCTGCTGCCCGGTCCCGAGGCGATGCAGCTCGCGATCTACATCGGCTGGAAGCTGCATGGAATGCGCGGCGGCCTCGTGGCGGGTCTGGCGTTCATCGGCCCCGCGATCGCACTGCTGCTTGGCTTGTCCTGGGTCTATGCGGCCCACGGGCAGGTCCCGGCGATCGCGGGACTGCTGAGCGGGCTCAAGGCCGCGGTCGTCGCGCTGGTGCTCCAGGCGATGCTGAAAATCGGGAGACGTGCGCTTCGCGGTCCGCTGCATGTGATGCTCGCGATCGGCGCATTCGCGGCGCTGCAGTTCCTGCACGTGCCGTTCCCGCTGATCGTGCTGGGCGCCGGTGTGATCGGCCTGGTCACCAGCGCGCGAACGACGCCATCGGCACCGCCCCTCGCGGCGGCGGCTCGCGCGGGCGCGCCGCTCAAGGTGCTGTCCGTGGGGCTGCTGCTGTGGGTAGTGCCCCTGCTCGCGTGTGGTGCAGCGCTCGGATTCGACTCGCTCTGGAGCCGCCTGTATCTCTTCTTCACCCAGGCGGCGCTCGTTACCTTTGGCGGCGCCTATGCCGTGCTCGGCTACGTAACGCAGCACCTGGTGGGAGACCTGGCCTGGCTTACGGCCGAGCAGTCAGTGACCGGGCTCGCGCTCGCGGAGACCACCCCTGGACCGCTGATTATCGTCCTGCAGTTCATGGGCTTCATGGCTGGATGGAACCAGCCCGCGCCGCTGGCGCCGGACCTGGCCGCCGTGCTCGCCGCGCTGCTCGCGGCGTGGGCGACGTTCCTGCCGTCCTTCGTGTTC
>Ga0157306_10000036_pt1 | contig 23555 bp, 31 predicted proteins | sample NitcycUS163409C2_FD_108391 | JGI IMG/M metagenome (GOLD analysis project Ga0157306, IMG submission 108391) | Soil microbial communities from Arlington Agricultural Research Station in Wisconsin, USA - Nitrogen cycling UWRJ-S163-409C-2 | ecosystem: Environmental > Terrestrial > Soil >...
CGGGCAGGTGCGGGCGTTAGCGTGGATCTTCATCCGGTGTCCTCCTTGTTGGGTGGTGGCTTCGACACCCCCAGCCTTCAAGGAGGCCCGGATGAACAACGTTGTTAGGAACTACAGCTAGCTCGAGCCGCAGCAGCTCGACGCGCCCCTTCCCAGTGGCTTGTCCGCGGGCGAGTCGCAGAGCTTCAAGCAGGACCGGACGTTGCACGCCACGGGAGGCGCCGAACAGGCGGACGAAATCCTCGGCTCCGAGGAACCAGTACGGGACGACGAGGCGTTCATCTGGACGAGCCGGATCGGACGGGACGTTGAGAACGGAGTGACGCCGGTCCCCCTGAAGGGCCGCTCCGTACTCACCGTTGGTGTCGAGGACCACGATCGTGGTTCGCTTAACCTCCGGATCGGCAAGGATCGACTGGATCAAGCTAGCGATCGTGCTTGACTTGCCTGAGCCGGTGCTACCTAGGACTGCAGCGTGTTTACCGAAGAAGGCGTCTGGATCGAGCCGAATCTTATGACCCGGAAAGAGCGCCGCCTCCCCTAGTTCGATGCAAAATCCTGGCCGATCAGTTGAGGAACCCGCGTCGACGTAGGTATCAAAGATCACGTTGAGATCTGCGGCAGTCGCCAGATGGACTGGTGAGTCAAGAGCAGGAAACACTGCAACCCCTTGAGTGAAGGAGTCATCGTCGATGGTCCCGATCAGAGTCGCCCAAAGGAGCCTTCGCACCCGCGGAAGGGACACCACCGTCCTACCGGCACTCAGCTCTGCATCCTCGGTCAGGTTGACGCGAGTCACGATTCCAACCAAGAGGCGAGCGCCAGCAGGCACCGTCACATAGGAGTTGATACGGCCCACCTCTTGGGCGCCCTCCGCTGTTGACCGGGTCATCCCGGCGAGGTTGTCGATCAGCTCGACCGTTATCTGGGTCGTGTCTACGGCGACGACGCGCCCGATTTCAGAGTCGCGGGTCACGGCCGCCCGCGCGTCTCACGGGTAAGCGCGCGATAGGTCTCGACCACTTGGCGCTCGATCTCACTCTCCCGGAGGTCGGGCATGGCGGTCCCGACAAACCGCTCGAAATAGCCGAACTCGCCAGAAAAGATCCAAAGCCGCTGATCCTCTAATGCGCGGAGCGACTTGACAAATGCGCTCTTCGGGTCTGGATCAACCACGATCAGAGTGAAGCTGGGAATTGCAAGCGCCTGGCGAACAATCGCGTTTAGATGCTCGTCAGGGAAGCCGTATCCGATCGTGATCAGAACCGATTGGGGGGCTACGACTGCAGCAGCAAAGCGGCGGAACAACTCGGCGTAAGGCATCGCCAAAGCGTCACCGTGCTTCGCCGGCGTTGGATAGATGACCGCAGCGCCAGCATCGGCAACCGACTCCTGGCGGGACTCGATCCCATAGGGGTTAGTCCAGCTCTGCTCAACGGAGCGCCAGTTGATCGAACCGTGCAACTTAAACAACTGCAGTACCCGGTCGAGACGGTGTATGGGGCCCTCGGTCGTCTCCGCCGGGAAATAAAAGTCGTAGTCGTAGGACTCAGGCCGGAATACTCGCTCCACATTGCCCACGAATCCGTCGACCAGCGTGGCGCCCTCAGCGTCGGCGGCTTGCTCGAAGAGGGTGTCGTAGTTGACGGTAAAGACACCCACCCTCCGGAGGTTGGTGGGCCGGGTGAGCAGGCGTCGAACAAACTCGCGGTGGGTCTGCAGCGGTTCCGTTTCCCGGCCCCCACTGCTCGTTTTCCTAGGCAGCTCACAGCGCCCGATCAGCGCCTTTACGAGGCGCTCGCCCGCGGCCTTCATTGCCTTCTGCTCGAACCCTTCCTCTCCGCCTCCCATTCCGATCAGCTTTGAATCACCATCCTCTAGCGCCTCCTCCCATACGTGCAGATCGAAAAGGACACGCTCGTAATTGGCAGCAAGCGGTTCGCGGTCGCCTTTCTTGCGTCGCGCCGCGATCTCCTCCGGGCTCGTCGGTGCATCCGCACCATTCCGGGCACAGGCGGCATAGAAGGCGGCCAGCCAAGAGGCGACTTTCCCATCCTCGTCGAGCCCTTCGTCAATCAGGCCATCCTCGATATCCACCGGGATGTTCACTAGCACCGGACCCCCGGCCGCGCGTGAGGCGCCCGCCCCCAAAAGCACCGAGACGCGCTGGGATTTCAATACCGTACCCAGCCGGATGCGTACTTCCTTGACGAAGTCGCTCCACTGAGAGCGTAGCTCGCGTTTGTCCTCCTCACTGACAGGCTCGTTCGAGAACCGGGCCTTTAGCTCGGCGAGCTTCTCCTCCCCTCCGATCGTCAGAGATCCACGGTTAATGAACCCTTTAGCTGCCTCCTCTGAATCCATTGGGGCAACCTATCGTTCCCGTCAGCAAATGCGAAAGTACCGGGCAGCGGCGCTGCAAAGGGACCATCAACATCTCCGACGAAATCGAATCCTCTACCGGCCTGACGATCCTTCTCGTCAATGCCGTGCCCTACCCCGATCGCCGCCGTCGCCGCGCAGCGCGTCGTGCCGCCGGGGAGTTGATCGATTGCAGTCCCTGGCCAGGGGACGAGGCGAGGCCGATTGAGATCGCCCAGCTCGCGCTGTTGCGACTGCTTTATCTACAGCGAGAAGCGCACCGTTGCACCAGCCAGCAGCGAGAGGCAATTACCCTCCTTGCCCGGGCTGCCGTCGAGACCGCCATCACCGGGCTCTACTGGCTCTACGGCGAGCAGGGCATTGAGCCCGCTCGCAGCGATAACGCGAAGTCGTTTCGACGCCTATGGCTCCGCTTGCCGACGGCGAGACGATTAGCGAGGAAATGATCGAGGAGGTGGCAGCGGCGATCGGCTCGGGCAATGGATTGCCGAGCTTGCGCGATATGGCGAAGATCGTCAGCGAGCGCAGCGGCCATGCCGCTGCCAATGATCTCTACCACCGCGTCTACATCCCGCTCTCGACCTTCGTCACCCACCCGAGCGGCATGGCGCTGCTGCGCCACGTCGCCGCAGACGACGAGCTGAGCGAAGCGCCGACGTCGGTGTGGAGCGCGCGAACGGCCCGCCACGTAACCGATGCCTGCATGGCCAAGCTGGCACTTGAGCTCGCCGAGCAGGAGGGACGGCCCGCGAAGGGGCTCGCGCGATATGCGGAAGCCCATATGAGAAGAACGATCGCGCCATTCGCGGTCGTCCTGGGTAGCGCAATGCGACAAAACTTGAAGCCCCGTCGACTCGCCAGGGCGATGCGACCGATGGCAGAGCTCTGGCGCTACTACCGCTCTGGCTGCGCGGCCCTTGATCCCTACCCCGAGCGCGAGGCCAGGATCAATGAGTTGATCCTGGCGATCCTGGCGGCGTTCGGGGGCGAGGAGTCAGCCAGCGAGAAGGCGATCGCTCGGCACTACGCCGCTGAGTTAGCGAGATCAGCCAACAGCCCTAGTGGTGAGAGCGAACATGGCTGACTCGCAAGCGGTCCCGCTAGACAGTCGGGCGCAGCGCGGGGGCACTTTTGTGATTTCGGCGCCGACCGTAGGTGGACCGGCAGCCCCATTTCAAGGGGGCTGGAATCGACCGCACTTTGATCTCACCTTGCCCCAGCGCCTTTTTTCGCCGATTTTGAGGTCGTCCAAAAACGCGAAAACCCGCTCTATAAGCGGGTTTCCGTCCTATAGCGGGGGCGGGATTCGAACCCGCGACCTTCGGGTTATGAGCCCGGCCCGCTGGCTCGGCTGGGCACTGTGGAGCGCGTTCTAGAGCGGTTTTCGCGAGATCGAGATCGGCTGGGATCGCTGGGATCTGTGAGGCATGTTGCCCCATTTGTTGCCCCAGCGCTCTGGACGGCCACCTAGCCCGTCGCGAGCTCAAACCAGGTGCTAACCCGCGGCGGCAGCAGCCGCTCGTGTTCGCGAACGAAGGCGACAAGCTCGTCGGGAGAGACGCAGCGAACCTCCCTGGGCGGATGCCCGGAGAACCGGCCGCTCGCCGAGCAGGCGAACAGGACGGTCTCGGCGTCGGGCGCGGCGGCCGCGAGCGCCTCCAGGTCGACGGCTTGATCACCGGACTTCACCTGGACGATCGCCGGCGCGAAGGTATTGCGGTTCAGCATCGTCCACTCGTAGGCCGGGGTATCGGTCCGTCTCGCCTTCGGCAGCGCGAGGTAGCCCTCGGCGACCTGCATCCAGGTGTAGACGAGATCCTCAAGATCGTAAGGCTCGAGCTGCCGGAGGACCTCCAAGTGAGTGAAGCTGAGTGGAGCGGGGTCGCGCCCATGAAGCTTCTCCCAAAGCCATGCCGTGTAGGTGCGTGCGCCCTCGTCCCACATTCGGCTGAAGCTCGTCGAGGTGCCGACGAATCCGCGGATCACCGCCCCCGGCACCTCAAGGTCGCTGAGGGGCTGACTCGCCCACTCGCAGTCGCGCACCTGGTGGGTGTCGGTGCGCTTGGCGAGCTCGGTGTTCTCGTAGCGGTAGGGGCCGGTTATGCGCCCGAGCCGGAAGCGGCCGTGGAGGTCCCGCGTCCAGATGTAGTCGCCTTTCTGGGCGTCCTTACCGAAACGGCGAACCGTGTGAACCGCATCCTTGGTCCAGTCAGGCTCGGCATCGATAGCCGCCAAGACATCGTCCAAGGACGCACCGTCGGGCAACCCCTCGATTCCCCAGCCAATGCCCACGATCCCGTCGTCGAAGTTGTGGTCGACCTGCTCCTGATGATCTACGCCCGGCTTTAGCGAGCGCAGCTTCGTTCGCCATATGGTCGGCACGGGAATGACGTCACTCATGGGTCAGCATTATCGGCCAGCGCGCGAACTCGCCGCGACCCCGCGGCTTGACCGATACTCAAGCGATGGCGCCCGACGAACAGATCGAGGTCCTCCGCGGTCCAATCGCAGGCGGCGTGCCGCCGGACGCGCTGGCCGTCTACGGGCGCTGGTGGCAGTTGGAGACCCACCTTCGCGAGGTGGCATACACCGAGCTGCGAGCGGCGTTCGGAACGAGCTGGGCGGAACATGTAGACGGGGCGGCAATGACCCGCGCGGAACGCGACCAGATCAATGCCTACATGGCGTCGGCCGATGCGGACGAGCCCTTGGCTTACGCAGACACCAGCGTGCTTTTCGCGCTGATCAGGAGCAAATGGGAGCTGTTCGAGCCGGTTCTGCTGCCGCAGGTGCGCTGGGACGGGCTGGTGGACGAGCTGCTGTCGATCCGCAACCGGAGCGCCCACTGCCGGCGGCCCCATCGCGACGACCTGGCCCGTTTGGCGCAGAGCCTGCGGAATCTCGAACCGGGCGCGCGAGAGTTCTATCTCCTACACCCAGGCCCAACGACTACAGCCTGGCGAGGAGGACCCGGTGGTCGATGCCTGGCTTGGCAAGAGTCACCCGAGCGCCCAGCGGCTGGTCGACCACTGTCAAGAGCAATACGACGTCAGTTTCCGCCTGAGCATCAGCACGCGGCCGTGGGGGCCGTCGATCGACGAGGTGCAGTCGATCACTGGCACTCCGGGGGTGCTTTGGCACACGGACTGGATTCTCGGCGCGGAAGAAATACGGCCGAGTGACTTGTGGAAGGAACTGAACGAGGGGGTGCACGAACTCCTAGTCCACCTGCTGATCGACGGCACTGCCGTTAAGGCGACCTTCGCGGCCGTGGATGACCCGGTCGCGGTGGCAGACGCAATCGGCCACGTCTTCGACGGGATCATCGTCGCGAGCAGGCGCTTCAAAACCCTCGATCCTCAGGAACCGGCGAAAGACTGGTTCGACTTCCTGCGCTTGGACGCGGAAACGCTGCCTGCGAAGGTGCAAGCCGGTAGCTCCCTGGCCCTCTTCGACCCCTACCGCCCGGAGGCGTTCACGATCTTTGCCGCATAGACGCCCCTGCGCGCGCCTACTCGGCTCGACCGGCGGCGGCTGTCCCGTTTGAGCGCGACCCGCTGGCTTGGCTGGGCACTGCGGGGCGCACTCCAGGGCGGTTTTATGAGATCGAGATCGGCCGGAATCGGCTGGGATCTGTGGGGCTTGATGCCCCATCTGTTGCCCCAGGTCGAGAGCCTCTGTCCGACTCTCGCCCTCGGAACTTGAACCACGCAGCTAGCTCTCCCGACCAACAGTCCCCGCGCTCAGGCGGGAGCTGCCCGACCGCTCCAGCACGGCGGCGCCGATGCTCATGACGGCTCGCTCGACTGGAACGTGCTCCCAGAACCTCAGCACGGTCCAGCCGGCCCGCTTGAGCCCAGCGTTGACCCTTTGATCCCGAGCGACATTCTTATCTAGCTTGGGTTCCCAATAGTCCTGGTTAGTCGCCGGCCGCGAGCCATGTTCCGGGCAGCAGTGCCAGAAGCATCCATCCACGAAGACCGCGACTCGGGCCTTTGTGAAGACGATGTCGGGTCTGACCAGTCGGTCTGCGAACCGGACGGGAAGATCCTTTCGGAATCGGAACCCGCGTCGGTGGAGGGCAGAACGCAGGGCGATCTCAGGTTTCGTGTCCATCCTGCGGTTGGCCTTCATGCTTGCCTGGGTCCCGGCGGTCGACGCCGGTGGGCACGGAACCGCTTTCTGAGCGTTCGCCGCCACGGATCCCTGCCTAGACGCCCGCGCTCGCACAGCATGCCGCGAGGCGAGGAAGAAGGCCGTCTGGCTCCGGGACGATCCGCTCGAAAGCAGACGTCCACTGCTCCGGCTTCAACAGGTCCGTATGCGCTGCCGCGATTCTCAAAGAATTCATCTTCTTCATGTCGCCAGCGCAGCCGCGGAGGCTCCGGGCGTCGATCTTCGGCCTTTCGGCCAACCAGGACCGCACCCTCCGCGCCCGGCTGTCGCCGCCCGTCTCCCTTGAAAGCATTACGGCGGCTTCTCCGAAGGTTACCCGTCGGAAGGTGCGATCTTGAATGGAAATAGGGCGAAAAATTCTCTCGCGCAGGATCCTCTCGCAAACCGAAAACAGCCCCAGGATCGGACCCGAAAAGTCGATTCCCTCATCACTCGCGTGCAGCCCAAAATAGACCGCGGTTCTAAGCATGAAGCGTTCGTCTTGTCCTAGCTCCTGCCAAACGTTGGGCATCAGACCCCGGAGGAGAGAATCAATCATGTCTAGCTGCGAGCTGGAGATCTTGAGACTCGATGAATCAGAGACTCAGCCGCTGCGGTTTGCTTGCCTGCCACCTCACGCTCGGACTCAGCAGCCCACTCCGATTCAGCGCGCTCCTGACTCATCCTACGAAGCTGGTCACTTCTCCTCAAAAGTGAATCCAGCACCTTCGAAACGTCCCTGTCCAAGGCCCGCGGATCGATGGTCGCCACCAAGACATCGGCCCCGGTCGCGGAGTGCCGAAGCATGCGTTCCTCGAAGCGGTCACCCGCGAACACAAGAGACGCGACAGGGGACTCAAGCGCGGCGGCATGGGCAAGGACCTGGTAGATATCCCCGTGGCTGGACGCGACGAGCTTCTCGATCCCCGCAGCTTCGCCCTTGTACTTCACGTCGGCCACCGCCACCGCCGACGCGTCGCGGGTGACAACCACATCTGGATCCACCCGAAATGCGTTGTCTGGCTTCTCAAAGAGGGTCCGCCCCATCCTCCGACCGGGCGCCACGGAGCAGCCGACAGTTACGGCCGACCGCTCAAATGCCTCCCTCACCCCGCGCTCAAAGAGTCTCTCGAGGTTGATGAACCAGGATCGCGGGACTGACTTCTCCCAATTTGGGCCAAGCCCGAATGCTTCGCTTTCGAGTAGGGCAGCCGAGAGCCTGAGGATGCTCGCCCAGCGACGATTTTGTGGAGATTCCGCAGCCGCCCTAGCGTCCTCAGCCAGCCTAGCGCGCTCGCCGAACATCACAGCTTGGGTCCGGGCGTCCGCGAAATAAGCGGCCAACGCACGGGCGGTAACGACATGTTCTCGCTCTAGTTCAAAGACATCCTTCACCCGCTCGACCTCGCGAAGACCCGCAAGAACAGCGCGGTTGACCGGCGTGTCCTGGGTAATTACCCGCTGAGCAAATGCCAGCAGGTGGGTTCTCCCCGATGCCCGAAGCGACATCGTCCTTCGGGCATCGAGACGCCCGGCTACCAGCGTCCCAACTTGCTTGCGCTCGGCGTATCTGAAGTCCAGCCCAGCGGAGGCGTACTCCTTCGCCTCGCCGAGGAACTCCGAAATGAGCTCCTTTCCGAACTCACCAGCGGTCTGGCTTGGTGCGTCGCCCCGGCGCAAGCGCACCTCGTCGCCCCCGAAAGCCAGGAGGGCCGCGAGAGCCCCTGGGATCTTCTCGGCCAGTTCAAGATCGAGGCGCTCGAATGAAGCGCGCCCGACGTAAGGTCCACCGACGATCTCGATCGCACCGGGGCTTGATTGAGACACTGACACATAGCCTGAATCAACGAGTGACCAGAAGCCGGCTTCTTGCTGCAGTAAGCGCCAATCCTGCGGCTTGACCCCTTTCGTGCCGCGCTCCGGGACGCGCACTAGGCCACGGGTCATGACGTTTCGTAGCTAGCGTCTCTCCAGGGATAGGAGTCTTCAATCGTCTGCGAAAACGCGTGAGGCTCCAGCAGCGGACGACGAAGCATCGGAACGATTCGCTCGTTCCAAAGATCGTTTAGATCGGGCTTCTCAGTCTCGACCTGAGCGAACAACCCGTGCCCGAACGGCATCATCGTCTCAAAGTCCTCGGGAAACGCCAGCCGACACTGTTCGAACAGATCCTGAAGGGTCTCTATTGCTCCGACCGAAAGGCTCCGACCCTCCAACATCTCAGCTAGCTGCTCTGGATCTGGTGGGAAGCGAATCACGCGAAGCCGCCTCAGTAGCGCGAGATCGAGATTGAGCGCAGTCCGATCGGCGGGGTTGTACGTCGCGAGAATGCGAAGGTTCTTCGCGATCTGAACAGGCCGCCTGCTGTAAAGCGTTACGAAATGGCGGTCTCGGTACTCGACATAAGTTAGGAGCTCACCAAGCACCGCGGAGACATCTGCCCGCGTGAACTCCTCGATGAGCAAGACGTAGGTGTTGTCGGGGTCACCGAGCGCTTTCTCGTTGATCTGGAGAAAGATGCCGTCTTTGACGCGCGCGGCTCCGCTTTGATCAATCCGCATCCCCTCCACAAACTCCTCGAAAGTTACCGCGGGATGAAACTGGATCTCTTCGACCATCAGAGGGTCGGAAGCGATTCGCTGCGCTGCCCGAAGGGCCACATGTGACTTTCCAGTCCCCGGAACCCCGGCCAGCGCAATCATTGAACCCTCCCCATACCGGTTCGCGGCGTCGAGCACCTCCTCGATCTTCGCTTCCGTTGCTGGGCCTGCGGTCGCCATCTCCGATGGAGCCTAATACACGATCTGACTAGTCGAGAACCGGAGGGAGCCCAGCTCGTCGAGAGATATGCTCGACGTAGGCTCGGAAACTAGGGAACTCTCGATGGCGTCGGCGGATTGCTACGGCTTGTTCGAGAATCTCCACCGCCGACTGCCGGACTCGGTAGAAGCGGCGCTCGGGGTCCGCGTTTTTGTCTTCGATGAGCGTATAGCCGAATGACGCGAGCGAGATCCAGGTCACGATGCGGTCATTCTTCTTTGCGCCAGCGATGGTCTCGGGACCCATCAGATTCACATCATTCAGTCGCCGCGCCTCCGCGATCGTTGAAATCGCCGCCTCCAACTCCTGTGAATTTCGCGTCGCTAGCACTTGTCGATTCAGCTCATCGGAACTGATCTTTCCGCCCAATGCAAGCATCGCCCTCCAGATGAACGCGCATGGGAACACCTCCATCTCGTCGGAATACTTGCTCCCGGCCCGCGAAGGATTTCTCAGCTGAACCGCGGAGAGACCGTAGGCTGCATGGCTCCCCAACACAGCTGCATTTCGCTCGGTGATGATCGGGAGCCATCTTAGGGTTGCGCGTCCGAGCTCGGTGACAGTGAGACGTCGATTCTCGCCTTCATAGGCCAACCCAATCGTTTGGTAGAAATGACGGAGATCGCGATAGCGTCGATCGTCTGGACCCCCACTGCCGCCCCCTGCTGCGCGGTTCGCCTCATAAGGCAGCTTGGTGAGTATCTCGTCGCTGGAAAGGCCGTCGCTTTCGAGCATAGGTCTTATGTGAGAGGACTGCTTGTCGGACGGAAGCAGACGGAAAGTTAGGTGAAGCGATCCACCCCAGGTCTCTGAGCCAGCGTTCATGGAACGGGAGCGAACAATGGTGCCTGACGCTGCTCAACCTGCTCGCCAGCTAGATACGAGCGCGCGGCCGCGCACACAGCGGTCGCCAGCCTGGGCGGTACGGCGTTGCCTATCAGCGCAGCTATCTCCTCTTGCGTACCTGCGAACTCATGAGCGTCAGGAAAGGTTTGGAGCCTCGCACCCTCTCTAAGGGTGATGCTTCGATCCTCGAACGGATGTGCAAACTTGCCACGCGTGAAGCTGTCGAAACGCGCCGTAATGGTTCCAGCGGGGGTATTGGGGTCGAGCCGCCCGTACACATACCGATGGCCTATTTTGGCCGCACCCGGCCGATGGCAGGGCACCCTCAAGCGTTCAGGAAGGTCTTCAAAGCCGCCGCCCGGCGGAATATGGCTCAGACGCTCCTTGTTAAGGTCCGAGAGCCGAGTCCTGCGATGCAGGGGGTCTTTCGGATCGGGGCTGAGATCCAACGGCGGCGACGGCAAATCATGGATGGCGTCCCAAACGCTCACGGGATCGATATGGGTCGGCTCCGGAAAGACAAATCCCGGACTTCCATTTCTGACCCCGCATACAAATACTCGCCGTCTCGCCTGCGGAACTCCATAATCACGCGCATTGACTTCGTGAATTTCGATCTCATAACCGGCGCCGGCCACCGATTCAACGAAGGTGTCCAGATAGCGCCTGCCCCGCCTGCCCAAGAGGCCGCGGACGTTCTCCATCATGAACAACCGCGGAGCAAACTCATCGATGGCGCGAGCGAATGCTTGCACGAGATCGTTGCGGCCATCTAGATCCTCACCGATGCGCTGGATCGAGAACCCTTGACACGGAGGTCCGCCGATCAGCAGATCAAGATCGCCAGGACTCAAACCAAGCTCGCGTCGCAAGGCTGCCGAAGATTCACTGGCTAGATCGCGATCCAGTATTTGATGCTCGAAGTTCCGTCCATACGTCTGCAGCGCCGGCGTCCAGTTATCAACGGCTGCGACCACCTTGAAGCCTGCTGCGGAAGCACCCAGCGAAAAGCCCCCGGCCCCGGCAAAGAGGTCGACCGCAGAAAGGGATGATTCAGCACCGAGCATTCGGAGAATGCTATGCCCCCCTGCGGCGTCTCAAGTGCAGCTAGAGAATTCTAGACCCGGCCTTGAGGGCAGGAATGAGCCTCGCAAACGACGATCCCACGGGCGCGGTTATCCCTGGGTTCGAGTCGCTAACACTCTCCTTTGCAAGCAGCTCCCCGAGCACGTGGGCAGCGAGGTATGCAGAAAACCGGGGCGGGACCGCGTTGCCGATCTGTCGAAAGCATGGATCCAGGGTTCCCACGAACTGGTAGTTATTCGGGAAGCCCTGAAGGAGAGCCGCCTCTCGGATCGATAGGCCGCGATCCTGCTCCGGATGGGCGTAGCGTCCGCTCGCAGGGTTGCGTGCATAGTTCGTGATCGTCACCGCGGGCTTGTCCCACGCGAGGCGGCCGTAGACATCCTCATAGAGCGGCTTTCCTTGTTTTTCGGCCCCCCGACGCAAGCAGTCGGGTCCAACATGGGGTGGTCGGTTACCGCCGTCCTTCGGGACGGCACGCAACGTCTCGATGGTCGATGGTCGATGCGCGGCGGTGAAATGCAGCACGTCGGCATGGGTCTTCTCGCCTGCGCGGATAGAGGGAAGATGCGCGATCGCATCCTTGACCGTTCGGAAGTCGGGTCGGTCGAGAAGCCCTGCGGGACTTGGCGCGTCATGCCGAAAGGCCATCACCACCGCGCGAAACCGCTCCTGAGGAACGCCGAACTCGGCGGCGTTGTGAACACTCACAGACGCCATGTAGCCGGCATCGTGAAACAGCCCCAGCGCTTCTTCCAACCGAGGCCAATGGCGATCGGTTAGCAGCTCCGGCACATTCTCGAGCATGATCGCGTCCGGCCCCAGGGCGATGGCGATCTCGGCGAAACTCCTCACAAGGGAATTCCGTCCGTCGGTCGTGCCCTTCGCTCGATGAGAGGAAAAACCTTGGCAGGGCGGCCCTCCGATCACCACGAGCGGAGCTTTAGCGTCGTAGCCATCCCGTTCCCTGACGAGATCAGCGAACGCTTCGGGATTCGCGGCCGCCTCGGCCACGTCAAGCTCCTCCGGCTCCACTCCGAGGCTCTGCGCATAGGTGGCGTTTGCGATCGGATCCACGTCGATGGCCATGAGAGGGCGGTAGGTCGGCAAGATCGAGTTCAGCGCCGTAAAGCCAATCGAGAGCCCGCCGCAGCCGCTGAAGACATCGATGAACTGGATTGGCCCCGGGGCGCGCTCCATCTGCCACAGGTCATCAAGGCCCAATGCGGCGGTTCGACCGACAGCGCGCGCAGCGGCGCGCACTGGGTCGAGTCCGGACGCCTCAATATTGGACTCCGCGAGAGCGGCGTGCCACTCAAGCAAGCGATCTCGCACCTCCGGCAGCGGCGCGACCCTATCGGCGACTGTCGGGGTGACTGACACTAGCCGACCCCTTCGCCAGCTGGGGATCGGATACCTCTCTCGCCGACGGAGAAAAGGGGCAATCGAGATACGCGGTTGTAGACCTGCGGCCTTGCGGCGTCGGAGCTAAGCCAGCGATCGGACGCTCGACAGACTCGCGGCATCAAGGCTCTGCGCAACGCTCGATATGTATCGATTAGACGGCTGTGCGGCATATAGATGCGAGCGAGAACGGAGAAGCTGCGACGGCAAGCCCCTCCAAGCCTAATGTCGCCCCGGACGTATCTTCGGGATCGCGCTGGAATGGCTTCAATCCGCGGCTCGCGCACAATTCGGCATGCGCTCACAAGGCAGCCCCTCCCCGCCGCTCTCGTCCTGACAGGTCGAGAGGCGGCGCCTCGTCACCGGGGAGAAGGTGCGTGTAGCGACTCAGCGTGAAAGCGGCCGAGTGATGGCCGAGGGCGCAGCTGAGCTGGACGAGGTTCGTCCCTTCTTTGAGGTGCAGCGAGGCGAAGGTGTGGCGAAAGTGTGGAAGGCCGCCCACGGCGCTCCCGCCTCCTCGACCAAGGGCTTGAGAACCCGCCGGCGGAGGTTGTTGGGATCGATCACCTCGCCCTCGATGTTGGGAAAAGCAGGCGCGGTCGAGTCCTGATCGCCCTGCATCGCCAGGTGCGCTCGCAGCCCGTAGACGAGCGACGCCGGCAGCCGGACATCGCGTCGGCTGTACTTCGACTTCGTCGGCTCGATCCGCCCCTTAACGATCGCCCGCCTGACGCAGACCTCGGGCGTCGAGCCGTCGAGCTGCAAGTGAAGGCGCTGAAGGCCGACCGCCTCGCTAATCCGCAGGCCGCAGGTCGCCAGAACCTCGAACAGCAGCTTGTGGCGGTCGGGGGTCATCGCCAGCACGACAGCAAGCTGCTCGCGGCTGAAGACCTTTTTGCCAGCCGATGTCCTCCAGCAACCGGAAGTCGTCGGCAAACTCTCTCGCCAGCTTTTCAGCGGCAGGAACGTCGTCCTGGCGCTCCAACAGGGGTGAAGACATCGCTCAGACCAACCAGGTGAGTGCGAACCGCCTGGTAGATCGCCTCCCGCTGATCGCGGGTGAGCTTGATTGCTGATCGGGCCATGTGCCTCCCTTTCGGTGAGGGCCCTAGAACCGCCGCCTTGGCGGCGTCAATCGAAGCCGAGACGGGTACCGTCTCTCTAGCATCGAAGCTGGTTCTTCGGTGCCGGGCCCGGGGCGTCTCACCGTCGCCGGGGCCGCTTATTCGCGTTTCTCGCGGGCGAACGTAGGTGGACCGGGAGCTCTGCGCAAGGGCTGGAATCGACCTCTCTCAGACCTCATGTTGCCCCAGGCGTTGCCCCAGGGGCGTTTTTGCACCCTTTTGTCTACACCCCAGAAAGACGAAAACCCTGCGATTTGCAGGGCTTCCGTCCTATAGCGGGGGCGGGATTCGAACCCGCGACCTTCGGGTTATGAGCCTGAGCTTTGAGATCGGCTGGACTACGTGGAGCTAGGGTTCAAGCGGATTTCGGGCGATCGAACTACGTGGAGATCGGCTGGAATCTGTGGGGCACTTTGCCCCATTTCTTGCCCCAGACCGAGGGCTGCGTAGCAAGGAGTGCTACAGTCGCGCACATGGCGCGATCAGTTTCGATCCGTGAGCTGAGGAACTCCACCTCCACCGTGGTCGCCGAGTTGGAAGCCGGTGAACGACTGACGCTGACGGTCAACCGTCGTCCGGTCGCCGACATCCTTCCCCATGTCGAGGATCGCGACCCTTGGGTCCCGGCCAGCGAGTTGCGCCGCATCGTGACCGAGGCGCCCGCCGACGCCGGCCTGCTGAACGATCTCGCCGATGTCCGCGGCGCCGAGCTCGACGATTGAGTCGGGCAATCGCCGACACCTCGATCTTTATCGCACAGGAGACTGGCCGCGAGCTCGGCGATCTCCCCGAGGAGATCGCCGTTTCGGTAATCACCGCTGCTGAGTTGGAGCTCGGAGTCCTCCGAGCCACCAATGCCGAATCGCGGGCGACGCGGCTTGCCACTCTTTCGCGGGTCCAAGCCACCTATTCCCTGCTTCCAGTCGACCCAGAGACCGCGAGTTGCTTCGCCCGAATCGCCGCGTCTGAGCGGTCACGGGGACGCCGCCTGCGCCGCCACGACACCTGGATCGCTGCGACCGCGCTACGGCACGGCGTAGCCCTTGTCACCCAGGACGCTGATTTCTCTTCTTTCGATGAAGTGCCAGTTCTACGCGTCTGACGCGCACCCCAGGCAATGCAAGCAAGACGGAGGTCGGCGTGGGCCATAATGGGGGTAATGAAGAAGGTAGTTGTCTACATTTCCCAGCGCCGGCAGGTCGCACGTTCAACGCAGATGCGTGCATTGCTGCAACACGCCCGACCTCAAGGAGGCAACGTCGCCGAGCGGGTCAAGCAAGGGCGGCCGCAGGATCGCAGCGCGTAGCGGGCTCGCCATGATCCTTCGGGTGCTCCCGCGTGATCCTGCCGGCGGTCGCTGATCGCCGGCAGCAGGAAGGCCGGGGCGGCAGGAGATGCCAACGAGCGCGGCAAAATCGGCGTGGTTTTCGAACGAGCGGCCGAGACCCGCTCGGGAAACCTCCCCAAGCCTCTGGCACCGCGACTCAGGACTGATCGACCTTCGAATTCACCTCGTACAGGTGTTTCGTCATCGTCGATCGAAGGTAATCGTCGTCCACGAGTCGCAAAATTCGGAATCGATCGGCCGGGCCAGTCCGGAAAACAAGCTCCACCTGGCCGTTCGAGCCAGTGGTGGTCGGAATATCGAGCTTGAACTCATCAATCACCGGCTTCACCATCGCGTAGTCGAGTTCATCGAAGTAGGGGCGCACCCGAACGGCGATTACCTTGTCTGCCAAGCGCGAATCCGACGTACACGCGGCCTCAAACTCCGCGAAGTTCGAAATCGGAAGCTTCCCGTGGAGATCGAGAACGGCACTCTTGGCCTTTTTAAACACTGCGCTCATCTGGTCGAAAATGCTCCGATAATCCCGCTTACGGAGAACGAAGACGTATCCACCGTAAACGAAGCAATCAACCTCTTCGTCAAAGAGAAATATACGATCCTCGACCAGGCTGAAGGTTCCCTGTTTTAGGACCATGGCGGCACTTCGCTTCCGCTTTAGTTCCGCAGCAGCGGTGAAGTGGCGAAAAAAGTACGCGCGATCGTCCTCGGGGCCAACGGCGGCCCCCCAATACAGGAGCCGCCGTATATGGCCGACGTCTGACTCGTCAACAGCGGCTAGCCCAGCCAGGTTGTCAAGCCGGTCGACAGCCTGCGCGACGGCCGGAACCTCATCCAGTCGAACCCACTCGATCTCCACTCCAAGCTCAGGCTTGTAGACGGGATCGAGCTTCTTCAGCGCCCATTTGAGGGGATCCAACTTGGCCCCAACAGCATCGTCGATGATCTTCCGGAATCGCTGGGTCGCATCACCTGAAAGATTCAGCACTCGCGACTCGGGCGGGTCGTCCTTCTTGGCACCCCTCGCGACGGTTCCTACCTGAAGTAGCGGCTCACCGCCCAACCGCTCGTACAGGGCTTCAAGCGCCTCCTGCGGTTTCATCGGATCTCTCCCTCTGCCAATGGGCATCTACGCGCAGATGACGGTCCACCTGAGCGGGCCGAATCGTAACGCCATCCGCGAAATCACGCTGCCGAGTCAACACAGTGAAAATGCTGCCCCTCGCATCCGTGATCTCGAAAGTATGGAACCCGGCCAGACTTAGAAGCGGATTGACGAAGAGCATATTGGAGTTGACGTAGACGATGCAGAGGACGAGGAGAAAGCCACAAAAGAGAACCGTGTCGTTTATGTCCGTCAGGTCGACAGCCAGAAACGGCAGGAGGTAAGCCGCGATGTAGGACAAAACCTCGCCGTCCTTCGGCATTGCTCTCCTAACCGTGATTGCCGGTCCCTCCTCAGAGGACAGAAAATGCAGAACCAGGATCAAACCTAGAATCCCGACGAGGCAAGCGCCCAGAAGAATTGCGAGCGCGACCGGAGTGCAGCGGTTCATGAATGCCATCAGGGCGAACAACGGCGCGAAAGAGCTGAGAAACAGCGCGATTCGAAACGGCACGCGTGGCACAGCGTCAACTTAGCTGGCCGGGAGCCCAAATAGGCGGATCAGGTTCGGCGCGTTCCACGGGAGGGGCGCTCAACCGGTCGTGACGCATAGGGCCGCAGAGCTCGAAGCAAGCTCTGCAGGGGTTCTGCGAGCCGGTGGTTGTCGTCGAAGCGGTAGCGGTGCAGCTCATCGGGGGGCTGGAGCAAGCCGATGTCTGAAAGCACCCGTACGACTTCATAGGCCGTGGCCTGACCACAGGCAGCACGTTCCATCAACTCCGGCACCGTCCAGCCTCTCTTTGGCCTCGTGATGAGCGCCTCCAGCAGCAAGCGACGGCGCTTGCCTCCAAGGAACCAAGCGGGGACCACGTCCTCTTCAGGATCTTCAGGCTCGCCTGGCTTCGCCATCCGAGGATAAGTTTATGGTTTGACCATAATGAACCTGTATCTCATTGATGTCGAGTCGCCTACTCGCAAGCGCTTCGAGGCACCCGAGCGCGACCTGAGGCGACTACCGACTCGGCCCGGAGTCAGCCAGTCCTCTCTCACGTTCAAGGTCTCTGGACTACTGGCGGCTGCAATCGGAGACGCCGCACGCGAGGAAAGCTTCCGGGAGGATGCCTGGATCGGGGTTGTGGTCGAGAGCGAGCGGGCTGTTCGGCTTGCAGCGCAGGTTGATGACGATGTCGAGGATCTGCTCACACATCTCGATGAAGTCGCAGCGAGGCCCCTCTCTCCCATCCCCGGAGCGCCGCTACGGTCGAGCGTCTTTGCCACCGCGGTTCGTGCATTACGCCCTCGAACCGATCAGGTGGTCACACGGCTCCGAGCGCACAACGAGGACGAGGTCACGGTCCGGGCAAGTGTTCCCCTGCATGCGGTGAGCGCATGGCGCCGTGCTGCGATCGAGGCCCAGTTGCCGCTCGGAGCTTGGGCCAGTGATCAGCTCAGGGCCCTACCCCGCCGCAGGTTGCTCTGGGAAGCCGCGGCCGTTGAAGCCGGGGAGACCCTTGCGTCCTGGGTCCTCGCTCAGGACGCGCGCCGACGCTCGGCGCGCTGATCCAGCACTTCCGCCCAGAGCATTGCCTGCGGCGAACCGATCACCCTCAGCGTTTCTGCAAACTGCAGTCCCTCCTGCGCCGCCAAGCGCGACACCCGCTTTAGCTCGCGGAAGTTGTGAGCGCGGATGAGCGCCGGCTCGCCCTTGGGTGCCTCGTGCTCCTCGCTGGGGGACACCCGTTCCAGAAGACCCGGGACCTCGTAGAGGAGCGGCAGACCGCCACCGTGTTTGTCCTCCTCGTCCTTGGAATCCTCCTCGGGGGGTTCGGGCGGTCGCGTGAGCAGAGCCGCCGGGACGGTTCGGAAATACCGGGCGCCGCCGGTCATCGCGTCGGCGCCAACGGCGATCGCGACGGTGCCGAAGTAGCCAGCCGAGTCGGCGACCGCACGAGCGCCATCGGTCGCAATCAGTTCGACCAGCTCGAGATAGTCGACGAGCTGATCAAGGTTCACCGAGTTGAAGCCCCTGATCCGGACAAAAATGGTTTCCGCGCCGGCGTCGATGAAGCGCCTGGGGGCTTCCGCCGCAGTGCCACTTCGAAGACTCCCCTGCAGCGCCTGCAAATAGGCGAGGACGCGCTGGTCACCAGCCCGCTCAGCGGTCGCGGTGATCAGCTGGCTGTTAACTTGGATTGAGCGTGGATCGCGGCGGTCGACCTCGACGTAGGGGGCCGCGAGCGTGCTGGCGGATTCCTGGAGGGCGACCGAACGGTCGATCAGCTCGCCCTGCGCTTCGGAGTCGGCAATGCGCTCAAGAGTCCAAGGCAACGGCAGTGCCTGGGCAAGCGTGCAGCTACGGGCTCGCGGGGTAGTCCAGTCGTGGGCGCGGTGGTGGGCGTGCGGCGCGGTGTGGGGGTCGAGTGCCCAGGGCCACCCCTTTTCCTCTAGTGCCTCCGTAATGCGGTTGTGCTGTTGCCCGTGACGACGATCCTCAGGGGGATACTCGGCCAGGTAGTTGGCGCGAATCATAGAACCGTCGAACGGCGGGTCGTCGCCCAACTTCGTGAGGAAGTTCCAATCGCGATCCTCGAGACGCGCATAGAAGAGACCTCGTGATGCCATTAACTAAAACTAGGCGCCAAACCGGATGTCTTTGGCGGTGGCGTCTTTGCGAAGGCAAGCCGCGTTTGAGTGCCTAGCAGTAGGACTGGATGCCCAACTCAATGCCTGGAAATCCACTCGCTCGAAGCTCACCTTGCCCCAGGGCTTGCCCCACGGCCGATTTTGCACCCTGTTGTCTGTCAGACAGGACGAACAAAAATTCCGCAAATGCGGGGCTTTCGTGAAATAGCGGGGGCGGGATTCGAACCCGCGACCTTCGGGTTATGAGCCCGAACCTGGAGTCCCGCTGGACTACGTGGGGCACGGCCTAGAGCGATTTTCGCGAGATCGACTACGTGGAGATTGGCTGGAATCTGTGGGGCTTCTTGCCCCACGTCCCTACGCCACGGGAGCCGCGAAAAATCGACATCGCGAAGCCAAGCCGCTATACCTAGAGGCGGAAGCAACCGCGAAATCCTTCCGCCGACGGACGGAATAGATTCAAGGGAAGCAATGCCAAAGACTGCTAAACGATCCCAGGTAAGACGGGCCTCTGCCAACGACCGCTACGTGGTTCCGAACTCCGATCGCGGCGGCTGGGACATCGTTAAGGAGGGTCATCGCCGGGCAACCGGCTACGCGAAGACCAAGCAGGAGGCGATCGCTCACGCCCGACAGGCCGTCCGCAGAGACGGCGGCGGCGAGTTGAGAATCGTCAACCGCTCCGGCAAGCTGACCGACTCCGACACGATCCCCCCGGCGAAGCGCCGCGCCGCCTAGGGAACCTTGACGCGCAATCCCGCCGCTCCCAGCGGATGGGTAGTCGCGTCGAAGAAGATCAACTCCTCGACCTCCACGCGCCCGTAGATATCCATCTGCTTTGCGAGGCGATCGGCTTTGTTCCCATCGGGAAGCATGGAGACAGCTACCGCCCGGTTGGGGTTCTCGCTGAGGGCGGCTGCGATGTGGGCGTCCTCGGCTCCTAGCGCGCTGCCGAACACGACGGTGTCGAGCTCGTTGTTCTGCAGCTTGTCCAGGCAGTGAGCGAGATACTCGTTCCCCTCGATCACCTCCAGCTTGTCTCTCGCCGACCCCTCCGTGACAAGGAGCGGGCGGGCGTTGGGGTCGTCATCGATCGGCTGGCCAAACTGGTCGAGCAGCGTCCTGATCCGCTGACGCGTCAGCTTGAAGACCTTGCCATCACCGGCGACTACGAGGTGAAGGGCGCCGTGGAGGAAGTAGATCGGCACCTCGCCGATTTCGACCGGAGCCCGGGCAGGGTCGAACTCGCAGCGGCCGCCCCAGCGGAAGTTGTCGAGGAAGGGGGCGAAGTCGCCGCCATAGGCCATCGCCCAGTAGATCAGCAAGTCGTAGTTGGTCGTGAAGACCCACTCGAACTCCGCCATCGCATCCTTGATCGCCTGTCGAGTCTTGCCGGGAACTTCGTCGCGGTTGATGTGGACGTTGCGGACCGCCGAGCCGAGCGCGGTCTGGATGCTTCGATAGCGCTCATACAAAGACGCCGTGTCGATGCCGACGACGGAGCAGACGCGGATCGCCGTCAAAAGGTCGCCGAGAGCTCGCTCGAAATTCGGACTGCGGTCAAAGAGAGCGCGGTCCTTCTCGGTCAGGTCGACGGTGCTGGCGTGGTCGAAGAGCTTTGGATAGCCGAACGGCTCCCAGACATGGCGGCTGAGACCGTTGCCGATCAGCAGCGTTTCCCAGGGGTGGCTATCGGCAACCTCTCCCCAAGTGCGGAGCGTCCCATCCGGGAGGTCTCTCATCGCTGCCGCCCAGTTCTACTTGCGATCCTTGGCGGGTGACTCGCGGTGGCGCGATCCGCGCACGGTGTCGGAGTCGATCAGCTTGCCCTGCTTGTTGGCGATCCGCAGCTCGCCGCCGCCCTGACCTTTGACGATCTCCCTGCCCCGGTCGATCGCCTCGGCCTTCGTAGGGGCGTGAGCGCTGGCTCGCTTGTGGCTCTCCCGGACTACATCCCAGCCACCGCGGTCGGAGTTCGGGACCACGTAGCGGTCGCTGTCGTTTTTCTTGGTCATCGGCGCCTTTCGGAGGTATTCACCCGTTCCTAACATTATGAGTGGTGATGCGGCGCTTTCTGACCAATCCTCTGCCCGGCAGGTGCACCGATGCCGCAGAGATCATCGTCCACACGCAGTCCATTCCGCAGGAATTGCGTGGCTTTCGTTGAAGCTGTTCGCAGGTCGACGGCGAACCGTTTCTCGACCGGCTTCAGCTTCTTCTTCCTGGGAGGGACAAGGATCATGCCCATGGCAACGAAGCTGCGAGCAATCGAGGGACAAGGCGGGATCGAGGATTTCGGTCTCACTCCGCACGACAGCGTCGGCGAGTCGTTGCCCCTTGGTTCAAACCTGGGCCAGCCCCTCCTGCGCCGGCCGGGGGACCACATCGAGACCCTCTGGCTAAAGGACGGCACCGCGCTGCGCGGACTCCGAGAGGCAGCGCGTCACCGCCAACTGCATCCGGACACTGCCGCTTCGGTCGTACTTGAGCGCAGGCTGGTGATCGACTCACTTGCTGATATCAGCGATCTCCCTCTTGTCGACCGACTCAATCATTTGAGCACTAGCCAAAGGCCCGAGGTCGAGCTCTGGTCGGCCCACAGCGCATACATCAGCCACCTCCTACATGGGGCGCGGTCAGGCCTTTCTTCCTGGCACCAACACTCAGCCAAGCTCTCGGTGCCAATCCGCCTTATTGATCGCCTCGCCAACGACCTCCCACGTGAGATCGAGCTCCCCGATGTCGAGTTGCGGCATGCAGTGACTTGGGAGATTGCTGCGCTGCTCAGGGGCGAGACGTTGAGCGAGTGGGCATATCGCTCGGCGCTCCAATTTGATCATCGAGCGCTGACCTAACGTTAGGCAGCGCGCCATAGAGTCGCCGGCACAAGGATCCGCGACCCGTCCGAGGGATCCTTGGTCGCTTGCGTCCATCCGGTGTGCAGCCTGCCCATCTCCAGCTCGGAGCGAACCCTGCTGGCAAGGCCAACGATCTCTCGAAGCTCGGCCGTCGTCTTAACCGGCTCTCCGATGATCGCCGCTCGACCGAGTTGATCGGCGCAGTGACGATTGTGGAAATGCCGTTCGCGGACACCAACGGGAGGAGTCCGCGCAGGGTGGTGTCCACAGTCACAGGGATAGCGGCGAAACAGCACGCGGGCGATTTCCTCGCCATCTTCGCCTAGAGGAATAGCCCCGCGGATCGTCGAGTGGTAGGTGTGGACCGCCCAACCAGGATCCTCGTCCTCCTCTTCGTCAAAGATCGACGACTGCGGTGGCTCGAAGGGCGGGTACTGAAGGCGACCCCGGCCCCAGCCCTGCAATGCGCAAGCAACCTGATTACGCAGAGCAGGCTCCCAGAGGCTGCGCAGGCCAGCGAGCAACGCCGGCCTACCGCTTTCCCTCTGAAGCTTTCTAGCCAAGAATCTCACCAATTCGTACTGGCGTGCGCTTGGCTCGAAGTTCCAAATCCAAAGCCAAAACAGATCGGCATCTACCTCGCGGTAGGCAGCAACCAGCTCAGTGATCGCACGAGGCGAGTGGTGCAGATCGCGAGCATCAACCGCAATTGCGGCGGCAACACGCCGAGGCAGATTCTCATCGGGCGTCGGGTGAGTGGCACCCGTCACCCGGGCCAAGCGACAGAACTCGTGCGCAAGGGCAAGCTCCGAGTTTCGGCCGCGACCAAAAACGAATCCATCTGAAACCCGGTGGACTGGGGAAAGCAGCATCGTTGCTGCACCCCGGACCTGAATGTCGCGATGGCGTGAGGCGAGATCATTGCGATCCGCCTCACTAAGCATCATCTTCTCGGGCTTGAAGACATCCTTCAGCCAGTTGAGTTCGGTGTGTTTAAAGCGACCACTGCGTCGCGGATGGCCGGGCGAGAGCTGAGTGAGCCACGCTTCGGAGTCGAAGACCACTCCAAGGCCTTCCCGATTAGCGTCGATCACCGTCTTCTCAATGGATCCTGCTGCGAGGACCGAGGCGGCGATCGCTCCGATCGGGCTGCCCTCGGGAAGGTCGCGTCCAAGTGGCGCGGTGGTGTGGTTGAGCCACTGCACCAGCGGACGAGGAATTCTCTTCGTATCGGTTGCCACGTGGCAATGTTCGCGGCCGTACCGGATAGATCCCTTGGCAGGAACCGCCATGCAGATCGTGGCCGGATGTGCTCCGTCCGGCGACGCCGCGCAAGCCTGAATCGACCTCTCTCAGACCTCACCTTGCCCCAGGGCTTGCCCCATGGGCGTTTTTGAACCCTGTTGTCTGTCAGACAAAATAAACAAAAACCCCGCAAATGCGGGGCTTTTGTCCTATAGCGGGGGCGGGATTCGAACCCGCGACCTTCGGGTTATGAGCCCGAACCTGAGTCCCGCTGGACTACGTGGGGCACGGTTTCAAGCGGCTTTCGCGAGAATGAATTACGTGGAGATCGGCTGGAATCTGTGGGGCTTCTTGCCCCATTTCTTGCCCCAGCGATCTGATCCCGAGGGCGACGTCCATCACCGTTGGCTCGTGGGACCTCATGCCGGCGACACTATCCAGTAGGTCAGTTCGAGGCAGAATGCCAGTGACCTCGCCAGCTTCGTGTCCCGCGCGGCGCTCGACGAAGAACCTCTCAGCCAGCTCGTCGGCGACTTTTAGCCCAC
>Ga0157306_10000037_pt1 | contig 23244 bp, 16 predicted proteins | sample NitcycUS163409C2_FD_108391 | JGI IMG/M metagenome (GOLD analysis project Ga0157306, IMG submission 108391) | Soil microbial communities from Arlington Agricultural Research Station in Wisconsin, USA - Nitrogen cycling UWRJ-S163-409C-2 | ecosystem: Environmental > Terrestrial > Soil >...
GGACCTCCTCACCCTCGATCTCCACGTCGTAGACGAGACCGAGCGAGACGAAGTCGAGTCCCAACTCCGGGTCGATGACCTCCTCGAGGGCCTCGAGGACGTCGTCTTCGGTGAGTACCTCTGTCTGGTTCTCTGGCATGAGGCCATGGTAGCCGGGCCTCGGATCCGACCGGCGAATAGGCTTCGGCGCGCGATGAGCGAGCCGGGCCAGATCCAGCGGCGGTCGATTGGGATCGTCTTCTCCGACGGGGGGCTGCTGGCGCTCAGCGCGGTGCGTCCCGGGGGGTCTGGGGGCCATGGCGAAGAGGAGGTCGCAGCGGTGCTCTGCGACCCCGATGGGGCCCCGGTGGAGGTCTCCGAGACATTGCTCTCGACCGAGTACGGGCCGGACGGCGTGCAGCGGCGGGTGACACTGGAGCTCTGGCTCGATGGCGAAGAGCCGCAGCCGCTGCGCGGTGCCGGGACCTTGATCAGCGCCGCCGCGATCGACCACTCGGGGCTGCGCGGCCAGGTCGCCTTCTTCCGCTGGGCGCTCGAAGGGCGTGAGGGTCTCGGCCATTACGAGATCGTCTACGGCGATGACTGAGATCAAGGCGGTCGTCTCCGACTTCGGCGGCGTGCTGACCACGCCGTTGATCCAGTCGTTCATGGCCTTCCAGGACCAGACCGGGATTACGACGGAGACACTCGGCAAGGCGATGCAGGCAGCAACCGAAGCCAACGGCGAGAACCCGCTCTTCGAGATGGAGCGCGGTGAGATCACCGAGGACCATTTCCTCGCGCAGCTCACCGACAGCCTCGAGCCGCTGCTCGGCCACCGGCCCGAGATGCACCGCTTCAAGGAGATCTACTTCGAGGCGCTGGAGCCCAACCCGGAGATGATCGAGCTGATGCGGGAGCTCAAGGAGGAGGGCTTCCAGATGGCGATGCTGACCAACAACGTGCGCGAGTGGGAGCCGCTCTGGCGCTCGATGCTACCGGTGGATGAGATCTTCGAGACGGTCGTCGACTCAGGCTTCGTCGGCTGCCGCAAGCCCGAATCGAAGATTTACCGGCTCACCCTCGATCGCATCGACCGGCCCGCCGAGGCCTGCCTCTTCGTCGACGACGTCCTGGTCAACGTCGAAGGCGCCCGCAAGGCCGGGCTGCGCGCTGTCCACTTCAAGGACAACAAGCAGGCAATACCCGAGATCCGGGCCGCGCTCGCCTAGCTCGTTGAAGGATTTCCAGGGCTATGACCCCGGTAATCCTTCAACGAGTCTCTGCAAGAAGCAGGTGGCGGCGAAGGAAGTCGATCTGGTCGGCGACCAGCGCCTCGTGCTGCGGGCCGTCGTAGACGTCGAAGTGATCGACACCCGGGTAGGTGCGCAGCTCGCCCTTCGGCGCCCGCCGTGCGGCGGCGATCGAGGGGTCGGGCCGGGCGACGCGGTCGGCCTCGCCAACGCAAACCAACCAGGGGCAGTGGAGCTTGGCCGCGTGCCGGACCGGCCGGTAGGGCCGGCCGAGCAGCCAGCGGGAGGAAACACGGTTGCGCCAGCGGGAGTCCTCGCCGGTTGCGACCACCTGGCGCCAGCCCTCCTCTCCACCGGGAGCGTTGATGAATGCGACCTCGTCCGGCTGGCCCACAGCCGGAACGTGCCCGCCTCGCATCGCCGCCGCGATCGTCTGGAGCGTCACGCGAGGCGAGGATCTGTGTGCCTGGCGCACGATGTCGAGAAAAGGCACCTGGCTGATGGCGGCCGCGATGTCTGCGTCGCCCGCGGCGGCAGCCAGTGCGTTGCCGCCGCCCATCGAGGAGCCGAACGTCGCCACCCGGGCGCCATCGATTCCAGGCAGGGAGCGCGCGAAGGCGATGGCACCCCGCCAGTCCTCGAGCTGACGCGTCGGGTGGAAGAGGTCCTCCTCCCCACCGCTGTCGCCGAAGCCGCGGTGGTCGAATACGAGCGCTGCGAAGCCAGCCGCCGCAAAGCGCTCGGCGAATGGCCCGAGCCGGTCGCGCCGCGTTCCCGAAAGACCATGTGCCATGACCACGATCGGTGACTTGGCGGCCTTGCCAGCGGCTGGGTAGAACCAAGCAGCGCACGCGTCGGCGCCTGATGCGAAGACAAGATCCTGACGATCCATAGTCATTGAAACGCCCAGGGATACCGAAACGTGAGGTTGCCCTGTCCAGGCGACCCCGGGCTGCAGGCAGTCGCTAGTTGTCCGAGCCGGCGCGGTCCCAGATGTAGAGCTCGACGGCCTCGAGGGCGAGCTCCATCTGGCGGGGGGGCGAGAGCAGGGCGAGGACGAGCTCGAGCGCGTCCTCCTCGGTGACGCCGGCGTCGACGGCCTCCTCGCCGCGGAAGCCGGCGGCGAGCTTGAGGGCCTCGCGGCGGTTATCGCCAAGCGAGTCGAAGGCGCCCATGAGGAAATCGCGATTGGGGATCGGGTGACCGACCTCGAGCGAGCCGTGCCAGGCGGCGAGCATCGAGAGGTCGTGCTCGTCGAGCTCGGCGAGAGCCTTGGCGTAATGGGTTTCGAGCTCGTCGTCGGGGATCTCGTCAACCCAGGCGCGCACCGCCTCGCCGAGCAGCTGGCGACGGGCCTCGCGTCCGATCGAGTCTGAGATCGCACGCACCGCGTCGGCCGGGTCTACGAAGCAGAGAGCCATCGGGGGTCAATTTAGAGAGAGCGGTAGACGGCAAATCGGGATGCGTTTCGCCGCGTTTGCGGTGTTTTGAAGCGCCGCGAGCCGACCTATGCTGGACAGTCCGCCTCCGTATGCCACTGAAGCTGATCCAAGGACCTCCGAACTCCGGCCGCGCGGGCCGGATCAGGCGTGGGCTGATTGCCATGCTCGAGCGTGACCCCGTCCTCGTGGTCCCCACGCGTGACGACGTCTACGCCTTCCAGCGCGAGCTTTGCGCAAGCGGCGCGGTGCTCGGCGCCGACGTGATGACCTTCGACGACCTGTTCCTGGCGGTGGCCACAGCGGGAGGCGCCCCTCCGGGCTCCGTCCTCAGCCCAGCCCAGCGCCTCGGCGCCGTCGCGGCGGCGGTGACCGAGCGGCGATCGGAGATGGGCCCGCTGCGTGGCTCCGTCCACCATCCCGGCTTTCCGCTGGCGCTGGAGCGCCTGCTCGACGAGCTGCAGGGGGCCGGGCTCGAGCCGGCAGACGTCGAAGCGGCGGCTGGGACGCTCGAGGGCTCCGCCTACCTCGGCGACGTCTCGACCCTGTTCGCCGGCTACACGCGAGTGCGCGACGAGCTTGGGACGGTCGACACCCACGCCATCGCGCGCGAGGCGATCGGCCTGCTGAAAGCCGAGAGCCGGTTCTGGCGAAGGCCGGTCTTCCTCTACGGCCTCGACGACCTGACGCGCAACCAGCTGGACCTGATCCGGGCGCTTGCTGCGGTCGCAGAGGTGACCATGACGCTGCCCTACGAGAAGGGACACACGGCGCTGGAGGGCCGCAACGCCCCACTGCTCGAGGCGCTCGACGAGATCGGGATCGACTCGGTCGAGGAAACCGCGGCCGACCCCGGCAACACGGAGTCACCACTCCTCTTTCATCTCGAGCGAGGCTTCGGCAGGGACGGAGCGGAGCCTCTGCCCGTCGACGAGAGCCTCGTCTTCCTGCGTTCCGCCGGCGAGCGTGGGGAGGCGGAGGCGATAGCGGTCGAGGTGGCGCGCCTGCTCGCCGAGGGGACGGATGCGGAGCAGATCGCGATCGTCGTCCGCGATCCGGCGCGGCGCGGCCCGCTGATCGCCTCGATTCTGGAGTCCTACGGCATCCCAACCGCACTCGAGGCAGAGGTCCCGGTTGGGTCCACTGCGGTGGGAGGCTCGTTGACCGCCTTGCTGGAAGCCATGCTGGGAACCGGCCGGGCAACGGACCTGCTGCGCTATCTGCGCGGCCCCTCGGGCTTCTCACCGGGGCAAGTCGATTGGTTCGAGCGCAGGCTCCGCCGCAATCGCGTCCAAACGGCCACCGAGGCACTGCGACTCTGGGAGGAGGACTGCGGGGAGCCGCCGGCCGACGTTGCCAGCGTCCGCGAGGCGGCGGGCCGCCCGAGGGACCTGGCCGCAGTGGTCGGCAAGATCGCGGCGGCGATGAGCGCCCGGGTCGGCTCGACGCTGGAGGCGCGGGCGGCCGGGGCAGTCACGATTGCGATGGCTGAGCGGGCCGAGCTCGACGGCTTGGCGCCGCTGCCGGAATCGATCGCGCGAGCGGTGGCCGGAATCGCCGTGCGGGTGTGGAGCGGGCCGATCGAGGACCGGGTCAGGATCGCCGACCCCCGCCGGGTGCGGGCGGCGCGCTTCGACAACGTGTTCGTCGCCTCCCTGCAGGACGGGGAGTTCCCGCGCGGCGCCGGCCACGCCGACCCGTTCCTCTCCGAGCGCCAACGCGAATCGCTGGGCCTGCAGCCGCGCCACGCCGACGAGGCCGAGGAGCGCTATCTGTTCCACGCCTGCCTGGCGCTGCCCAGACGGCGGCTCTTCCTCTCCACCCGTGACAGCGACGAGAACGGCGCCGCCGAGGCGCCTTCCCCCTTCATCGCCGACGTCAGGCAGATGCTGGCGCCAACCGCGGGCGAGGTCCGCGGCCGCGCACTTGCCGAGGTCGTCCACCGCGTTGCCGATGCGCCGTCGGAGACCGAGCTGGCGCGGGCGATCGCCGCGCGGGGACCGGCTGCCGACCCGGAGCGGCTGCTCGAGATCGCCGGCGCCGCGGAAGCCACTGCCGATCGGGTCAGGGACCGCCTGGCGACCGCCCGCGTCACGGAGGCCGCCACGCGGGCGCCGGGGCCACTCTCGGACCCATCGGTGCTCGCGGCGCTCGCCGATGTCCACGCCTATGGCGGCACGACCCTGGAGGGCTTCGACGTTTGCTCCTACCGCTGGTTCGTCTCCCACGAGCTCTCACCGCAACCACTCGATCCGCCTCCCGACCCGCTGGTCCAGGGCGGCATCATGCACGCCGCCCTCTATGCCCTCTACAAGGAGCGACCCAAGGGCGATGCGCTCCCCCGGCCCGGCTCTCTCGACGCCTGGATTGCCCGCAGCCACGAGCTGGTCGACGAGATCGAGGCGACGAGAGGGCTCGGCGAGCACCCGGCGGAGCGGGCGATGCTGGCCCGCGTCAAGGGCCTGCTCAGCCGCTTCCTTGCCGAGGAGGCGGGCCGGAAGACCGGAGGCTTCGAGCCCTGGCTGCTGGAGGAGGAGTTCTCCGAGTCCGAGGAGGTCGAGCAGCCCGTTCTCGAGCTCGACGGCTGGCGCCTGCATGGGGCGATCGACCGAGTCGACCGATCGCCGGACGGGCGCGCGCTCGTCATCGACTACAAGCTCTCGAGCAAGGTCTCATCGCGAGAAAAGCTCGAGGAGGAGGCAAAGCTGCAGCTGCAGCTGTACCTGATCGCCGTCGCCGAGCTCTGGGGGGTGGAGATCGTCGGTGGTCTCTATCACCCGCTGCGCGGCACCTCGGAACGCAGGCCGAGAGGGCTCGTGCTCGATGACGCCGCCGCCGACCTTGCCGGATACGGGCTCTCCAGGACGGACAGAGTCGATGCGGAGCAGTTCGACGAGCTGCTCGCCGATGCCCGGGCCCGGGCGGGCGCCATCGTCGAACGGATGCGGGCGGGGCGGATCGATCGCGACCCTGGCCCCCGCCCGGGCCTGCGCGACCACGGCATCTGCCCGCCGTTCTGCGACTTCGCGCCGATCTGCCGCCGCGACCGGGCGCCGGTCGAGCCGCTGGGCGACGAGGAAGAGGACGAGCAATGAGCGCACGGCAACCGACCGATGAGCAGCGGGAGGCGATCCGCGCAAAAGGCCTCGACGTCATGGTCGAGGCGGGCGCCGGAACCGGCAAGACCGGTGTGATGGTGGATCGCTACTGCCGGTTGGTCTGCGAGCAGGGCGTCTCCCCGGGGGCGATCCTCGCCTTCACCTTCACCGACAAAGCCGCAGCCGAGCTGCGCCAGCGTATCCGCGCCGAGATCGAGCGTCGGGCCGAGGAGGGATCGGAGCGCGCCCGCGAGCTGCTGCCGGCGCTCGGCAGCGCCTGGGTGACGACGATCCACGGCTTCTGCAACCGCCTGCTCTCCACCCACCCGGTCGCGGTCGGCATCGACCCGAGGTTTCGGGTGCTGGACGCCCCGGAGACCGAGCGGGCGGCCGTCGAGGCCTTCGACGAGGCGCTCGAGGTCTTTCTGGCAGGGAGCGGTCGCGCTCGCGAGGACACCGTCGCCGCGTTCGACATTGGCGGGCTGCGAGGGATGGTGCTCGGCGTACACGCCGAGCTGCGCAGCCGCGGCGAAGCCGAGCCGCGGCTTCCCGAGCCGCCCGAGCCGGATGTGCCGGGGGCATTGCGACATGCCGTCGCGGTCGCTGTGGAGACGCTCGGTGAGCTGAAGCCCGACAGCGCCAACCAGGCGCTCGTCGAGCGGGCGCTGGTCCTGCTCGAGGAGACAGAGGGGCCGCCGAGCCTCGACGCGCTGGCGTCCCTGCGAACCACCAGCAAGGCAAAGCCGATGGTCGCTTACAAAGAGGCAATCGACGCGGCCCTGAGCCGCGTCGCGGAGGCCGGTGAGGGTGGCCTTGCCTACCGGCACGTCGCCGAGCTCCTGCAAACGTTCTCCGCACGCTTTCGCGTCGTCAAGGAAAGGCGTGCCGGCATCGACTTCGAGGACCTCCAGTTGCTGGCGGCGCGACTGCTCGAGCGGACCGAGACGGGGACCGCCTACCGGTCCCGGTTCAGCCATCTCCTGGTCGACGAGTTCCAGGACACCAACCGCCTCCAGCTGCGCCTGATCGAGGCGCTGCGCGGGCCGCAGACCCAGCTGATGGTCGTCGGCGACGAGCTGCAATCGATATACGGCTTCAGGCACGCCGACCTCGACGTGTTCCGCGAGCGCAGGGCGGCGATCGAGGCGAGCGCCAGCGGCCAGGCGATTCCGCTGAGCGGCAACTTCCGCTCGCGTCCCGAGGTGATCGGCGCGATCAACGCAATCGGCCAGCGCCTGCTGGACGACTACACGCCGCTGCGAGTCGGCGCTCCGCCCAGTCGCCCACTGCCGCCCGGCGAGGGACCAGCGGTGGAGCTGCTGCTCACCGGCCGCGACGGCTGGGAGCAGGAGGGGATCCAACTGGACCCGGCAACCGATGCGCGCACGCCGACCAACCAGCTGGCCGAGGCCCGCTTCCTCGCATCGCGGCTGCGTGAGCTGGCGGACCAGGGCATCGATCGCGGGGAGATGGTCGTGCTGCTGCGAGCCTTCACCCGCCTCGACGCCCACGAGGACTCGCTCGAGCGGGCCGGCCTGCGCCCTTACGTCGTCGGCGGCCGCGGCTACTGGTCCCAGCAGCAGGTCGCCGACGTCTGCGCGCTGCTCGCGACGATCGCCAACCCGCTCGACGACCAGTCGCTGCTGGGGTCGCTCGCCTCGCCCGCCTGCGGAGCGACGCCCGACACGCTCTGGCTGCTGCGCGCCGCAGCCGGCAGGGGTCGTCACATCTGGCCGACCGTCGAGCAGGCGGCGGAGCTGGGCGAGGACGAGCGCGCCGACCCCGTGCGACTCGCGCAGATCCCCAAGCGGGAGCTGTCGTTGCTGCGCAGATTCGCCACGACGATCGCCGAGCTGCGCCGGCGCGCCACATCGCTCTCCCTCGCCGGTCTGATCGACGCCGCTGTGACCGAGACCGGCTACGACCTCGCCGTGCTGATGCGCCCGGCTGGCGAGAGCCGCTTCGCCAACGTGCGCAAGCTGATGCGCCTCGCCGCCGAGTTCGAGGCAGCCGAGGGCCGCGACCTGCGTGGCCTGCTCGATTTCCTCGCCGCACGTGCCGACGCAGATGCGGATGCGCAGGCGGCCACCGCCGTCGAGGGCCACGACGGGGTGCGGATCATGACCATCCACAGCGCCAAGGGGCTCGAGTTCGGCGTCGTCGCGATCCCCCATCTCTCCCGCGGCCTGCTCCCCGCCACCCGCGCGCCGATGCTCACCCTCGGTCGCGAGACCGAGGCGCCGCGCGTGGGGATGCAGCTGCGCCGGCTGGGTGCCCGCGGGGTCGACCTCTACGCGCAACGCGAGCTTTGCGAGGAGGACCAGATGCGGCAGGCCGAGGAGGAGCTCCGCCTCTTCCACGTCGGGGCAACCCGAGCGCGCGAACGGCTGCTGCTGAGCGGCGTGGTCAGTGCCTCTCCGCCCTCGCGGGAAAGCCACGGGAAGGCCGTGATCGAGCGAATCGTCGCCGGTTTCGAGCTCGACCGCGAGCGCGACTCGACGATCGAGATCGCTGCTCCCGAGCCCCGACCGGGGCTGGAAGCGGAGTTCGAGCCCTCCGAGATCGCCGTGCGGGTGAACCTCGCCTCACCCGATCGGGCAGCGAGCCTGACGGCTGTGCGCAAGGAGTCGGACCCCGCGCGAGATGCTGGCGAAGGGCCGGCGCCCTTGGTCGGGCGGCGACTGCCGAAGGCCGCCAGGCGACCGCTTTCCTACACAGCGATCTCCGCCCATGCTGACGGCCTCAAAGAGCGGCCCCCGGACGGCGATGGCGCCCTCCCCGAATGGGAGGCCGGCGAGCACTCGGCAATCGACGGGGGCGCGGCGCGAGGCCGGGCCGTCCACTCCATGCTCGAGTGGAGCCAGGCCAACGGGTGGCGAGCCCCGAACCCAGAGCTGATCCGTCGCATCGCGGCGTCAGCGGACGTCGGCGGCAATTCCGACCTAGCCGAGGAGGCTCTGCTGGCCCCTTTCGAGGCCTGGCTCGGCTCCAACTTCTTCACCATACGGATACGGGGCGCGGAGAGCAGCCGGGTCGAGGTTCCCCTGCTGATCGAAGTCGCCGACACCGTCCTGCGGGGCTCGATCGACCTGCTGGTGGAGGGAAAGGGAGATCCGCCGCTGATCGTCGACTACAAGACCGACAGGGTCGATGGCTCAGAGCTCGCCGAGCTCGCGGCTCGCTACCGGATCCAGCAGGACATATACGCGCTTGCGGTCGCCGAAGCGCGAGGCGTGCAGGAGGTCGAGCTTGCCTATGTCTTCCTGGAGCGACCCGAGGAGCCGGTCATCGCAAAGTGGGGGCCGGAGGAGATCGAGGCCGCTCGACGCAGGCTCGAAGCTGAGATCGCCCAAATTAGAGGGGGCTGATCACGAAGCTCCCGGCGAAGCCGAGGCATCGAGCTTTTGGGCCAGCTCGTCGAGCTTCAGCTCCTTCAATCCCTCCCCGACCGCATCGAGCTCGGCGGCGCAGTAGGTGACCAGCTCGCGGCCCTCTCGGCAGAGCTCGAGTGTCTCGCGCAGGCCGGCCTGGCCGGAATCGAGCCGGTCGATGATCTGCTCCAGCCGCTCCACGGCAATCTCATAGCTCGCGGGTTTATCGCTCAAGCGTCCTCCTCGACCTTGGCGCCGACGCTGCCGTCGGCGAAGCGCAGTCTGACGCGTTCTGCGGCGACCGCGGCGGCGGCGCTTGTCACCGGCTCGCCCTCGCCTGCCTCGACCAGCGCGTAGCCGCGCTCCAGTGTGCGCTCCGGTTCGTGGGCACGCAAGGCCACCTCGGCCCGGTGGAGCGCCTCACGACGGTGCTGCATTTCCGGCCCGGCGGCGCGACGTCGTGCCCGCTCAAGCACGACGCTGGCGAGGCGCCGCTGGAAGCCGAGCCGCTCGGTGACCCCGCGCTCAGACGCGGCACGAATCTCACGGGTCTTCTGGTTGAGGGCCTGGCGCTCGCGCCGCAGGGCGCGGCCCGGTCCGCGAGCGAGCGCCACGAGGTGCGGCGTACGTGCGGCCACGGCGCCGCCAGCCCCCCGGCGCAGCGAGCCGGCGCAGCGCTTGAGCGCCTCGCGCGCCGCCAGGCAGTCGAGCGGCACGGCCGCCTCGGCGGCGTGGGTCGGGGTCGAGCAATCGACCGCGGCGACGTCGTCGATCAGGGTCGAGTCGCGCTCGTGGCCGACGGCGCTGATCACCGGCACGCGCAGCATCGCCACCGTGCGGCAAAGCGTCTCGTCGCAAAAGGCCCAGAGGTCAGCGAGGCTGCCGCCGCCGCGAGCGACGACGATCGTCTCGACCTGGGGCTGCGCGGCAAGGCCCTGGATCGCCCCGGCGATCGCCGGGGCGGCATGGCGGTCCTGCACCGGCGCGAACGCCCAGACGACGGTGCCATGCCAGCCGCGCCGCTCGAGTCCGGCCAGCAGGTCGCGCCGCGCCGCGCCGGCCTCCGCCGTGACCACCCCGATCGTCCGCGGCAACACCGGCCGTGCCAGCTGCTGCTGCAACTCGAACAGGCCCTCGGCCTCGAGCTGCTTGCGCAGCGCCTCGAGCCGCGCCAGCAAGTCCCCTTCGCCGGCCAGGCGAATGTGCGTCGCCCGAAAGTAGAAGGCCGGCGAGGACTGGGCGCTGCCGCGGTAGTAGTCGGGACCGCCGGCAATCACGACTTCGGTGCCATCCCGCAACCCTCCCGCGGGAAGCTCGAGCTTCTCGAGCTCATTGAGCCAGATCGCGCAAGGCACGGCGCCCTCGCTGTCGCGCAGCTCGAAGTAAGCCTGGGTCTTGCTGCGGCTGAGACCGGTCACCTCGCCGATCAGCGAGACGCGCGCCCGGCGGCGCATCTCTTCCTCGAGCTTGCGGGCGTAGCGCCCCACCGCGTAGGGACCCGGCAGATCCATCAGGTCGAGGCTATCCAGCGCCCCTGACGGGCGTGGAGCAAGCAGATCGAGGACGCAGGGAGCGCGGCGTGCTCCGCACGCAGGCGACCGAGGACGCCGATATGCGCAGCGCCACGCCCGTCAGGCGGTCTCGTGCCAGCGATTGGCCCAACGCTTGAGCTCGGTGAGCGCCGGTCGCAGCTCGGCGCCCTTCTCGGTGAGCGAGTAGGTGACCCGCACCGGCGTGCCGGCTTCGACCTCCCGCTTGACGAGGTCTTCCTCCTCCAGCTCGCGCAGCCGCTGGGAAAGCAGTCGATCGGAGAGGCCGGGCACGGCGCGGACCAGCTCGCCGAAGCGCAACGGTCCCTCGGTGAGGGCAGAGACGATCGCACCGGTCCAGCGTTTGCCGATCAGCTCAATCGCCGCGTGGAAGTGCGGACAGACGCCGTTGCCGGCCTGATCTTGGGTCGAGGACCGGGTCTCCAAGTAGTGAGTTGAGCTTACCGAACGTAAGTGCTGAGCCTTAGAGCCTGTCTCATACCCCGCGTGTGCGACTGGCGAGTGCCGGACCGAGCGGGGGTAGGACGCAGGGAGGCCGAATGGCAGCGCCATTTGGCCGACCGAGGACGCCGCCCCGCGAAGTGTGTCCGGCGCCGCCAGGCGTGCGCGGGGGTTATGAGACAGGCTCTAAGCCGTGCAGGGCCCGGTGTGGACCGGCGCGCTCGCAGCTCGCAAAGCCTCCTCGACGACCTCGTTGGGGATCGCGAAGCCACCGGGCGTGCCGCTCGTGGTCGCTGCGAAGACCGTGGCGAGGACACGGCCGCGCGCATCGACCAGCGGCCCGCCGGAGTTGCCGCTGCGAACGCTGCCGCGCAGGGAGACGATCGAGCGAGTGATGGGGCCACGCCCGTAAGAATCCTCGCTGATCGTCTCGCGGGTCTCACCCAGGCGGGCCGCGGCGGAGGCGAAGGGGCCGTTCTCGGGGTAGCCGAGCACGGCCGCAGCGGTCCCGGACTGCGGATCGGGGGCCGTCGGCAGGGCCGGGATATCGGCCTCGACACGCAGCACGGCAAGATCGTTGCCGGGCTCGTAATGGACGGGCGTCGCCTCAAGCGAGGCGCCCCCCTGGGTTGTGATCGTGGTGTCGTCCTCACCGGCGACGACGTGCGCGTTGGTGACGACGAGGCCGGGCGCAGCAACCCAGCCGGATCCCTCGATGCCCAGCCCGCAGGCTGTGCCAAGCACCCGCACGACGGAGATCCCAGCCTCGCTGACCTGCGGATCCGAGGCGAGGGCGGGGTCGGGTGCCCCCACAGGGGTGGTCGGCCCGACGATTGCCGGCGCCGGATCGACGCGATCGAGCGCCTGCAGAATCGGTCCCGAGGGCGGCAACACCTGGTTGAGGCTGCGCAGGATCACGGACCGCTGCACGTCGGCACGCAGCTGCGCGGCGCCCGGAGCATGGAGGGCCACGGCACCGAAGACCCAGACGAGCCCCAGCGCGACCGAAGCGATCAGCGCCGCGCCGCCGGCCCCATCTGCCAGGTGCAGACCCCTGCCGCGCACCAGGCGCGAGCGAAGGCCCAACGCCAGACTCTCCAGCGTCACCGCAACGAGAGCTCCGCCTAGGAGCGCCCCCAGCGCTGCGCAGAGCGGCGCGTAAGGGGACTCAGAGCCTTGATTGAGAATCAGCGGAGCGATCCGGCTTCCCGCGAAGGCCCCCACGCCAAAGCCGACCAGAGTCAGCGTGCCGACGATCAACCCCTGCCTGTACCCCCAAAGCGCCAACGCCAAGGTGAAGGCGACGATCCCCCAGTCCAGCACTGTCATACAGCTATGGAAGCAGGAGGAGGGGGCGGGTGCCTCTCTCGCGCAGCGGCGTCATGCTTTTCGCACTGACCGCTTGGCGAGCGATGCAACGCGCCCGGCGAAAAGCCCAGCAAGCTGGAGAGGCACCCGCCCCCTCCATTACCTTTCAAGCAGAAAATGAGCCCTCGCCCCCCCGAGGTGGAGCGGCGTCGCCGTCTCGTCACCCGCGCGCTTCCCCTCAGCCTGATCGCCCTGGTCGCTTTCATCGTCGGCGTCAGCGCCGGCGCAACCGGCTCCCCCGAGAAGGAAGCGGCCGAGCGCTTCGTCGAGGCTTGGGAGCACAACGAGTTCGCCGCCATGTACCGGGAGCTGAACCGCGGCTCGCAGCGCAAAATCCAGCTCAACGACTTCGTCCTCGCCTACCGCGAAGCCAAGGAGATCGCGACCCTGCGCGCGCTGGAGGCGGGCGCACCCGAGGACCCCAGCTCAGTCGAGGTGCCCGAAGACAGCAGCCAAGCAGACGAGAGAACGCTGGTGCCCGTGCCGATAACGGCGACCACCGTCGCCTTTGGCTCGGTGGTGGCGGTGCTCGAGCTTCCCTTCGCCGAAGGCGGCATCGCCTGGGAGAGGAACCTCGTTTTCCCCGGCCTGCGCAGCGGCGAGCACCTGGAGAACGAGATCGAGTTGGCGCCGCGAGCACCGATCCTCGCCGTCGATGGCACGCCGTTGGCCGAGGGCCCGGCTGCAGCGCGCGAACACCCACTTGGCAGCTCGGCGATCGACGTCACCGGCGAAGTTGGCGTAGCCGAGGAAGCCGACGCGGAGGCGCTCGCCCGCCATGGCTTTGCAGCCGATACACCGGTCGGAGTCAGCGGCCTCGAGCGGGCCTTCAACGCCAGGCTTGCCGGCAAGCCCGGTGGCTCCCTGCTCGCCGCCGATGGCACATTCGGCTCGAGCAGGACGCTGGCCGAGGCGCCGCCGCGACCAGGCGCGCCGGTCAAGACGACGATCGACCCAGACCTGCAGGAGGCGACCGTCGCCGCGCTCGGCGGCCGCTTCGGCGGGGTCGCCGTGCTCGACACCCGCAGCGGCGACGTCCGCGCTCTCGCCGGTTATGCCTTCTCCGCCCCGCAACCGCCGGGCTCGACCTTCAAGATGATCACGACGGTTGCCGCGCTGCAGAAGGGGGTCGTCTCGCTCGACGACGAATTCGAAATCGTCGACGGCGTCGACGTCGGTGGCCGCTTCATCGAAAACGCCAACGGCGAGCTCTGCGGCGGCACCTTCCGCGAAGCTTTCGCCGAGTCATGCAACGCCGACTTCGCCCCCCTCGGCCCGAAGATCGGCAACGACGAGCTGGTCGGCACCGCCGAGCGTTTCGGCTTCAACTCCCCCCCGACGCTCTACACAGAGCGAATCGTCGCCGAGATCGAACCGGAAACGTCGACGATCCCGGCCGAGATCGGCGAAGAAGTCGACCTGGGCGTGACCGCGATCGGGCAGGGCGAGGTGCTGGCAACGCCGCTGCAGATGGCGAGCGTGGCGCAAACGATCGCCAACGACGGTGTGCGCCAGCCGACCTCGGTCGTCGCCAACCGCAAGTTGCGTCCCGAGATGAAGCCGTTCCGGGTGATGTCGGAGAAGATCGCCGGCCAGCTGACCGAGCTGATGGTCGGCGTCGTCGCTGGCGGCACCGGGACCGCCGGGGCGATCGCCGAGGCGCAGGTGGCCGGCAAGACCGGCACGGCCGAGCTCGGTCCGAAGCCCGGTGAAGAGGACGCAGAGCACCCCGAGCAGATCAAGGACGCTTGGTTCGCGGCCTTCTCCCCAGCGGAGAAGCCGCGGCTTGCGGTCGGCGTGCTGCTGATCGAAGCCGAAGCGGCGGGCGGCGAAGTGGCAGCGCCAATCGCCTCGGAAGTGCTCTCCGCCGGTCTCTAGCCCGGCTAGAGGTCGAGCGTGACCTGGCCGTCCTCTTTGTCGGTGCCGGGAATCGAGAGCGTCAAGGGCCGCGCCTCGGAGGCCGAGTCAGGCAGCAGGAAGAGGACCAGCGAGCCCTCGATCGTGCCCTGCTCGGCGGTCGAGTCGAGAATCGGGACCTGTTCCTGCGATTCGACTTCGCCGCCCAGTGGCAGCGCGTAGAGGCTTTCGCTGGGCAGCGCCTCGAACTCGTGGTGGTCAGCGTCCTCGATCGTCATCGAGTCGGCCAGGACCTGCGGCTCTTCGCTCTCGTTCTGCACTTCGAAGAAGACGCCGAAGTAGGTCGAGCCTTTCGGCGGCGGCGGCTGGCCGACGAGATAGGCGGAGTCCTCGTTGTCGTTCGGGTTGAGGTAGCGCGAGAAGATCGCGTTGTAGCTGAGCTCGCCGAGCTCGACCGGCTCACCCTCGACGACCTCCGTCTCGTGACTCTCGTAGCCGCAGGCTGAAACCGTCAGCGCAACGGCTGCAAAAGCCAATACGGCGAGCATCGGCGGGACGAGTCGGGAACGGCGGAACATCGGCGGCGAGAGACTATAGGAGCCAGCTCAGGGAATACCGGTTGCATGCGGGTTGCCGCCAGCGACCCCAATCCGACCGTCGTCGAGCTCATCGGACTCGAGCCGATCGCGCAAACGGCGCAGTGCCTCCTGCCAGTGACGCGCGTAGGGGATCGAGGCGCCGGAGAGCAACTCGAGACCCCGATCGACCACTCCCGGCTCGGTCCAGAAGGAGACCCGCACGGTGGTCAGCGAGCCCGGCCCCTCGGCCAGCTCCCAGAGAGTCGTCGAGGGGACTCGGTTGCCGCGACCGCCGCGACCATGCTCGACTATGCGATGCGGCTCCTCCAGCTCGGCGATCGCCGTGTCCATCCAGACCCTGCGCGGCCGTACGGCAATGCGGAAGCGCGCCCCGGCGCCCACCCCACGCGACTCGATTCGGGTCAGGTGGAAGTCAGAGAGGAAGTGATCGGTGAACGAGGGCCGCAGCCCGAGGTCGGCGATCGTCTCGAAGGCGCGCTGGCGCGACACGTCGATCTCGATCTCAGCGCTAACCGGCCCCATCGGCGGCGGCGATTCTATGCCCGGCCGGGTTTGCATGCGGGCAACTACGGGAAATCCCTGATTGCATCTGCAAATCCAGCCCGCTAGCATCCCTCGCGGAGGCGCCGGGAAGGAGGCTCCTATCTCTACGACAGTCAGCCCCGGCATCAACGTCGACCAGTTCGACGCCAGCATTGTCCCTGGCTCGGGCACCTATTTCTGCATCACCTGTGGCTCACAGCTCTCGCTGCGCGAGAACGACCAGCTTCCCGAATGCCCGCGCTGCGGCGCCACCGAGTACCGGCGGGACTCGATGTTCGAGTCGATGCAGGAGCACGGGCAGACCTCGGAGCTGGCCGTCCCGGCCACTGTCTCGCCGCCAAGCTGGCTGCCGCAGGCTCGTGAGAGGCTCTCGGAGCCCGGCTGTCACGTCGCTTACCGGGAGGATGACGGCGAGATCCATGTCTTTCCGATTGCCGAGGGGTGGACACGGATCGGGCGCAGCGCCGCCGCCGATATCCGCCTCGACGACCCCAGCGTCTCGCGCCGCCACGCGCTGATCGTCTCCGAGCAGCCCAACTCCCTGCGGGTGCTCGACGACCGCAGCCTCAACGGAGTCTTTCTCAACGGCGAGATCGTCGAGTGGGCTCGGATCGAAGACGGCGACGAGCTGGCAGTCGGTCGCTACCGGCTCTTCGTGCTCGACGCCTGATTCCAGCCACCGGCGCCCCTAGCATGGGGGCATGCATGCGGATCCCCCGGAGGTCGCGGCCGAGCGCGCCCGAGAACGCCTCCATGCGGAGATAGAGCGTGTGCGGGTGGGCGTCGAGGAAATGCTGGCCGAGCAAGAGGGCGGTGGCAACGAGGGAATCCGCCGTGAGCTGGACGCCTTGCGAGCCGAGACCAACGCCCTGCTGAAGCGGCGGATCCGCAAGACCGAGAAACGGCTCGGCAAGCGAATCAGCAAGATCAGCAGCCGCACCGACGCTCTAGAACAGCGGCTCGATCAAGTCGAGCAAGAGCGCAAATACGCCGAGTGGCGCATCCACAACCACACAGAGCAGCTACTCGACGGCCTCCTGCAAGAGCTTCGCACCATCGGCGACCTCCTGACCCGTGCAAGGTAACCAAAAGCTCCCCAGGCAATTCGACCATCTCAGACCCTGAGCGCGGCGTGAGGAGGGGTCATGTGCCCTTTCCCAGAGGCTCATGTAGCCACATTCCGCGCCCTTAGATACGACTCAGCTGCGCGACGGCCTCTGGGGAAGGGCACATGACCCCTCCCTACTGCTACCTCACTCAGTCGAGATGCTGGGATCCGCCTGCACCTTGTGCGGGACGACCATCATGAAGTTCGCGGCGGCCTCGCTGGCGAGATCCACAACCCGCTCGGCCTCCTCATCCTGACCGGTGGCGCGCAGCTCGTGAGCGTAGGCGCCGAGCAGGTCGTCGACATCGAGCAGGCCCTCGGCGTCGAGCTCTTTGAGCTCGACCTTGGCACCCTTGCCCAGCCGGCGCAGGATCGCCTCGCTGTCGATGCCGAAGGCGTTGTAGCGGACGTAGACGCGGCCGCCGGTCATCCCGGCGCAGGCCCAGGGCCCGAGGTCGCCGAGCACGATCGCCCGCCCCGAGGTCATGTACTCGAAGGCAAAGCCCTTGGCGTTGGCGCGGTCGACGATGCAGCCGCGGCTGTCGTCGACGTCCTCCTCCGGCTCGCCCGCAAGCACCACGTCGGCGCCCGAAAGCCGGATGCAGAAGCGCGAGTCGGCAGAGCCCTGGACGAAGAGCCGACCGCGTTGGGCCCCGTAGGCGAAGGACTTGCCGACCGAGCCGTTGAGGCGGCGGCCCTTGGCTCCCTTGCCCTTCAGCACTGCAACCGAACCGCCCAGCATCCCCTTGCCGACGCCGTCCTGGGCTCCGCCCTCGACCCGGATCGAGACACCGTAGGCATTGAAGGCACCAAAGCCCTGGCCGGCGATCGAGCCACCGTTGAACTCGAGGCTGGCGAGCACGTCGTCGCTGGACTCGGGCGCGTCGGCATCGAAGATCCGCGAGCGCGCAATCGCCCCGGAGAGCTCCGTGCCGAGCACACGGTCGTTGGCGTCGGTGGCACGCGGGAACTCGTTGCGGATCGTGCGGCCTGAGCAGACGTCGCCGGCGAGCGAGGCGATCTGCGCCGAGGCCTGCTTGGCCTCCATGCGGATCGGCCGAGCGACGACTAGGCCCGCCTCGGCCCGCTCCTCGGCGTCCGCCGCAACCGGCAGGTCGAGCGGCTCGAGGTCGAGGAACTCCTCCAGCGGAGTGATCAGCGGCGCCAGGTCGATCGAGTCGTGGTGGGAGACCTGCTCGAGCAGGTCGTAGCGGCCGACGAGGTCCTGGGCGCGTTCGTAGCCAAGCGAGGCAACGACCTGCTTGACCTCCTCGCCCATCGCACCAAAGAAGCGCGCACAGCTCTCCGCGGCGCTGTCGACCTCCTGCGGGGTGAACTTCTTCAGGCCGTGCTCCTGGGCCTGCTCGACGGTCTCGATCTGGGTGGCGATGCCAACATGGCAGGTATCGAGCTGGCAGCCGCGGCAGATCGTGCAGCCGAGGCTGACCATCGCCAGGGTGCCGAAGCCGACCCGGTTGGCGCCGAGGCAGTGCAGCTTGACGATGTCATGGCCGTGGCGGTAGCCGCCGTCGGCCCAGATCTCGACCCGGTTGCGCAGGCCGGCCTCCATCAGTGCTCGGTGCACGGCACGAGTGCCGATGTCCGAAGGCAGACCGACGTGGCGCAGGGCGTGCTGGCGAGCGGCGCCGGTGCCGCCCTCGAAGCCCGAGAGGGTGATGATGTCGGCGCCCGCCTTGGCGATGCCGAGGCCGATCGTGCCGATGTTCGGCACAACGGGCACCTTGACCGAGACGCGCACGTCGGGGTTGACCGTCTTCAGCTCGTCGATCAGCTCGGCGAGGTCCTCGATCGAGTAGAGATCGTGATTGTTGGAGGGCGAGATCAGGTCGGTGCCGGGCGAGGCGTTACGAGCAGCGGCAACCTTCTCGGAGACCTTCTTGCCAGGCAGGTGGCCGCCCTCGCCGGGCTTGGCGCCCTGACCGATCTTGATCTCGGCGAGGTAGGAGGAGTTCAGCATCTCGGCCGAGACGCCGAAGCGGCCCGAGGCGACCTGCTGGCCGCGCCACTTGCGGTAGTGCCCGTACATGTCGCGGATCTCGCCACCCTCGCCATTGACGCAGAGGACGTTGATCGCCTTCGCCGCGTCGGCGTAGGCACGGAAAGCCGGCTCGGACTGCGAGCCGAAGCTCATCGAGGAGATCACCACCGGGTAGTCATGGCGGCCGACGCTGGCGTCAACCGCGCTCGGCTCGACCGGATCTCGGTCGCCCCGCAGGCCCATGATGTGGCGCATCGAGATCGGGCTCTGCTGCTCCAGATCGCGCACCTTCTGCGAGTACTCCTCGTAGGAGCCTGTGCCGTTGGCGGTGGCGATCGCCGCCTTGTAGACCTTGGGGTAGAAGCGAAAGGTCTTCGCCGGCTTGGCTTCCTCGTCGCCGGCGAGGATGCGGGCGCGCTCGTTGGTGTCCTCGTCGAGCGCGGCAAAGCCGACGCCACCCCGATCGGAGGCGCCGAAAGCCTCGGTCATGAAGATCTCGGCTAGCTCCGGCTTGACGCCAATCGAGGAGAACTGGCGTGCGTAGCCGCGCACCTCATGGATGCCAATTGTCGAGATGACTTTCTCGATGCCCTTGTTGAGGGCGTCGCAGAGGTTGGAGACGTCTGACTCGTAGTCCTCGACGCAGATCACCTCGACCATCGTGTACGGGCAGACGCCATTGGCGCCGAGGCCAAGAGCAAGCATCACGTCATGGACGTTGCGCAGGGCGGCAGAGCGCAGCACGATGCCGCAACGGCGGCGCAGGTTCTCCTCGCCGGGCTCAACCTTGTAGCCCTTTAGCGCCTGGTCGACGACGGATGTCGCCAGGTGCGGATCGAGGAAGCGACGATCGCCCTCATACACGGTGCGATCGGTGAGCACGAGCAGCTCGGCGCCATCGCGGACTTTCTTCACCGCCTCCTGCTTGATCCGCTCGATCGCGCCCTTCGTCGTCTCCGATTCGAGCAGCGAGACGTCGACCACGTCGGCGCGCCCGCGGAACTCCTCCCAGAGGTCCTCGAGCAGGTAGGTGCGGTGCTTGCGGGCGATCGCCCGGTAGGTCTTGTCGGAGAGCGGTGCCATCTCGTGATGACCGCCGAGAATCACCGGGAAGGCGGTCTCGACCGTGGCGGTGTCCCGATCGACAGCGTCGATCGAGGGACGACGGCCGAAGACCGCCCGGGTCGAGAAGTGCTCCATCTCGCGTTCGCGGTCGATCGCCGGATTGGTGACCACGGCGACCGTCTCCTTGAAGTAGTCGGCAAGGTTCTGGCGCTCCGGCGAGAGCGCTGCCAGCGGCCCGTCGTAGCCCAGCGAGCCGACCGGCTCGGAGCCGTTTGACGCCATCTGCTGAACGAGTTTGACGTCGTCGCGCTGCCAGCCGAAGCCGGCGAGCACGCGGTCTGCGACCTTGACCGGCTCTTCGGGCCCGGCATCGGAGTAACCCGGCACCTCGCCGCCTTCCAGCGGGCCGCCAGCCTTCAGGGCCCGATCGTAGGGAGCGACCTCCTCAGCGCCGTTGCGGGCGAGCCAGCTCTTGCGGACGATGCGCAGCATCTCGTCGTGAGCGTGTAGTACCGAGCGCTTGGCGGCCCGATCGATCAGGACCAGCGCCTTCTCACCGGGCGCGAGCGGCTTGGGCTCGGCGACCATTGCGCTGACCGGAACCACGCCCGGCTCGGAGCTGAAGACGAAGTCGTCGCTGGTCTCCACCTGCCAGAGCGGTCGCAGGCCGAGAGCGTCGGAGGAGAAGACGCATTCGGAGGCGTGGCGAGCGATCAGCGCCACGGGGCCTTGGGCAAACGGCCCCATCGCCTGGCGCAGGTACATGTAGAAGGGATGCAGGTCCTCGGGCAACGAGCGGATCTGGTCGACGATCGGCGGCACGATCATCTCCATCGCCTCGGCAAGACTGAGGCCGTCGCGGCTGACCAGGGTGTCGATCGTGCGGTCCAGGTCCTGCGAGTCCGAGGAGCCGGGCTGGATCGGCACACCGAGCATGCGCGCCTCCTGGCGCAGTTGAGCGATCGTGTTGATCTCTCCGTTGTGGCCCAGCACCGAGAACGGCTGGACGCGCTTGAACGAAGGCCAGGTGTTGGTCGAGTAGCGGTTGTGCCCGAAGCAACCGATCGTCTCGAAGCGCGCGTCGCGTAGGTCGGGGTAGTACTCGCCGAGCACCTTGGGGGCGCCCATCACCTTGTAGACGCAGGTGGTGGCCGAGAACGAAGGCACATGGACCCCGAGGCGCTGCTCGAGCTCGATCAGCAGGTCGAAGAGGACGCGGTCGCGGCGCGAGACGTCTGCGACGAGACCCGCGAGCTGCCAGAAGTGCGGCTCCTCCTCGCGGGCGGTCGGCCCAAGCGCGGGCGAGTCGACGACGCCGACCCGCTCGGCGAGAATGCGGAAGCCCCCCCGCCCGAGCAGCTCGCGGGCGTCGTGCTGGATCCGCTCGCGATCCTGCGAGCGCTCGATGAAGACGTGGGCGACGGCGAAGGCGTCGTCGAGGGTTAGCGAGGGGTCGTGGCCGCCGCTGCGCACCTCCTCGGCCCAGATCTTGCGCGGCAGGTCGAGCAGCACGCCGCAGCCATCCCCCTCCCCGTCGACGTTGCCGGCGCGGTGGAGCATCTTCTGCAGCGCGGGGATCGCCAACTCGATCGGCGCATGGCTCGGGGTCGCGTCTTTGCGTACCGAGGCATAGATCGCACAAGCGTCCTTGTCCTCGACGCTGGGCGGCGAGACAAGCGGCCGGTAGGCACGCTCAGGCGAGTAGCGGACGGGGCCGCGCTCGCCGTGAAGCTCACGGGACTGGGTATCGGACACTGCTGACCTCCCGGTATCCACGCCTTCTTCGAGCGGGCGCGCGACGGGTTGACAAGTCGCCGAATTATAGGGGCGGTCGGCAGCCCAACCGCACGAATCGCCGTTTCCCCGCAAATAGCGCCGAAATCTCGCGCCTCTGTGCGCTCAGGCCCAAGCCGGAGCGGTGTACTCGCCGCTCGGGTGGACGCCGATCAGGAGCGCGGTCACCGGGCCGTCCGAGCGGTTGAGGATCGTGCGCTTTGCCGGCGGCTCGATCGAGGCGAAGGTGCCGGCGTGCGCCTCGTGCTCGGTGCCGTCGAGCCGCATCACGGCATCGCCCTCGAGGATGATGAAAAGCTCCACCTGGCCGCTCTCGGACTCGTCGTGCTCTGGGATCTGTCCGCCGGGTCCGATCTCGACAAGGTTGAAGCCGAACGCCGAGGTTCCTAGCGCCTTGCGGGCCAAGCGCCAGGTCGCGTCGCCCGAGCCCTCCATCGTCTCGAACTCGTCGCGATGCTTGATCGTGTAGGCGCCTGGCATCATTCGCCTCCTTCTGGGCAAGGCGTGCGGTGACCCTAACTCCCTAGCTCCCGATTTGCCAGCGCTGTACCCGCGAGTTGCCCTGATCGGTGAGCCAGACCACGCCATTGGCGCCCAAGGCGACGCGCAGCCACCAGTCGGTTTCGATCTGCCCAGCGCCCGCGCCGCTCTGGCCAAACTGGGTGATGTAGCCGCCAGTTTCGTTGAAGACCTGAACGCGATCGTTGACGGCGTCGGTCACCCAGAGGAAGCCGTTGGCATCGACTTCAACGTCGGTGGGTCGGTTGAACTGGCCGGCCCCTGTGCCGTAGGTGCCAAAGCGCAGCAGCACTTTTCCTGCCTGGTCGAAGGCAGAGACGCGGCTGTGGTTTGGTTCGGCGACCCAGATCTTGCCCGTCTGGGTTACGTCCACGCTCCAGGGCCTGCTCCAGGCTCCAAGGCTGATCGCTTTGGAGAATTTGTCTTCGGAGTCGAACTCCTGAACGCGGTCGTTTTCGGTGTCGGCGACCCAAAGGTCTCCTTGCGCGTCGAACGTGAGGTCGAGCGGGAAGACGACCTGGCCGTTGCCAGAGCCCCAGCTGGCCAGCTGTTTAAGCGACTGCCCGGAGGAGTTGTACTTCTGGATCTGCTGACCAGAGGCGCAGGCGACGTAGATCGCGCTTGCCGATTTCACCGCCACCGCAGCCGGGTCGTAGCAGGTTTTGAACTGGCCCAGGTAGGCGCCCGCGGAGCTGAAGTGCTGCAGGCGATCGTTCTCGTCATCGGTGACCCACAGGGACTGGTCGGCGGGATCGACGGCGATGTTGGTCATCACTTTGAATTGGCCGTTGCCGGAGCCTGAGCTGCCGAAGGCGCTCTGGTAGGTCGGCGGCGCGATGCCGGTGGTGAAGGTGAGGTCCCCGCCGGCGACGGTGCCTTCTTTGTTCGTTGCGGCGACTCGGAAGTGGTAAGTCGTGCCGGTCGTGAGGCCGCTGATCGACTGGCTCACAGAGACCGGGGCGCCGCCGGAGCCGATTTCTTTGGCGGGAATGGGAACGCTGGTGCCGTAGGCGGTGGTTTTGCCGTATTCGAACTGGTAGGTGGTTGCATAGCCGCTCGGGTTGATGCTGGCGTTCAGGGTCGCCACCGTCTGCGTAATCCCCGAGGCCGGGTTGGTGATGGGGTCGGGGACCAGGGTCGACCACTTGGTCACGCGACTGTTCTCGGCGTCCTCGTCGGTGACGTAGATGACGTTGCCGCCCTGGGCCAGCTCGATCCCGTCGGCGGTCGAGAGCTGGCCGGGACCGAAGTGGGTGACGTA
>Ga0157306_10000038_pt1 | contig 23105 bp, 18 predicted proteins | sample NitcycUS163409C2_FD_108391 | JGI IMG/M metagenome (GOLD analysis project Ga0157306, IMG submission 108391) | Soil microbial communities from Arlington Agricultural Research Station in Wisconsin, USA - Nitrogen cycling UWRJ-S163-409C-2 | ecosystem: Environmental > Terrestrial > Soil >...
ATCCAGCGCACCGCCGCGAAGTACCAGGAGGCGCTGCGCCGACTGACCGGGGAAGGGTAATGCTCAAGCCTGCGCCGCCCCCCATGCGGCAATGATTCGATGCAGCTCGCGCACGCCATCGGTGAGCGCCGCTGGCCCGGGCTGCAGAATGATCGATGACTTGACCTCGTGCAGCTCACCGTCGCGCACCGCGGGCACCTCGGCCCACCCGGCTCGCGCAGCCACCGAGCGCGGGTTGAACTTCTTGCCGCACCAGGAGCCGAAGATCAGATCGGGCGCGCGCCGCGGGATCTCGAGCGGATCGGCGATGATGCGATCGCGCCCGAGCCCCTGCTGAGCGAGCTCCGGGCATACATCGTCGCCACCCGCGATGCCGATCAGCTCCGAGACCCAGCTTATGCAGGAGATCTGCGGCTCGTCCCATTCCTCGAAGTAGACGCGCGGCCGGCGCGACAGCCGCGCGGCAGACCCGCGGATCGACTCGAGCCCCGCCTCGAGCTCCACGGCGAGCGCCGCCGCCTTCGCCTGACAGCCGATCATGCCGCCTAGAGTGCGGATGACGCGCAGGATGTCGGCCAGGCTGCGCTGATTGAAGACGTGGACCTCGACGCCGTTGCGAACGAGCTCCGCGGCAATGTCCGCCTGCAGATCGGAGAAGCCGAGCACCAGGTCGGGTGAGAGCGCGAGGATGCGGTCGATTTTCGCGCTGGTAAACGCGGACACTCGCGGTTTCTCCTTGCGCGCCCGCGGCGGACGGACCGTGAAGCCCGAGATGCCGACGATGCGCCAGTCCTCGCCCAGCAGATACAGCGTCTCGGTCGTCTCCTCCGTCAGGCAGACGATACGGCTCGGGTACGGCGCGGCAGAGGCACGCATGCGGCTAATCTAGCAAAGGCACCGTACCGGTGCGCCGGAGGCTTGCCCGGCACGCAGTCTGCGTGCAAGGCTTGTGTCGGCAACGCACGCACTCCATGTTCCCAAGCCTGCAGCGCAAGTTCGAGCACTGGGTCTTCGACCTGCCTGAGGCGCTGGGCGGACGCCCGCTGGGCTGGCTTGCCGCCCCGCTGCGCTACGTCTACGCGCTGCTGCGCGACTTGGCCCAGGGCGGCCTCGGTCTGCGCGCGATGAGTCTCGTCTATTTGACTCTGTTTGCACTGGTGCCGATCGTGGCCGTGGCGTTCGCGATGCTCAAGGCATTCGGTTTCGACCGCGAGCTCGAGCCCGTCCTGTTCGAGTTCCTGAGGCCGCTTGGCGACCAGGCGTATGTGATCACCGAGCGGATCATGGGTTTCGTCGAGAATGTGCAGGGCACTCTGCTTGGCACGCTCGGCATCATATTCCTGGTCTACACCGTCATTTCGATGATCCAGAAGGTCGAGGAGGCGCTCAACTTCGCGTGGCACGTCGATCGGCCGAGGAGCCTTGGTCGTCGCATTACCGAGTACCTGGTCGTAATGCTGATCGGGCCGCTGATCGCAGTGCTGGCGATGGTGATGCTCGCCTCCTTTGAGGCGAGCGAAGCCGTCGCGAGAATCGAGGGCCTCGCAGCCGGCGAGTCCGGGAAAATCCGTTTTGCTCCCTACGTGCTCACGATAGGTCTGTTTCTGTTCGTGTACGTCTACATGCCGAACACGCGTGTACGGTTCGTCCCGGCGCTGATCGGCGCAGTGACGGCTGGGGCGCTTTGGGCGATGGTCGGCGCGATGTTTACCCGCATCGTGGTTTACTCCACGCAAACAATGGCGATCTATGCCGGCTTCGCGGTCGTGCTGCTGTTCCTGCTGTGGCTGTATCTGAGCTGGCTGATCCTGCTGCTGGGCGCGCAGCTGTCCTTCTACCTGCAGCACCCCGAGCACCTGCGCGCGGGCCACGACGACATCGACGTGACCGGCGCGCTTCGGGAGCGGATCGCGATGTCGATCATGTGCCTGCTGGGCGAGCGCTTCCTCGAGGGCGGTCCGCGCTGGACGGTGAATGCGCTGGCCGAGCGGCTGATGGTGCCGGCAAAAGTGTTGAACGAGGTCGTGTCGATTCTCGAGGCGCAGGGCCTCGTGCTCACTGCCGAGGACGACACCGTCGCCCCGGGGCGCGACCTCTCGGCGATCCGCTTGACCGCAATCCTCGATGCGGTGCGGCACGAGATCCCCAACCCGCGCTGCCCGCAGCCGCGGTCGGTGGCGGCGGCCGATGCGGCGTCGCAAGCCATCGAACAGGCGATGCGGGATGCGCTTGGGGAGCGCACGCTCCGGGACTTGCTGCCGACGGAATCGTCCGGGGAAGTCGCAAGATGGCCCGAGCCCGAGGTGTTGCAATGATGCATGCACACCGCCACCTTTAGTCAACATCGGAAGCGCACGGAGGCACCATGCACAAGAGCAGGTTCGCTGGATTCATCATCGATTGCCGGACGGACGATCTGGAGGCGGCGGCTGCGTTCTGGGGCGGCGCGCTCGGCATGAAGATCCGGGCTCTTCCCGGCGAGGAGGGCAAGTACATCGAGCTGGTGGATCCCGACGAGCGGCTGCATATCGAGGTGCAGTCGGTATCGCACCCCAGTCGTGTTCACCTCGATATCGAATCGGACGACGTCGACGCCGAGGTACGGCGGCTCGAGGCTCTCGGCGCCAAGCGCGTGGAGAAGATCAACACCTGGTGGGTGCTCGAGGCCCCGACGGGGCAGCGATTCTGCGTCGTACGCGCGAAAGCGCCGGCATTTGGCGAGCACGCAAAGGAATGGGGAGCTTGACCATGACTGGAGCCTCGCGACCCATGAGGTTCTACGGCCATCCGTTTTCGTCGTACTGCCAGAAGGCGCTGATCGCGCTCTACGAGAAAGACATCCCTTTCGAGCTCCGCATGCTGACGCCCGAGGACGAGGAAACCGCTGCGGAACATGCTCGATTGTGGCCGCTCAGGCGCATGCCGGTACTCGTCGACGGAGACCGTACGATCGCCGAGGCCAGCATCATCGTCGAATATCTCGACCAGCGGCACCGCGCGGGCACTCGCCTGCTTCCGGTCGATCCCGACTTGGCGCTCGACGTCCGGATGCTCGACCGGTTCTTCGACAACTACGTCATGACGCCGATGCAGAGGATCGTATTCAACGCCATCCGCGCGCCCGAGCATCGCGATCCATATGGCGTCGACGAGGCGCGCAGGCTGCTCGACGTCGCGTATGGCTGGCTCGACGAGACGCTGAGCAACCGGACGTGGGCTTCAGGCGGGGAGTTCAGTCTGGCGGATTGCGCCGCGGCGCCGGCTCTGTTCTATGCCGACTGGGTGCATCCGATGGGCAGTGGGCACGCAAACGTCCAGGCCTATCGGCGCCGGTTGCTGTCGCGACCTTCGTTCGCGCGCGCGGTGGACGAGGCTCGACCCTACCGTGCGTTCTTCCCGCTCGGCGCGCCGGATCGTGACTGATACCGCGCCTCGAGACTGTCTTCCGGCCGACCCGGGCCACTGCAGCGCAGACGTAACGAGGTCGAACGACTGAGCGGGCGGAGGGCGCGTCAGACCGGTCGTGCCGGTACCTGCCATGGAACCAGGCGCTTGCGCAGCAGAGCCTGCCGCGCTTCCCATTCCGAGGCGGGTTCCATCGCCACCAGGAAATCGGACTGACCGCCGGCATGGATCGCGACCGGAACGCCGTCCCGGAACAGCACGCGGTTGCCGGCAAGAGCAGGGACGCGTGGTCCGGGTGTCACGATGCCGGTCAGGTTGAGCGGATCGGCGGCGGAGAGGCCGATGAGGTCGCCGGTCTGCTCGCGCCGGCGCACGGCACGCAGTGCCGTGACCGCCTCGGGTAACGCGTACTGCTCGCCACTCATGCCCGCCACGAAGCGCCCGCCGCGGATCGTTCCCTGGGCTTCGAGCCGGCGATATACGCGCAGCAGCGCATGCCAGGGCGGCAGCCATTGCGCCTCGCGCTCCAGGACACGGCGGAACACGACGCCGTAGCGGCGCAGCAGAATCGTCGCGACCTGCTCGACCGACTCCATGGCCGCGGGCGGCACTCCGCGGCGCATGAGGCTCCAGCGGCCAGCGTCCTCCAGCCCGAAAAGTGCGATGCGCCGCCGTCTTGCAGCCAGGCGCCGCCTGCGCTCGGACGGAATCAGGAGCGCTCGCAACCCGCTGTAGCTGTCGGCATTGACGAGTCCCGCCGCGACAACTTCGGCGAGCGCCGCCTCGGCCTGCGCACGCAGCAGGCCCGTGCCGCTCACGATGTCGTCGAAGAAAGAGGCGCCGTGACCGCGCAGATGCGTAACGAGCGCCTGCGCGGGATGCGAGAGCTGCATGTCGTCGTGCGGCTGCTCGGTGAGCGATTGCCAGAGAATCCAGTTCCTGCGTGTGAGGAGCGTGATCGGCGTCGAACGCACAGGGGCCGCCGTCATCCCCCTGGCCGGCGTGAGCCGCGCCCAGAGCGCGCGGCCCGACTGGCACAGAGTGTCCAGCCAGTTTGGGTCGTACTCGTGGATGCGTGCGGGCAGTACGTCGGATTCCCACGCCGAAGCCGGTATCTCGTACCCCTCGAGCTGCGTGATGAGCGCAGCCAGCGATTCGATTCCTTCCGGACGCGGGTCGCGAGTCACGCCCTGCCAGTCGAGCAGGAAGCGCATGAAGTCTGCGGGCGACACGGGCTCGATCTCGGCACGCAACGTGCGAATGGTGTAGCGGTGGATACGCGCAAGGAGGCGCCGCTCGCACCATTCCTGCCGACCGTCTCCGGGAACCCCCACCCGATCGGCGTCCGGCGGCGTGAACTGCCCGCGCAGCACGAACCCTTCGCTCTCGAGCGCCGCGAGTGCCGTGTCGACCTCGCCGGGAGCGAGACCGAGCGAGGCAGCCACCGGCCCGACCGTCACCGGCCCCAGGCCCTGCAGGCGCAGGCGCATCAACTCAACGACAGCCTCTTCACGTGTCCAGGGGCGGGCCGCGTGCTCGCGCGGCGCGTCGATCGCCGGATCGAGCCGGCCGTCGCCATGGATTGCAGTCAGCATCGGGAGCGTCTCGGCGGCGACCCAGAACTCTCGCCCCGCCGCGTACAGCCGCGTAGCGCGACGCTCTGCGACCAGCGCTCCGAGCAGCGTCGACCAGCCCGACCTGGCGCCCTCCTCGCCTGTTACGACACCCAGCGACATCAGCGCATCGTGCAGCTCATCCACACTGCCGGCCTCCGGCCAGGCCTCCTCGCGCACGGCCGCGATCGCCGCGGGGTCGAGCCGGCCCATCTCGGCCGCGGACGTCGGATCGAGCCAGCGTCGCGACGCGACGGCCTGAGTCCGTCGCTCCTCGAGCGGTGCATCGTCGAGATACGCATATGGCCGGGCCGTGAGGATCTCCGCGGCGAGCGGTGATGGGGCGGGCAGGTCCCGAGCGATGACGCGCGTCTCACCTCGCTCGATACTGCGCAACAGCGCCACGAGTCCCTCGACGTCCATGGCCTCGTGCAGGCAGTCGGCCAGCGTCTGCTTGACGAGCGGATGATCCGGGATCTCGCGCTCGCCGGTCAGGTTCTCGGCGCAGGCGAGCTGCTGCGGAAACACCACCGCGATCAGGTCGTCGGCCGCCATGCGCTGCAGCGGCGCCGGCGTGCGCTTGCCGCCCTGGTTGCGGCGGATCGCGAGGGAGATGCTTGCGTTCCAGCGCCAGCGGGTCGTGAAGAGCGGCGCGTCGAGCACGGCCTGCACGAGCACGTCCGCGACCGATGCACTGTTGAGAAAGCGCGCGACGCTGTCGAGCTCGAAACTGTGCGTCTCACCCAGCGACAGCACGATCGCGTCCTCCGTGGCGGCCGCCTGCAGCTCGAAGTTGAACGCGCGGCAGAAGCGCTTGCGCAGGGCGAGCCCGAAGGCGCGGTTGATCCGTGCGCCGAGCGGCGCGTGGATGACGAGCTGCATTCCGCCGGATTCGTCGAAGAAGCGCTCGAACACCAGCGTAGCGATCGTCGGCAGACGGCCCAGCACGGCCTTGGCGGATGCAAGATATTCGACGAGCTGCTGCGCCGCCACACGGTCGATGCGGAAACGCTGCATGGTGTCATCGACGGCTCGAGCGACAGTCTCGCCGGTCACCTCGGGCAGCAGCGCCTCGACGGATTCCCGCAGCCGCGACACTGCCGCGGAGAGCTCGCGCGTGCGGGCCGGCGCCTCGCCGAGCCAGAACGGGATACTGGGCGGCTGACCCTTGGCGTCCTCCACCCGGACACGGCCCGCCTCGACGCGCAGGATGCGGTAAGAGGCGTTACCAAGCTGGAAGATGTCGCCCTGGAGGCTCTCGACCGCGAAATCCTCGTTGAGTGTTCCGACGAACGTCCCGGCCGGCTCGAGGATCACCTGGTAGTCCGCGTTGTCGGGGATGGCGCCGCCACAGGTGATGGCGGTCAACCGGGCGCCACGCCGCGGCCGCAGCCTGTGGTTCACCGCGTCACGGTGCAGATAGGCGCCGCGTCGCCCGCGCCGAGTGCTGATGCCCTCGGCGAGCATCCGCACGACGTCATCGAAATCCTTGCGCGGCAGCTCCCGGTACGGCCATGCGCGGGTGACGAGGGAGAACAGCTCGTCCTCGCCATATTCGCGCGCCGCCACTTCGGCCACGATCTGCTGCGACAGCACGTCGAGCGGGTGCGTCGGGATGCTCAGCTGATCGAGCTCCTCGCGGCGCACCGCATCCAGCAGCGCGACCGATTCAATCAGCTCGTCACGGCTCGACGGGAACAACCGGCCCTTCGGCACGCCGCCGACCGAGTGATTGGCACGACCCACCCGCTGCAGGAACACCGAGATGGAGCGAGGCGACCCCAGCTGACAGACGAGCTCCACGTCGCCTATGTCGATGCCGAGCTCGAGCGAGGCGGTGGCGACCATAGCCTTGAGCCGGCCCGCCTTGAGACGCTGCTCGGCGTCGAAGCGTTGCTCCTTGGCCAGACTGCCATGGTGAGCCGCGACGTTCTCCTCGCCGATGCGCTCGGCGAGATGCCGCGTCACCCGCTCCACCATGCGTCGCGTATTCGCGAATATGAGCGTGGTGTGATGCTGCGAGACGAGGCTGGCAAGCTGGTCATAGACCGTCGACCAGACGTCCCCCGACATCACCGCTTCTAGCGGGGCGCCCGGCATCACGACCGCAAGGTCGCGTTCGCGCACATGACCGCTGTCGACGATCTCGCAGGCGACGTCGGGCCGGGAGCCGGTCAGGAAGCGCGCGATCTCCTCGATCGGCTTCTGTGTGGCCGACAGCCCGATGCGCTGCATGGGCTGTGCCGCCAGGGCGTCGAGCCGCTCCAGCGACAACGCGAGATGCGCGCCACGCTTGGTGCCCGCGACCGCATGGATCTCGTCGACGATCACCGTGCGCGCGGTCGACAGCATCCTGCGGCCGGACTCGCTGGTGAGCAGCAGGTACAGCGACTCGGGTGTGGTCACGAGGATATGCGGCGCCAGCCGTCGCATCGCTGCGCGCTCCGTCTGGGAGGTGTCGCCGGTGCGAACCTGGGCGCGGATCTCGCATGCCGGCATGCCGAGCCGCGTGAGTTGCGCACCGATCCCGGCCAGCGGCTGCTCGAGATTGCGCTGGATGTCGTTCGACAGCGCCTTGAGCGGCGACACGTACACCACGCGCGTCGCATCCTCGAGCCGGCCCTCGACACCCTCGTGCACGAGCGCATCGATTGCCGACAGAAACGCCGCCAGTGTCTTGCCCGATCCCGTCGGGGCGGCGATCAGCGCATGCCGGCCGCTTGCGATCGCGGGCCAGGCGGCGGCTTGCGCCGCCGTCGCGGTTCGGAAGGTCGCGTCGAACCAGGCCTGGACGGCCGGATGGAATCGAGACGGGGACATGGAGTCAGAGTGTATCGAAGGGCCGTGTCGGAATTCCTCCACTCGACGCGTAAGGCGGGGCAACCGCCTGAGGCGGGACGCGCCGGCGGGCGTACTGTTGTCTTTTCTAACGCGACGGAGCGTGGCCATGCCCAGGAAGACGACGCGCGCAGCTGACGGCGACCCCCCAACAACCGGGGAGATCGATGCCTGCCGGAGGTGTGAGCTGTGGGAGCAGGCAACCCACGGCGTAGCCGGGGAAGGCGACAACCGCGCGCGGATAATACTGGTGGGCGAACAGCCGGGCAACGATGAAGACCTCGCGGGCCGACCCTTTGTGGGGCCGGCCGGGTTGCTGCTCCGTACGTTGCTCGAAGAAGCGGGGCTGCCGGCGGCGCAGGTCTACATCACCAATGCCGTCAAGCACTTCTACTTCCAGCTGCGCGGTAAGCGCCGCATCCACAAGACGCCGCTGCAGCGACACGTGGCGGCCTGCCATGAGTGGCTCGAGCGTGAGCTGGCGCAGGTCAAACCGGGCGTCATCGTGACCCTCGGCACGACCGCACTGGCTGCGGTTCTCGGCCGGCGGATCGCGATTGTTGAGGCGCGCGGGCGCGCGCTGCACCTGCCGTCGGGTACACCGATCGTGCCGACCTATCACCCGTCGGCCATCCTCCGGGCACCGGAAGAGGCATCGCGTGCGGCGCTCCGCGCGACTCTGCTGGCCGATCTGAAACGCGCCGCCCGGCTGGGCAGGAGCGACGGCTGATCTCTCGTCGGCGTTGCGTTGACTTCCGGATCGTCGGCAAGCCAAATCGAGTGCTGGACACGCAGGAGACCGGAATGACTACAGTCAGGCAGGCGGGGATCGGCGACCTCGACGCACTGGTACCGCTCTTCGACGCTTATCGGCAGTTCTACAAGCGCAACACCGATCCGCCCGCGGCGCGCGAGTTCCTGTTCAAGCGCTTCCAGCACCAGCAGTCGGTGATCTTCATCGCGCATGACGACGACGGAGCGGCCATCGGCTTTACGCAGCTCTATCCCCTGTTCTCGTCGCTCACGCTGGTGCGCACCTTCATCCTGTACGACCTGTTCGTTGCTCCCTCGGCACGACGAACCGGCGCGGCGCGGCAGCTGCTCAGGGCGGCCGCGGACTACGGTCGCGCGGTCGGCGCGGGCGCACTGGAGCTGTCCACCGCCACGGACAACGTAGCCGCGCAACGCCTCTACGAGTCCGAGGGGTGGGTGCGCGACAGCGCCTTTTACGTCTACGGGCTCGGGCTCTAGCCAGACCAGGCTCGACTCCAACTTTGGGCTGCCTTCGGGACCCTACCGGTCGGGGTCGTGTCGATTTTGAAATTGCCCAAACGACTATGGGGCATCGACCACCGCGTCACGGCTCGCCCGTGGCCTACAGAGCAGACAGGAGCAGCCCATGAACGTCTCGCAGAGAATCAGCCCGTGCCTGTGGTTCGACGACCAGGCCGAAGCCGCGGCGAAGTTCTACACCGGTATCTTCAAGAACTCCAAGATCACGCAGATCGCGCGCTATAGCGAGGTGGGCAAGGAACACCACCACAAGCCGCCGGGCTCGGTGATGACCGTGGCGTTCGAGCTCGATGGCCTGCCCGTCACGGCCCTCAATGGCGGCCCTATCTTCAAGTTCAACGAGGCCATTTCTCTGCAGATCTACTGCGACAACCAGCAAGAAGTGGATCACTACTGGAGCAAGCTCACCGCCGGTGGACAGGAGCAGCCTTGCGGCTGGCTCAAGGACAAGTTCGGCGTCTCCTGGCAGGTGGTGCCCAAGGAGCTGATCGAGATGGCGACCGATCCGGATGCGGCTAGGGCGGCGCGCGCCACGCAGGCCATGTTCCAGATGAAGAAGATCGACGTCGCGACAATCCGCCGCGCTTACGCCGGCTGAGCTCACTCGAAGAACGCGAAGCTGCGGAATTCGATGCTTTCCCGGGGCCGGGCGTCCGGGAAGCTCAGATCGCGAAACGCGGTGTGGGGCGTCCGCAGCGCCTTGCCCGCCTCGCTGTCGTGGAACTTGATGAGCACGATCTCGTCTCGCGTCATGTTCGAGAAATACCACCACCGGTGCGCCGGGTTGTAGTGGAAGATGGCGGCCGCGAGCAGCGACTCTTCGTCCGGCATTTCGCACATCATGGCTTCCGGTTCGGGAATGCGGTCCACGACGTGCAGCGTGTTCGGAACCCCTTCGTCGGCGCGGACGCTCCCCGCGTCGCACAGCGCGAGCGGCCAGTCCTGCGGCGGTTGCGAGAATGTGCGCCAAAGGCTGGAGGCGATGAAGCGCGAGTAGCCATTGCCGTCCGGAAAGGCCTTATCGTAGAGATCACGCGCAAGGAGCTCCGCGCGTCGTGGCGTGAAGTCGACGTGCGCCTCGCCAGCCGGCGGCTGGACGCCGCCTTTGTGCGCGTAACCGACGGTCTGGCGATGATGCCGCGACAGATCTCCGGAGGTGCGGATCATCCAGCTCATGAGTGCGACGCGGTTCGCACCGGTAAGTGCCTTGACGGTCTCCTCGACTTCGCCCGGGTAGATCCGCTCGACCTCGTCCCGGTCGAAGAAGTCCCGCACCGCGCTGCGATGCTCGGTCAGGACGAAACCGTTTACATCCAGGCTGAACCGCTCCCTGATCGGGCGCCCGTCGCGGATCCTCACGCGGTGCGTCTGATACCTGCCGGTGTTGCATTCGACGCCCGGCGCCACGAAGCGGCGATTGATCCGCGAATCAGCCGTGACATAGCTGATTCCGGCCTCCACCGTTCTCACGTCGGGATCGTCCACGGCACCTCGCATCTCGCTTGCTCCGTCGAATGGGATCATTCGCCGGCGATCGTCATCTCCTCGATCAGGATCGAGCCCGTGCGGGTCCCGCCGCGGAGGTCGACGTCGTTGCCGACATCGACGATACGGCGATACAGGTCCTTGAGGTTGCCTGCGATCGTGACCTCGTGGACGGGATACGCAATGCGGCCACCCTCGATCCAGAATCCCGTGGCGCCACGCGAATAATCGCCGGTCACGCCATTGACGCCCTGCCCCATGAGCTCGGTCACGAGCAGGCCGCGATCCATGAGCGCGAGCATGCCGTCGAAGTCGCGCTCGCGCCCGATCACGGTCAGGTTGTGTGTGCCGCCCGCGTTGCCCGTCGTGCGCAGCCCTAGCTTGCGCGCCGAGTAGGTGCTCAGCACGTAACCTTCGAGCACGCCGTTCGCGACGAGCTCGCGGTCGCGCGTCGCCACTCCCTCATTGTCGAATGGCGCGCTGCCGAGCGCCTTCGGCAGGTGGGGATGCTCGTGAAGTGCGAACCAGTCCGGAAAGACCTGTTGCCCAGCCGCGTCGAGCAGGAACGATGCGCGCCGGTACTGGCTGCCGCCGCGGATCGCACCGATGAAATGCCCGATCAGCCCGCGGGCGACGTCGGGCGAATAGAGCACCGGTGCGCGCGTCGTGGCGAGCTTGCGCGCCCCAAGCCGTGCAACGGCGCGTTCGCCGCTCCGGCGTCCGATACTCTCGGCAGGCTCGAGCTCGCGCCAGTCGCGCGTACTGCTGTACCAGTAGTCGCGCTGCATCTCGTCGCCGTCGACGCCAATCACCGCGCAGCTGATGCCATGCAGCGACCCCGGGTAGGAGGCCATGAAACCGTGCGAGTTTCCGTATGCGCGCACGCCGGCGTGGCTGCTGACGCCGGCGCCCTCGGAGTTCGTGATGCGCTTGTCGACGACCATCGCTGCCGACTCGCAGGCACGCGCAAGCTCGACTGCCGCCTCGGGATCGAGCGCCCATGGATGCGACAGGTCGAGATCCGGGATGTCGGTCGCAAGCGTGTCGGGATCCGGGAGTCCCGCGCAGGAGTCCTCCGCGGTGAACCTTGCGATGCTGCAGGCCTTGGCGACGGTTTCGCGGAGCGCGTCCTCGGTCAGGTCGGCGGTGCTCGCCGCGCCCTTCCGCGTTCCAAAATACACGGTCACCCCCATTCCACGGTCGCGCTGGTACTCGACCGTCTCGACCTCGCCCAGTCGCACCGACACCGAGAGGCCGGTATCCATGCTGACCGCGGCCTCCGCCTGGTCTGCGCCGCGTGCCTTCGCTTCGCGAAGCGCGACATCGACCAGCGCGGGCAGGTCCGGGCCACGGACGGGCGGCGCAGGTGTTTGCAGGTCGTTCATGCGTCGGGATCCACGAGGGTGCGGCAGCCATTCTAGCAGTGCCCGCCGCGCAACCCGCTGCGTGCTAGCATTTCGCGCGTGCGTCCACCCGACCACGATCCCGACGAGGCGCCCAGCAAGAGCGCCCGCAAACGCGAGGCGCTCGATCTCCAGTCGCTCGGCGAGGCGCTGATCGAGCTTCCTCCGGCGGAGCTCGATGCGCTCGATCTGCCCGAGACGCTGTACGACGCGATCGTCGCCGCACGCGACATCACGAGTCGCGGCGCCGGTGTGCGGCAGCGACAGTTCATCGGCAAGCTGATGCGCAAAGTCGACGCCGAGCCGATCCGGGCCGCGCTGGAGCGGCGCCGCGACGCCGATCGAGCGCGGCTGCACAGCGAGCGCCACATCGAGCAATGGCGCGACCGGTTGCTCACAGACGACGCTGCTGTATGGCGGGAGCTGCAGTCGTCGCACCGAGACGCGCCCGTCGACGAGCTGCGTTCGCTGGTGAGACAGGCACGCGCGGAACGGGACTCGGCGCGCCCGCCCGCGGCCGCGCGCAGGCTTTTCCGGCGACTTCGCGCACTGCTGGATCCGGGCCTTTAGGCCCGTTTATGTACAATGCCGCGGTGAAGGCACTGGTCGGCATCATCATGGGTTCGTCGTCGGACTGGGAAACGCTCAAGTCCGCAGCCGACACGCTCGAGCGCCTCGGCGTACCGTTCGAGGTGCGAGTGGTTTCGGCGCATCGCACGCCCGATCTGCTGTTCGAGTACGCCGCCACCGCGCGCGATCGCGGGCTCGAGGTCATCATCGCCGGAGCCGGCGGTGCCGCTCACCTGCCCGGTATGACCGCGTCAAAGACCTCGCTCCCGGTGCTTGGCGTGCCCGTGCAGTCAAAGACGCTGAGCGGTCTCGACTCCCTGCTCTCGATCGTGCAGATGCCGACCGGAGTGCCGGTCGGTACCCTGGCTATCGGTCCCGCCGGCGCGGTCAACGCGGCACTGCTCGCCGCGGCGATCCTCGCTAACGGACACCCTGACGTGCGCGCCGCGCTCGACACTTATCGCGCCGCCCAGACCGAACACGTGCTCGCCGCACCGGATCCACGCAAGCCCGCTGGCACATGAGAGTCGGCGTCATCGGCGCCGGCCAGCTTGGGCGCATGCTGGCGCTGGCAGGCTATCCGCTGGCTCTGGGCTTCCGCTTCCTGGACAGCAGCGCGGATTCACCCGGCGGGCAGATCGCACCGATCGTCACGGGCGCGTTCGACGATGCGGATTGTATCGCGCGCCTCGCGGCCGGCTGCGACGTCGTTACCTATGAATTCGAGAACGTACCGGTCACTGCGCTTGCGCGGATACCAACCTCGGTACCGTGTCATCCGCCGGTCGAGGCGCTGCGCGTGTCGCAGGACCGGCTGTACGAGAAGGAGCTCTTTGGCAGGCTCGGGATCGTCACACCCGCCTATCGCTCAGTAGAGACGCTGCGCGAGCTCGAGATCGCGGTGGCTGCGATCGGCCTGCCCGCGATGCTCAAGACGCGCCGCCTGGGATACGACGGCCGCGGCCAGCGGTGCCTGCGCCGCGCAGCCGACCTGGCGCCCGCGTTCGCGGCCCTCGGCGGCGTGCCACTCATCCTCGAGGGATTCGTACGCTTCGATCGCGAGGTGTCGATCGTGGGCGCAAGGAGCACGGCGGGCGAGACCCGCGCCTATCCGCTCGCGGAAAACATCCACGGCGACGGCATCCTCCGCGAGACGCGCGCACCCTTCAAACGGCCGGCGCTGCAGCGCGCGGCCGAGCGCCACCTGGGGCGGCTGTTCGATCACTTCGGGTACGCGGGCGTGCTCACGATCGAGTTCTTCGTCGAGCGCGGACGGCTGGTGGCGAACGAGATGGCGCCGCGCGTGCACAATTCCGCGCATTGGACCATCGAGGGCGCGGCGACCTCGCAGTTCGAGAACCATTTGCGGGCGATCCTCGGCTGGCCGTTGGGCGACACACGGGCGCTCGGCCATGCGGCGATGGTCAACCTCATCGGGACGATGCCGGACCGTGACGCACTGCTCGCCCTGCCGGACGTACATCTGCACGTCTACGGCAAGACTGCGCGGACCGGCCGCAAGCTGGGCCATTGCACGCTCGTAGCCGCCACGGCCCGGGACCGCGATCGCCTGCTCCGGCGGGTACAGCGGCGCCTCCGACCCTGACCGGACGTGCTGTCCGTCACCGTCCTACGACCGACCTGACGGGTTTTTTTGCGGTGACGCGCCGGGCCCTTATAGTTGCGCCCGGGAGCCTCGATGTACCTCGAACATTTCCAACTGAAGGAATTGCCTTTCCGGCTCAGCCCGGATCCGGCCTTTCTATACCCGAGCCCGGTTCATTCCCGTGCCAAGGCGTACATGGAGTCGACCATCTGGTTCACGGATGGCTTCGTGATCATCACGGGCGAGATCGGCTCCGGGAAGACCACCCTGATCGAGACCTTCCTCAAGGAAATCGACAAGGATGTCGTCGTCGCGCAGCTCAACCAGACGCAGGTGTCGCCGATCGAGTTCCTGCAGACCATGCTGGCGCAGTTCGGTTTCAGCCCGTTCAAGATGAAGAAGGCCGAGCTGATCACGACCCTCAACTCATTCCTGATCGAGCAGTACGCAAACGACCGCAAGGTGCTGCTGATCGTCGACGAGGCGCAGAACCTGAGCAACAAAGTGCTGGAGGAGGTTCGGTTGCTGTCGGGCGTGGAGACGACCAAAGAGAAGGTGCTCCGCATCATTCTCGCGGGCCAGCCCGAGCTAAACGCCAAGATCGACTCGCCCGAGATGATGCAGCTGCGGCAGCGCGTCCGCCTGCGCTTCCACCTCTCGGCGCTGTCCGAGCAGGACACCGTGAATTACATCGACCATCGGCTACAGGTCGCCGGGTCGAACGGCCGCGCGCTGTTCGCGCCTGAGACCTACCCGGTCATCTATCGCTACACCGGCGGCATCCCGCGGCTCATCAATACGCTCTGCGATACGGCGCTGCTCGCGGCGTTCGCGCAGGACCACGCCACGATCGGCCTCGAGGAGCTGCAGGCAGCGATCGAAGAGCTGCAGTGGGTCGAGTACGCCGCGACGGCGATGTCGAAGCAAGCCAGCATCGACGACACGGCTACGCACATGCAGCCGCCGGTCGGCCGGGTGGTACTCGCGCTTCAGGGCGCCGTGGTCAGCGAGGCGCTGCTTGCGCCCGGGCGGTTCGTGATCGGTCGCACCACGGACAACGACCTGCAGATCGACAGCAAGTTCGTGAGCCGGCATCACGCTCAGATCGTCACGACGCGCGAGGGCAGCTCGATCGAGGACCTGAACAGCACCAATGGCATTTTCGTGCGCGGCCGACGCATCAGGCGCTCGAAGCTTGCCGAGGGTGACGTGGTCAAGATCGGCGTCCACGAGCTGATCTACCAGCGGATCGACGGCGCGGCCTTTATCGGGCCGTGAATCAGTCGAGCGGCGGGCGCTGGTACTCCTCCTGGGTGGCCCGGTAGTCACGACGCCGCATCCAAACGACGAGACCGGCCGTCATGCAGAGCGCGCCGAGCACGAGCAGCAGCGCACGCGGCCCGGCTTCGATGAAGAACGCACAGAGAAGCTGAAACACACCGGCGGCGATATACACCATCGGCAGGGCCTCGTAGAGCGCGTTCGGGATCCACATCGGCCGCATCGCGCCGTTCCCTACCCGGTGCCGCCCACCGTGAGTGCGTCTACACGCAGAGTCGGCTGACCGACGCCGACCGGCACGTCCTGGCCGTCCTTGCCGCAGGTGCCGACGCCGTCGTCGAGACGCAGGTCATCGCCTACCATCGAGATCCGCGTCATCACGTCCGGGCCGTTGCCGATCAGCGTCGCACCCTTGACAGGCCGCGTGATGCGACCGTTCTCGATCAGGTAGGCCTCGCTGGCGGAGAACACGAACTTCCCTGAGGTGATGTCCACCTGGCCGCCGCCGAAGTGTCGGCAATACAGGCCCTTTGCGACGGAACCCACGATCTCCTCCGGTGAATGCGGCCCCGGCAGCATGTAGGTGTTCGTCATGCGCGGCAGCGTCAGGTGCGCGAACGACTCACGGCGGCCGTTGCCCGTCGGGGCGACGCCCATCAGCCGCGCGTTGAGCTTGTCCTGGAGGTAGCCGCACAGCACGCCGTTCTCGATCAGCGTCGTGTACTGCGTGGTTGTCCCTTCGTCGTCGATATTGAGCGAGCCACGGCGATTGGGAAGCGTCCCGTCGTCGACGACTGTGCATTCCGGCGCCGCCACCCGCTGGCCGATCCGGCCGCTGAACGCCGAAGTGCCCTTGCGGTTGAAATCGCCCTCGAGCCCGTGCCCGACTGCCTCGTGCAGCAGGACGCCGGGCCAGCCCGGCCCCAGCACCACTGTCATCGTGCCCGCGGGCGCCGGCACGGCCTCGAGATTGACCTGCGCGGTGCGCACGGCCTCGCGCACCAGCGCGCGCCAGCGCTCGCCGGTGCGGAACTCGGTGTACGCGAACCGGCCGCCGCCGCCCGCATATCCCTGCTCACGCCGTCCCTCGTGCTCGATGATCACCGACACGTTGAGCCTCACCAGCGGCCGAACGTCGGCCGCGAGCGTGCCGTCGCTCGCGAGCACCATGATCGTTTCGTGCGACGCGGACAGGCTCGCCATCACCTGGCTGATGCGCGGATCGAGTGCGCGCGCCTCGCGGTCGATCTCCTCCAGCAGGCGCACCTTGTCGCGGTCATCGAGCGTGTCGATCGGGTCGATGGGCAGATACAGGTCGCGCCCGCCGCCCGCATGCCAGGCTTGAAGCGCGCCTGTCGAGCCGCTGCGCGCAATCGCGCGCGCAGCACGCGCGGATTCGAGCAGCGCAGGCAATACGACCTCGTCCGAGTAGGCAAAGCCCGTCCGCTCACCCGCGAGCGCGCGCACGCCGACACCACGGTCGATGCTGTGCGCGCCGTCCTTGACGATGCCATCCTCGAGGGACCAGGACTCCTCGCGCACCGCCTGAAAATAAACATCCGAGTAGTCAACCGCATGCCCCATCACCTCGCCGAGAATGCTGGCGACGCGGTTTTCGTCGAGCGCGGCCGGCACCAGGATTGCGCTCCGGGCGTGGTCGAGTGGGTCGGCGTGCGTGCCGGTGGCGGACGGCAACTGGCTCGGCGAAAACATCGCCGGCGGCGGGATCGGGTGGCTCATTGACTGCCTCAGGCGTGCTGTCGGTGGGTCAGGACGGGGAAATTCTGCCTGACCTCGCGCTGACGCACGAGGTCGATTCGCCCGATCACGACCCCGGTGCCGCGTGGCAGCCGGCTCTGCACCCGTCCCCAGCAGTCGACGATCATCGTGTCGCCGTAGGTTTCACGGCCGTTTTCGTGGAATCCGGACTGCGCCGGCGCCACCATACCGGCCAGGTTCTCGATGGCGCGCGCCCGCAGCAGTATTTCCCAGTGCGCGCGGCCGGTGGGCGCCGTAAAGGCGGACGGCAGGCAGAACCAGTCGGCGCCTGCGCGTCCGAGCTGGCGGAAGAGCTCCGGAAACCGCACGTCGTAGCAGACCGCGAGCCCCAGCCGGCCGGCGGGCGTATCGATGCATACGGGCTCACTGCCCCGCCGCACTGTTCCCGACTCCATGTAGCGCTCGTCGCGGCCCGGGATGCTGACATCGAAGAGATGGATCTTGTCGTAGCGCGCCACCGTGCGGCCGGTGGGGTCGAGGACCAGGCAGGCGGCCGCGACCTGTGAAGGGTTCTCGGTCGCGATCGGGATCGTGCCCGCAACCAGCCACATGCGGAACTCGCGGGCGGCCTGCGCGAGGAAGCGCTGGATCGGCCCATCACCCGCCTGTTCCGCGACCGCGAGCTTCTCCTGCTCGGTATGACCCATGAGCGCGAAGTTCTCGGGCAATGCCGCGACCTCGGCGTCCTTCGCGCGCGCCTCGCGCAGCAACCGCCAGGCGTCGGCGAGATTTCGCGCGACGTCCGCGCCCGTGGTCATCTGGATGGCGGCGACGACGGTCATTGTGTAAGCGCCGCGGCGGCCTCCGGCGCAGCCGGGCCCGACGGTTCCGGCGCCGAGATGCGTTCAACCACCGGGGCCGCCCACGGCCCGGTGACGCGATAGTACGCGCGCGTCAGTCCCTTGAGCTGGCCCTTGAAGAGTTGCGAGAGCACCAGCACGCCGGCGCCCACGACCGGGCCCGCGGCGAGTGCACCCGCGACCGCCAGCGGACCGCCCGGGTTGCCGCTCACGATCACGGTCTGGTCGTAGTCCTGGCTCGCGAGCCCGGTCCGGCCCGCGACACCGATGTCTACCGCCGTGCCGGTGAGCAGCAGGTTCTTCGTAAACGCGTCGCCGTCGTGCACCTCAAAGTCGCCGCGCACGGAATCGAAGGCGAGGCCTTCGTCGGTGACGTCGCGGAAATCGAGCGCGAGCCGTCGCGGAAGCTCGACGACGCTCATGAGGCCCAGCACCCGTCCGGCTGCGCCAGGCTCGACGTTGCGGAGCTGTCCGCCATCGAGCTCGACGCGCACGCGGCCGTCCATGAGCCGCACCGCATCCCCGGTCGGCCCTCCCGGCCAGGTGAGGTGTGCGGCGATCGAGGCGCGCTGCGCCTCGATCGCATCGCGATACCCGAGCGCGACCGAGGCCGCGCGGAGATCGGTGCTGGTAGCCTCGAGGTCGAGTTCGCTGCGCGAGCCGCCCCCCTCGGCGAACCAGCGTCCGGTGCCCGCGATGTCGAGAGCCGGCGAATGCGTGGTCAACTTCAGCATGCGGAGCCCCTGCGGTTCGCGCACGATCTCGGCGCGCAACTGGCCGAACCGCCGCTCCTGCCAGACGAATTCCTCCGCGGATACCATCAGCGCCGGCATGCGGCGCGGATCAGCCGGCTCGGCAGGCGTCGGCGTCGTGGCCGCACCGGATTCGAGGTGCAGGCGCTGCATATCGAGCACGACCGGCGCACCGCTCTTAAGATCGAATGGAACGCTAATATGACCCGCAGCCTGCGGCCCGGTCAGGTCAACCTGCCAGTGCCGGTCGGATGCCGCGAGAACCGCGGCGACGTCGCGCAGCTCGTAGCCGTAGAGCCGCGCTCGCGCCAGGCGCACGTTGACCGGGCCCAGCCAGTCCGAAAGCGTTCGTCGTGCGGGCGAGTCGCCACCGAGCGCGAGCCATCGTCCGAGATCGAAATCCGGCCAGTCGCCGTGGATCTGCAGCCCGCGAGTCGCGGGCAGCGACAGTGCTCGATCGTCGAAGCGCAGCGCGCCGCGCTCGAAGTCCGTCTTGCCGTCGCGGTCGCGGAACGCGAGCCGTGCGTGCGCCGCGCCGGAGCGGACGTCCACTTCGGTTGCGCCACCCGGCGAGTAGTCGAGCGTGAGACCGGTTTGCCGCTGGTCGTCCGGGGTCTTTGCAAACGGCGGCGGAGCCTCGATCGCGAGCCCGCGCAGATCGCTCGAGACTTCGAGCTGGGTCGGCCAGGGCTCGCCCTGCTGCTGCCGCTGCGACCCAAGCGCGAGCGTCCAGTTTAGGTTGCCCGCCATCCGGATTCCGGCGGGCAGCCCGATGAACGCCGGAAGCTCCGCCCCGGCTGCGCGGCCGCTCCCCTCGACGACGACCGAGTCGAGCTCCGGTGCCGACGGGTCGCCGGGCGCGACCGTGATCGAGAACGGGCCACCGAGGAACGTGCCGCGCAGATCGCTCGATCGTATGTCGCGCCGCGCGACCACGAGCTCACCGCTCACCTGTTGCGCAGGGACGCGCAGCAGCGGCAGCGAGACGGTGGCCTGGTCGAGGTGTGCCCGCACCTCGTAGTTGCGGTCGGCCGGATCATGTGGGGTGAGGTGCAGCTTCAAAGCGAACGCCGTAGCTCCGCTCCCGGCGAGCTGCATGAACTGGCGGCCAAAGGTCGGGCCGAGCGGACTCTTCTGCAGCATGCCGAGCGCTTCTCCAAGGTCGCCGTCACCGCTGGCGTCGATATCGATTACCGGCTCCTTCAGGTCGGCGATTGCAACCGCGCCGCGGCGCAGCGATAAGCCTCCGACTCGCCCCGACCCAAGCTCCGCGCGCAGAGCGCCGTTCTCGAAGAGCACTCGCCCCCCGGCGTCGTGCAGCGGCGTAAAGCCGGCAAAATAGTCGAGCGTGATATCGCGCGCGTCGAAGGCGATCCGCATCTCGCCGCCGCCGTTGCGGAACGGGAAGCGCTTGACCGGCCCTGCGATGTGCACGACACCGTCGGTGGCGGTGCCCCGCACGAAGGCAGCCGCGAGCCATGCGATCGACTTAGGTCTAAGGCGCCCGTAGGGAAGCAGGCTACGCACAAGAGCCGCATCGGCTTGCTCTACGGTCCCGTCCACGCGCAGCTCGGGCGACTTCCTGCGGCCCGCGTACCGGAACTCGAACGCGCCGTGTGCTCGACCCTGAGCGTGCTCGAGCGAGATCTTCTTCGCGGCTGCGATCCAGGTGCGTCCTTCGCGACGCCACTCGATCTCGCCTGTCGCCGCGATCGGGCCGGGTGCGGCGGAGAACATCCGCGGCCATTCGAAGTCGAGGGACGGCGAACGCATTTCGATCCGGCCGCGCTTGTCGCTCCCCTTGACGGTTGCGGTCAGGCCCTTGAGCCCCGGCCACACGCCGCTGGCCGCGGCTCCGAGGTTCGCGACGTCGGCGTCGACCGCGAAGACCGGGATCGCTCCGGCGCGCGGCCGGTCCAGCTCGAGCGTGAGCCTGCGGATCTCGCCGCGCGGGGCGAGGCCCAGCCAGCGGTCCGCGGCGCGCGGTGCGACGGCCAGCGCGAGCGGCCACAGATCGTCGAGGCGCAGCGCCTCGCCCTGCAGCTTGAGCGAATGGCGCGTGACAGCCCGTCCGTGAAACTCACCCTGCAGCCGGGCGGGCGGAGGAGACCCCGTCTTCTCCCGCACGGCGCGCAGGTCGCGTAGATCGAATGCCCAACCGTCGTCGAGGCCGCGCAGTGCGAGGTGTCCGGCGAGGAGCTCGTACCTGGCCGTTAGTGGCACCTTGACCGGCTGACGGCGCCAGCGCTTCTCGACCTCGGGCATGCTGAGCGGCGAGCTGCCCGGTGCGCGACGCGGCGGCGTCAGCTCCAGTACCTCGAGCTCGGGCAGGTTGCGCGCGGGTGTGCCGAGCGCGAGCTCGCGCAGCTCGAGATCGAGACGCAGCTCCTGCAGCCGTCGCGCGCTGAATGCGACCCGCGCGTTGACGCGACCGGTGCCGGAGAGCGGCCGTGCGAGCCCGCTCGGCAGAAGCTCCGCCAGGCCCGGCAGCACCAGCCGCTCGACTTCGAGATCGACGCGACCGGCCAGATCGCGCGGCTCGGCAAGCGTTCCCTCGAGCTCGGCTTCGAAACCTATGCGCTTGCCGAGCGACTCCGGCAGCCGGGCAGAGCCGCGCGCGACGACTCGATCCCGGTCCCGGCGCAACACGACATCGAGATCGCGCACAGTCCAGGGCTTCGCGCGGGTCTTGAGATCGCGCACATGCACCGTGGCGTCGGCGATCTGGACATGACCGGCGGGGAGCCGGTCGAAGTCGAACGGTGGACGGTCAGCAGGTCGTTCGCCCAGTCCGAGCAGACGGATGCTGCCGTCCTCGAGGCGCATAAGCGTCATTGTCGGGCCGACAAAGCTCACGCGCCCGGCAACGAACTCGCCGGCGCGCAGCACGTTCCAGAGATCGAGCGCAACACTTCCTTCGCGCATTGCGAGCATCGGCTGCCGGTCTTCTCGGTCGAGGATGCGAAGGTCGTAGAGCACGAGCTCCGGTCCGTACCAGCGCAGCCTGGCGTCCAGGCTCGAGAACTCGAGCCGCAGCTCGGTCTGCCGTTCCACCCAGGCCTTCACGCGGTGGGCACGCTCCGGCATGCCGGCGAGCACGATACGGAGCAGCAGCAGCAGGAGTGCAATCGCGATCAGCAGGCCCGCGAACAAGAAGCCGAGGATCCGCAGCACGCGCCGCTTCCCGCCGCCAGGGGGACCATTGGAGTCGGCCGCGTCGGTGAACGCGTGCGCGTTCACATCAGGACCACGTCGTACTGGTCGATCAGGTACAGCGCCTCGGTCTGCAACCGGATCGGCTTGCCCGTCAGGACCTCGAGCTCACCCAGCGCCGCCGACTCCTCGTCGAGCAGGCGTTCGATCACGTCCTGGTGAGCGAGCACGAGCAGCTCCTGGAACTCGAACTGGCCGGTCTGCCGCAGTATCTCGCGGAAGATCTCGTAGCACACGGTTTCCGGGGTCTTGACGTAGCCGCGGCCCTCGCAGGCAGCACAGGGGGCGCAGAGCTGGTGTGCGAGGCTCTCCCGCGTGCGCTTGCGGGTCATCTCGACCAGACCCAGCGGCGAGACCGTCGACACGTTGGTGCGGGCATGGTCGGCGGCGAGTGCCTTCTCGAGCGCCTGCAGCACCTGCCGCCGGTGCTCTTCCTCCTGCATGTCGATGAAGTCGATGATGACGATGCCGCCGAGGTTTCGCAGCCGCAACTGGCGCGCGATCGCGACCGCGGCCTCGAGGTTGGTCCGGAAGATGGTCTCCTCGAGGTTGCGATGCCCGACGTAGGCACCGGTGTTGACGTCGATCGTGGTCAGCGCCTCGGTCTGGTCGATGATCAGGTAACCACCGGACTTGAGCGCCACCTTGCGGTCGAGCGAGCGCTGGATCTCCTCCTCCACCGCGTGCAGGTCGAAGATCGGGCGGCTGCCCGCGTAGCGCTCGACGCGCGCACCGAGGGCGGGCATGAACGTGGTGGCAAACTCACGCATCCGGTCACAGGTGGCGTCGTGATCGACCAGCACCCGGTCGACGCCTTCACCGACGAGATCGCGCATCAGGCGCAGCGGCAGGGCGAGATCCTCGTGCACCAGCGTTCCAGCGCGCGCGCTGTGCGCGTTTGCGTCCAGCACCTCCCACAAGCGGCGCAGGAACAGCATGTCGGCGCGCAGCGCCTCGGAGGCGGCGCCCTCCGCGGCCGTGCGCACGATGTAGCCTCCCGCCTCGCCGTCGACGACGGCCGATTGCACCGCCTCGCGCAACCGCTGCCGCTCGCCCTCGTTTTCGAT
>Ga0157306_10000039_pt1 | contig 23019 bp, 19 predicted proteins | sample NitcycUS163409C2_FD_108391 | JGI IMG/M metagenome (GOLD analysis project Ga0157306, IMG submission 108391) | Soil microbial communities from Arlington Agricultural Research Station in Wisconsin, USA - Nitrogen cycling UWRJ-S163-409C-2 | ecosystem: Environmental > Terrestrial > Soil >...
CCCCGATACCGATCAGCTCTACGTCAACCGGCGCACCCACCTCGCCGTCTATGACGCCGCCGGCGCCCACCTCAAAGACATCGGCGCCGGCGCCCTCGGCGATGCCTACGGGGTGGCGGTCTCCAATTATGGCCCGACCGAAGGGCGCACCTACGTCCCCGACGCGGCCACCGAGACCGTCAAGGTCTTCGACGCGGCCGGGGACCCGCTGGCGCCGATCACCGGCCTGCCCGGCGGCTTTTCCTCGCTGCGCGAGGCCGCCGTTGCCGTCGATGACGGCAACGGCGACGTCTACGTGCTCGACAACACCCAGCCCCAAAACGCCGAGCAGCCGCTCGGCGTGGTCTATGTCTTCACCCCCAGCGGGGCCCACAAGGGCCACCTGCAAGACGCCGTCGTTGACGGCATGCCCAGCGGCCTGGCGATCGACAACGGCGGCGCCCGCCGCGCTTACCTCACCTCCGGCAACACCCACAACGCCGGCATCTACGCCTACCCGGCAAACGCCGCCGAGCTCGGCACGCCCCTGGCGCCCCAGACCCCGCCCACCCCGCTGGGCGGCGACACAGTCTTGCCCTCGGCCCCGGTCGGCGGCCCCGCGCCGCCCCCGGGCGGCGTTCTTTGCGAAGGCGACAACTGCCAGCGGCTGCCCTCAGCTCCGGTCGACCCGACCCTGACCACGCGCCTGCGGGGCCTCGGCAACCCAAAGGTGCGCTACTTCGGCTCGACCCGCGCCTGCAAGCGCCTTGCCCGCGACGCCGCCGCGCTTGAGCGCCAGGGCCGGCGCGCCAAGCGCGCCGCACGGCGGGCCTCAGATCGGCGCCGCGCCGCGCGCCTGCGTGAGCGCGCCCGGGCGCTCGCCAAGCGCGCCGAGCGCACCCGCGCGGTGGCGCGACGCTGCGCGCGGGCGGCGCGCGGTGGGGCGGGGGCAAGCGCCTCCGCGGGCGCCTGGGCGGTCAGCGCCAACGACAGCGTCGGCGCGGAGCAGGCGGCTAGCCTTGGCCTCCACGGCACCGGCGCAGTGGGGCGCCCTTCGCCGGCAAGCTCGGACCCGGATGGGCCCACCGCCGCCTCCTCTGGGCCCGCGACCCGCGGCCTGCTTTTGCCCGGCGCCGCCGGCTTCGCTGCCGTCGTTTGGGCCGCAGGCGGGCAGCCGGCGACGCTGGCCGGCTCCCACCCCTATGCGCTCGAGTTCTCGCTTGGCCTCGAGCAGGGCGCGGGCGAGGCCGATCTGCGCGAGCTGCGCCTCGACCTGCCCCCGGGCCTCGTCGCCAACCCCGCCGTCTCCCCGCAGCTCTGCTCGGCGGCCGCCTTCGCCACCCCGCGCACCTCGCCCTTTGAGGCGAGCGCCTCGGGCGAGAGCTGCCCGGACTCCACCCAGGTTGGAACCGTGAGCGTTGAGAGCGGCGCCGGCGGCGGGCAGAGCCGCAGCTTCGGCCTCTTCGCCCTCACCCCGGCCCCCGGCGCGGCCCTGCGCTTCGGCGCCGCCCCCTTCGGCTCCCCGCTCGTCTTCGAGGGCGAGCTGCGCGCCGGCGGGGAGGAGCCCTTCGGCCTCAGCCTCCTCGCCGAGGTCCCCGAGGCGCTCGCCGCCCAGGCGCTCTCTATCTCGCTCTGGGGGGTGCCCTGGGACGCAAGCCACGACCCCCAGCGCGGCAACTGCCTGAACGAGCAAGAACCGGACTTCGGCTGGGGGCGCTGCTCGGTGGGTGAGCCCAACGACAACCGCCCGCTCGCCCTGCTTACCCTGCCCACCCACTGCGGGGAGCCGCTTGGCTTCGCCGCCCAGCTCACCTCCTGGCAGGGGGCCACAGATGGCGCCCAGGCGGTGGGCTCGGCGCCGCTCGCGGGCTGTGAGAGCCTCGATTTCGAAGACTTCGCCCTGGGCGCCGAGGGGCTGCTCTCGACCAAGAACGCCTCGACCTCGACCGGCTTCGTCTTCCGTCTCGTAAACGACGACCCCGGCCTCGCCGACCCCAGGGCGCGGATCCGCTCCTTGCCCCGCCAGGCCACCGTGGCGCTGCCCGAGGGGGTGACGATCAACCCCTCGGTGGGCGCCGGCCTCGAGGTCTGCACGCCAGGCCAACTCGGCGCCGAGAGCCCCTTCAACCCGCCCGGCGCCGGTTGCCCCAACGGCGCCAAGATCGGCGTCTTTAGGGTCCGCATGCCCTTCTATGACAACTTCTTGGCGGGCGGCATCTACCTCGCCCAGCCCGATGACCCAGACACCGCCGCCCCCGGTGCCGAGAACCCCTTCGACTCGCTGCTCGCCGTTTACCTCGTCGCCAAGTCCGCTGAGCGCGGCATCCTGATCGCCCTGCCCGCCGAGCTGCGCCCCGACCCCGCCAGCGGCACGATCACCGCGATCGTGCAGGGCCTCCCCCAACTCCCCTACACCGACCTGGAGATCAACTTCCGCTCGGGCCAGCGGGCGCCCCTGATCAGCCCGCCGGCCTGCGCGCAGTCGACCACCCAGATCGCGCTTTTGCCCTACTCGGGCGGAGCGGGCACCGCCTACGGGACCGACACAGACATCACCGCCGGGATCGGCGGCGGCCCCTGCCCCAACGGCACGACGCCGCCCTTTGCCCCCGGGGCGGTCGCCGGCGGGGTCAACTCCAACGTCGGCTCCTACACCCCCTACTTCCTGCACCTCTCGCGCAAAGACACAGAGCAGGAGATCACCTCCTACTCGCTCATCTTGCCCAAGGGGATCACCGGCCGCCTCGCCGGCATCCCCTTTTGTCCGGAGGCGGCGATCGCCGCCGCCAGAGGACGCCAGGGCTTCGATGAGATCGCCAGCCCCTCCTGCCCCGCCCAAAGCCAGGTGGGGCGCACCGAGACCGGCTACGGGGTCGGCGGGGCGCTGACCTACGCGCCGGGGCGGATCTACCTCGCCGGCCCCTACCACGGCTCCCCGCTCTCGCTGGTGACGATCAACGCCGCCACCGTCGGGCCCTTCGACCTCGGCACGATCGTGATCCGCTCGGCCTTTGACGTCGACGAGCACACCGCGCAGCTTGAGATCGACTCCTCGGCCTCCGATGCGATCCCCCACATCATCGAGGGCGTCCCGCTGCACCTGCGCGACATCCGCATCCACATGGACCGCCCCCAGTTCACCCACAATCCCTCCAGCTGCGAAGCCTCCCAGCTGATCTCCACCCTTGCCGGCTCGGGCAAGAGCTTTGCCACGCCCCAAGACGACTCCAAAGCAACTGTCACCGAACACTTCCAGCTGCTCAACTGCCTCACCCTGGGCTTCAAGCCAAAGCTCGGCCTCAGGCTGCGCGGCGCCGCGCGCCGCGGCGCCTTTCCCCAGCTGCGCGCCAGCTTTGCCTCCAGGGGGGCGATCGACTCCAACCTGCGCCGCATCGAGGTCGAGATGCCCCACGCCCTCTTCCTCGCCCAAAACCACATCCGCAGTGTCTGCTCCCGCGAGCAGTTCGCCACCGCCAGCTGCCCACCGGGCTCGGTCTACGGCCGGGCCGCCGCCCACACGCCGCTCTTCGACGAGCCCCTGCGCGGCGCGGTCTATCTGCGCTCCTCTGAGAGCACCCTGCCCGACCTGGTCGCCGACCTGCGCTCCGGCGCGGTTAGGATCGTCGTCGAGGGCAGGATCGGACCGGGGCGCCACGGCGGCATCCGCACCTTCTTCGACAACCTGCCCGACGCGCCGATCGAGCGCTTCACGATGGTCCTTGACGGCGGCCGCCGCGGGCTCCTGCAGAACTCCTCCAACATCTGCGCAAACCCGCCGCTTGCCACGGTCAGCGCCCTGGCCCAGAACAACATCGGCGCCCGCTTCAGCTCGGTCTTGCGCGGCACCTGCAAGGCGAAAGGCAAGAAGGGCCAGGGCAAGGGGGGTAGGCGGTGAGCGCCCGCCGGCTCACGCCGCTCGCCGCCCTGGCGGCGCTGGTCTGCCTCGCCGGCCTCGCCCAGGCAGAGATCTCCCAGCGCGGCAACCTGCGGGTCACGGTCGAGGGCAACCTGCGCCCCGAGCGCCTGCCGCGCCAAGGCGCGGCGCCGATCTCGGTCTCAGTCGGCGGGCAGATCTCGACCACCGATCGGAGCCTCGCGCCGCAGCTGAAGGCGCTGCGGATCGAGATCAACCGCCACGGGCGCCTCGATTACGCCGGCCTGCCCACCTGCCGCCTGGCTCAGATCCAGCCCGGCTCCTCTGAGCGCGCCCTCTCCCAGTGCCGCTCGGCCCTGGTCGGCCGCGGCGGCTTTAGCGCCAACATCATCTTGGCCGGCCAGGCGCCCTACCCTACCGAGGGCCGCCTCTTGGTCTTCAACGGCCGCAAAGGGGGAAAGCCGGTGCTCTACGGCCACATCTACGCGCAGCGGCCCTTTGCCACCTCCTTCGTGATCGTCTTTGGCCTGCAGAAGCTCCGCAAGGGCGCCTACGGCACCGCCCTGAACGCGCCGCTGCCCAAGGCGATGGAGGCCTGGGGGCGGCTCACCGGCCTGCAGATGACCCTCTCGCGCCGCTACCGCTACCGGGGCGCCAGGCGCAGCTTCCTCAGCGCCGGCTGCCCGGCCCCCAAGGGCTTTCCGGGTGCGAGCTTCCCGCTGGCGCGGACCACCTTTGCCTTTGCGGGGGGCAAGCGGCTGCGCTCGGTGCTGAGCGATCAGTGTGAGGTGCGGTGAGGGGAGGGCTGTCAGGCGTATCGGCAGGGACGGAACGGTCGGTCACTTAAACCATCCCCTAAGCTGCCGAGTCCCTAGGCACCAGTGTGTGTTTGGGAAGATGGGATGCTCGGGAATTTGGGAAACGACAGGAGGTCTCTGGTGGGGAAGAAGCTCTTCGCAGTGCTCGGCATCGTCGTGCTGGCCTTTTCGTTGCTTGCGGTGCCGCTCGCGCAGGCCGAAATGACGCGCGAGAGCTACAAAGAAGCGGTCGAGCCGATCTGCAAGACGAACACCGAAGCCAACGAACGGATCCTCAAGGGCGTTCGGGCCAAGTTCAAGTCCGGCAAGCTGAAAGCGGCCGCGACCCAGTTCGAAAAGGCAGGCAAGGCCCTCAAGCGGACAGTCACGCAGCTGAAGGCGATCGAACAACCGGTCGCCGACAAAGCGAAGCTCGCCAAGTGGCTGAAATACGTTGAAGAAGAGGCAAACCTCTTCCAGAAAACCGCCCAGAAGCTGCGCAAGGGCGACAAGTCTGGGGCCCAGGCGATGGTGATCCGCCTCACCCACAACGCCAACCAGGCCAACAACCAGGTGCTTGCCTTCGAATTCCGCTACTGCCGGTTCGAACCCTCGAAGTTCACCTGAGCCGGGGGCGCCGTGGGTAGGACATTCAGCAAAGCGGCCGTGCTGGCGGCCGCTTTGCTCTGCCTGCCTGCAGGCGCAGGGGCGCAGGGGGAGGTCATCCGCAAGGGCAACCTGCAGGTCTCCTACGGTGGCAAGATCGCCCCGCATGACCTCCCTCGGGTGGGCACGGCGCCGGTCGCCGTTTCGGTCTCCGCCGATATCCGCACGCTCGACGAAAACCCCCCGCCGCAGCTGCGCCGTATCGTGCTGGCCGTCAACCGCAACGGTCGCCTCGACCGGCGCGGCCTTCCCAACTGTCAGTACCGCCAGCTGCAGCCTGCCTCGACCGCCGAGGCGCGCGCTTCCTGTCCGCGCGGAGTGGTCGGCTACGGTGAGTTCAAGGCCGCCGTCGACCTGCCCGAACAGTCCCCCTACCCCTCGGACGGCACGATCCTCGCCTTCAACGGGCGTCTCAACGGCCGTCCCGTGATCTTCGCCCACATCTACGGCACCCAGCCGCTGCCGACCTCCTTCACTCTGCCCTTTGAAGTGAAGCGCCGCAGCAGAGGCACTTTCGGCATCACTCTGATCGCCGACCTGCCGCGGGTCGCGGCCGACTGGGGCTACGTTCGCGGCTTCTCACTGACGCTGAAGCGTCGCTTCCGCAGCCACGGGGAGGCGCGTAGTTACTTCTCTGCCGGCTGCCCCGCACCGAGGGGCTTTCCCGGCGCCAGCTTCGCCTTCGCCAAAGCCTCCTTCGGCTTCGAAGACGGCAGGGAGATGCGTACGACACTGACCCGCGACTGCGGGGTGCGCGGGTAGCCCTGCGCTGAGCTCGGTTCAGCCTTCGACCGGCGGCGGCGCGGGCGCCGTCGCCGCGATCCACTGCGCAACCCAGGGCGAGATGCGGTCCACGCGGGTGAAGATGTCGGGCAGCCGCGTATCGCAGTTGGCCGGTCCGAGGCTCGTGATGCCGATCTGCACTGGGGTCCCGTCCGCCCGAAAGGAGAGCGCCGGGCCGCCGCTGTCTCCGTGGCAGGTGCCGCTGCCGAAGCTTGGTGCGGTGATCGTGCAGAGCTGCGAGGACGAGTTGAAGAACGGGTAGTAGATCCGCGAATGGTTGCGGCAGTAGGCGCGGCGCTGCACGAACGTCTGGGCCCGCCGCAGGATCAGCGTCTGTTTGGCTTTGCCCTTGGCGCCCCGCTGGCCCCACCCTGCGACATAGGTGGGCAGGCCGGCGCCGAGGAGTGCTGCATCGCCAGGTTCCGCCAAGGGCAGCGTCGGCGCGCTGGTCGGCGTTTCCAGCACCAGCAGGCCTGCGTCGCCGTGCAGGGTGAAGCGACTGAACCCGGGATAGACGATCGCCTGGCGGACTTTGGAGAGCTGTCGCACGCTCGAGTCTCGAAGGTCGCTGCTGCCGGTCACCACGGTGTAGCGGCCCAGGGGAGTGGGCCGGCCGCTGACGATGTCCTGGATGCAGTGAGCGGCGGTGAGGATCAGCGTGGGGGCGACCACCGTGCCCGTGCAGGCATAGCCGTTGTTTTTGCGGTCGAGGGCGAGGATGAATGTCGCCCAGGGCCACTCTTCTGTGGTTGCCGTCGTCCCGCCGACGATCGACGCATGAGCGCCGCTACGTGCGCGGGCTGGCGCCGTCAGCGCCATCGCCGCAACCAGCACGGCAAACGAGACGGCCAGCGCGGCCCTCGGTCGGTTTCTCCCCTCATTCCTCATCTGTCTAAGATCGGTCCCCCGCCCAGGTAGCTCAGTTGGTAGAGCACTTCCATGGTAAGGAAGGGGTCACGAGTTCGAGTCTCGTCCTGGGCTTACTCACCGGAGCTCTGCTTGCCTTAGCGGGGCGCCTGCTTCTTCTGCCCGCCTGGGTGTCTCCAGGCTCTGCGCACATCGTTTTGCACGGCCTGATCGTTTACGGTAAGCCGGTCGAGCGGCGCCTGAGCGATCGCCGACCATCCCAACCAGGAGAGACACAGACAATGCCGCCACTCGCCGCCGAGTACCCACTGCTGAACATCATTTGGACGATGTTCGTCTTCTTCGGCTTCGTCCTCTGGATCATGCTGATCTTTCGCGCCTTCGGCGACCTCTTCGCCCGTCACGACGTCTCCGGCTGGGGTAAGGCCGGCTGGACGCTGTTGATCATCCTGCTGCCGCTCTTCGGCGTCTGCATTTACCTGCTCTCGCAGGGCAAGGGCATGGCCGAGCGCCAAGCCGAAGCCGGCAAGCGCGCAAAGGGCGAATTCGACGAGTACGTCCGCAGCGTCGCCGGAGACGGCACCGCCTCGGAGATCGCGAAGGCAAAGGAGCTGCTCGACAGCGGCGCGATCGACGCCGCCGAGTTCGACCGCCTGAAGGCGAAGGCCCTCGCATGAGCGGCGGCGAGCAGCTCGACGAGATGGGGCCGATCGACTACATCCTGGTCGAGTGGCCGGGGCGCCAGCCCAACGGCGAGGTGGCACCACACCTGGTTGACCTCGTCGACCGCGGCCTGATCCGCATCCTCGACCTTGTCTTCATCGCCAAGGACGAGGACGGGACGGTCCGCGGGCTGGAGATCGCCGATGTCGGCGGTGAGGTCGCTGAGCTGTCGGTCTTCGAAGGTGCCTCCTCCGGCTTGCTCTCCGATGAAGACGTCGAGGAGGCGGGCGGCGCGATGGAGCCCGGCACCTCCGCTGCGCTGCTCGTCTTCGAGAACACCTGGGCCGCGCCCTTCGCCACGGCTGTCCGCCGCTCCGGTGGCCAACTGGCCGCCAGTGGCCGCATCCCCGTCCAAGCCGTCCTCGCCGCGCTCGACGCGGCCGAGGCAAACGCCTGAGAGGAGATCCCGATGCCAGGACTACTTCGAGGCGTCGCCCGCACCGCGGCCATCGCCGGCACTGCGACGGCCGTCAGCAACCGCGTGTCGCGCCGTCAGGGTGAGCGCTGGTCCGAACAGGAAGCCGCCGCGCCGCAGGCCGAAGCCCCCACCGCCACTCCCACGGCCGGCAGCTCCATCATCGACCAGTTGAAGGAGTTGGGCGAGCTGAAAGCGCAGGGCATCCTCACCGAGGATTAGTTCGCCGCCCAGAAGGCCAAGCTGCTGGGGGCCTGAGAGCGACCGGGCGAAGGCGGTCGCCGGAATTCAGACCGCGAGGCGACGTAGGCGGCAGTCAGGAAAAGCGCCGCCGCGAAGCGAACAACGGTGAGCGCTCCCGGTGGCAGCTCCGAAGGAGGATCCTCGCCGCTGGTATCGGCTCAGCCGCTCGCGGACCGATTGCCATTTGGCCTCGCCGACTGAGAAAGTATCTTTGTTCGATCAGGCGTTAGGTGTCCCACCAATCCGTGCCGAGAGGCTGAAGGGAGAACGATGGAGACCCAGCCCACCCCGTCTCGAAGGGGAACTGAGGAAAGGCAGCCCACCGGCTGGACGGTGTTCGCTGGAGCACTGCTCGTAATCGTGGGGTCGCTGAACGCCCTCTACGGTCTCGCGGCGGTCCTGAACGACGAGATCGTCGTGGTCGGCGGCCAGGGAGTGATCTTGGCCGACATAACCACCTGGGGGTGGCTGCACCTCATCCTCGGCTCGATCATCGCCTGCACGGGCCTTGGCCTTTTCGCCGGTGTCTCTTCGGCGCGGTGGGCCGCCGTCTTCTTCGTCGGATTGAACGCGGTGGCTCAGATCGTCTGGTTCCCAGCCGCGCCGCTTTGGGCGTTCCTGATCATCATCCTCGACGTCACGATCATCTACCAGCTAACGGCTCGCTGGGACGAATAGCGAATCCGCGAATCAACGCGAAAGGGTCACGAGTTCGAGTCTCGTCCTGGGCTTTTCGGCACGCCCAGATTTTGAGCCTGGGCAGGCAGTTTTACGCAGTTGACCGGTAGGCTGCCGCTTCGTGGATTTCGCCCTCACCGACGAGCAAGAGGACTTCGTCGACGCAATCCGGCGCTACTGCGATCACGAGTGCGGGACGGCCGATCAGCGCGAGCGCCTCACCGACGGCTACCGCGATCACCACAACGAGACCATCTACAGGGAGATGGCCGAGCTTGGCTGGACCGGGCTGACGATTCCCGAGGAGTACGGCGGCTCCGGCGGCACGATGCTCGACGCCTGCATCTTCATGGAGGAGACCTCGCGCGCCCTCGCCCCGATCGGCGGCTACGCGACGACGCTGATCGTCGCCGGTGCGACCAAGCGCTTCGGCAACGAGGAGCAGAAGCACGAGATCCTCGGCGGGATCGCCGGCGGCTCAGTCGAGGCGATCGCGATGACCGAGCCCGAGGCTGGCTCGGACGTCGGCGCCCTCAGCACCTTCGCCGAGAGCCAGAACGGCGGCTACGTGCTCAACGGCCAGAAGGTCTTCTGCTCCAACGCCCACATCGCCGACCACATCCTCGTCGTCTGCCGCACGACGCGCTCCGCCAACAAGCACGACGGCCTGACGATGATCTGGGTGCCGCGCGAGACCGATGGGCTCGAGGTGGTCCCGATCGACACGATGGGCGGCCGCGACACGAACCATCTCTACTTCACCGACGTCGAGGCGCCGGCCAGCGCCGTGCTCGGCCAGGTCGACCAGGCATGGACCCAGCTGATGGCCGGGCTCAACGTCGAGCGTCTGATCCTCGCCGCGACGATGCTCGGCATCGCCCAGCGCGTCTTCGACGACCTGATCGTCTACGTCAAGGAGCGCGAGCAGTTCGGTCGTCCAATCGGCTCCTTCCAGTCGCTCCAGCACCGCATCGCCGACATGGCGACCGAGATCGAGGCGGCGCGCCTGATGACCCGTTGGGTCGCCACCCTGACCGACGAGAATCCCGATCGCATGCTGCCCCGCGAGGCCTCGATGGTGAAGCTCTTCGTCACTGAGACCGCCCGCAAGGCCGCCCTCGACGGCATGCAGATGATGGGCGGCTACGGCTACGCCTCCGAGTACGACATGGAGCGCCTCGTCCGCAGCTCCCTGGTCTCGACGATCTACGGTGGCACCTCGGAGATCCAGCGCAACATCATCGCCAAGACGTTCGGGCTCTGAGACCGGCATACTTTTCCGGGCAGGTAGTGAGCGCCCGTAGCTCAGTGGTCAACGGGCTTTTAACGAGGCCCAAAGAGCGCCGGTCTTTCAAGCCGGAGGTCGAGAGTTCGATTCTCTCCGGGCGCATTTCGTTGCTTTCCCCGGCCCTCAGCACGGCCTGGCATGTCGCGAGTTCGATTCCCGCTGCCTCTGGGCGGCGTTTGCCGTGGAGTTCTGGACTAGATCCGACCGATCGACGACGATGTGCCGATGACGGTCGTTGACGAGAAGTCCTGTGTGCCGCCCCTGGATGCGGCTGCGTTGGAGCGGCTGACAGGCTCTCGATCTTGAGGGGGTAGTGGCCGCGATGCTCATCGGCTCGCAGGCACGGGGCACCGTCGGGCCATTGTCGGATGTCGATATCGCCGTCTTGCACGATTCAGGGCTGGATTAGTCTGCCCAGCTTCGGCTGCAACTCGAACTTGCTCGTGTCGCCTCCAAGGCGCTCGGCACCGATGAGGTCGACGTGGTCATGCTCAACCAGGCCCCCCCGTTGCTCCGCCACCGTGCAATCCGAGACGCCAAGCCACTCGTCGACCGAGATCCGCTGTCGAGGGTGCGATTCGAGACTCGGTCGCTGCTCGACTACCTGGACACCAAGCCGCTGCGAGTCGCTCGGTCGCCCGGACTGCGCAAGCGGATCCGGGAAAACCGCTTTGGTCGACCCTGAGAGCATTGACTCGCGGCTGAGCGCCTCGCCGATCTACTCGAGGAGGCGGAGCGGATACGGCGCGGAGGTCGCGCGGCCGAGAACCAGGCGTTCTACTCTCGGCTGGGCTACGAGGAGACCGATCGCCGCACGGATGGCGGCTTCGAACGCGTCTTCTTTGTCAAGCGCGTGGCCTGATTGGCGGGAGCGCCACCGTTCGCAGAGCGCTATCCTTGCCTCAGCCTCGCGCCTCGGCCCGGGGTTTTCTCTTGTAACGGCTCGTAAGCAGATCGAGGGAGAAATGGCTCGCGGAGATGTCCGCATTGCGATGACGTTGGCTTGCGAAGACTGCAAGCGGCGCAACTACCAGACGAACAAGTCGCGGCGTAACTCGCCGGACCGCGTCGAGCTGCGCAAGTTCTGCCGCTGGTGCGGCAAGCACACGGCGCACAAGGAGACGCGCTAGCGCCCATGGCCAAGACGCGCGCACAGCGCAAGGCCGAGCGCCGGGCCCGCGAAGAGCAGGAGCGCAAGCGCTCCGGCGACGGCCGCACCGCCGAGGCGCGCGCCCAGCACGAGACCCAGGTGCCCGTCTCCGGCGAGGTGGCCGAGGTCGAGGCAGTCGAGGCCGGCATCGCAGCCGGCGCCCCCGAAGCGGCCCTCGAGGCCCCCGACTCCCCGAAGACCTCACGGGCCGAACGCCGCGCAGAAGCCAAGGCGCTGAAGGAAAGCGAAAAGCGCCAGCGCGCCGAGCAGAAGCGCCGCGAGAGCGAGCAGCTCGCCAAGAAGCAGAAGCAGGCGCAGGCCGAACGCCAGCGCGGCGGGGTGATCGGCTTCTTCCTCTCCTGCTGGGCCGAGCTGAAGAAGGTCCAGTGGCCCGATCGCGACACCCTGGTCCAGGCGAGCGCCGTGACGATCATCTTCGTCGCCGTCGCCGCGGCCTACCTCGGCGCCCTCGACGCCGTCTTCAGCTTCCTCATCAAACAGATCCTGTGAAGCCGATGCTCGATACTTGACTAAGCCGAGCATCGGCAAACGCAATTTCATTCAAGGATCCCCGAACAAAGGCCTCTGAACAGATGTATCGCTGGTACGTGATCAACACCTACTCCGGGCACGAGAACAAGGTCAAGCACAATCTCGAGCACCGGGTGCAGACGATGAGCCAGAACCGCAACGTGCGCCAGGTGGTCGTCCCCACCGAGCAGGTGATGGAGCTCGGCAAAGACGGCCAGAAAGAACCGAAGGAGAAGCGCACGATGCCCGGCTACGTGCTGGTCAACATGGAGATGACCGACGACGCCTGGGGCCTGGTCAAGAACACGCCGGGCGTCACCGGCTTCGTCGGCTCGCGCAACAAACCGGTGCCGCTCTCCAAACCCGAGGTCGACCGCCTGCTGCACCGCGAGACCGCCGAGCGCCCCCGCACCCAGGCCCAGTTCTCGATCGGCGAGTCGGTCAAGGTCGTCTCCGGTCCGCTCTCCGACTTCTCCGGCGAGATCGCCGAGATCAACGAGGACGCCGCCAAACTCAAGGTGCTGGTCTCGATCTTCGGCCGGGAGACCCCGGTCGAGGTCGGCTACGACCAGGTCAAGAAGATCTAACCCGGCCCGCTACCCTCTCCGATCCCGATGGCGAAAAAAGTCCTCACTCAGATCAAGCTGCAGATCTCCGCTGGCTCGGCCAACCCGGCGCCGCCGGTCGGCCCGGCGCTGGGTCAGCACGGCGTCAACATCATGGAGTTCTGCAAGGCGTTCAACGCCCAGACCCAGTCCGAAGGCGGCACGATCATCCCGGTCGAGATCACCGTCTACGAGGATCGCTCGTTCACCTTCATCACCAAGACGCCGCCGGCCGCGGTCCTGATCAAGGAGGCGATCGGGATCAAGAAGGGCTCGGGCGAGCCTCACGTCAACAAGGTGGGGACGATCTCGATGGACCAGGTGCGCCAGATCGCCGAGCGCAAGATGCCCGACCTCAACGCCAACGACCTCGACGCCGCCTCGAAGATCATCGCCGGCACCGCCCGCTCGATGGGCGTCGACGTCAAATAGGAGACAGACCTCGTGGCCCACGGCAAGCGCTACCGCAAACAGCTCGGCAAAGTCCAGCGTGACATCGCCTACCCGCCGGCCGAGGCGATTGGGCTGATCAAGGAGACGGCCAGCGCCAACTTCGACGAGACGGTTGAGCTGCACGTGTTGCTCGGCGTCAACGTGCGCCACGCCGAGGAGCAGCTGCGCGGCACGCTCGCCTTGCCGCACGGCCTCGGCAAGGACGTCACCGTTGCCGTTTTCGCACAAGGCCAGCAGGCGCGCGACGCCGAGGCCGCCGGGGCCGACTTCGTCGGCGGCGACGACCTCGCCAAGAAAGTCGAGGAGGAGGGCTGGACCGACTTCGATGTGGCGATCGCGACCCCCCAGATGATGGGAACGGTCGGCAAATTGGGTCGCGTCCTCGGTCCCCAGGGCAAGATGCCCAACCCCAAGGTGGGCACGGTCACCGATGACATCGAGAAGGCTGTGACCGAATCCAAGGCGGGCAAGGTCGAGTACCGCACCGACCGCCAGGCGATCGTTCACATGGCGATCGGCAAGGCGAGCCTCGAGGCCGACAAGCTGCTGGAGAACTTCACCGCCGTGATGGAGGAGATCATCCGTGCAAAGCCCTCGGCGGCGAAGGGCCGCTACATCGTCACCTGCACGGTGGCCACGACGATGGGGCCCGGGATCCGAGTCGACGCCAGCAAGGTGGGCGACCGCGACGAAGTCGCCGCGGCTCCCCAGGCCGCAGAGGAGCCGGTAACGGCCTAAACTGCTGCGTCCGCCCAAGACCACCGGCGGGGCTGAGGCCCGCAAGCCCGGTGCAGGTGAACGATGAACCGAGACGAGAAGCAAGCCACAATCGAGGAGATCGCCGCCCAGATCGAGGCGGCCGAGGCGATCTTCGCGGTCGACTACCGGGGCATCAGCGTGCCGCAGGCGGCCGAGCTGCGCGGCAAGCTGCGCGAGGCGGATGCCAGCTTCCGCATCGTCAAGAACCGCCTGACGAAAATCGCCGCCGACAACGCCGGCGAGCAGCGCCTCGCCGAGCTGCTGCAGGGCCCGACGGCGCTTGCCTTCGTTCGCGGCGACACCGCTCAGGCGGCGAAGGCGATCTCGAGCTTCAACAAAGAGCACGACGTGCTCACCTTCAAGGGCGGCTTCATGGACGGGACCAGCCTCGACGAGGACGCCTTCAAGGCGATCTCGAGGCTGCCCGGGCGCGACGTGCTCAACGGTCAGCTGGCCGGCATCGTCGCCAGTCCCCTGACCGGCCTGGTCCGAGGCCTCGGCTCGATGATCCAAGGTCTCGCCCTACAGCTCGGCCAGATAGCCGAGAAGGGCCTCGTGACTGGCGAGGCTCCGGCGGAGTCCACGACGACTGAGGCGGAGGATGCTGCCGAGGGCGAGGTGGCTGACGATCCTGGCCAGCCGACAGCCGAGGCTGCTGCTGAGGCCGCTTCGGATGAGGACGCTGCCGGTGAAGACGCGTCTGCCGCGGGTGGCGACGCAGGGGGGACCAGCCCCGAGGAAGCTTCAGCTACCGCAGGGGCTGGTGGGTCCCCTGCGGCGACAGGACCCGCGGCCGATGAGGCTGACGGGGAGACTTCTAATGAGGAAGAGGAGGAGTAAGTGGCAACCAAGACTTCGACAGAGAAATGGATCGAGGAGCTGAAGAGCATCTCCGTGCTCGAGCTCTCCGAGCGGATCAAAGCCCTGGAGGAGGAGTTCGGCGTATCCGCAACCGCGGTCGCTGCAGCCGCCCCGGCGGCAGCTGGTGCTCCGGCCGGCGATGGCGCCGGCGGCGAGGAGGAGGCATCCACGGTCGACGTGGTCCTCACCGAGGTCGGCGGCCAGAAGGTGCCGGTGATCAAGGTCGTGCGCGCTGCCACCGGCCTGGGCCTGAAAGAGGCCAAGGCGATGGTCGACGAGGCGCCGAAGGCGATCAAGGAGGGGGTCGAACGCGAGGAAGCTGACAAGCTGAAGGCCGAGCTCGAGGAGGCCGGCGCCAGCGTCGAGCTCAAGTAAGCACCGCCGGCCGCGCTTGGAACCCAGGCAGGGAGCCAAGTGCGCGGCCGGGCGCCGCCGTATGTTATTTTTCGCGGTCGCGCGCCAGTTGTGTCCCCTGCCCGATATCTGCGCTGTATCTAACGTCCCTCTGACCGTCTGAGGAGTCGCCGACTTTGGCACGTTCGAACGCTGCCCCCGTAACCCGCAGGAGTTTTTCCCGACTACAGAACCCCCTCGAAGTCCCCCATCTGATCGATATCCAGCGTCGCTCCTTCGAAGAGCTGACGGATCCGAAGAAGGGTGGGCTGCGAGAGACGATCAACGACATATCCCCGATCGAGGACTACACGGGGAACCTCGCCATCGTCTTCGGCGAGTTCAAATTCGAGGAGCCGCCGCACACGATCGAGGAGTGCCGCGAGAAGGACATGACCTACTCGCGGCCGCTCTCTGCGACCGTCGCCTTCCAGAACAAAGAGACCGGCGAGATCCGCGAGCAGGCCGTCTTCATGGGCGACTTCCCGTGGATGACCGATCGCGGCACCTTCATCATCAACGGCACCGAGCGCGTCGTCGTCACCCAGCTCGTTCGCTCCCCCGGCGCCTACGTGATGGCCCCCAAGGATGCCGAGAAGCAGGTCTTCATCGCCAACCTGATGCCGGCTCGTGGCTCCTGGCTGGAGCTCGAGATCGACAAAAAAGGCAAGGTCTTCGTCCGCATCGACCGCAAGCGCAAGCTGCCGGTGACGGTGCTGCTGCGCGCGATGGGCTACGTCGAGGACAAACAGCTCCTCGACATGTTCGACAACTCGATCTACATGCGTCACACGATCGAGTCCGACACCGAGGCGACCCGCACCGAGGAGGGCGCCCTGATCGAGCTCTTCAAGAAGCAGCGCCCGGGTGAGCCGCCGTCGGTCGACGCCGCCCGCAACCTGCTCGAGCAGCTCTTCTTCGACCCTAAGCGTTACGACCTCACCCGGGTGGGCCGCTACAAGCTCAACGCCCGGCTCGATCTCGATATCGACCTCGATACGCGGGTCCTCACCCACGACGACATCATCGCCCTGGTCAAGGAGCTGATCAGCCTTCCGAAGCTGCTCGGGATTCCCGAGGAGATCGACGAGGAGAACCCGATCAAAGACTATGCCGCGGAGGCGCTCACCTACCCCCGCGAGCCGGTCAACGAGCACCTCGACGAGTACGAGCACTTCGGCAACCGGCGCCTGCGCACGGTGGGAGAGCTGATCCAGGAGGCCTTCCGCATCGGTCTCTACCGGATGGAGCGAGTGGTGCGCGAGCGGCTTACGACCGAAGACTCGGATGCGATCACGCCGCAGACGATCATCAACATCCGCCCAGTCGTTGCCGCGATGAAGGAGTTCTTCGGCTCCTCGCAGCTGTCTCAGTTCATGGACCAGACCAACTCGCTGGCCGGCCTCACGCACCGGCGCCGTCTCTCGGCGCTCGGCGCCGGCGGCCTGACTCGCGAGCGGGCGCCGATCGAGGTCCGCGACGTGCACCCCACCCACTACGGGCGCATGTGCCCGATCGAGACGCCGGAGGGCCCGAACATCGGCCTGATCGGCTCGCTCTCCTCCTACGCGGAGGTCTCCGAGCACGGCTTCGTCACCACCCCGTATCGAGTGGTCAAGGACGGCGTCGTCACTGAGAAGATCCTCCACCTCGACGCCACCCAGGAGGAAGAAAAGGTGATCGCCCAGGCAAACGCCGAGGTCGATCCCGCCAGCGGCAAGCTGAAGGGCCCACAGGTCCTTGTCCGCGCCGCCGACCAGGAGTACACGACCGCCTCGCCCAAGGAAGTCGACCTGATGGACGTCTCGCCGACCCAGATCTGGTCGGTGGGGACGGCGCTGATCCCCTTCCTCGAGCACGACGACGCCAACCGCGCCCTGATGGGCTCCAACATGCAGCGCCAGGCGGTGCCGCTGTTGAAGCCCGATCCACCGCTGATCGGCACCGGCATGGAGCGCCGCGCCGCGATCGACACCGGCGATGTGATCCTCGCTGCCTCTGATGGTGAGGTGGCCCATGTCGATTCCGAGCGGATCGTGGTCACTCACGGCTCGAGAAAAGACGAGTACCCGCTGCACAAGTTCATGCGCTCCAACCAGGGCACGCTGATCCACCAGCGGCCGATCGTCGACACCGGTCAGCGCGTCAAGCAGGGCGACGTGCTCGCCGACGGGTCCTCGACCGGCGGCGGCGAGATCGCCCTGGGCAAGAACTGCCTGGTCGCCTTCATGTCCTGGGAGGGCTACAACTTCGAGGACGCGATCATCCTCTCCGAGCGCCTGGTCAAGGACGACGAGCTCACCTCGATCCACATCGAGGAGTACGAGATCGACGCCCGGACGACCAAGCTCGGCGACGAGGAGATCACCCGCGACATACCCAACCGCTCCGAGGAGAGCCTGCGTAACCTCGACGAGCGGGGCATCGTCCGCGTCGGCGCCGAGGTCCAGTCGGGTGACCTGCTGGTCGGCAAGGTGACGCCCAAGGGCGAGACCGAGCTGACCGCCGAGGAGAAGCTGATCCGCGCGATCTTCAAGGAGAAGGCGCGCGAGGTCCGCGACACCTCGCTGAAGGTGCCCCACGGCGAGGGCGGCGTCGTCATCGACGTGCTCACCTTCAGTCGCGACGACGGCGACGACCTGGCTGCCGGCGTCAACGACCTGGTCCGCGTCTTCGTCGCTACCAAGCGCAAGATCGCCGAGGGCGACAAGCTCGCCGGCCGCCACGGGAACAAGGGTGTGATCTCCAAGATCGTGCCCGAGGAGGACATGCCCCACCTTGCCGACGGCACGCCCGTCGACGTGATCCTCAACCCGCTCGGCGTGCCCAGCCGGATGAACATCGGCCAGATCCTCGAGACGCACCTCGGCTGGGTGGCGGCCAACGGCTGGTACGACGACGGCTCCGAGTCCTACAAGGAGGCCCACTCCGAGAACGGCGACGGCCGCGTCTACGTGGCTACCTCGGTCTTCGACGGGGCCACCGTCGAGGACGTCGACGAGGCTCTCTGCAATTGGCAGGAGGAGAACGCCGAGCGCGGCATCGACCTCGGCATCGACAAGAGCGCCCGTCCGGGCGCCCGCGCCGCCGGCAGCGCCCAGCTTTACAACGGCCGCACGGGAGAGCCCTACGAGGGCAAGGTGACGGTCGGCTACATGTACATCCTCAAGCTGCTGCACCTGGTCGACGACAAGATCCACGCGCGCTCGACCGGGCCCTACTCGCTGGTCACCCAGCAGCCGCTGGGCGGCAAGGCGCAGTTCGGCGGCCAGCGCTTCGGCGAGATGGAGGTCTGGGCCCTGGAGGCCTACGGCGCTGCCTACACGCTGCAGGAGATGCTCACGGTCAAGTCCGACGACACGGTCGGTCGGGTGAAGGCCTACGAGGCGATCGTCAAGGGGGAGAACATCCCCGAGCCGTCGATCCCCGAGTCCTTCAAAGTGCTGTTGAAGGAGATCCAGAGCCTCTCGCTCGATGCCAACGTCGTCTCCGAAGGCGGCGACGTGGAGATCGCCGAGGAGGACGACGACCTGCTCAAGGCGGCCGAGGAGCTGGGCATGGACCTGACCGGGGTTCGCACCGACTCCCCCAACGGGGCAGCGGACGAGCGCGAGGAGCAGGTGGTCGCCGAGGGAGAGGCTGGAACCGACGGCGGCGAGCCCGAGAAAGAGACAGAGGCCGAAGAGGCGAAGGTGGAGGACTGATGATCGACATCAACAATTTCGACGCAATCGAGATCGGCCTCGCGTCGTCAAAGAAGATCCGCTCCTGGAGCTGGGGCGAGGTAACCAAGCCGGAGACGATCAACTACCGCACGCTGAAGCCCGAGAAAGACGGGCTCTTCTGTGAGCGCATCTTCGGTCCGACCAAGGACTGGGAGTGCTACTGCGGCAAGTACAAGCGGGTCCGCTACAAGGGCATCGTCTGCGAGCGCTGTGGGGTCGAGGTAACGCGCTCCAAGGTGCGCCGCGAGCGCATGGGCCACGTCGACCTGGCCGCGCCGGTCTCCCACATCTGGTTCTTCAAGGGCGTGCCGAGCCGTATCGGCTACCTGATCGACATGGCGCCGAAGGAGCTCGAGAAGGTCCTCTACTTTGCTGCGTCGATGATCACCTGGGTCGACGTCGAGGCCCGCGACAAGGATCTCGGCACGCTCGAGAAAGAGGTCAAGAAGGTCACCGACTCCTATGAGGCGGAAAGGCAGAAAAGGACCCAGGAGCTGAACGAGTCCCTGGAACGCCGCATCGCCTACCTCGAGGACGGCACCCAGACCAAATTCGACGACGACGATCACATCTGGGCCGACTCGTTGAAGCTGACCGCGGCGCAGCTGCGCAAGCTCAAGGACGACGAACGGGCCAAGATGATCAAAGAGCTGCGCAAGACCTTCGAGGCCGAGATCTCCGATACCGAGGCTTACATCGACGAGGCGGTCGAGCGGATGCAGGAAGTCTGGAAGATCTTCACCGAGATGAAGCCGAAGGACGTCGTCAACGACGAGACCGTCTTTCGTGAGCTCAAGGATCGCTTCGGCTCGCCCTTCGGCTGGGGTGAGTACTTCCGCGGCAGCATGGGCGCCGAGGCCGTCCGCGACCTGCTCGAGCAGGTCGACCTCGAGGCCGAGTGCGAGGAGCTGGAGCAGGTGATCAACAGCTCCAAGGGCCAGAAACAGGCCCGCGCGGTGAAGCGGCTGAAAGTCGCCTCTGCCTTCCTCAACTCCGAGAACAAGCCCGACTGGATGATCCTCGACTCCGTGCCGGTGATTCCGCCGGAGCTGCGCCCGATGGTCCAGCTCGACGGCGGTCGCTTCGCAACCTCGGACCTCAACGATCTCTACCGGCGGGTGATCAACCGCAACAACCGGCTCAAGCGCCTGCTCGATCTCGGCGCGCCGGAGATCATCGTCAACAACGAGAAGCGCATGCTGCAGGAGGCGGTTGACGCCCTCTTCGACAACGGCCGCCGCGGCCGCCCGGTGACGGGTCCCGGCAACCGGCCGCTGAAGTCGCTCTCCGACATGCTCAAGGGCAAGCAGGGACGCTTCCGCCAGAACCTGCTCGGCAAGCGCGTCGACTACTCCGGCCGCTCGGTGATCGTCTCCGGCCCGAGCCTCAAGCTGCACCAGTGCGGCCTGCCCAAGCTGATGGCGCTCGAGCTCTTCAAGCCATTCATCATGGCTCAGCTGGTCGAGCGCAAAGCGGTACAGAACATCAAGGCCGCGAAGAAGATGGTCGAGTCGATGATCCCCGAGGTCTGGGACGTGCTCGAGGACGTCATCCACGAGCACCCGGTGCTGCTCAACCGGGCGCCGACCCTGCACCGCCTCGGCATCCAGGCCTTCGAGCCGGTGCTGGTCGAGGGCAAGGCGATCCAGGTTCACCCGCTCGTCTGCCACGCGTTCAACGCCGACTTCGACGGCGACCAGATGGCGGTCCACGTGCCGCTCTCCGCCGAGGCCCAGGCCGAGGCACGGATCCTGATGCTCTCGGCGAACAACATCCTCTCGCCGGCTCACGGTGCGCCGCTGGCGACCCCGACCCAGGACATGGTGCTCGGCATCTACTACCTGACATATGGCCCCGATGCCGAGGAGCTGGCGAAGATCGACGAGGAGCTGAAGGCCGGCAAGGGCGCCGCGCGCAATGGCTCGGCGCCGAAGACCTTCCGCTCCGCCCAGGAGGCGGAGCTCGTCTACGAGAACGGCGGCTGCAAACTGCATGACCAGGCCGAGTACCGGCGGGCCGGGCACGAGCACTTCCTGACCACGGTTGGCCGCATCATCTTCAATGAAAAGATCGAGCGCGCCCTGGCGGAGGCGCTCGGGGACGAGTTCGACCCCGAGCAGTTCGAGTTCGTCAACCACTCGCTGAAGAAGCGCGACGTCAACGAGATGGTCTCCGACCTGGTCGAGGCCTACGGGGCGCCAGCCGTCTCGCAGGTGCTCGATGCCTTCAAGGACCTCGGCTTCCACTACGCCAGCCAGGCCGGGATCACGGTCTCCAAGAACAACGTCGTCTCGCCGCCCGACAAGGAGAAGATCCTCGAGCGCTACGAGAAGCAGACGGCGGAGATCCAGGGCCAGTACGACGACGGCTACATCACCGCGGAGGAGCGCCACGAGGCGGTCACGTCGCACTGGAACAAAGCGACGGACGAGGTCGCAAAAGCGATGGAGGACAACCTCGACGAGCTGAACCCGATCTTCATGATGGCCAACTCGGGCGCTCGCGGCTCCTTCAAGCAGATTCGCCAGCTGGCGGGGATGCGCGGCCTGATGGCCAATCCGAAGGGCGAAATCATCGAGCGGCCGATCAAGGCCAACTTCATGGAGGGCCTCTCGGTGCTCGAGTACTTCATCTCCACGCACGGCGCCCGCAAGGGTCTCGCCGACACGGCGCTGCGCACGGCCGACTCGGGTTACCTCACCCGGCGCCTGGTCGACGTTGCCCAGGACGTGATCGTCCGCGATGAGGACTGCAAAACCAAAGACCACATCGAGATGGCGATCCGCAAGGACGACAACTCGCTCAACGACAACCTGATCGGCCGCCTGGCCGCGAAGAAGTTCGAAACCAAGCGCGGTCGCGAACTGCTCAAGCGAAACCAGGAGATCGCCCTTCCCGACGTCGAAGCGATCGCCGAGGCGTTCGGCGACGAGGAGGTCAAGGTCCCAGTCCGCTCGGCGCTCAAGTGCGACGCCGACTCCGGCGTGTGCCGCTCCTGTTACGGCGTCTCACCGGCGACCGGCTCCACGGTCGATATCGGCGACGCGGTGGGCATCATCGCCGCCCAGTCGATCGGCGAGCCCGGCACCCAGCTGACCATGCGGACGTTCCACACCGGCGGCGTCGCCGGCCAGGACATCACCCAGGGCCTGCCGCGCATCGTCGAGCTCTTCGAGGCGCGTAAACCGAAGGGCCTGGCGCAGATGGCCGAGGCGGCCGGCAAGGTCTCGGTCGAAGAGACCGACAAAGCGTTGAAAGTGATCGTCACCGAGTCCAGCGGCGAGGAGCACGCCTACAGCTTCCCGCCCCGCACGCGTCTGCATGTCTCGGACGGCGACAAGGTCGAGGTCGGCGAGCAGCTCAACGAGGGCTCGCTCTACCCAGCCGATCTGCTGACGATCCGCGGTCGCACCGACACCGAGCTCTACCTGGTTGCCGAGGTGCAGAAGGTCTACCGCGCCCAGGGCGTCGACATCAACGACAAGCACATCGAGCTGATCGCCCGCCAGATGCTGAAGAAGGTGCGGATCGAGTCGAAGGGCTCGACCAGCCTGCTGCCCGGCCAGCTCGAAGACCGCGGCGCGCTCAAGCGGCTCAACAAGAAGACGAAGGAAGACGGCGGCACGCCGGCCAAGGCCGAGGAGGTCATCCTCGGCATCACCAAGGCCTCGCTGGCCACCGAGTCCTTCCTCTCCGCCGCCTCCTTCCAGGAGACGACCAAGGTGCTCACCGACGCTGCCCTGGAGGGCAAGCGCGACAAACTGGTCGGCCTCAAGGAGAACGTGATCATCGGCAAGCTGATCCCCGCCGCGACCGGGCTTAAGCACTACCGCACGCTCGCGGTCGAGCCAGCCGTGCCGATCGAGCCGCCAAGCGAGGAAGGCCTGCTGGACGAGGAAGAGCTGGCTGCCGAGCTGGGGCTCGACGACGGCGACGCGGTGGAGAGCTTCGGGCCTTCGTTCGCGGAGGAGCTCGAGGAGCTGGCGCAGGAGATCGAGCAGACCTCGGAGGAGTCCCAGTCGTAGCGTCGCGAGGGGCGGGATGCCCCTCGCCCGGACAAACGGCGGCCTAATCTAGGCCGCCGTTTTGAGTATCCGCCCGTTCGAGGTGAGCCGGACCAGGTTTGACGGAGACCGTTTTAGTTGGTTTCCAATTTAAGAGAGATTGCTCAGTTGGACCTCCTGGGCAACGTATAGGTCCTCGAACTCAGCGGGTGGAAGGTCACCGAG
>Ga0157306_10000040_pt1 | contig 22803 bp, 11 predicted proteins | sample NitcycUS163409C2_FD_108391 | JGI IMG/M metagenome (GOLD analysis project Ga0157306, IMG submission 108391) | Soil microbial communities from Arlington Agricultural Research Station in Wisconsin, USA - Nitrogen cycling UWRJ-S163-409C-2 | ecosystem: Environmental > Terrestrial > Soil >...
CGTCGCTCGAGCACTCGCACGCGCAGCTCTACGCGCTCGACTTCGTCCCGGCGGCCGTCGCACGCGAGCGCGAGCGGGTTGGGGCTTACGCCGAACGGACTGCGGGAGGTGGGCTGCTGGCTGACATCCTGGTCGAGGAGGTCCGTCGCCGCGAGCGTCTGGTCGCGATCGACGCGGAAGCGGCGCTGATCTGCCCCTGGGCCTCGCGCTCGCCGTTCGAGCTGCGGGTCGTGCCGCGGCACGCTGCAGCGAGCTTCGCCGAGAGTGAGGCCGGCACGGCGATGATCCGCACCGCCCTGCGCCTGCTCGCGACGCGCTTCGACGGCTCGCCCGAGCTGAACCTCTGGGTGCGTACCGCCCCTCGCGGCGCCGACCACTTCCACTGGCACGTCGACATCGCCCCCCGGCTCAGCGTCAAGGCGTCCTTTGAGTTCGCGACGGGGGTCGACATCAACACCTACCCACCCGAGCGCGCGGCGGCAGATCTGCGCGAGAGCCTCAGCGACGCGGACGTTTCCGTTTCTTCTTCACGCACCTGAGCTTGCCCCGCACCTTCGCCTTGCGGAAGCCTTTCCTGCATTTGAGCGGCTTGGGGGGTGTCACGACGGGGGGTGGTGGTAGAGAGGCCGGCGGCGTCGGCGTCGGGACTGCGGTGGGCGGCGGCGAGAGAGTCGTGAAGGAGAGGTCCGTGCCTTTTGCGGTTCCGCCGAGATTGCTGCCGACAAGCCGGTAATGGTAGGTCGACGCTGGCGACAGGCCGGTGAGGTCCGCCTGCTCGGCCACCGGCGCATCGCCGTCGCCCGGATCGGTCGAGCACGGCACCGTGCTGCCGTAAGAGGTGGTTGGGCCGTACTCGAAATTGCAACTCGACGGGGCGCCGTTTGGATCGACCATGCCCATGATCGTGGCGCCGGTCTGCGTGATTCCGACAGCCGGCTCGGTGGTCACCGTGGGCGGCGGCGGCAGGGTGGTGAATTCCTGGTCGCTGCCGAACACGGTCCCGGCATTGCTCGTCACCACCAGGCGATAGTGATAGGTCGTCTCAGGCAACCGGTTGGTAACCCTCCCAGTCAGAGGCACATCACTGGTGATTGGTCCGACGCTCTGTTTACAGGAGACGCTGCCCGAATAAGAGACGCTCAGCCCATACTCGAAGTGGCAATCGGTCACCGTGCCGCCGTGAGGGTTCACCTTGCCGTTGAAGGTTGCGGCGGTTTGCGTCACGCTGGTGGCGGCTTCGGTGGTAACGCTCGCAGGAGCGCTGGGAAGGGTCGTGAAAGTTTGGCTACCACCCGTAACCGAGCCCGCATTGTTAGCTGCAACCACCCGGTAGTGATACGTGGTGCTCGGTTGGAGCGCGGGCAGCGTGGCGTCGACCGGGACCGAGACCGACCCTCCAGGCAATGACGTACATGGCTCATCGGTCGCATTCGCGTATCCGTTTGCTTCGAAATCGGCATGGTCGGTGTACTCGAAATGGCAATCGATCAGCGCGTGGAAGCGAGGATTTGCCGTTGCGTTGAGCTTGGCTGTAATCTGACCGACGTTGGATGCAGCATTTGTTACGACGGTCGGCGGGTTGATGGTCACTCGTTCAAAGACGCGCAAAGTGTTCGTGCTCGGATCGGTGACGTACACCTTTCGCGTGGTCGCGTTTACCGCAATCTGGCCGGCGCTGGGAATCCCGTAGGGCGGGGCGCCAAAGATTCCTGCGCCGAAGTCGTCGAACTGCTGCCCGCTGGAGTCGTAAGCCACAACATGGAAGCCTTGCCCTTCGGGAAGGCTGCCGACGAAAACCGAGTCGTCCGCGGGATCGACCCCGACGGCGGCGACGTCGCCGCCGTCCTGAATGATCGAGTCGAGCGAATAGACGCCACCAGAGACGGCGAACTTCATCACTCGATCAAGTCCGAGATCCACGACATAGAGGTCGTTCGAGGAATCGACCGCCACACTCACTGGAGTCTGGAACGACCCCCCGGGACAAGTTGGACACGTAACGGTTGCCTGAAGAGACCCGCTGGCGTTGAAGACTTCGACTGCGTTGTTCGCGTCGCTTGGAAAGAACACCCTTCCGCTCGAGTCGGTCGCAATTTGCGTGCCGACTGCCGGCGGGTTGTTGACGGCAAACTCGGTTCCAAGCGTGCCGGATGGCGAGAAGACGGTGATCTTCGAGCTGCCGAGATTCCCGAATGGCGTCGAGAGAATGAGCTGGGATACGTAGATGTCGTGAGTGACGGGGTTGACGGCGACGCCAGAGAAGAAAGTTTCCCCGCCCACTTGGAAGGGAGAGGCAGACGTCGGCGTGCCCGTGCTTTCGAGCTGCTCGACCTGTCCGGGCTGCTGAGCGCTCGAGCTCGCCGACACCTCGGTGACATAGATCTGCTGACTCGACTGGTCGATCGCGACGCCATGGGGAAGCTCGCCGTTGAGAGGGATGACGGGGTTCGAGCTTGCTGGCTCATAGCCGAGGGCTGCCCGAGCGGGATCGGCCAACGCCGCCAGCGATCCCAGGATCACCGCAGCCACAGCGAGGACCAGGCGAGCCCAGCCGGCGTCCATGTTCAATTGCGCGCGCACGTCCGTCCCCCTTGCACTGCGATTCGCCTCCCGACTGCAAAACCGACGTGTGTATGGTCATAGTAGCGGCGCCGTTTGCTCAGATTTCCCAGTTGGACAAGAGTTAACACTCGGCTGGATAGGCTGGCGGTCTATGCCTCCAAACCCGCGGCCGATTCCACGCTTCGTCGCCGACAGCACGCAAGAGGGGATCCCGCACGGCCGCTTCGCCGAGCGCCTGGGTGAGTGCTTTCGCGACGCATGTGGCGGGGTCGCCGGCCTGCCCGAGGGAACAGAGGCGCCAGAGGAGCTGGAGTGGTTCCCAGAGCGCGCGTGGGGCGGTCGGATCTGGGTTCCGTGCACCGCCAGGGTCCCCGGCCCAGACGGCCAGCTCGAGCTCTTCGGCCAGGTCTCCTATGTACAGCCCGAGGGTCGCGACCCATCGAACTTCAAGGCAACAGCCGACTTCACCGACGTGCTCGCGGAGCACAACCCCGACTGGCGCATTGACCTCAACGACGAGGTGATCGGCCGCTGGCGCGGCGAGAACGGCCGCGCCGGCGCGGTGACGCTCGTCTGGGGTCGCCCCCTCGTGCAGGGCGCGGTGGCCGCAACGGCAGAGCTGGAGCTCGAGACGGTCGACCAGGAGTTCGTCTCCAACGGCCGCTTCACCCTGATCGCCCTGGACGCGCTGGAGGGCTATGGAGACGAGATCTTCATGCAGGTCAAGCTTTGGAGCCGCCGAGCTCAGGAGCTTGCCTGCGAGAGCCTCTACACGTAGCCAGTCTGCTGACCCGTGCCCACACCGTCGCTGCAAGCGCCCTCGTAGCTGAGAACCGGTAGCGGCGACGATCCGCCCCTCTGTATTCGACGTCTCGATTGAGGCATGTGCCTGCGCTTGGCCTCTACGATGAGCTGTCCAGCCCCGATAGCTCAGCTGGATAGAGCGACTCCCTCCTAAGCGAGTTGGAGGAGTGCGTGTTGTCGGCTCTGCAGCGCGGTTGATGCGGAGCCACATAGGACATGCGGATTCGCGTCGATTGCGGCGGTTCCATCCTGATTTGGGCAGCGAGATCTCCCCCCTGCCCAATTAGCGCCGACGACAAAAAGATTCCGCCGGAAACGGCATTAACGTGGATATGATGGCAGGGGAGTTCGAGAAACTGGCCTATGAGGCCGCGCTTCGCGGCCTCGACAAGCAGGAGGGCCTGCTCGAAGAGCTGCGATCCCGAACTGGTGTGCTCTTGGCCGCTTCTTCACTTGCCGCCTCTTTTCTCGGACAACAGGCGTTTCAGAATCCAAGTCCTCGAGGGCTTGCGATCGCCGCCCTGGTTGCGTTCGTGGTCTCGATCGCCGCGAGCGTCTTCATCCTGCTGCCGAAGAAGAACCTGATCTTCGCCGAGGCCGGTGCCGGCCTGTACGAGGGCCTCTATGCATTTCGCGACGACATGCCCGAGGTCTATCGTCGCCTCGCCTACGACCTTGACCTGTTCTGGGATTCCAACGACACGAAGATCAAGTGGCTAACCCGCGCCTACACTGTCGCCGCAACGGCCCTCGTGGTTGAGATTCTTTCCTTGGCTGCCCTACTGGGCGATAACATCTTCTAGCAATGGCAGAGGCACCTAAGCCCCAAACTGGAAGCGGCGGAACCCCCCCGCCCCCCCCTCCGCCTACTCCGGGTCTCGGTCGCCCCGAGACTCGCGGCGGCTGATCCCGGTCCGGTTAGCGCTGCCCCGAGCCCTCCCATCCCCCATCTCAGGCCTCTACGATCTGTCCTTCCGGCCCCGATAGCTCAGCTGGATAGAGCGACTCCCTCCTAAGGAGTAGGCCGCTGGTTCGAATCCAGCTCGGGGCATCGTGTGATGGGCGCGACATCGGAGATAGATGTCGCGCGTCATCGTAGACACCTCAGCTCCCTCCGATCGGCTGGTAGTCCCAACTGAAGCCAACCGAGCGGGCCGCTAAGGAGCAAGCTCCCGCTTCAACCCCTGGGCCAGCGCGTAGACACAGCCACGGTAGCGCTCGATCGCCAGCGGCCCTGCGAACGTCCCCTGGTAGACCAGGGCGGCGAGCTGGCCGGCGGGGAAGTTGGCGCTCGGCTGTCTTTCGTGGCGGGCGATCCCGGCAACCGCCTGGCGCTGCTCGGCGCTCAGCTCGCTCTCAGAGATATAGCGGCGGGCTACCTCGAGCGGGGTCTTGCCGGCGCAGTCGGCTTGCCCGGCGGCGATCGCCCCCGCGGAGCCGGGAATCGCGGTGTTGGGCGCAGGCGCGGGGAAGTTGCGGTAAAGCTCGCGCAAGACAGGCGAGGCGCCCTTTGGCGGCTTTGGCCCGCGGATCGGCGGGAAGGGGTCCCTGGCGGTGCTCTGGGTGTCCTCCTGCTCCCCGCAACCGGCGATCGCGAGCGCCAAGAGGGCGCAGAGGGCTGCGCAGCGGCGCCTCATCGCTTCGGCGTGCAGCTCCTTTGCACGTTGCCTGAGAGCCGCGTGCCGTCGGCGAAGAGGAAATCGCCGTGGGCATAGAGGTGGCCGGTGGGACAGCTCGCCAAGAGCAAGCTGCGCTTTTGGCCTTTATAGGTCCAGGTTTTTTTGATCCTCGCCCTGAAGGAGATCAAAGAGCCCTGGCCGCCGACGATCGTCGGGATCTTGACTTTAGTCTGGGTGCCGTATTTGCCCGCTGTGCGCTCGATCACCGCGCTGGTCACGAAGACCGTCGGGGCGGGGACGTAGGCATAGACGTGCATGATCAAGACCGGCTTGCCCGCCTTGGGGGCGCCGTTGAAGATCAAGAGCCTGCCGCCGGCTTTGAAGGGCGCCTGTTCGGGCAGGGCGATCTCCGCTTCGGCGCGCCCTGTGCCGATGAGGGCATCCCCGCAGACCCTTTCGGCCTCTGAGGTGAGCCTGCTCTGCAGCTTGGCGACCGTGCATCTCGCAAGGCCCTCGGTGTAGAGGTGGCCGTGGCGGTCGAATTTCAAGTGCAGGGTCGAGAGCGCCGGCACGTGGGAGCCGTCGGCGGTGCCGATCGAGCCCGCCACCCGCAGGGCGATCGGCGCCGGCGCCTTGGCGGGCAGCGCCGTGGGGCTGATCGAGCCGTCGATCTCGATGATCAGGTTGCCGCTCCTCACGGTCTGCCCGAGCGCCGTGGCGGCGAGCGCGCCCAAGGCGAAGAGCGCCGCCAGCGCCAGGCGCGCACGGCGCGAGCGTGCCGGGCTCACTTGCCCCGCACCTTGCACTCGCGCACCAGCTTGGCCGAGACGCTGCGCCCGTCGTCGAACTCAAAGCTCGCCCGCGCCAGGGGGAAGGGGGCTGAGGTGAAGCCGGCCGGGGCGGGGCAATCGGCTGCGGCGAAGCTCTTGCGCTTACCGGCGTGGGTGTAGCGGCGGGCGAGGGCCAGGTCGAAGGCCGAGATGTAGCCGTAGGAGGAGGCGATCGGCGGCAGGGTGCCGATCAGCGTCGTGCCGAAGGTCCCGGCGCTCTTTCTGAGCTCAAAGACGATCACGTAGGTGAGCGGCAGGGGCGCCTGGGTGGCGACCTGGGCGAGGATCGCGGGGCGGCCCTTGTAGCGGCCGTTGAAGGCGAGCAGCGGGCCGTTTGAGGCAAAGGCCCCCTGGCCGGGCAGGCTGATCCGCGAGGTGACGTTGCCGTGGCCGATCTGGGCATCGCCGCAGACGCGGCGCGCTTCGCTGGAGGAGATCGATTCGAGCCTTTGCAGCGGGCAGACGGCGAGGCCCTGGCTTTGCAGGCGCCCGTGGCGGTTGATCTCGAGCACGATCCGCTCCAGTTTGGGCGGCGTCGTGCGGTCGGTGGTCTTGATCTTGCCGCCCATGCGCACCGCGACCGGCGCGGCCTGCGTGCGCGGCAGGCGCTGGGGGGCGATCTCGCCGTGAAAGGAGACCACCAGGTTGCCCTTCTTGGCCAGCTCGGCGGTTGCGGGGCTCTGCGCGGCAAAGAGCAGCGCCGCGGCCAGGGCAAGGCCGCCCAGCAGGGTTCTGATCGTGCGGGGCGCCGCCATCGGTGCCCCTAGCGCACCAAGGGGTAGGCGCAGACGTACTCGGCGGGCGAGCCGACCGATATCTCAGAGATCGCCCCGGTGCCGCTGATCACCACGGTCGAGTAGCCGCCCCCGGTGGTGTTGCCGTAGTAGGCGTCGGTGAACTGGCGATCCGTGCCGGTGCCGGTGCCGAGGTTGATCGAGGCGCGCACCGAGTAAAGCGCCATCGGCGTGGGCAGGTAGCCGCCGCGCGCCGCGCACCCATCGGCCGCGGCGGCCAGGTTGGGCGCCGGTGGGTTCGATGCCGAATCGAAGCAGACGCCGCGCAGGAGGGTCGTCCCGGCCGGGCAGGCGGCGGCGTGGCCTGAAACCGTGTTGGCATTGCCCGCCCGGGTTGCCGCGGTGGCCTCGGGCACGGTGCCCAGGGCGGCGAGGTTGATGTCGGCGCCGCTCAGCGAGCCGTTTGCGACCTTCGATCCGTTGACCGCGTTTTTGGCGATCTTGCCGGTGGTCACCGCCTTTGCCCGCAGCTGGCGGGTGCCGACCGAGTTCTTATCCAGGGCGGCGTAGGCAGAGCCCGTGAGCGAGGCGATCAGGGCGATCGTCGCGATCACTGTGGCCGGTGAGGGCCGGCTGATGCCAAGCTTCATCTTGTTCCTCCGAGTCTCTTAGCGGCGCGCGCGCCGGTTGTCAGTGCCCTGGCGTTTGCCGCAGGCGGCCTTGATCGCGACCTTCTGGGTGCGGGCCTTGCCGTTTTGGCCTGTGAACTCGACCAGCGCCTGGGGCGCCTTGCCCGCGCAAAGGCTCTTGGTGTTGACCAGGTAGCCCTGCGCGCCGCCGAGCAGGTCGAGGCGGAAATGGCCGACCGGGGCGTCGGGGATCACCGGCACGGTGGTCTTCAGGTGGCCCCTTTTGACCGAGGCCGAGCGGGCCTCGGGCATGATCGTCACCTGGCCGCCGAGGATGAAGATCAGGCGGGGCAGGCGGCCGTAGCCTGAGACCGCGTAGGCGGGGCCCGCCAGGGGCTGATCGAGGAGGGGCGTATCGACCCGCGCGCCGCCGATCGGCTGGCGCCCCGCGCAGCGTTTGGCGGCGAGCTCGGCCTTGGAGCAGATGTTGCCGAGGTGGCCCTGGTCGATCGCGAAGTCCTTGGGCAGGGTGACCGAGAGCGAGCGGATGTTGGCGTCGGCGGGGCGGGTGTAGAGGTCTACTCGCAGGGCGGGGTTCTTGGAGCGCTTGGTCTGCTTCTTGCCACCCAGCTGGGTGATCGCCATCCTTGGCCGGAAGCCGAGCGTTGCGCAGTTGACGACGTTAAAGAGCGAGCTGAAGGCGGCCACCGTGCCCTGATCGCCGATCCCCTGGCTTTTCACCGCGAGCGCCTCACAGTTGGTCGGGTTGAGGGTGAAGCCCGGGCGGGTCAGGTTGACCTCGATCGAGCGCAGGCGGATCGGCACGCCGCCGACGATCGCCGGAACGGTGTCAGAGAGCGCGGTGACCTGGGCGGTGGCCGGATCGACGTTGACGGCGACCCTAACGACGATCGTGCCGTAGTCATAGGGGCCGGCCAGGGCCGGGGTGACCGCGACCAGGGAGAGCGGCGCGCCCTTGAAGGGCCCGGCGAAATACATCTTGCCCTGGGCGTGGAAGGGGTGGCTGCCGGGACCGGCGGCGACGTTGGTAGTGCCGATCAGGCTCTGGGCGGGACAGCTCGGCGCGGCCTGCTCGGCGAGGCCCGGCTTTTGGGCGGCGGCGAGGATCGCCGCCTCAGGACAGTAGGCCAGGCCGCGCAGCGAGCCGGTGAAGCCCGGCGGCATGGTGAAGCCCAGGTCACCGATGAACTGGTCGCCGTCGTCGCGATCGAGCTTCAGGTGAAAGTCAGAGAAGGCGCCGGCCAGCGGGTTTGAGGTGCCGGCCGCAAGGCGCGGTGAGAAGGGGCGGGTGGTGCCCGGGCAGGAGGCGCCGCCGGGACCGGAGGAAAGCTCGAAGAACTGCTCAGAGCGCTGGTCTGCCAAGACCACGTTCCAGGGGAAGAAGTGGGCGTCGACCCGGTAGACCGAGCAGTGGGTGGGGGTGGCGACGAGGCCGCGGTCAGAGGCGAAGAGGTGCAGGTCGAAGGTCTCAAAGGAGACCTGGGGCAGGTCCTCGATCAGGGCGGTGATGCGGCCTGTGGTGGGATCGGGGTGGAAGGTGCCAAGCAGCTTGGCGTTGATGCCAAAGCCCGAGGCGAGCAAGAAGAAGCGGTACTGGTTGCCGGGCTTTGGCTGGCCCAGGTAGATCGAGCCGGTCAGCGGCCCGTCGAGGGAGGGCGAGTCGACCTCGAAGGTGCCGATCTTGGCGTTGTCAGGGCAGTTGTGGGGGGCCTCTGAGTCAAAGCCGGCCTCTGCGTCTAGGCAGGCCCTCTGCCCGTCGGCGGCGTCGGGGTTGATCGTCAGCCCCTCGGGCAGGGTCAGGGTGGCGCTTTTGATCGGCGAGGGGGTGGTCGATCTGCCAAGCGGCTGGGGGGCTGCCATTTCGATGTCAAAGCCCGCCGGGGCGTCGGTCTCCTTGCTGGTCGGGGTCGCCAGGAGCACCGGTTTGAAGGTCATCGCCGAACAGCCCGTGGAGGCCGGGTAGGCGGCCTCGGCGTGGGTCGGGTTGCCGGGGTCCTGGTAGGTGGTGAGGTCGAGGGAGACCGCCAGGGGCGCCCCGGTGCAGATCGAGGGGTTGTTGATCAGCGGGTTGACCGAGATCCCCGCCGAGGTCGGTTTTGTCAGGCAATCGGCGCCGGCTTTGCCCGGGCAGCCGACCGTGCCTTTGGGGAAGCGCTCTGGGTCGTGGATCTCATCGGCCGGAAAGCCCCAGTAGGTGAGCTCGGCTTTTGCCAAGGGCGTCAGCTGGGTCAGGTTGGCGACGGTGAAGCGCAGGCCGTAGTCGGTGGTGGTGCGCACCGCGACCGGGATCGAGATCGGGATTTCCAATCCCGGCACGATGAAGCCAAAGAGCGCCGTCTGGGCGCCGGGCGGTTCGCGGTTATAGATCGGCGCGGTGCCGAGCAGGGCGTTGGGGTTTCCTTCGTGGTTGGCGCGAATCGTGATCAGGCCGACCTGAGAGGTGGAGGGGCAGCGCTTGAAGGCGAAGTCCTCAGAGGTGCATTTGGGCACCGCGTTGGGGTTGCCGAAGAGGCCCTCGGGGGTGTTGACGGCGACGTCCTTGGCGGCCTCCGGGGCACCCGGCGAGTCGAGCGTAAAGGACATCTTGACGTCGGGGTGCCCGCCGGCCTGGGTGGTGGAGGTGGTTACGGTGAAGTCGTTGATCGCTTGGGAGGCCTGGGCGGGAGTCGCCAAGGCGCAGGCGGCCAGGCAGGCCGTAAGGGTGAGCAGGGCACGTGACCTCATCGCCTGCCGCCTCTCTGCGTGCCCCGCTGTTTCTGTTTATTGGGCTTGCGCGCCACGCAGCGCCTCTTGCCGGCGCGGCGCACCGCCCGCTTGCCTTTCGGGCAGCGCTTGGGCTTTGCCGTCGGCTTTGCCTGGTTGGGGCTCGAGCCCAGGGTGCCGATCGCCGCCGGCGGCGCGGCCTGGGTGCCGGGCCCGTGGCACTCGTCGGCCGCCGCGCAGGGGGGCGGTGGGGGGATGTGGAAGAAGCCGCCACCCTCGCGGGCGTCATAGAGCTTCATCAGGGTGCCGTTGCCATCCCCCTCAACCAGCGTCTCGCGGGTGAAGAAAAAGGCGTCGGTGCCGTCGGCTGTGACCGTGAGCAGGCCCGAGTCGAAGGGGTCCTGGCCGGTGGAGATCAGCTCGACCTTGCCCTCTTTCCACTCATAGGCGTCTTGCTTTGCGTTGGCATCGCGCAGGACCAGGGGCTCGGCCGTGTTGAAGAAGACCCGCCCGTCATCGCTCAAGCCGAGGCCCGCCTTTGGCAGCGAGGCGTGGCCCTGGGGCTCGGCGCCGGTGGCGCTGCAGGAGGCGCAGGAGATCTGCCCGCCGGATGCCTCATAGCGGAAGACCTGGCGCATATCGGCCGTCTCGAAGCCGCTCCCAGTCAGATCGAGCGAGGAGGGGAAGGCGGCGTAGGCGCTTGTGGGGGTGACCTGGAAGTCTGCCGTGTGGCGAGTGTCGGGCTCGGCGACGGAGTCGATCACCAGCGGGTTGTCATAGGCGGCATCAAGCGGCGCCTCTGGCGGGCCGAAGAGCGCCACCTGGCCGTCTGCCGTGTCTGAGATCGCCAGGCGCCCGGCGTTGGCGGCGAGGCCGACCGAGTCGCTCAGCACCCCTGCGCCGAACGCGGGGCCGACCTGGGCGCCGCTCGGGTCGTACTCGATCACCTGGCCCTGGCGGTCGACGTATATGTGGTCGTCGGTGGGGTCGACGGCGAGGCCGTAGGAGGGGGCGCTCTCCAGCACTTTGACGAAGGCGCCGCTGGAGTCGTAGATACGGGTTTCGGTGCCGTTGGTGACGTAGGTGGTGCCGGCGGAGTCCACGGCGACCGAGTAGGCGACGCCAGGCACGGTGAAGGAGGTGGGGGCGACGGGTTCGGCGGGTTCGGCGGTGTTATAGACCTGGATCGTCGAGTCGCCGCCGAAGATGCCGAAAAGCGGCGAGGCGGCGACGTAGAGGTGGCCGTTTGCCGGGTTGACGGCCACGCCAACGGGGTGGAGGCCGCCGAATTCGCCGATCGTGATTTTCGCCTCATAGGCGCCAGTGGAGGAGAAGCGCTTGACCGCGTTGTTGCCGAAGTCGGGCACGTAGAGGTCGCGATAGTTGGGCGAAGCGGGGTAGTTGTCGACCGCGACCTGGGTCGGCAGGCCGACGGGGAAGCCGAGGATGGAGCTGTCGCCGAACTCCAGGAAAACGGAACCCGAGGAGGCGCCATCCTCTTTGCTCTCCGTGCCGAAGGAGCTCACCGCTTTGCCGTCTTTGTCGAACTTCTGCACGTAGGCGCCGGGACTGGATAGCGTGTTGGCGTTGTCGAGCACGTAGATCGAGCCGTCTGCGGCGTCGATCGCAACCCCCTCGGGTTTGCCGAAGCTGCCGAAGGAGAGCGTGTGGTTGTGGGTGAGCTGGCCCAGCGGCGTGGAGGCGCTCGACTCAAGGGTGGCGAGGAGCTGCGGCGCCTGGCCCGGGGCGGAGCGGAAGAGGTTGGGGGCGCCCTCTGTGCCCTGGCCGTCGAGTTTCTCCGGGCTGAGGAAGTGGACCGTGCCATCCGCTGCCACCCCACCGCCACCGCCCACGGCGACCACTGAGCAGTCCTGGGCCCCGCCCGGCAGCGCGTTCCAGTCCTCGATGTTGAAGCTGTTGGCGGCCGGGTCGCAGGCGTCGGTGTCGCCGGCGCCGCCCATGCCGAGCGAGACGCGGCGAAGCGTGGCCGTGCTCGTCTCGAAGCGGAAGAGGTCGGCTGAGGTGTCGGTGTCCTGATCTGCCGCGGTGGCGAGCGGGTCGGGGGTGGTGAAGTAGAGCTGGGAGCCGTCAGCGGACATACCGGCGTAGTGGGCGCCGATCGTGGTGGCGGGTGTCAGCTCAAGCGAGTTGGGCGAGCCTGCCTGGTGCAGGTAGAGGTGGTGCAGCGGGTTGCCGGCGGCGTCCTGGCCGACCTCGACGCCGATCACGACGCGAGATCCGTCCTCGGAGACGTCGAGCGCTACGACTTCCTGCCCGGCTTTGATCGTCGTGCCGTCGGGCAGGGTGGAGGCGACCTCGGTCGTGTTGGCGATGAGGTCGCGCGAGTAGATCGTCAGGTTGCCGTCCTCGGGGTTGCCGGCCGGCTCGAACTGCTGCTCTGAGGCAAAGAGCAGGTGAGAGCCGTCGGCGGAGAGCTGCTCTTTGACCGCGCCGGGGACGTTCTCGGGCATCGGCACGGGTATCGAGCCCGCCATGCCCTGGACCAGCTCTCCCTCCGGGGTGCGCAGCGGGATGCCGGTCGAGCCGTCGGCAAAGCAGGGGTTGCAGATCTCAGGCCCGGCGAAGGCGAATGAGGAGAGCGAGGCATCGGCGCCGCCCAGGGTCGAGGAGAAGGGCGGTGAGACGCTGGGGCCCTCGGGAGCGTCGGCGGGGATGCCGACGTAGGTGGTCTCCCAGCGCTGGTTCTCAGCATCGCGCACGGCCAGGTAGGGGTCGGGGCCGCGGTTGGTCGGGTTGCCCGTGCCCGGGATGCCGCCGTCTTTGACCGAGTAGAGCGCTCTGCCGGGGGCCTCGGGGTAGCCGCCGAAGGGCAGCTCGCCGGGGACCAGGTCAGAGGTGACGTTATAGCCGCCCTGGTCTGAGGCAGAGACGAGCTCATAGGCGCGGCAGTCGAGCAGGAAGCCGGCGCCGGTCTGCTGGCGGGCGAGGTTGTTTTCACAGGAGGGATCGAATTTCTGCTCGGGGTAGGTGTGGAAGCTGCGGTCGGCGCCGTAGGCGGGGCCTTCGGAGTTGGTGGCGACCAGGCGGTAGAAGTAGGTGGTGTCGGGTTGCAGGCCGGCGATGTGGACAGCTGCGGGCACCGGGTAGAGGGCGGCGCCGACATCGTCTGCGTCGGTGCTCGTCTCACACGGGTTGGCCGAGCAGGGGGCGCTGCCGTACTGCACCTGCACCGTGGTGTCGGCGAGGTTGGCGGTCACGGGGGCTTTGACGACGGCGCTCGAGAGGGTGATCTCCCCCACTTTCTGGGTGCCCACAACGGGCGGCTCTGGCGCCGGGACGTCGAAGACATGGACCTGGCCGGCGACTTGGTCGGTCAGGTAGAGCTTGTGGGTCGGGGAGATGGCGAGGCCGCCCCAGGCGGGGCGTCCTCCGCTGAATGACTGAAGCGGCGGCGAGAGCTGATCGGTGCAGTCGACCTGCTGGCCACCGGGGTGGAACTCGGTGATGGTCGCGCCGCCGCCAAGCTCCTCGCAGCCGCGTTTGTAGTTGCGGGCGGCCAGGGGGAACTCGGTCTGCGGATCGACGGCGATCAGTTCCCAGGTGCTGTTCGAAACGGATCCATGGCCGCCGTAGGTTTGCTCGGCCCTGACTTCGGTCCCGGTGAGGCTGAAGTCGCCCGCGGCGAAGCGTATCGGCGGCCCTTCAAAGTCGATGACGTAGAGGTCGCCGGCAGAGTTGACCGCGACGTCTCCGGGGATTCTCATGTCGTCGGCAATCTGGCCGACAAAGCTCGCCGCCGAGTCGAATTTCTGCACCCGCGGGTTGGGAACCGCTTTGAGATCGCCGACGTAGACGAAGCCCTCGCCGTCGACGGCCAGGCCGCCGCCGAAGGGCCAGCCACCGAACTGACCCGGCTCGCTGGGCACGCCGGGGGTGGGTGGGGCGGTGCTGAAGTCTTCGGGGACGCCCGAGACGTTGCCCGCCTTGCAGGTGTGACCGGCGGTGCAGACGTGCCCGCCGGTGTCGAGGTCGACGTTCTTGCCCCAGGTGAGGACGAACTGGCCTGTGGCGGTGAAGCGCTGGATGCGGTTGTTGGCGGTGTCCTGCACGTAGACCGAGCCGGCGGCGGGGCCGTCTGAGTTGTCGACCGCGATGCTGCCCGGGCTCGAGAACTGCCCGGCCTCACCGCCCCCCGCTCCCGCCTGGCAGGTGTGTTCGGAGGCGGCGGTGCAGACGTCGCCGTTAGTGGTGGCATCGACGCTCTTGCCCCAGGTGCGGATGAAGTCGCCGTCGGCGTCGAACTGGACGATGCGGTTGTTGCCCGAGTCGGCGACGTAGACGTCGCCGGTGGCGTGGTTGACGGCGACGCCGGTGGGGTTGTCGAGCTGCCCGGCGCCTTGGCCTTTGGCGGCGAAGCTGAAGTCGAAGGCCAGCTCTGCCTGGGCGGGGGCGGCGGTGAGCGCCAGGGCGGCGATCGTGGTGAGAATCGCTGGAATCGCCTTGCGCATCAGCGTGCCCTCTTCTTCTTGCAGGCGGCCTGCAGCGGGACCTTGAGGTTGCGCTTGGCCCCGTTTTGCCCTTTGAAGCGCACGGTTGCCTTTGGCACCTTGCTCTTGCAGAGGTCGCGCGAGTTCTGCAGGAGGCCCTTGGCGCCGCCCTGCATCTGCAAGACGATCTGTGAGACCGGCACGTCGGGGATGAAGTCAAAGGTGTTGCGGATGCCGCCTTTGATCGAGTCGACGCGGCCGACCGCGGTGAAGTCGACCTGGCCGTGCAGGTCCATCACCAGGTCGGGCAGCTCGTTGCTGGAGGATCGTAGGTAGACCGGGCCCTGCAGCGGTTGATCGAGGATCGGCGTGGTAGCGGTGACCTTGCCGTAGATCGAGCCGGCCGGGCAGCTCTTGGCGGCGAACTGCACCCTGGTGCAGATCGTCTTGATGTGGGCCTGGTCGAGGAACTCCGACCTTGGCAGGGCGACCGAGGCGAAGGAAAGGTTGGCGTCGCCTGGCCTGGCTTTGAGGACGGCGCGCAGGACTGGGTGATCGCCGCGCTTGGTGCCGCCCCTAAGGCGCAGGCTGAGCTTTGGCTCAAAGGGCAGGTTGGCGCAGTTGGCGAGCTGGAAGTGGGAGGTGCGGGTGGCTTTGGCGCCTTCTTCGCCGAAGAGCTCTGCATCGGAGGAGAGCGCTTTGCAGTTGGTCGGGTTGAGGGCGAACTTCGGCCGGTCGATGTCAACGCGCACCGAGCGCACCCGCAGCGGGATGCCGTCGATCTGAAGCGGCAGTGGGTCAGAGACCGTCTTCACCCGGGCGGTTACCGGATCGACGTGGACGGCGACGCGGGTGGCGATGTTGCCGACGTCATAGGGGCCGGTGACCGCGGGGATCACGACCACGATCGAGAGCGGCGCCCCTTTATAGGGACCGGCGAGGTAGGCCTTGCCCGATTGGTAGAGGACACGGCTGCCGGCACCGGCGCCGCCGGTCACGCTGCCGATCTGGCTTGCCTGTGGGCAAACCGATGAACTCAGCTCTGCGAGGCCCGAGTAGAGCGGGTTGCCGAGCTGGGCGATCGCCGCCTCTGGGCAGTAGGGGATGCCCTTGAGGATCCCCGAGAAGCCAGCCGGGGGAGAGACGTTGGCGGCGGCAAGGAACTGATCGCCGTCAGCTCGGGAGATCTCGACGATGAAGGGCGAGTGGGCGCCGCCGGTGTTCTTGGTCACCCCTGCTTGGAAGGAGGGCGCGAAGGGCCGTTGCGCTCCGGGGCAGGGCGTGCCGTTAGGACCTGAGTCGATCGTGAAGAACTGGGTCGAGCTCTGCGTGGGCAGCTCTGAGGCCCAGGGGGTGAAGCTGGCTTTGATCGGGTAGGTGCCACAGCGGGTCGGGGTGGCAAGGGCGCCGCGCTCAGAGCCAAAGACGTGCATGTCGAATTCCTGGAAGGTGAACTGGGGCAGGTTCTCGAAGCTGACCGTCATCCCGTTGAGGGGATCGGGGCGAGCGGTGCCGGGCAGCTTGACGTGCAGGCTGAAGCCGTCGAAGACCAAGAAGACCCGGTAGCGGTTGCCGGGCAGCGGCTCGCCCAGGTACATCGAGCCTCGCAGCACTTCTGGAAGCGAGGATGAGGTGACCGCGAGGGAGCCGATCTTGGCGTGCTCGGGGCACTGGGCTTCCTCGCGCGTCCCGAAGCGAGCTTGTGCTGCGGTGCAGGCCACCTTGCCGTCGGCGGCGTTGGGGTTGATCGTGAAGCCCGGCGGCAGCTGCACGGTGGTCGCCTTGATCGCCGAGGGGGTGGGAACGGTGCCGCTCAGCGTCTGGGGCACCGTCAGGGTGGCATCGAGGCCCGAGGGCGAGTCTGCCTCGGTGGTCGTCGGCTTGGCCACCAGGCTCGGGTTGAAGGTCAGCTTGTCGCAGCCGGTCGTTGCCGGAAAGCTGGAACTGGCGAAATCCGTCTCACCGTCATAGGCGAGGGTTTCGACCGAGGAGTTGAGCTCCCCCGCGCAGTTGGTCGGGTTGGAGATGAAGGGGGTGAGGGGGGCGTTGGAGGGAGTCGGAGCCGGGACCATTTTCTCCAGGATGTTGGCGCAGTCGGGATAGGGGAACCTGCCCGCCAGGAGGGCCGGCAGCGCATCCTGGTCGCGGCAGAGGTACAACGGCCACCCGTCCCCTTCGGATTCACCCTCGAACCCCTCCGGGGGCATGCGCAGCGCATCGTGGGAGGGATCGGCCGGCACTCCCCAGAAGATGAACTCGACTCGCCTGGGCGCGACCGGGAAGGCGCCGACGCGCCGCGGGATGCCGAGGGTCTTCGTCTCGAGGCCGTAGTCGCTCTCGGTGCGGGCGGTGAACGAAATGAAGACGGGCAGTGAGAGCGTGTTGGAGGGCACCGGGGCCGGGAAGGCGAGCAGCGCCGCCTGGCCCCCCTTCGGCACCATGTTGAAGAGCGGCATCACGGTGCAGCCGGGGCCTGGCTCGGCCCCGCGAATGGACAGGCAGACGAGCCCCACCTGGCTCTCGATTGGGCAATCGAGCAAGGAGAACTGCGCCAGGGTGCAGCGGGGGATGTCGCGCGGAGCGCCGAGCAGGCCGGGGGCGCTGTTGACCGTGATCTCTTTCGCTCCATCGCAGTCCCCGCAGGGCGACAGATCCTCGCCGAACAGGAAGGAGAAGTGCAGGTCGGGGTGGCCACCGGCCGCCTGGGTGTTGACGGAGGTCGCCCCGAAGGAGAGAATCGGCGTCTTCGCCTCTGCTCGCTCGCCGAGCTCTCCGCCGGACAAACCCAAAGCGAGGGCGAAGGCTGAAATGCCGAGTAGCAGGCGCGCCCTCATCGCCCTGCCCTCCTCCCGGAGCGGTCGCGCCCACGCTTCGCGCGCACGCAGCGCTTGCCCTTCTTCTCGGCCGCCTTGCGCGCACGCTTCGTGCAGCGCCCCCGCCGTGGTTGGCGTTTGCGGGGCTCTGCAAGGTTCCCGCCACGGCCGAGGGGCGCGCTGCTGGCCAGTCGCGGCGGGGCCGGCGCCGCTCCTCCCACCCCATGGCACTCATCGGCCGCCGCGCAGGGGGCCGGCACGGCCGCGCGCGGGAAGCCGCCGTTTACGCGTGCGTCATAGAACTTGAGGTTGGGACCGTTCTCGTCCTCGGGGACGAGGGTCTCGAAGGTGGCGAAGTAGACGTCGGTGCCGTTGCCGCTGATCCCGATCAGGCCCTCGGGCGACTCGCTGTCGGGGGCCGCGTCGCCGCTGCCGGGGGTGATCAGCTGCGGGCGGCCGTTGACGTACTCATAGACGTCGATCGCCTCGTTGGTGTCGGCGGGGACGACTCCGTCAGCAGTGAAAAAGAAGGTGCGCCCGTCGTCGGCGATATAGAGACCGTTGCGAGCCCCCATCGCATCGGCGCTCGGCGGCTCGCCGCTGGGGCGGCAGGAGGCGCAGATCAGCTCTTCAGCCTCGGCGTCGAACAGGTACATCGCCTCGAAGCCGCCGTTGTCGGCGCCGGTCAGCCGATCGTCTGAGAGGAAGGCCGCGTGATCGCCAGAGGGCGTCACCTGCAGGCGGCTGGCGGGTTTGTCTTCTGAGAGCGCGGCGACGAACTGCACCGTCCCTTCCCGTGCCACATAGAGATTGCGGGCGCCGGGGATTCCCTCACCGGGAACGAGCTGCTCGGGGGAGTAGAAGTAGGCGGCGCCGCTCCCGGTCCCGAAGGGGTGGTCGGTCTCACGCCAGTCGGATTTGCTCCCGGCCGTCTGGGGGACGACGATCCCGCACTTCGCCACCCACTCGGCGTTGCAGCCGTCGCGGTCGCCGGCGCTGCCGAGCTCTCCCTTGGAGAGGCGCGTGATCTGATCGCCCGCCTCGCTCCAGCGGTAGAGGTCGGTCGAGGTGTCGGTGTCATCGGCGGTGATCTGCTCATCGGAGGTGAAGAGGACCTGCGAGCCGTCGTCGGTCATGCCGACGAAGTCGACGACGTGGCCGGCCGATACGTCGTAGCTGACCGCGCCGTCGACGCGCATGTAGAGGTGGCCGGGGTAGAGGCCGAACTTGCAGTGCTTGGTCTGGAGCGTCAGACCGCAGTAGAAGGGGTGCTCGCCGCAGAGGGGCCGACCGCAAACCCCTGTCGCCAGCGAGGACATCAACAGGTGGCTGCCGTCTTCGGAGACCGCCGGCAGCTCCAGCCAGCCGTCGGTCAGAGGGCCCGGCTCGCGCGGTATGTCGCCGCCCGCCGGCGTCTTCGAGGCGATCGTCACCGCGCCCGTCCGCAGGTCGTTGTCATAGGCTGACCCCGTGCCCGACGTCAACCCTCCCGGTGCGAAGGCCAGGTTGGCCGAGGAGAAGAAGAAGTGGCTGAAGTCGCCTGCCGGGCGGAAGTCCCCGGCGAAGCCGCCGATCGAGATATCCTCCATCGCGCCGGGCACCTCGGCGGCGTTGGTCGGCAGCCTGCCGAGGCTGTTGCCCTCAGCGTCGAAGAGGTAGCCCGCCGCGGAGCCGAGCCTGGGCGCCGCCCACTGCACGAAGCGCGAGAGCCGCTCGTCGAACATCGTGCCCGTGGCCGCGGCGCCCCCACTGTCAGACCGGTAGGGCGGCCCCCAGGTGAAGATCGCCGTGGTGTCCGTCGTCGGCCCCAGGCCCACGTAACGCGTGCGCCAGCCAGTGTCTCCGCGCGTCGCCACGTAGAGGTCCCCGTAGGTGCCGAAGGGGTCGCCGCTGCCCTGCAGCGAGCCTATGAAAACGGAGAAGGGGAAACGCGAGGGGCTGGTCGCCTTGGGCGGTACCGCACCGCCCGGTATCAGGACCGTCGAGCCAGCATTCCCCGGCGAGACCAGCTCATAGGCGCGGCAATCGGGCAGGGCGCCGGAGCCCGACTGCTGGCGCGCGGTGGCGTTGGGGCAGGGCTCGGGGTAGAAGTTGAAGGTCTGGTTGGCGCTCGTCGTGGTGCCGGCTTCGTTGGTGGCGACGACGCGGAAGTGGTGGACGACCGGGTCGAGGCCCTCGATGTGGGCCTCGACCGCGACCGCTCCGTGGGAGTCGCCGATCGCCACCTCGGGCGTGCTTTGCCCGTAGGCGCGGGTCGTGCCGTACTCGAAGTGGTAGGAGGTCGCGGTGCCGAGCGGGTTGATCTGAGCCCTGAGGTCGGCCGAGCTGGCGGTCACGTTGACGGCGCTCTGCGAGTCGATCGTCGGCGGCGCGGCGAGCGTGGTGAAGCTCTGCACCGGACCGGTCGTGTTGGAGGTGTATGGCTTTACGATCCGTAGCCGCACTTCGTACTCGGTCTTCGGCGCCAGGCCGGCAACGGAGAGGTTGAAGGCAATGGGCGAGTCACCGGTGCCGATCGGCGCCGGGCGCCCGAAGGGCGCCCACTGCGACTCCGATGCCTTCTTGTATTCGGCCTGGTAGGTGGTGGCAGGGGGACTGGGATAGGGGGCAGCATCCGGGCCGTTGGGGTCGATCGTTCCCGTGAGCGTCGCCGCGCTGCGAGTTACGTCGCCGACCGGGTCGAGGGTCAGCTCCGGCGCCGGCCCCAGCTCGCCGAAGACGCTGACGCGGATTTCGGTGCGGTTTGATGGATCTTGGAGGGTGTATGGCTCGGCTTTGATCGGGTTGAGACTGAAGCCGACGATGTCGTCGGAGGAGTCGGGAGCCGGAACGTCGGTGCAGGGCAGGCTGGTCTCGAGGAGCGTCCCGCTCGGGTCGAACTCCTGGATACGGACCTCCCTGGGGGATGGAATGCCGTCCGGGCAATCGGAGAACCCGGCCGGATACCGCTTCGCCACGAAGACGTGGTCGTTGGCCGCGACCGCGACGTCGAAGGGGGCATCGGCGAATCCGCTGCCTTGCGGCCCGCCGTCGGCGGCCGTCGCCACCGTCGCCGTATTGGCGCCAGCGCCAGAGCCGCCGCTGAGCGCCGGGCTGCCCTGCATCGCCTCGATCTCTTCGACGTCGGTCCCGGCGACGGGGCCGCTGTCGAACTCGATCGTGTAGGTGCCGCCGCCCGGTGCTCCGGGGCCGCCGGTGACGCTCACCGAGCCCCCGCCGGCGCCGATCGAGGGCAGCGCGTTCAACGCCTCTTCCACCGAGCCGGGCCCGCTCGGCGGCGCGTTGTGGGGGATGTTGGGGGTTTCGTAGGGGAGGTTCGAGATGAGTACGTAGTCGTCACCTGACGCCGTGGCCGGCGCGGAGATGGTCAGCGTGCCTGGGGTGACGGCGGTAATGAAGACATCTGCGTTAGGCAGCACGGCGTTGCAATTCGGGACGGGTGGGCACGCCGTGGTGATCCTCTCGCCCACGGTGAAGGCGCCTGTCGTGGTTTCGACGTTGGTGATCACGTCGGAGCCTTGGGTGAAGTCGCCGAGGCCCGTAGTGCCGCCTGTTTCGGCCCCAAAGCTCAAGCGGAACTGGCCGGCGCCGGCGTTGACGGTCAGCTCTTGAATGTCGTTGGAGGCGATCGTCGAGGGTGAGAGCACAGGCGGGCCAACCTGCGGAGTGAACTTCTGCAGCCTGCCGGAATCGACGACGTAGATTGCGCCGTTGGAGTCCTCCGCAACCGCACTGCTCCTGAATTGGAACTGAAACTGAAACTGGCCCGTGGCGCCGCCTTGAACGCCCGCCTTGCACACGTCTCCCGAAGCGGGTGTACAGACCTCGAACTCATCGGCGGCGCTGTCGCCGGGGCCGGTGGCGACAACGTCCCAACCGAAGGCTCGCACGAGGGTGCCGGCCGCAGTGAACTCCTGGATCCGGTAGTTGGAGTTGTCGGCAACGAGAACGTTGCCCGCATTGGGGGCTCCTGCCGGAGCGACCGCGATGCTGCGTGCGGCCGAAAGGTAACCGGCCGCGTCGCCGTCCACCGCTGCCTTGCAGGCGTCGTTGGCGGTGCAGACCTCATAGCCCCCGCCGGATGCGAGGGTTGTAACCGCGGCCGTCTGGCTCCCGCCGGCCAGGTTCGTCGCGTCGGCTCTTAGCTCGACGACGTCGTCGCCGCCGAGGGCGCCTTTGTAGGTGATGACGTAAGGGTTAGAGCCCCCAGGGCCGCCGGTGACGGTGACGCTGCCCCCGTTGCCGCTGATCCCTGGCTGTGTTTCCAGTGCGGCTTTGACCTGCGCCGAGGTTGCGTCGTAGGGGATGGGTGCGGTGAATTCTGCGGGATTCGGGTTGCCAAAGTTTGTGAGGCAGGCGCCCGAGCAGAGGGTGAAGGTTCCGCCGGTGGCACTTACAGTGAGCTCTTGCACCTCGTCGACGTCGCTGTCGCCGGCCCCGGAGCGGACTACGTCGCCGCCGAAGGCGCGCAGGAACTGGCCGCTGGCCGAGAAGACGTTGATGCGTTTGCCGCCGCCGCCGCTGAGGCCGAGGTCGATGACGAAGAGGTTGCCGTTTGCCTGGTCGATCGCGATGTCGATGGGCTCGTCTACTGCCCCACCGATCTGAGTCGCATCATCGACGCGGCTCTGCGGCGTTCCGTTCTTGCAGACGTCGCCGAGGTCGGTACGGCAGATCTCGGCGCCGGTTGCGCCGGGATTGACGGTCGTCACCCAACCCTCGGCGGGACCGCCGCTGAGCGCGGAGTCATCGATAGCGATCCGCGGCTGGTCGGTGCCTCCCATCGTGCCGCCGAAGGCGATCAAATATGGGCTGGAGCCGCTGGCATCGCCGGGGCCGCCCGTGACGGTGACGGCGCCGTCGGTGATCGATCCGAGGGCATCGAGGGCAGCCTGCACCGCTGCTGCTGAGGCGTTATAGGCGAGCGCCGGAGTGGTGTCGGCGCCAAAGCCGAGGGTGAAGGTGCCGCCGGTGGCCTGAATCATGAGCTGTTGGAGCTCGTCCGAGTTACCTGGGCCTTCCTTTACCACGTCGGTGCCCCAGAGGCGCTTGAAGGCCTGTGTGAGGGAGAACTGCTGGATGCGGTTGCCAAGGTCGTCGTATGCGCCGCGAAAATCACCCAGGTACATGTCACCGGCAACGGCACCCCCAGCCCCGGTGCCATTGACGGCGATTGAGAGAGGGGTCACGAAGTCGCCGGGCTCTTCCTGAGGGCAGCGATTACTACCAACACACTCGTTTTCTAGTCTCGTCCCGAACTGATACGCACCGATGACTCCCCGTTCGGCACTCGCCGCAGGGGCGAGGAGAAGCAGCGCGGTGAGCCAGGCGCTCAGCGCGAGCCAAAGGCGAAGGCCTGGCTGGTGGCTGTGGTTTTGGGTGTCGATCATCGTGGGGCCCCGGCCCGAGCGTTAGCTGTGGTGGACGCCCGGGCCGCTGGATCTGTCGTCAGCAATCGATCTCGCTACTCCGACTAGGGTCCGGGGGTGAATCCGAGGCGGTTGCCTTGCCTCCGGAGTTGTTGGCGGGGTAGGCGCCACCCAACGCCGCGAAGGCGACAACCGAGATCACTCCCGGGATGCCGAACCGGTTGCGTAGTGGCGAGAGCATCGAAATCTCTTCTCCTTGTCCCGTGAGCCC
>Ga0157306_10000042_pt1 | contig 22003 bp, 21 predicted proteins | sample NitcycUS163409C2_FD_108391 | JGI IMG/M metagenome (GOLD analysis project Ga0157306, IMG submission 108391) | Soil microbial communities from Arlington Agricultural Research Station in Wisconsin, USA - Nitrogen cycling UWRJ-S163-409C-2 | ecosystem: Environmental > Terrestrial > Soil >...
CCGCCTGCTCGGCCTCGGCCGCGCGGCGCTCGGCTTCGCGAGCGCGCTCCTCCGCCTGGGCGACGCTGTCGCGGATCTCCTGCAGGCGCCGCTCGCGCTCCTCTTCTTCGGACTTCAGCGCCGCCAGGCGCTCTGCTTCGGCAGCGCGCCGCTCGGCCTCCTTGGTGCGCTCTTCGATCTGGCGCAGCCGGTCCTGGGCTTCGGCCATCGCACGCTCCTGCGCCTCACGACCCTGCTGGAGCACCTGCTCTGCGCTCTGCAGGCCTGAGGCCGCGCCTCCCACAGACGCAGCAGGGCTCGATGAGGCTTGCATGCCCTGCGTCACCTGCCCACTCTGGGCGTGCGCGGCGCGCTCCTCGGCTTCGCGCTGCAGGCGCTCGGCCTCGGCGATGCGACGATCCGCCTCGGCGCGGATCCGCTCCTCCTCGCGAAGGATCTCCTCAGCCTTGGCGCGGACCCGCTGCTCGGCCGCCGCCGGGTCGTCATAGCCCGGAGGCGCGCCAACGGGCGGCTGGATCGGCTGGACTGGTGCGGGCGCCTGGGGCGGCACGACCTCCGTCGGGGCCGGACCGACCGGCGGTGGGGGAACGGCCGGGAAGGGCGCAGGCTGCGCGGGTGGCGGCGGCACGGCCGCGACCGGCGGCAGTGGCGCAGCCGGAGGTACGGCTTGCGTCGCCTGCGCGCCGCTGCGCAGCTGTTCGCGCTCTTGCGCGGCGCGCGCCTCGGCGAGCTGACGCTCCGCCTTGGCGGCTTCCTTCCTCGCACGGCGTGAGGAGCGCCCTCCGGCGACCGCTGGCTTGTGGCGCCGTTCAGCGCGCTTGGCCAGACGTTCCTCCTTGCGCTGCTGGGCCTGTTCCTGGCGACGCTTGCGATGCTCAAGCCGAGCCGCACGCTGTTGCTCGCGTGCCTGCTTGCGCTTCTCCTTGGCGCCCAGGGGCGGGCCTCCGGGGGGTGGCGCGGAAGCGGCCGGGGTCGCGCCCGGTGGCAGAGTTGCCGGCAGCTCGGCTGTCTGTTGCTGCGCTGGGCTCGGCGCCTTCGCGGACCCAGGCGGTGGCGGGCCCGCAGGACCCGATCCCTTCTTCTCAGCCTTTTCCTTGCTGCGCCGCTGGGTGACGCTGACGACGAGCAGGAGCAGCAGGACCGCCGCCACCAGACCGCCGACGAAGTACTCGATGTTGTCGCTGACGAAGTCGCCGGCTTCGCTCGGGAACGAGTCCGCATTGGCCTGCGCAGGGCCGATCAGGGCCACGACGAGCGCCAGCACCGGCAGAACCAGGGCAGAGCGGGAACGCATAGGACCCGAAGCTACCTCATCCTGCCCTTGAATTCGCGCTCGACTTCGCGACGCACGTCACGCTCCGCGATCTCGCGGCGCCGGTCGCGGCCCTCCTTGCCCCGCGCCAGGGCCAGCTCCACCTTGGCGCGGGCGCCCTTGAAGTAGATCCGCGTCGGAATCAGGGTCAGCCCCTTCTCGGCTGTCTTGCCGATCAGCCGTTCGATCTCGGCCTTGTGCAGGAGCAGCTTGCGGGGTCGCTCCGGCTCGTGATTCTCGCGGCTTGCCGGCTCGTAGGGCGGAATATGCAGGTTGCGGAGCCAGACCTCGCCCCGCTCGACCACCGCGTAGGAGTCGCCCATCTGCGCCTTGCCGCCACGCAGCGACTTGACCTCCGAGCCCTGCAGGACGATACCGGCCTCCATCTTCTCCACCGCTTCGAACTTGTGGCGAGCGCGGCGGTTTGTGGCCACGTCGCCCGAAGCGGGTTGGCGCTGCTTCTTCGACTTCTTACTCATTGGCCAGCTCCAAGTCCACCCTGCCGCGCGGCGCCCGCACCTCGGTCACGCGGACGGATATCGGATCGCCGAGCCGCAGCGTCCTACCGGGCTCGCGGCCGACCAGCGCTGTCTCGGCGCCGTTCAGCTCGAAGCGCTCGCCACCCAGCGTGCGGGTCGGGACGAGCCCCTCGTAGACGTCGCCAAGCTCACCCCCGAAGGCAACGAAAGCGCCGGCGCGAATCACCCCCGAGACCTCGCCGTCGAACTTGACCTCCGCCCCGCGTTGCGCCAGCTCGCGCCCGAGCAGGTAGGCGGCGCAAACGTCGTCCGCGTCGCGCTCGATCCGCGCCGACTCGCGCTCCTGCTCGCTGCAGTGCCAGGCGACCTCCCGAGCCTCGGCCGCTCGCGGCGCCTCCTCCCCCTCCCCCAGCGTCGCCAGCAGCGCCCGGTGCACGAGCAGGTCTGGATAGCGCCGAATCGGCGAGGTGAAGTGGCAGTAGGCCGGGCTGCCGAGGCCGGCGTGGCCGCTGTTGCGGTCGCTGTAGGAAGCCTGCATCAGGGAGCGGAGCACGAGCGATGTATATGCCTCACGGCCATGGCCGCGCCTCGCCGCCTCCTGGAGCACCAGGCGACTTGCCTCAGCTGCGACCTCGCCCGCTTGGGCGGGCGCCAGGCCCTGGCGCAGCGGCGGGGTCGGCACACCGAGCGAGTGCAGCTGCTCGATCAGCCGCTCGACGCGCAGCGGGTCGGGCTGGGGGTGGACGCGGTAGACGGCAGGCGCCCGCTTGCGCTCGAGCAGCTGCGCGACCTGTTCGTTGGCGAGGATCATCAGCCGCTCGATCAGCCGGTGCGACTCGGTCTGTGCGACCGAGCGGGCCCCGAGCACGTTGCCGCTTGCATCGAAGCGGAACTCGGGCTCGAATGACTCGACATCGAGGCTGGTCGTGCCACGGCGCTCGCCAAGCGCCGCCGCAGCATCGCGAGCGATCGCGAGCGGCTCAGCCACCCCCTCCGGGGGACCTGCCTTGCCGGCGAAGATCAGGTCGAGCTGGTCGTAGTCGAGCCGCGCCAGCGAGCGGATGCGACTGCGGTAGAAGCTCGCCGCGCGGGGTCTTCCCTGCGGGCTGAGCTCAATCTCGGCGGTGACGGCAAGTCGCTCGACGCCGGGTGTGAGGCTGCAAGCCTCCTCGCTGAGCACCCGGGGCAGCATCGGCTCCACCGTGCCCGGCACATAGGTGCTGTTGGCGCGCCGCCGCGCCTCGAGATCGAGCGGTGAGCCGGGCCGCACGTGAGCGGCGACGTCGGCGATATGGATCCAGAGCCGCGCGCCGTCCGCCTCGCGCTGCGCGGAAACCGCATCGTCGAAGTCGCGCGCGGTCGCCGGATCGACGGTGAAGGTGGGCAGCTCGGTGAGGTCGCGGCGGCGCAGCTCGCTCGCCCCGACACCCTGGGCCGCCCGTTCAGCTTCGCGCTCGAGCGACGCCGGGAAGCCACGCCGCTCGAGGCGTTCCTCCAAGAGCGCTTCGACCGCATCCCGGGCGTTCTGCGGCTCAGCTCGCCGGCCTCGCCCCCGCGTCCGCTGCCGCGCCCGGTAGTAGCGCCAGTCGCGCTGACTCACCGCCACCGCCTCTTCCAGTGCGCTTTATGTGGGCATAGACCGCAAAAGGCGCACCGGAAGCTCATTGCTGGGATGCAAGCTCCGCGAGTGCCCGGGCGAGCGCCTCGTCACGCCGGGTCTGCGGGCGGTCCTGTGCCTCAACATCGGGGTGGATGCCGCGGCTGCGGGCCAGGTTGACCCCGTCCGGGGTGAAGTACTCGCCGATCGTCAGCTTCAGGGCGCCGCCGTTGGAAAGCCCGATCTCTTGCTGGAAGACGCCCTTGCCGTATGAACGAGTGCCGACCACCTCGGCATCGGCGTTGTCGGCGAGGGCCGCCGTGAGGATCTCCGCCGCCGAGGCCGTGTTGCCGTCGATCAGCACGACGGTCGGCAGCGTCGGCAGGTTGTCGCCGACCGTCTCGTAGACCGCGTCGCCCTGGGTGCGCGACTCGGTCTTCACCACCACTTCGTCCTCCGGCAGGAAGATGCTCGCCGTCAGCACCGCCTCCTCGAGCAGGCCACCGCCATTGGCCCGCAGATCGAGGACCAGCCCTTTGACACCCTTGCGCTGCAGCTTCTCGATCGCTTCGCGCAGGGGAGCGTGGACGCCTTCGGTGAAGCCGGCGAGGCGGACGTAGCCCAGCTTGCGGCCCTCGGTCTTGACCACTTTCTCGGTGACGATCGGCAGCGAGATCTGCGCCCGGGTGATCTCCAGCTCTCTGGTCCGGCCATCGCGGGGGTCGCGAAGGCCGAGCGTCACCTCGGTCCCTTCCGGTCCTTTGATCTTCTCCGTCGATGCTCTGCTGCTCTCGCCGGCGATCGAGTCGCCTTCGACCGAGACGATCAGCTCGCCGACCTCGATCCCGGCCCTCTCGGCCGGAGAGCCTGGAAAGACGCGGTCGACCCGCAACCCCTGCTTGACCTGCGAGACGCTAAGGCCGACACCGGAGAAGCGCCCCGAGATCGCCTCGTTGAAGCGCTCCAGCGCCGCCGGCGAGAAGTATTCGGAGAAACGGTCGTCGTTGCTGCGCCGCAGCTCGCGGACCATGCCCTGCAGCGAAGCGTCGGTCAATTCTTGCGACTCGACCGCTCGGTAGTAGTTGTCCTCGATCAGCTCTGTCGCTTCGACGGTCAGCCCGGCGGAATCGTCGATCAAGAGGTCGCGGACGAATTCGGGCAGCTTGGCGGGATGACCGCCGAGCCAGATGCCTGCGCAGAGAAATACGACGATCGCGGCCCCGAGGACCGCGGTCCCCCAACCTCTCACGGCCTGCTCAGACCTTGAGGAAGCGGCGCAGGGTGATTCCGGAGCCGATCGCCGAGACCAGCACCGCGGCGCCGAAGAGGATCGCCACCAGCATCGGGAAGGAGATGTTGTTCTGCGCCGCCACGAAGTCGAAGGTGTCGCTCAGCGGATTGACAATGGTGATCTTGCCCAGCCACAGGATCAGTATGGCGATCAGACCGCCAGCGAAGCCGACGACGACTCCCTCGATCATGAACGGCCAGCGAATGAACCAGCGCGTCGCACCGACCAGCCGCATCACCTCGACCTCGCGGCGGCGGGTGTAGATCGAGAGCCGGATCGTGTTGCCGACCAGCATCAGCGAGGCGGCGATCAGCAGGGCGGTGATCACGGTCAGGACGATCTTCAGCGCGCTGGTCACCTGCTCGATCTGTTGGGACTCCTGCTGGCGGTCGAAGACGTCCTGGATGATCGGCGAGATCGGCTGCGGCTTGCCGTTCGGCCCGGGCGGCGTCACCGCGTCGCGCACCGTCTCGAGGTTGGCGGCATCGTCGGCCTTGATCTGGAAGTTGGCGGGCAGCGGGTTGTCGCGCAGCTGGGCGAGCAGGTCTTCGCTCTTGTCCTTGCCGAGGTCCTTTTCGAGTTCGACCAAGGCCTCGGCCTTGCTGATCAGCATCACCGACTCGACGTGCGGGATCGCTTCCAGCTTGCGCTGCAGGGCGGCGGTTTCGGCTTTGGTGGCGTCGTCGTAGATCGCCACGCGGAACTCGAGGCTCTCGCGCACCTCGTCGCTCTTCGCCTGCGTCGTCTGGAAGACCGGGATCAGGACGCCGAGCAGGACCACGGTGGTGACCGTGGTGATGATCGCCGCCATGCTCGGCGCGCCGTTGCGGCGCAGCGCCCGGAACGCCTCCTGGGTGAAGAAGAAGAATCGCGACATCTAGATCAGCGAGTCGTGTCCGTTGGTCTGGCCCTCGGGGGCGACGCCCATCTCGGCCCGCATGCGCACGCCGAACTCGGTCGTCGACTCCTCGGTGTAGCCGCCGCTGACCTCGTCGCGGACGACGCGGCCCTCGTAGAGCTCGATCACGCGGCGGCGCATGTTGTCGACCATCTCGCGGTCGTGCGTGACTACGACGACCGTGGTGCCAGTCTTGTTGATCCGGTAAAGCAGCTGCATCACGCCGATCGAGGTGACCGGGTCGAGGTTGCCGCTGGGCTCATCGGCGAGTAGCAGCGGCGGGTGGTTGACGAAGGCGCGGGCGATCGAGACGCGCTGCTGCTCGCCGCCGGAGAGCTGGTCCGGGAAGCTGTTCAGCTTGGTCGAGAGGCCGACGAGGCGCAGCGTCTCCGGCACCTGGGTGCGAATCTGGGCGCGGCTGGCCCCGAGCACCTGCAGCGCGTAGGCGACGTTGTCGTAGACGGTGCGGTCGGGCAACAGCTTGAAGTCCTGGAAGACGGTGCCGATGTTGCGCCGCAGCTGCGGGATCTTCTTCTCGGGCAGGGCGCCGATGTCGCGGCCGGCGATGCTGACCGTGCCGTCGGTCGCCTCCAGCTCGCGGATCAGCATCTTGATCAGGGTCGACTTGCCGCAGCCGGTTGGGCCGACCAGGAAGGCGAACTCGCCGCGGTCGATCGCCAGCGAGACGCGATCGAGCGCCATGTGACCGCCGGGGTAGACCTTGGTCACGTCGCGCAGCTCGACGATCGGCTTACCACCGGCACGCCTGCGCTGCGGCTCCTCACCGCCCGTCTTTCGCTTCCTCGCTCTGGCCATGCCCGCGGTCCTTCTGCGAGTACAGGGTGACTCCTGCGCGGCTTCAGGTGCGCAATTCCCCGCCCAGCCGAAGTGAGCGTCAGCTTAGCGAATTATTAGTGACTGCTTATGAACGACCTGGCTCTGCTGGGCCAGTCAATAACCTGCTCGACTTATAAAGAAAAGTTGCGCCATCGGTGCCGATCTGAGAGGGTGCGCGCGATGCTGGCTCACATCGTCGGCGTACCCGTTGAGGAGACCGCGCTCACGCTGGCGCCGATCGCGGCGGCCACAGGCGGGCTGGCGAGCAGCAGGCTGCGCCGGCGCTCCGGGTACCGACGGAAAGGGCGGCGCCGGGCGATCCGCATCCGGAGGGGCCGGTGAGCGCCACCTCCCCCTCTCCCACCGCCGCCCCACGAGCATTGCGCCACAGGCGCAGCGCCCGCCGGCTCACCGCCGGGCAGAAGGCAGACCTACGAGCAGCGGTGGCAGCGGCGCAGGGAATCGGCGACGACCGCGGATATCAGCGCTGGGCGGGCGTCCACGGCCTGCCGCTGCCGATCTCCTGCACCCATCACAGCGAGCTCTTCCTGCCCTGGCACCGGGCCTACCTCTATCTCTTCGAGAAGGCGCTGCAGGAACAGGTGCCGGGAGTCACCTTGCCCTGGTGGGACTGGACCGCAAACCATGCGGAGGGAATTCCGGCCGCCTATGCGCGCCAGCGCGTAGACGGCCGCAAGAACCCGCTCTTCGACTCGCCGATCCAGGCGTCCGGCCGCGAACGTCCCAGCCAGACGCGAACCACTCGCCGGCCGGAATCGCCGGGGCAGCTGCCGACACCCGCAGCGGTCGAGGCGATCCTTGCCAATCGCGACTTCCCCACCTTCCAAACGCAGCTCGAGAGCATCCACGACGGCGTGCACGTCTGGGTTGGGGGCACGATGGAAAGCATCGCCACGGCTGCCTACGACCCGATCTTCTGGGCGCATCACTGCATGATCGATCGCCTCTGGTATCTCTGGCAGCTGCGCCACCCGGGTGCGAGCGTTCCGGCCAGGCTGCTCGACCGAGCTCTCGCCCCGTTTCCGCTGACCGTCCGCGACACGCTCAGCGTCACCCGGCTGGGCTACGACTACGCCGCCTCGACGGCTGCGGCGGGGGGGCCGGGGCATGGTTGAGCGCTTCACCAGCAAGGCGATCGAGCTGCCACCCGCCGAGCGGCCCTTCGCGCGCGCCGACCTGATCTTCTACGGGATCGACCACTCCGGCGCCTCCTTCGAAGGCCAGGTCTTCCTCGATCCTCGCGGCGTCGGCGGCGAAGCCGGCGCAGAGCACCGCGCCTACGTCGGCTCCTTCTTCATATTCGGCCACGGTGGTTGCTTCGGGGACGTCGGCCACTGCGACATCCCCAGCGAGCGCGATCCGTTCGACCTGCGGCCCCCGCACCAACTCGAGCCCGCCGTGCGGATCCTCACCGTCACCGATGCCGTGCGAGCCCTGCTCGAGCGCGGCATCGAGGCGGCGAAGGTGACCGTGATCGCCCACACGTCCGGCAGGGCGCCAGCCGACGTCCTGGCCTTCGAGACGGTGAGGCTGGCGACCTATGCCTGAGAGGCGAGGCGCAGCACGGCCTGAAGATGGCTGACGAAAAGGAAGCGGCGGAGTCGCAATTCGTCAAGCCCGAGGCGCTTGGCGAAGTTCAGCAAGGCGTCAGCAAGCGCGTCTCGGAGACGGTCAACGACGTCGGCAAAATCGTGGCCGCCATTGCCGGCATCGGGATCTTCTTCGTCGCCACTGGCTATTTCGTCGAGTGGCAGAAAATGACGCGGGGCGGCCTGCCACCCGAGCAGGTCCTGCCTCTGATTCCCAGGGAGCAGATCGCCGCCGCCGGGGTACGGGAGTTGGCGATCTCGATCCTGCTCGGCGGCGCGATCCTGGCGCTGCTCGTATTCGGCTTGGTCGCCCTGGCAAAAGCCACGGAAGGCGGGAAAAGCCGTCCGGCGAAACGGGTCAACCGCCTGCTCAAAAATGAGGTCGGCGTCCCGACGGTCCTGATCGGGATCTTCGTCCTGCTGATCGTCCCGCTCGACGGGGGTGGCCTGCTCGTCGCGGTGGCCGTAACTGGGCTGCTCTATTACGGGCTGACCCTCTTCCATCGCTTCCTTGCCGACAAAGGGAAAACGACCTTTCCCGTCTGGAGACTCGTCCTGGCAACCGCCGTCGCGGCGGCGATTCTGAGCGGCGTGCGCCAACACGAGTTCCCCGAACCGCGCCCGATGGCGATCGTGGTTCCCAGGGAGGGCGAGATGTTCAAAGCGACATACGTCGCCAGCACCTCGGACGAGATGCTCTTCAGGCTGCGCCGGAGAGGCAGGCCGACGGAACTGATCGTGCTGCACAGCGACGATCTCAAAAGCGTGCGGTTGATCAAGAGCATCTACGTCTTCCCGTTCGAGCAGTCCCTTCTCGACCGGATCGTCGACCCGGTGTTCGCCGACTTTCGACTGAGCTGCATACCGCCCGAGTGCCGCTGGCAAGAAGGAACCCGGATCGGGCCCTCGTCGCTCTTCTAGAGAAAGCACGGTCCGTCGCTTAGGCAGGCTGGGAGCTGAGGATCCGCTCCACCGCGGCAACCACATGCTCGGCGTCGATGCCGGCCGCAGCAAGCAGGGCAGCGGGCGAGCCACTGCCGGGGCGCTCGCTGACCGCGAGCCGCTCCAAACGCGGACTGAGCCCGCCATCGGCGAGCACCGTGGCGACCACCTCGCCGATGCCACCCTCGGCCCAGTGGTCCTCGACGGTGACGATCGCGCCGGTCTCGTGGGCCGCCTTGACGATCGTCTCGGAGTCGACCGGCTTGACCGAGTAGAGATCGATCACGCGGGCCGCGACCCCCTTGCCGGAGAGCTCCTCGGCGGCGGTCAGGCATTCGCGAAGGGTGATACCGGCGCCGATCAGCGTTACCGCATCGTCATCGCCGGAGCGCACCGTGCGGCTGCCGCCGATGCGGAACTGCTCGCCGGGCTCGTAGAGGGTGGGAAGCGCCTCGCGGGTGGTGCGCATGTAGCTGATCCCCTCGTGCTCGCGCATCGCGTCGAGCAGCGCCACGGTCTGGTTCGGATCGGAGGGATAGAGGACGACGCTGCCCAGCACCGCGCGCAGCGAGGCGATGTCCTCGAGCGCCATCTGCGAGGGGCCGTCCGGCCCGATCGAGACGCCGACGTGCGAGCCGCAGAGCTTCAGGTCGGCGGCCGAGATCGCACCCATGCGGACGAAGTCGTAGGCGCGGCTGAGGAAGGCGCCGAACGAGGAGGCGAAGGGCTTCCAGCCACGCGTCTGCATGCCGATCGCCGAGGCAACCATCTGCTGCTCGGCGATGTACATCTCGAAGAAGCGATCCGGGTGCTTGGCGGCGAAGCGCTCGGCGTAGGTCGAGTTGCCCACCTCGCCGTCGAGCGCGACGACTTTCTCGTCGATCGAGCCGAGCCAGGCGAGCGCGTCGCCGTAGGCGGCGCGCGTCGCAACCTTCTCGCCGATCTCGTAGCTCGGACGCTCGACGGGCTCGGTCGCGACCTCGTAGGGCCGCGGCTCGGGCGGACTCTGCACCTCGACGCTGAGCGAGCGGATTCCCCCCAGCTCCTCAACCGCCGCGTCGGGGTCGGCGAGCGGCTTGCCGTGCTGGTTCTCCTGGTCCTCGACCTCGGCGACCCCGCGGCCCTTCTTGGTGCGGGCGAAGATCACAGCCGGGCGGTTGGCGGTCAACGCCTCCGCGTAGGCACTGTCAATCGCCTCTGGATCGTGACCGTCGATCTCCTGCACGTGCCAGTCGCAGGCGGCGGCGCGGGCGGCCAGCTTCGAGGTGTCCCAGCCGTGCATCGTCGGTCCGCGCTGGCCAAGCCGGTTGACGTCGACGATCGCGATCAGGTTGTCGAGGCCGGCGTAGCCGGCGTGCTCGAAGGCCTCCCACATCGAGCCCTCGGCCAGCTCCGAGTCGCCGCAAAGGGTCCAGACCCGCAGCTCGGAGGACTCCAGCTTGGCGGCGGCCAGGGCGATGCCGACGGCGATCGGCAGGCCCTGGCCGAGCGAGCCGGTGGCGACGTCGACCCAGGGGATCTCCGGCGTCGGGTGGCCCTGCAGGCGCGAGCCGAGCTCGCGGAAGGTGAGCAGCTCGGTGTCGTCGATCGCCCCCGCCGCCTTGTAGAGCGCGTAGAGCAGCGGCGATGCGTGCCCCTTGGAGAAGACGAGGTGGTCGTTGGCGGCGTTCTCTGGGTCAGCGAAGTCGTAGCGGAGGTATTTCGAGAAGAGCACAGCCATCAGGTCCGCGGCCGACATCGAGGAGGTCGGGTGGCCGGAACCGGCCGCGGCGCTGGCGCGCACCGCGTCGACGCGCAGCTGCTGGGCGAGCTCGTGCATGGGGGCGGACTTTATATTGGGCTAACCGATCGCGACCATGCGCTCGATCGGGATGCGAGCCCGATCGGCGATCTCCACCGGCACTGAGACCTCGTACCTCATCTCGAGCAGGCTGTCGCGCAGCTTGGGCAGCGTGATCATCTTCATGTATTTGCAGAAGGCCATCCGGTTGGCCTCGATCAGGTTGGCCTGCGGCGCCGCCTGCTGCAGCGGGTAGAGCATGCCGTTCTCGGTGGCGACGACGAAGCTGCCGTCCGGATGCTCTTCGACGTGCTTGAGCATCCCCGAGGTGGAAAGCATGTGGACCCCCTCAGGCTCGATGTCACCGGCGGCGACGTACTCCATCGCCTGCGTGGCGCAGCCGCACTCGGGATGGATGAGGAACTCGGCCTCGGGGTGTTCGGCGCGGGTCTGGGCGATGTCGCCGGGGCGGATGCCGGCGTGGACGTGGCACTCGCCGTCCCAGACGTGGAAGCGGGCGCGGCGCTTGGGATCCTCGCGCAGCCCCGTCTCGCGCTCGACGAAGGCGCCCAGCCACATGTCGGGGCCGAAGAGGATCTCTGTCTCGGGCCCGTGCTCGGCCCAGATGCGCTCGACGACCTTGACCGCGTTGGAGGAGGTGCAGCAGTAGTCGGTCTCGGCCTTGACCTCGGCCGAGGTGTTGACGTACATGACGACCAGCGCGCCCGGGTGCTCGGCCTTCCAGGCGCGCAGCTGGTCGGCGTCGATCGAGTCGGCCAGCGAGCAACCGGCATCGAGGTCGGGGATAAGCACGGTCTTCTCCGGCGAGAGGATCGAGGCCGTCTCGGCCATGAAGTGCACGCCACAGAAGGCGATCGCGTCGGCATCGGTCGCCGCTGCCGCGCGCGAGAGGCCGAGCGAGTCGCCCATGTGGTCGGCGACGTCCTGGACCTCGGGCAGCTGGTAGTTGTGGGCGAGGATCACCGCGTTGCGCGCGGCGGCCAGCGTCCGCACTTCAGCGCTCAGCGCAGAGATCTCTGCGGGCGAGAGAGCGTCCGGTGAAGTGGGTTGGATCGTCGGGAGCTCCTGCAAGAGCCCTTCCTTTCCTCATGTTCGCTGGCCCGGCACGGTGCCTTGAACCAGTCGAATGAACGTAGTTCAAGTCTACCCTCTCGGCATGCCCGAGTTGCCCGAGGTCGAGATCGCTGCGCGACGCTTGAACACCGCCCTTGCCGGTGCCAGCGTCGAGTCGGCCCTGGCGCCGGGGATGAACGTGATGAAGACCTTCGAGCCGCCGCTCGAAGCACTCGTCGGCTGCGAGCTGACTGCGGTCCGCCGAGTCGGCAAGATGCCCGTGGTCGAGTTCGGCGACCTCGCCCTGCTCATCCACCTCATGTCGGCTGGCCGCCTGCGCCTCTTCGACAAACACGCCTCGCTCAAAGACCGTACCTCCCGAGTCCTAATCCGGCTCGAGGACGGGCGCGAGCTGCGCCTGCGCGAGTTCGGCACCAAGCAACGCGCCTGGGCGAAACTGCTGCCCACCGAGGCTGTCGACGAAGACGAGGCGGTCACCCGCCTGGGTCCAGAAGCCTGGCCGCCCCCTCCTCTCGCGGAGTTCGCCACCCTGATCGACCAGCCGAGGCACCTGCACCCGCTGCTCCGTCACCAAGGCGACATCGCCGGCATCGGCCGCTCCTGGGTCGACGAGATCCTCTGGGAAGCGCGGCTCTCGCCCTTCAAGAAGGGTTCAGAACTGAGCCCCGAGGAGGTGAAGCGCCTACACGCCGCACTAGATGTCCTAGGCAACGCAATCGATCACTACGAAGACACCATCGGTGAGCAGCTCCCCGACAAAGTGCCGATGCCCCTGCAAATCCACAAGCGCGAGGGCAAGCCCTGCCCCCGCTGTGGCACCATCATTGAGGCCGTCTTCTTCTCCGAGCACCAGACCAACTACTGCCCGGCGGAGCAGACAGGCGGCCGTGTCCTCAAGGACCGCCGGCTCTCCCGCCTGCTCAAGTGAGGGCCCAAAGATGGCAGGGACGGGGGCCCTCCCCTGGAGGCCGTCGCGCAGCTGGATCCGCACCGTTGTGCGAAGCGTGGACACGAAGCCTCCCGGGGAGGGGCACCCGTCCCTGCCTCACGCTGGCTCGATGAGCAGACTGAAATCGAGCGTGGGAGCTGAGTGGGTTAGGGCCCCGACGGAGATGAAGTCGACGCCGGTTTCGGCAATGGCGCGGACGGACTCCAGGTTGACGCCGCCCGAGGCCTCCAGCGAGGGTCCTTTACCGGCGGTGGAATTCTGGTCGCGCAGCTCAACCGCCTTGCGCAGCTCGGCAGGGTCCATGTTGTCGAGCAGCAGAATGTCCGCTCCCGTGCCGAGCGCGTAGGCGGCCTCTTCGAGGTCACGGCACTCGACCTCGACCGCCAGCTCGGGATGGGCGGTGCGGGCAGCATGCACCGCTTTCGCCAAGCTGCCGGCGAGGGCGATGTGGTTCTCCTTGATCAGGATCGCGTCGTAGAGGCCCATGCGGTGGTTGCGACCACCGCCAGCGAGAACGGCTGCCTTCTCAAGCTCACGCAGTCCGGGCGTGGTCTTGCGGGTATCGAGAATCGCCGCCCCAGTCCCGGCGATCGCCTCGACGAAGCGCGCGGTCAGCGTCGCCACGCCCGAGAGATGACCGAGGAAGTTGAGAGCTGTCCGCTCAGCAGCGAGTAGACCCGCCGCCGGCCCACTGGCAAAGACCACATCGACCGGAACCTCGTCCCGCCACTGCCCCTCAACCACGAGGTTGTCGACATCCTCCACCCCGCACTGGCGCATCGTCTCAGCGACGATCCCCAATCCGAAAACGACCCCTGGCTGCTTCTGCACGATCCGCGCCCGCCCCCGCGTCCCCTCGGGCACGGTGGCTTCAGCCGTGACGTCACCGGAGCCAAGATCCTCAGCCAGAGCGCGTGTTACGACCGCTTTCAATTCAGGCCATCCAATCGTGTCTCATTGCAAGTAAAAAGCGCGTTTTGCAGGGATATTTCAAGGAACATTTCAAGTAGCTGCAAGTAGCTTGCAAGTAGCTATTTCGTCTTCAGTCGCCAGTAGGCACGCGGGTCTCTTTGAGACTTGCCAACCCACTCGACGATCCCAGCGTCTCTGAGCATGCCGAGTTCTCGTTGAACCACGGGCCTTGAGATTCCCAAGGCATTTGTCAACTCTCCAGTGCTCATCCGCCCTTCCAAGCGCAGCATCCTGCCGATGGCGCGCGCTTGCTCCGGCAGTCGTTCCTCCAATTCTCGATCGACTGGCTCGGCCAAGAGCCGCAGCTCAACGCTTCCCGAAGTCTGCCTGTACACCGGATCGGTAAGGCCCGCGTGTCGCATCTCTTCGAACATGCGACGTATCCCCTCGCCAAGCTCCTGTCCCAGGCTGAGGTCGGCGCAGACCCGTGCGATGCGCGGATTGCGAGCGAATCGCGTGGCCTTGAGGGGGTTGCTGAGGTCCACAAGCCCAGGGAAGCGGCCCGGGCTGGATATCTCAATCCGATCGTCGAAGATCTCGACACGGATGTGATCGCCGGCCATGCTGTAAGAACGATGCACGGCGGCGTTGACAATTCCCTCCAGCCACGCATCCTCGGGCACGAGCGGCGCGTCTTCAAAGACCCCTCCTGCGCCCAAGGCCCTCCTGGTCGGTTGCAGGCGCTTGACCTCCGCTCTCGCATCCGCCAGTTGCTTCGGGATCGGCCCCTCGAGCCTGACATCGTCGACGAGCTGCTGGCGCGCACCCGATCCGCGCTCCTGACCTCGGTAGCGCAATACCCTGATCATTGCCTCGGGGAAAAATGCCTGCGGCTCTTCGGCAAAAAGCAAGCAGCCGGCAATCGTCAGCTCGTCGCCGGCAGCCAGTCCACGCGCATGCAACAGCCGCTTTGGGTCATGCACACCGATGGCGACCGCGTAATTCTCCAGAAGACCCTCCTCAACTGAGCCCAGCGACACTCCCGATGGGCCAGCCTCATAACTCGACTGCCCCTTGTCATAGAGAAGCTCGTGTCGCTGGGTGAAGTTGAGCCTGCGGTTCTCGTCGCCGACCCGGAGGAAGACCTCGTCCCTCTGATTTGCGTGAACCGCGTCACCGGGCTCGACTTCGAAGACCAGGAGCTCGTTGGGATCCCCATCGCGATCGATGCAACGGACCAGTTGCGGCTTCGCCCGTACCGGGGGAGAGCAAAAGTCGACGTTGGCCTGAAATTGCGCGTTTCTCCTCTCCAGATTTCCATTTGTGCCCTCCACCTCTCCGTCGGAAAGGCCGACAACCAGGATCCCGCCATCCGCGTTGGCAAAGCCGATCAAGGTGTTGGCCAAGTCGCGCGGAGCAATCCTCGCGGACTTGCGCTCCAGCCACTGGTCCTCGGCGATGCGCACCAGCTCCACGCCGACTTCCTCGGGCGGGGCATTGAGAGCGCTTTCGACAGCAATCGTCCCCATATTTCTACTTGCAATTATTGCATGTGCCTTGCAAGTAGCTTCTTGGCCCTCTCCCGACTTACCTCTCTCACGCCCCACCGCCTTTCAGCGTTTAATCCCGTGAGTGACCGCGCTGCCTCCGTTCCAGAACCTGCTCGATGAGCACGCCGCCGACGTGATCGGAGTGCTGCGCGGCGCAGTCGGGCGTGCCGACGCCGACGACTGCTTTCAGGAGACCTTCCTGGCGGCCCTGCGCGCTTATCCGAAGCTGGGGGACGCAAGCAACCTGCGCGGTTGGCTGCTGACGATCGCTCATCGCAAGGCGATCGATCACCATCGCGCCAACGGCAGGCGGCCGGTGCCGGTTGCCGAGCTCGCCGAGATCGAGGTCAGCGATCCCGAGCCCGACGAGGGCGTCTGGAAGCTGGTCGGGGCGCTGCCACCAAAGCAGCGAGCGGCCGTCGCGCTGCGTTACGCCTGCGACCTCCCCCACGCTGAGATCGCCGCGGCGCTGGGCTGCTCGCCGGAGGCGGCGCGGCGCAGCCTGCACGAGGGCATCAAGCGATTGAGGAAGGAGCTCGCATGAAGGACGCACTGCAACGCCTCGCCACTCGTGCCGCCGCCGAGGACCTGCTCGACGTCGCCTACGCCACCGTCGACTCCCCCTTCGGCCCATTGCTGCTCGCCGCCACACCCCGCGGCCTGGTCAAGGTGAGCTTCCCGCAGTTCGGGACCGAGGAGACGCTCGAGGAACTGGCGGCGCGGATCTCGCCGCGCGTGCTCGAGGCCCCGGCCCGGCTCGACGAGGCCCGCCGCGAGCTCGACCGCTACTTCGAGGGCGAGCTGACCGAGTTCGACCTGCCGCTCGACTGGCAGCTCACCGGCGGCTTCCGCGAGAAGGTGCAACGGGCGATCGGGCGCATTCCCTACGGCCAGACCCGCAGCTACACCGAGATGGCGCGCAGCGCCGGCAACGAGCGCGCCGTGCGTGCCGCGGGCACTGCCTGCGGCGCCAACCCGCTGCCGATCGTCGTCCCTTGCCACCGAGTGCTGCGCAGCGGCGGCGCGCTGGGCGGCTACGGCGGGGGGCTGCCGATGAAGGAAGCGCTGCTCGAGCTCGAGGGCATCCGCTAGGCAGAAGTCCGGACGCTTGCGCCTCCACTTAAGCTCGGCCCCCAAGGGCCGATCCAAGCTGGGATGGCACGGACCGCTCGGTCGAGCTCTCTCGCACACCGCTGGATGCGACTCTTCCTCGCCCTGCAAGCGCTGCTCGCGATCGGCCTGCTCGCCGCGGCGATGACGTCGGCAGCCGTCGTTTCGGCGCCAACCGCTTTGACTCAGGCCAACGCCAACGCCGACGAGGCAGAAGAAGGCGAAGGGGAATTCGAAGAAGAATCGGAAACCGAGGACGAAGAGGAAGAAGAGGAAGAATTCGAAGCCGGTGGGACGGCCGGCCCGGCGGTGCTTCCGCCGAAATGTGTGCTGCGGACCATCGATCCCGGCATCGTCTCCGACCCCGCCCACGGCCGCCTGCAGCTCGCCCTTCGCTACACGACCGAATCTCCCACCAAGATCGGCATCGAGTACTGGCTCAAGGGGGGCAAGGGCTCGCTTCGGCTCGGCTCCGCCAAGCGCCAGCTCGACAAGCGCGGGGTGCTGCGACTCCACAGCCGCCTCGACGGGGGTGAGCTCGACAAGATGCGCGCCGCCCGCGCCTTCATGGTCCGCATCGAGGCGCCCGCGGCCGATCCCTCCTGCGACCGCTTCCTCATCTTCCGGCTCACAGCCAAGCACCAGCGGGCCAGCCGCACCAGCTGGTCGGCGCTGCCTGCCCCCCAGCGCCAGCGGGTGGCCTGAGCGATCTAGTGTCCTGAGTCGTAAGTCGTGTGTCGCATCGGCGAGTGGATCGGCGGCCGTGGCAAGCACGCAGGATGCAGCCTTTGCCGGTTGGCAAAGGCAAATCCGAGGACACCGCCACGGACGGCGAGACGCCGCCAAGGCGGTGCAGGACTTACGACTCAGGACACTAGGCCCGCATGGCCTGGACCGCCGGGTGCGCCAGAAACACGTCGAGGAGCTCCCGATTTTCCGCATCTCGGATGAGCCAATCGAGCGATAGGACTTCACCGGCGATGCTCTCGGGAGACATGAACGGACCATCGATGCCCCGCCCGAGCGACGCATGGAAGGCCGCGTGGTTCGCCAGCAGGAAGAGCAGGATCTGCTCGCACGGCCAGAGGTGCTCATAGGCGGAGATCGGCCTCGGCACATGCTCTTCCCAGGACTGGGGATTGGATCGCGCGACGTCTATCGCCTGGATCTCGAGCCCGAGCGCATCGATGCGTTCGTCGATCTGATCCAGCGTCACCCTGCCGTCCTTCATTTCCTCGAAGACCCTGAGGAAGGTGACGGCCTCGCTGAGAACCAGGTCGGCAAGGGTAGGAAGCTTTCGGGCGTCCATTCGCCACAAGGCTACTTCGGTTGCTTGCGCACCCCGGCCCCGGCGCCTCGCGTACAGCTAAGCGCCGGACGGCACGGCCCGCTCGATCCAGCCCCGGGCGGCTTCAAGGTGTGCCGGATCGATCTGGTGGGCGACGTCGGACTCCAGGTATTCGACCCGAAGCCCGCCGGCTTCAAGCAGCTCGCGGGCACGGCGGGCGAAGTCGATCTCGATGATCGGGTCGCGGCGACCGTGAGCGATGAAGACCTCGGTTTCCTCTCGGTCGTCGAACCGCGGCTGCCAGTCCTCGACCGTCGGGACAAAGCCACTGAAGGCCAGAATGCCGGCGACCGGAGGACGGTCGGCCCCCAGCGCCATCGCGTAGCTCATCACCGTACCCATCGAGAAGCCGCCGAGGAAGGTACGCGCGGGCTCGATGCCGGTGCGCTCCCAGAGGGCGTCGTGCAGCTCTGCTAGCGCTGCGCGCGCGGCATGGAAGGTGTCGGGGTCGGGATAGCCGACGCGCGGAACCAGGTACCAGTGATGGCCCGGCGAGGCGCCGAGGCGCAGCGGCGCTCTGGGCGTGACCAAATGCAGGCGCCGCTCGGGATCGAGCACATCGGCGAGACCGAGCAGATCCCGCTCGTCCGTCCCGCGTCCGTGATGGAGAACCAGCAGGCCGCTGGGATCGCCGGCCGCGAGGCGCTCCAGATACGCCAGCGCGGCGCTCATCGCTCAGTTCGCCGAGGAGGCAGCGGTCTTGTTGAGGTAATCGCGGATGAACTCGTCGAGGTCGCCATCGAGCACGCGCTGGGCGTCGCCGGCCTCGTGGCCGGTGCGATGGTCCTTGACCCGCTGATCGGGGTGCAGGAAGTAGCTGCGGATCTGCGAGCCCCAGGCCACGTCCTTGACCTCGCCACGCTCCCTGGCCAACTCCTCGGCGCGTTTGCGCTCCTCCAGCTCGATCAGCTTCGAGCGCAGGAACTGCATCGCCACCGCCTTGTTCTGGGTCTGGGAGCGCTCGTTCTGGCACTGGACGACGACGCCGGTCGGCACGTGGGTGATCCGCACCGCCGAGTCGGTCTTGTTGACGTGCTGGCCGCCGGCCCCGGAGGCGCGGTAGGTATCGACGCGCAGGTCGGCATCGTCGATCTCGACCTCGACCCCCTCGTCGACCAGCGGGCCGACGTCGAGCTGGGCGAAGCTGGTGTGGCGGCGCGAGGAGGAGTCGAAGGGCGAGATCCGCACCAGGCGGTGGACGCCGCGCTCGGCGGCAAAAAGGCCGTAGGCGTTCTCGCCACGAGCGATGAAGGTCGCCGACTTGAGACCGGCCTCCTCCCCCGGCGAAGCCTCCTTCATCTCGACCCCGAAGCCACGCCCCTCGGCCCAGCGCAGGTACATGCGCAACAGCATCTCGGCCCAGTCCTGGGAGTCGGTGCCGCCGGCGCCCGCGTGGACGCTGACGACGGCGTCGCCCGAGTCATAGGCGCCGCTGAAGAGGCGCGCCTCTTCGAGCTCGGCCAGGTGGCGCTCGACGGTGACCAGCTGAGTGCCGAGCTCGGCCGCCATCTCCTCGTCCTCGGCCGCCATCTCGGCCAGCTCGCCGAGGTCGCCGACCTCGGCCTCGAGCTGACGAAAGGTCTTCAGCTTGCCCTGTGCGCGGGCGTGGGCGGCCGAGGTTCGAGCGGCCGCCTGCTGGTCGTCCCAGAATCCCGAGTGCTGCATCTCAGCCTCGAGGCGCGCGATCTCCACTTCCAGCGAGGCCGGGTCAAAGGTAGTCCGCGAGCAGCTTCAACTGGTCGCGGATCTCGGCGAGCCGCGCCGGCACCGACTCGGTTGACGCGGTCTCGGCCACCCACACAGCCTATTGGACCGAACTGCATCAAATTCTCGTTCCAGCAGGTAGAGAATTTGATGCAGTTCGCGAGGGTCACTTGATCCCGTGATGGAAGCCGCCGGCGTGCAGGGCGGCGGTGCGATCCTCGTAGGGACGCCAGCTGCGGATGCGGTGGTCGTGCAGCTCGAAGACCCAGGCCATCTCCTCCTCGCCAGCCGCCGAGCCGTCTTCGTCCCAGTGCCAGGCCCGTCGGATCAACGCCACGGCCGACCCACCCCCGGACTCCGTCCCGTCCTCGTACAGCTCCTCCAGCTCGATCGTCTGCTGAACGCCCCCGGGCGGCCGCGTAGCCCACACCCGCGCCGCCTCGCGCCCCTTGCGCAACCCCCGCATCGAGTGCAGCTCCACCTCCGGATCGAGGACCGCAACGAACGCATCCAGGTCCCGCTCGTTGAACGCCCGGATGAACTCGCGAACTGGGTCGTGGATCACAGAGGGCCGGCCCGGTAGGGGTGGAACGTCTTGTACTTTTTCGCGGGGTCGGTTCGCAGCGCCAGCAATTCCCGATCCTCGAAAAAGTTAAGTGGAACCCCTGCCGGGCCGGCCCTCAAGCTCCATGGCACTTCTTGAACTTCTTCCCTGAGCCGCACCAGCACGGATCGTTGCGCCCGATGTTCTCGCGCTCGCTCTTGACCACGGTCTCGACCACCTCGCCGACGCCGTTGCCAGCGCTCGGCCCCGGCGTGCCGGCAACCGCTTCGATCCCGCCCGCGGCGCCGGCGGCGACCTGCTGCAGCGCCGAGGGTTGGCTGTCGGGCGTGCCGCCCGAGTAGGCCAGCGCCGCCGGTTCGTTGCCGCCGTTCGGCGCGAAGGCCCGGCGTGCTTGGGAGGGATCGATCTCGACTTCGACGTGGAAGATCGTCTTGCTGAACTCCTCCCAGATCGAGTGCATCAGCTCCTCGAACATCGCAAAGCCCTCGTTCTTGTAGGCGACCAGCGGATCGATCTGGGCGAAGCCGCGCAGATGGATGCCCTCGCGCAGGTAGTCCATGTCGTAGAGATGCTCGCGCCAGCGGTTGTCGATCACCTGCAGCAGGATCGAGCGCTCCAAGTAGCGCATCAGCTCCTCACCGAAAGCCTGCTCGCGCTCGTCGTAGGCGTTCATCGCGTCGTCGTCGAGCTCGTCCTTGAGCTTCTCGCGATCGAGCGTCTCGGGCCGGATCGAGCCGACCTCGATGCTCACCGGCCAGATCTGGCGCAGCTGGGTCTCGAGCTCCGGCATGTCCCACTCTTCGAGTTCGTCGCCGGGCGTGTACTCGTCGACGAGCCGCTCGATCACGCTCTCCATCTCGTCGCGGGCGACTTCCGACATGTCGCGCCCCTCGAGGATCTCGCGCCGGTATTTGTAGACGATGCGGCGCTGCTCGTTCATCACGTCGTCGTACTCGAGCACCCGTTTGCGGATCAGGAAGTTCTGTTCCTCGACCTTCTTCTGGGCGCCCTCGACGGTCTTGGTCAGCATCCCCGCCTCGAGCGGCATCTCGCCGCCCTCCTCGTCGACCGGCCCGAGCCGATCGAGGATCTTGTAGATGCGATCGCCGGCGAAGAGGCGGATCACGTCGTCTTCGGCGGAGAGGAAGAAGCGCGATTCGCCGGGGTCGCCCTGGCGGCCGGAGCGGCCGCGCAGCTGGTTGTCGATGCGGCGCGACTCATGCCGCTCGGTGCCGCAGATGTAGAGCCCGCCGAGCTCACGGACTTCGTCTGCCTCCGCATCGCAGATCGGCTTCAGCTCGGCGACCTTCTCCTCCAGCGCCTGCTCATAACCCTCATCGCCGGGTGCGATCCCCTTCTTCTTCAATTCGTGGATCGCCGACTGCTCCGGGTCGCCGCCGAGCTTGATGTCGACTCCGCGGCCGGCCATGTTGGTGGCGATCATCACGGCGCCCCTGCGCCCGGCCTGGGCGATCAGTTCCCCCTCTCGCTGGGCGTGCTCGGGCTTGGCGTTGAGGACCGCGTGCTCGATGCCGCGCCGCTTCAACTCGCCGGAGATCATCTCCGAGACCTCGACCGAGACCGTGCCGACGAGGATCGGCTGCCCTTTTTCGTGGCGGGCGACGATCTCCGCGAGCACCGCTTTCCACTTACTCTCCTTGGTCTTGAAGATCTGGTCGTTCTGATCGGCCCGAACCATCTGTCTGTGGGTCGGGATCTCGACCACCGGCACTTTGTAGATCTTCATGAACTCGGTCGCCTCGGTGAGCGCCGTGCCGGTCATCCCGGAGAGCTTGTCGTAGAGGCGGAAGTAGTTCTGCAGGGTGATCGTCGCCAGCGTTTGGTTCTCCTCGCCGATTGCGACGCCCTCCTTCGCCTCGACCGCCTGGTGCAGGCCCTCCGACCAGCGCCGGCCCTCGAGGATGCGACCGGTGAACTCGTCGATGATCATCACCTGTCCGTCGATCACGGCGTAATCCTTGTCCTTCCTGTAGAGCGCCTCGGCCTTCAGCGCCTGGACCAGG